>Ga0105044_10012024_pt1 | contig 11776 bp, 12 predicted proteins | sample MAT01_FD_78092 | JGI IMG/M metagenome (GOLD analysis project Ga0105044, IMG submission 78092) | Freshwater microbial communities from Lake Fryxell liftoff mats and glacier meltwater in Antarctica - MAT-01 | ecosystem: Environmental > Aquatic > Freshwater > Ice > Liftoff microbial mat | place...
GATTTGCGATTAAAGTAGCCGTCACTCTCTGAGTGACGAATGCCAAAGCCCGCGTTTTGCGGCCTGCCTCACTCGGAGAGTGAGGTCTACTATTTGAAATCGAGTTCCATTGGGGCTAGCGCCTTGCCGCTCACAAGAACAGAGAAAGTCCACAGTCATGGCAGACGAATTCCCGTACCCGACCGTCGTCGATATTCTGGGCGAATTGGTTGCTCTTCCCAGCGTGAATCCAATGGGAGGCCCGGCGGATCCGTCCATTTGCTTTGAGGGACGTGTGAGCGACTGGCTGGTTGATTTTTTTCGTACGATCGGCGCGTCGTACGAACGTATCGAGGTCAGCCCCGGACGTGATAACGTGATTGCTCGATACAATTCGCCCGGAGCAGATTTCACCATTCTGCTGGACGCACATCAGGACACCGTTCCTGTTGCCGGAATGACGATCGCGCCGTTCGAACCAAAAATCGCGGATGGACGGCTCTACGGGCGCGGGGCTTGCGACGTCAAGGGCGGAATGGCGGCGATGCTGTTTGCGTTTCGTCGATTAGTCATGGAAAAACCCGCCGGGGCAGCCAATGTGGTGCTCAGTTGCACGTGCGATGAAGAGGCAACAATCACCGGCATTACGGATCTGGTAAGTTATTGGTCAACAGCTGCAGGACGAACAGACTTATTGCGTACTCAGCCTGACATGGCAGTGATCGCCGAACCCACAGGATTGGACGTCGTCGTGGCTCATCGTGGCGTCACACGCTTCAAAATTCGCACGAAAGGTCGTGCCTGTCACAGTTCCGATCCGACTCAGGGCATCAACGCCATTTACCGCATGGCCGAACTTGTATCAGCTCTTCAGGCATACTCTGAAGACCTGGCACTGACCGTCAAGGCACATCCGCTGTGTGGCAGTGCGACTTTGAGCGTCGGAAAGATCAATGGAGGAACCAGTGTCAACATTGTCCCCGATGAATGCGTGATCGAAGTCGATCGACGCGTGACCCCCGGCGAAGACGGTGGGAGAGTTGTCGCCGACATCCGAGAATTTCTTGCGGCACGACTGAGCTTCGACTTTGAATTTGACCCGCCGTGGATTGAGTGCGGTGCATTGACTGATGCCAACAATGCGGCTTTGGCAAATGCAGTTTTGGCGTGCGTCGCTTCCGTCGATGGGCCACATGCAGTGGTCGGAGTTCCTTACGGCACTCACGCCTCGCAAACCTGCGCTGCAGGAGTCCCCTCAATCGTGTTTGGTCCGGGATCCATTCAGCAGGCGCATACCAAAGACGAATTCATCGACATCGCGCAGCTGGAAAAAGCAGCCGAGGTGTATTATCAACTTTGCACAAGCTCGGGACGAATGCCGTAGGCGAAGACGCGTTCCGGCAGCAGAATTCGTGGGGATTCAATGGGAGGAATCGCAAAAGGGAAGAATTTGTTCCGCGACCAACCCGATGAGACTCCCACCGATGCACAAGTTATCGAGCATAATTCGTTTAACGGCCAGCCGTAGGCGTAGGCGAATTACAAGTACACTGGCGCCTTTTCGGCCCCACTGGCCTCGTGCCAGTGGACCTCAGGTTTGAAAACTAAACAGGAGCGGCACGAACGCGACAAGCCTGTCCCTAATGGCTTTACGCCAGTGGAACAGAGGTTTGACTACTGCGATGAACGACAACGCGCGGTCTCTTTTTCATTCTCGGGAATTGAACTTCGCTTGTTATGATGACAGGACGATTATGGTCAGGACGATTAGAAACACAATTTGCGATTCATCGTCCTGTCCCCAATCGTCCTGTCAATTGTTGATTACGAGACCGTTTGAATCAATGATCTGCGAACGCTTAAGCACCAACATTTACCTCGCGAAAGCGCGGGGTGTTGCCCACGCGGTTAAATGATGAAACTTGTGCATGGGTTCTTATTGGTACATTCCGAAAAGCCCCGAGTGGGGCGACAGCAGTTTCTGGTAGAATACTGCTACGCCGCTCTCCGGGCTTTGGGATCGATTTGAATTTTGTCCGTGGGCTGACGCCTGGGGATAAACTCTGGTGCCTCTGCCGGGGCTACCTTTCGCTGTATTTCCTTTAAGAGCGGCACTGTCCAACTAAGGTAACTGCTTCCATGATGAAGACTCTGATTCGAACGATTCAGACCCAATTCCATTCACTGACGCGCACCAGCCGCCGTCGGCGGCAAGGGCAAAGCGTCTCACCGGAGCAACTTGAAGCCAGACTCGTGCTATCTGCGGTGGTCGAACCTGTTGTGGATTACACGACCGCCCCTGCTGATGTGGCTGAAGTGGGCCAATCGATCCAACTCAATGACAGCATTGTGATTTTCACGATGACTACGATGGCATAAGGGAGAGAGCTTTGGCGATCGGACGGAACAACAGCGGGAACATTTCGACTGACAGACATCAGGCCGGGACCTCGCAATACGTCAATCGGGCAGTTCACAGTCGCGGGTGACGCGGTTTATTTCGTGGCCTACTTGCCATCCGGGGAGCAATTGTGGCGGACCGATGGCACAACCGTTGGGACGAAGGAAGTTTCAATTCCACAATTGGAGGATGGATACCAGCGCGTTGGTGGATTAACAAACTTCAACAATGGCAGGCTGGCGTACGTATCGAACGGTGAAGTATGGGTCACCGATGGGTCACCGATGGGACGGCGAGCGGAACATCGAGAATAATTTCCTTGCGGAATCAGTCGCGTTCGATAAGTGGGATCGCACTTGATCTGAGCATTCCTGGTAAAGAATACGCTTTTCTTACGACAACTAAATCGCTACCTGTGGGTTATGAAATCGGCTTGATCCGATTTGATTTGAAAACCCAGGAAACGACAGCATTGCTAGCTGTCGATGATGGTTCTGCATCGATCCAGTTTGTTGGCATCCATCTGGGTCGGCTGATTTTCACTCGGAACGACCCGGCCCATGGCTATGAGCTTTGGTATTCAGATGGTACGCCCGAAACTACGGCACTGTGGTTCGATGTCAATCCTGGTCCAGCCAGTGCGCTACCCCGTAGTTTTTCAATAGATGGAAGCTCTGTTTATTTTATCGCCAGAGCAGCCAACTCCGAATCTGAAGTTTGGTACATCCGTGACAACAGTTCGTTGCCTGAGGTTGTCCATACGGCGATTGGTGAGCCGGTGTCGATATACAGTTATTTTGTTTCGTTAAATGACGAGTTGCACATCAACACGGGAAATAGCATCTACCGACTCAATGGTTCCAACGCCATAAAGTTGCCAGCTATTGCCTTCAATACCGTTCTTCCATACCCAGTGCCAATGCTGGCAGATTCCAAACAGTTGTACTTCTACGATGGGGCCCTTAGCTTCTACGACGGCGCCAGCGTACACGACGTTCGGGCGTTCGGAAATCTTTCGACATTTCTCGGCTCTACGAAGAACGGCATCCTGTTTGCTGCGGACGACCAAATCTCCGGGCTTTCGATTTGGCAATCTGACGGAACTGAATCAGGAACGTCACTCGTTCTTGATCCTGAACCGGGAACAGCCAATTCATATCCGACGGCGCTGACAAACCTCAATGGTGATCTCGCGTACTTCACTGGCAACATTTATGGTTTTATTGGTGGTGGTGCCCTGTTGCAGGTTTCAGGCGCAAATCAGCTACAGGTAGTCGATGCAAACGTCGGTCCGGACTTTGGTAGCCAGTTGACGATTGGACAAGGCGGTCTGCAGTATCGGACAACGGACAGAGCGAACGTACAAATCGCGAGTTGGAATGGCAGCGAACGCACGGTACTGACAAATGTGCTAACTGTCGGTGTGCCTGTCGCACCGCTAGTTCAGACAAATCGACACCGACTCGTATTCCTTGCGAGCTATGACTCTCTACAATCCCCTTCACAGCTTTGGACGATTGACGACGAAGGTACTCTGATCGAACGTCCAGCTTCATTCGGCGAGATTTACACATCTGGAATCACGGATGTTGGCGGGAGGATCTATTTTAATGCTCGTGATATCGCGACCGGGACTTATCAGCTTTGGAGAACCGATGGCGCGGCTGACGGTACCATCCCGATTTCACAGCTTTCGTCACAATTCGGTGAGATCTATGTGAGGAATAGCGGCAGTTTATTTTTCGCCGGGACATCCGACCATACCGGACTTGTTTTCCTGGATGGTGAGACCGATCAAGTGACGGTGGTGCCGACTCCGGACCATTCGTTTCGCAGTTATACCCTGATCGGTCAGCTGGGCCTCGACACTATTTTGCTCCGCAATTCAAATGAAATCTGGCGCACGCGGGGGACAGTGGAATCAACGCAACTTGTAACGACGGTTCCAGGAAGCGTAACTTATGTACGAACATCGACTGCGGGAGGCCCGCTGTACTTCTTTGTGAATTCGGATTCTACAATTCCGCAGCCATCACTTTGGAAGACAGACGGCACAGCGAACGGAACCTCGCTTGTTGCAACGTTGCCAGACTATGCAGATGCGTACCAGACCCACAGTTTGACTGAGGTCAGAGGTAAACTTTTCTTCGCAATGAACAACCTCACCACCGGATACTCAGAAGTCTGGACATCAGATGGTACGCAATCAGGCACACTTCCTTTGTCTCAGAATCTGATCATTGATGGCGGCGTGAGATTTGTCGGATACGATGGTGGCATTGGATTCCGCGCTGCGACTCCAGCAGTCGGCTTCGAACTGTTCCGCATCGACACGACCGTTCATGTGACCGCTCCAACGGGGCTGACAGTCAGCAACGCAACAACGGGCACTCAGATCGCATGGCCGGATGTAGCAGGAGCAATTCAGTACGATGTATGGATCAATAGTCTCAGCAATCCGTCAGCCGCATCGGCGAAGATGCGAGTCAACGATCCGCAGTTTCTTGTCGGCAGTGATCTGCCGAATGGTGCAAATCGAATCTGGGTGCGGAGTTTGCCGGTGATCGGAAATCCGTCGGCGTGGAGCGTTGCGAAAGACTTTACATTCGGAGCTGATCCGGTGCTGTTTTCTACTCCGCCGACAACAACCAGCGCACATCCCACCTTCCAGTGGACCGGACCATCTGACGCTTTCAGCTATGAAATCTGGCTCACGAATCGGGACATGAAGACGCGAGTTCTCTACAGCACCGGGCTGACTTCAACTTCGTTTCATGTGGATCAGACACTGACGCCAGCAAGATACGCCGTCTGGGTGCGTGCCACGCGAGCGGACAGTACGATGACAAACTGGTCCACAGTGAATGAATTCGATGTGGTCCTTCCGGGGATTCCCGTGACTGGTGGCATTGGAATTCAGCGAACCAGCCGACCAACCTTCCGCTGGCCACTTGTGACCGGGGCGACCGGCTATAATCTTCAGGTCGTGCTGGCGGGAACGCCAACAGTTGTCTACGAAGCAAACGATCTGAAGGGGCTCTGGCATGTGTCGGCGATGGATCTGCCGGGCGGGAATTACACCGTTCGAGTGCAGGCCGTGAAAGGAACGCGTCCGCTTTCTGCATGGGGAACCGGGCAGACTGTTCGAATTTTGATTCCGCCAGCCAACCTGCGGTCGACCGATACCGGATTCGCATGGGATGCCGTACCGACCGCTGTTTCATACACCTATGAACTGCGCAATTCTTTGACACAGGCTGTTCTTTATTCGACAACGCAAGTCGGCACCACGTTTACGCCTCCGGCACCTTTGAGACCAGGTCAATACACGTTGCGCGTCTACGCCAGTTTCTTCGGAAGTGCGTCCCAATGGACGTCGCTGTCACACGAAATCTTCCAGCCAGCGAATGTTTCAATTACCTCTTCCAACGCAGCGACGGTGGATGGAACGCCAACGATTTCCTGGGTTGCCGTCGCAGGAGCGGTAACGTACGAAGTTGTCGTGACTCAGGATCGTTATGTGGCTCCCGTCTATGATCGACCGGGCATCGTCGGTACAAGCCATCGTGTTGACAGAATCTTAAGTCCCGGGACATATCAAATCCAGGTCCGAGCCATCTTCGCCGATGGTTCGCGCACTCATCTGAGTGCGATTCAGCGACTGGTCATTGGCCCGGCTCCGGTGGTGACTTTTGTCAACGGAATTCTGCATTGGAATTCGATCAACGGAGCGACTCATTACGAACTATGGGTCAATTACCAAGGCACGCCAGTGAAACCAAAGATTGTCTATCAGCCAAACACGTTGCAAACGTCCTACACACTTCCCAGCGCTCTTCCAAAAGGCCATTATCAGGCTTGGGTTCGTGCTGTCCGAGCCGAAAGCGGAGAACAATACGCAGGACTCTGGAGCGTTGCTTTAAACTTTGACATTCTGTGATGGCACAAACTCGATGGGCCACACGCAGTGGTCGCAGTTCCCTACGGCACTCACGCCTCTCAAACCTGCGCTGCAGGAGTCCCCTCGGTCTTGTTTGGTCCGGGATCCATTCAACCGGTGCATACTCGAGAGATCGTTCAGGCGGATGGCGTGGAGGACGGACGGGCGAGTTTTTGGGCGAGGTCGCGTATGGCTTCCAGAAGTTCCAGTTGCTTTGGATTCCAGGAAGTCCCAGTGCCGCGAGTGTCCATCAGGCGATTGACGATGGAGTGGTCATCGCCCAGTCCCGCGGATCGGGTGGCGTTCCACATACGGAGAATCAGTTCACGAACTTCCTCAGCATTTGCGATTCCCTCAAGCAGTCCGTGATGGCCAGCGACAGTTGCCGATTCTCCTTTACCTGAGGAGGCTCCGCCGCCAGCTGTTTCCACAATGACGTCAGCGATCCCAACGTAACGCTGCACGGGTCCCTGGCGAATGGAAACATTTTGAATGTTTTCGTAGGTGATTGTCGTTTTCCTTCGATCGAAATCTCTGCGTCACTGCATCCGGAGGCCGTCTGCAGGCCGATCGTGGACAATCCCATCCACCGCTGAAACAGGTTACGCGTCAACTGGATATCCTGAATTCGTCGATACGTCAGATGCACCTCACGTCGAAACAAGACGCCGACCTTCATCGAGACGCCCGAATCATCGAACTTGTACCGCAGCGTCGCATATCTTAACCACAGCGGAATCAACACAAACGGAGACAGCGGGCCGGTCATGAGCGCCGCTAAGACATAGTACCGAAACAGCTTTGGGTCCGGCTGTTCAATTTTTGCCGCATCAAACGCAGATTCGCCGGTCATGAGATCAGGCTTTCATAGCAGAGGTTGCGAGTCCGAAGCCTACCCGGCCAGCAGCCAAATAGCGAACGTCCAGCTGATCCCAGGTAGATCGAACAGTGATCGCAACGCACCGCCAACCCCAACGGTGGCGTGACACTGGCAGGTTGAATGTCCGGGACGTTAGTGGTCGTATTTCAGGCTGAGTTGAAAAGGTAAACTCTATACTCCATGCAGCGTAAAATGATCCCCGGCGAGCGGAGTGGCGTGGGCCCTCCGAGCCACGTGTGTGCAACTCGGTGGGCTCACATGCACCGCTCGCCAGTTCACCTCAATGATGACCGCGTAAAGTATAACAAAGGAGGATCAAATCAATCGCAGCGCACTGCACGTCTGTTGATACGAAACTTCGAGATCCAGAGAAATGGCGTGGTCGTCGTCCAGCCAGATCGGCAGGACAGGCAACCGCTGGCCGACGACCATTGGATCAGCCCACGACTCGAATCGCGAATGCGTCGCCAGACTGTGACTGCGACACATGACCGGTTAGGTCTGGAGATCGGCTTGCAAATCGGACCCACTTCGGGAGAAAGATCGGCGCGTAAATCGGACCCACCGTACGTCGTCCTGAGAACGACCCGTCTATGCCAACACAGCCGTACACGCCAACTTCAACGTTTCGCTCATTTTGAGAACCCGCAGAGCCGAAAGCTCATGCTTTTGGCCGAAGCGGACAAAGAATCGGAATCCGGGATAAGGACAGTCAATGGCTGACGGCATTGGGGGCACCGGCCTGCACAAGCACAGCGCAGCGTCGCGCGGAAGGTTGGGAGGAAATCAATCCGTCAGCGTGGCCCCGACCCTTGACAGCTCGAGGGGTGTCCCCTCAACGACAAAGAGGTCACTCGCCCCAAAATCTGGAATTCATTCCGACACTGGGCTTCCGCATCAGGGCAACGCAAGGGCAGTTCCTGCGCTAGGCAGAACCGCAGCGAACGCGAAGCCTGCAGTCGCCCGACCTCGAATCAGGGGATGCCAAAGTCAGGTTGCCTGCGACTTCGTCAACGTAATTGGCCGATGATTTGCATGAGGCGCATCACGATTGCAGAATACTCGTCTTGGTCGAAGAATTCTTCAGATGCTACGATTCAGTGGATGAACGTGGGCGCACCTTCCAACGAAGGATAAGACTTCAAGACAAGACCAAACGACGGTGGCCGGGAAGTATGAAACATTATGAGGCACATGGCACCGTGCTTGTTTGCTGGATTGCATTCATCACCCGCCGACGCAAACGGAACTCATACGCCAACAGCGACTGGATTTTTGCTGCCCGCGATACTGCAAAAAGAATCCTCGACCGCCCTGGAGTGAGATTTGGATGGATTACACCAGAGCATACCCGCTGGACAAATGCGCGCCAGACGACCTTGGGAATACTCACAGAAGGAACTGCCCCGATTGCAAGGAAACGAAACAATGAACCACAGTGACTACATCGTGTACGTTGACGAAAGCGGAGATCACGGATTGAACAAGATTGATCCCACGTACCCGCTGTTTGTGCTTGCGTTCTGCATCTTTCACAAGTCAACGTACACCAACGACATTGTACCGTCATTGCAGCGGTTTAAGTTCAAGCACTTCGGACACGACATGATCGTGCTTCACGAACACGAGATCAGGAAAGGGGAAGGCCCGTTTCGAATTCCTGTTCAACAAGGAGCGTCGCGATGAATTCCAAGCTGATCTTTCAGGGATCATTGAGACATCGGAATTCATCCTGGCAGCTTCTGTGATCCGTAAGGAATCATTGAAAGGAAAGGTTGACGACGGGGTCAATTTGTACCACGTTGCCCTGCGACTTGGCTTGGAGCGTATCTTTCATTTTCTTGCTTCAAAAGGCCAGGAAAGTAGTACTACGTTCGTCGTCTTTGAAGCACGGGGAAGGAACGAGGACAAAGATTTGGAGCTCGAATTTCGACGAGTTTGTGACGGCCAGAATTCCCTAAACGCTCAATTGCCGTTCGATGTCATCATTGCAGACAAACAATGCAATTCGTCCGGGTTGCAGTTGGCAGACTTAGTTGCCCGCCCTATCGGTCGAAAGACTCTGAAGCCGGAACAGCCGAATCGGGCATACGACACTCTGGCGACGAAATTCGCAGCAGACGAAAACGGCCAGGGACCGACATTCTACCCGGCCTGAAATGCGAAGAGCCTCGGTATTTGCCGAGGCTCAGCGCCGACCGGGAATTCCCAGTCCGTTTGGAGCGGTGTCGGACGAATTGGGCATAAAGTCAAGCTGTCATCCGACATTTTCAAAACTGTCGGACCTGTCGGACATAGTGACAGGTGATGTATCATGTTGACAGTGAGTGACTTGCGACAATTTCAGGGAATCTATTTCCGACAGCAAATTGTCGGCCAAACTCCAGTCAATCAAGCTGAGCATAACGGTTGCTCGGCACTCAGATGTTGATACCTGGAGCTTGGCATAATGACGAAATTACCCACAAACCCCGCGAACGGCACCTACGACGTGGCTGCAATCGCCAGTCTGATGGGATGTTCTTCGAGGCATGTCCGCAGACTTGCCCAGCAAGGCAAGATGCCACAACCACTTCGCACAATTGGCCGACTCCTAAGATGGTTGCGTAGTGACGTAGACGCTTGGATTGCGGAAGGCTGTCCATTGATGAGCGAGGTGGCCAATGCACAATAGTCCCGCCTCGGAACTGATGACTAAGAAGGACGTCGCCGCGTACCTGAGATGTTCCCTCAGGCAGGTAGAAATTTTGACGGCAAAAAAAAGGATCGCATCGCCAATATATCTTGGCTCGTCCAGTCCCAGGTGGATCCGCGCCGAGCTACTTGCATCGATCGCATCACCTGATACTGATCGCGAGGTAGCACGATGAGCCACGTAGATGATGATCCGACTAGAGCGCTCGACGATGACCAGCGCTTGGACGCGCGGCGTATGATCGACCAGGGATGGTCACTGCGCGATATCGCGGACAGATGCGGGCTGACACTGCCGGGACTGCAGAGAAAGCTGGGTCTGCCCCAGTGGCGCGACGAGTCACAGGCCGATGAGTCGATGGAGTGAGCTATGGATACTCACATTGATGCTGCGTTGGCGTTTGCGGGCATGGGATTCAGGATGGTCCCATGCCATTCCATATCGGCTGGCAATTGTTCATGTCAACGACGATCGAAATGCACATCCGCCGGCAAGCATCCACGGCCAACCAACTGGCCAGAAAAAGCGACTTCTGACACTGCCAAAATCAAACGCTGGTGGAAACAATGGCCTACAGCAAATGTCGGCGTTGCCACCGGCGCGCAGTCAGGAATCGTCGTTTTCGACTTTGATGGCTGCGATGGTGAAAGGACTCTCAACAAACTAGCGCATGATGTGCCGTCAATCCTCGAGACGCGGGTTCATCGTTCCGGGAGCGGTGGAACGCACTTGTTTTATCAACATCCTGGATGGCATGTTGGAAATGCGGTGCGGCGATTGCCTGGCATGGATATTCGTGGCGATAATGGGCTGATCATAGTACCGCCGTCAAACCGTACCTCAAATGTCTGCTATTCCGTACAGAACGAAAGCGCCATTTCGGTGATTCCCGAATCGTTGATGTCTTTGTTAAACCAATGCCATAAAGAAGATGATGAGAATGAGGAGGATATTGAGAATGAAAGAGTAATGAAGAGCATAAAGCAAGGATTGGAAGAGAAAAAAGGCTCGTTGCTAATTGCGAAAAGAGAACAGATCCAACTGGCTTTGAAAGAGTCGTTACCAACAGGACAGGGGCGACGCAATCGACAAGTTTTCGCACTCGCCCGACGTCTGTTGGCAGTTGATGGCATCAGCCAGCAGATTCCCGCCGTAGAGTTTCGTTCGATCGTACAAAGGTGGTACAAGATGGCTCAACAAACGGCTTCCAGGCTGAACTTCACAATCGATAGCGAGTTCGAAGAGACGTGGAGTGATTTCACGTATTGTTGGGGGAAAGTGCGATATCCGGTCGGGGCTTCTCTGCGGCCGGTATTCGATCACGTTGTCAGGATGGATGCTGAAGGCGAGATCGATCCGCTTGCGTGGAATGCGTTGGCATACTTCGGCCGAACGGAGAACGGTCCTCAACGACTACTCATCAGTGTGTTGATGGAACTTGCAAAGCGAGCTGGCGGCAAACCGTTTTCGCTGGCTTGTACTGCCGGCGCTGCTGAGTTTACACGGCTTGGATTCGAAAAAGTCGATAACAAGTGGATTCTACGACGCCTCGGAACGCTGGTGGTGGAAAAAATTCTTCATTGTGTTGATCCGGGCAAAGCCGGGCCCAAAGGAGTTGGAAAGCCAGCGATGTATCTGTGGACGTGGACGATGAAGGAAATACCATCCGGCGACGATGGTGATTCGACGGACTTTGAACTGTGAGTCAGTCGCAACTGCTGGCTGAATGGATATGAGATCGGCAGATATGGCGCGGGGTACACTGTCGCATTGTTTCCGGACAATCTGCGAACAGAAACGAAAAACAGACCTGGCGAACGAAACGTTTTGCAGTGATACTCTCAATTCGCGGGATAGGGCATCGAACCCGACAAGCTGGCA
>Ga0105044_10012027_pt1 | contig 11774 bp, 6 predicted proteins | sample MAT01_FD_78092 | JGI IMG/M metagenome (GOLD analysis project Ga0105044, IMG submission 78092) | Freshwater microbial communities from Lake Fryxell liftoff mats and glacier meltwater in Antarctica - MAT-01 | ecosystem: Environmental > Aquatic > Freshwater > Ice > Liftoff microbial mat | place...
AATGCAAAAAATGATAAGCCAATTACGTAAAATAACATTCCAAAATAAACAGAACGTTTGGGGCCAAGTTTTGGATTGATGTAACGGATAAGGCCACCTTGCACTATAGCAACCATTAAACCTACAAAACCTAAGGAGTAACCAACGGCTTTTTCGGTCCAAGAGAATTGCTCCATGGTAAAAAATGACCAAGTGCTCTGCACGGCTTGAGAAGCGATGTAAATGAGCAACAAACAACCAATTAAGCCTGAAATTACTGGATACTTGCGCAACTGCATTAAACTTCCGGCTGGATTAGCTCGTTTGAAATCGAATTTTCTTCTGTTTTCTTTGGCAAGAGATTCGGGAAGGATGAAATAGCCATACAAGAAATTGAGAAAAGTGAGTCCAGCAGCGGCCATAAATGGAACACGGGAGCCAAACTGCCCTAGCAAACCGCCAACTACAGGACCAATTATAAAACCGAGACCAAAAGCGGCTCCGACTAAACCAAAGTTTTGTGCCCTGTTTTGAGGTGTAGAAATATCTGCAATGTAAGCAGTGGCTGTAGTAATACTGGCGCCCATAATGCCTGCAATTAATCTACCTACAAACAACCAAACAATTGTGGGCGCAAAGGCCAGAAACAAATAATCGAGTGCAAAGCCAAACAAAGAAAGTAGCAAAATGGGACGACGACCATACTGGTCGCTGAGGTTGCCTAAAACGGGAGAAAACAAAAATTGCATGATGGCAAATGAAAAGAGCAGCCAGCCGCCATAAGAGGAAGCTTCGCTTAAACTGCCACCCGTTAATTCTTGAATGAGTTTTGGTAAAACAGGAATGATGATGCCTAAACCAGTAATGTCTATAATAAGTGTGGCAAAAATAAAACCCATGGCGGGTTTACGGTGTTGTGTCATATAATTAGTACTCTCTGATTTTTAAGCCTTCTTCTTGTAATTTTTTAAGTTCGAGATTTACGGCCCGCACAGACATCATAATTTCGCGCAAAGAAAGTAATAATGAAATCATTAATAAAATTAGAGAACTGCCAAACAAGATACGCCCCAACTTTTCAAAATCGAAAAAAAGCGCAAACATACACACCACGCACATGAGCATGCTGATAATGCCAAAGGCTTGCATGTTGCGAATGAGAATGAGTCGGTTTTGCAAATTTTGTATTTGAAAAATTAGATTGATATCGTGTTCAGTTTCGTATTGTTTTTTGAGCCCACGAATTAAACTTGAAAGGCCCAAGAAGCGGTTGGTGAAGGCGAGTAGCAGCAATGATATTGCAGGAAATAATAGGGCAGGAGTGTTTAAAGTGATTTCCATTGCTATTGTTTTTTGTGATATTTGTAAAACATAAAATAACTTAGTGTATTTTTGACACTCCACAATTTAATTCTCACTATAAACTATTAAAATATGATGCAATTTAGACTTATTAAACCATGCAGCGCTTTTAAATTATTGTTAATTTTCAACAGTATTTTATTATTGAACTTTAGCGCAACTTCTCAAATATTTGCTCCAGAAGGGGTAAATATAACTGGTTCTTTTATTGGATTTCAAAATCCACCAGTAGACCATTTAGCTTTTGGGAATGAAAATCAACTCCCAGGCGGGAAAATAAAATTGATTACTACAGGAATTCGCAGGTGGCAAACTACTTTTAGTTGCGCTGATACAGCATTGTTTCCTACAGCTGATGTACAGCAAGGCGACTATACGTTTTTGTTTACTTCTGGTCCTACAGGAAATCCGTTTGGAAATAAATGGGCCGGAGCAAATGTGATTATGAATACGTTGCAGAATTATACTTATAACACGGGTGCCGACAATACCATTAGTTTGGTGAACAATAGTTATTATACTGTTAATTTTGAAGATGCTGGCTACACCAACAACAGATCGATATTTATGGTAACCAGCGCCGCACCAGTTACGATAGATTCAGTTATTCAATTGCCAGCAGGTGGCCTAATTCAAGCAAATATTCCTGTTGTAATTACTGGTTTGTTGAGTGCAGCACCATCGGCCGAAGAGCGTTTTTATTTAAGATATTCTGCCGATGCTTTTGCAACCAGTGCAATCTTGCAAATGAGTGTGGTAAACGATAGTATCATTGGAACTATTCCAGGTTTAACCAATGGAAATACAATTCAGTATTATATATTTTCTACAACATTGCCTACTGCACCGAGTGAGTTGCACGATTTGTTTACCATTAACTTTAAAAATAACAATGGGCTTAACTTTATTTACAATGTAGTTGGAGGTGGAAATTTAAGTGTTGATTTAGGTTTAGACAAACAACTTTGTGCTGGAAGTTCTGTTACGCTGGCTGCTGAGCAAACGTATGAAACGTATTTGTGGAATACAGGTGCAGTAACGCCTTCGATAAATGTGAATCAAGCGGGGCAATATATTTTAACGGTAACACAAGGTAACCAAACAGCGCAAGATACAGTGGATGTATACTTGGGTGAAGTGCCTGTTTTTTCTTTGGGTAATGACACGATTATCTGCGGCGTTGGAACATTAGCATTGCAACCAAATGTTGGTTTGTTCTTTAATGGCGATTCACTTACAATTCGCTACGATGCGACCAAAGGATTGGGCGATTTAGAAAATGCAGCCAAGGTTTATATACATTCAGGAATTGCAGCTTCTGCAAACGGGCCATGGACGTATGTTGCAGGCAACTGGGGGCAAGACGATGGTTGGGGAGAAATGACAGAAATATCGCCCGATGTTTGGGAAATAACTATTAATCCGACGTCTCATTACAATTTACCGCCAGCCATAACGTATGCAGGAATTTGGATGGTGTTTAGAAATGCGGATGGAACTAGTGTAGGAAAAGACGAAACAGGGCAAGATATTTATTTGAATACTTCTGTAACACCAGCATTTACTTCAACATTCGATGGTATTGAAGCTAGTTATGTTCAAGGACCATATCAATCTATTATTTGGTCAACGAATGCAACATCGATAAGTATAAATGTTACAAATTCGGGAACTTATTCTGCAACCATCAGCAATGGAAGTTGTATTGCTACGGATTCCATAACAGTTAATTTCTTGCCAGCACCTACCTTAACAGTTTCTAACGATACTTCTTTTTGTGGTGCAATACAGAATTTACCCATTTCTGCAAGCAGCGGATTTGACACTTATTTGTGGAGTAATGGAGCAACAACTGCCAACATTCTGGTAAACGCTGCTGGCGTATACGAGGTAACTGCATCTATGAATAACGGTTGCAACTTTACCGATTCTGTTGAAGTAAGAAATAATGTGTTGGCAAGTTCTGTGGCTTTGGGGCCAGACAGAACGATTTGCGGAACACAGGTGGTAGAAATTGGCCCGTCGGTTTCGGTAACTTCCGCTGGAGATTCTATTACTATTGTTTATGATGCCACGCTTGGTGTTGGAGATTTAGAAGGAGCAAACACCGTTTATCTTCATTCAACCTACGAATTAGTTCCTTTCGGCGGACCTGTAACACCTTGGGTTGGTAATTGGGGAATTGATGATGGTTTAGGCGAAATGACGGCTTTGGGAGATGATAAATGGAGCATTACCATAAACCCGTATTCTTACTATAGTATTCCTTTGGGAACTTCACTAAATGGTTTGTTTATGGTATTTAGAAATGCCAATGGAACACTCACCGGGAAAGACGATAGTAACAACGATATTTTCTTAAATCTGTCTGTAAATCCACCAACTTCAGCATTTAGTGGTGTTACTGCAACTGCAGATATTTCTTTATTTAATGGAATTTTATGGTCAACTGGAGATACCACGCAAACTATAGCAGTAAATTCTCCGGGCACCTACAGCATGATAGTTTTTGGAACGGAAGGGTGCAATGTATTGGATACGATTGTAGTAAATTCATCACCGTCACCTTTTGTAAACTTAGGACCAAACAGATTTATTTGTCCCGGAACGCCTTCTATTACATTGAATGCAGGAGGAGGATTTTCTAGTTATTCTTGGTCAAATGGTGATACTACGCAACTATTAAACGTTAGTCAAGCAGGTGTTTATACAATTTCGGTTACTAATGTTGCGGGTTGTGTTGGTACCGACCAACTAACAGTGAGCGCCCCAGGAGCTGCAACCTCACAATTTACAGCACTAGAAGGCAATGGTTTGCAGGTAACATTTACCAATACATCAACCGGAACAGATACTTATGCTTGGGATTATGATGGAAATGGAACAACCGACAATAGCTCGGCCAATGCAACAACTACATTTACTTATCCGTCGGTTGGAAATTATACAGCTAGATTAATTGCAATAGGTTTGTGCGGAACAGATACATTTACGTTACAAATTTCTGTAGTTGGAGTTTCAACAGGTGAAGAAATTACGGAAAGTAGTTGGATGGTCTTTCCAAATCCTGCTTCCACGATTTTGAACTTTAGTTTGCCTCAACTCTCAACAGGAGTTAGCAATATTGAAGTTTATAATGAATTAGGAGCCTTGGTAACTGTGATAAGTACAAGTGATAAAAACTATGCATTTGATGTTTCGAACTTTACTTCAGGAATTTATTTTGTGCGGTTAACGAATGGCAATTCGGTTTATAATAAGCGCTTTATAAAACAATAGTAAGAACGTTTTTTTATACTGAAAGGCAGCATTCGTGAGGGTGCTGCCTTTTTTTATTTTATAGGTTGATGTAAGAAATGACATAAGAAGCAGGTAACAATTCTTGCTCTTTGGGCTATAAGTGTGTGTTCTTAAAACCAATGAATGAATAAAACTCTACTCTTCACATGTTCAATTATTTTTCTGTTTGTTAACAAAATTTCGGCTTGGAATACTCCCGAAGTAGTGGCTCCGCTTAACGGAAGCAACACTTTTATAAACGTTACCATCAACTGGAATGCAGTAAATAATTCACAAGGCTATCAGTTAGAAATTGATACTCTTGCCACTTTCTCAACACCTGCAAAGTTGAGTTTTACCAAAAGCTACATTAGCGCAAGCAGTGCAAATGCAGACACTGAACAATCATTTAGTAACCTTCTTTTTGGTCAAAAGTATTACTGGAAAGTTAGGGCGTTTGTAAATGGAGATACTTCTGCATGGAGCACTACATCTTTATTTTCCACATTTGGAATTGTTACTTTCAACGCGCCCGACAATGGAATTTTAAATTTAGGAACCAATGGTATTTTGCTCGACTGGGCGGCTTACGATGGCATACAAGAATACCAATTACAAGTTGATACCACCAATCTTTTTAATTCTCCAATTTTGATCAATCACTCAGAAACATTTTTGAGTGCAGCTTCAAATGGAACAGATACAGAAGAAACGGTTGTTGCAGAAATACCAAATAGAACTTATTTCTGGAGAGTTAGAGCAATTAGTGCTGCAGGAGCTTCTGCATGGAATTCGCGTTGGTTTTCTACTGGCACCAATTTTTTCGCAATACCCGCTACACCGACATTGCTTTTACCGGTAAACAATGAACTTGAAGTTCCTACCATTATGCAATTTGTATGGAACAACAGTCAATTTGCAAATTCTTACCAATTGTATGTTGATGAAAATGTTGCTTTTACTTCTCCATTGGTTTACACCACAACAGATACTTCTCGTATTGTTGTTATTTTACAACCCAACCAGAAATATTATTGGTGCGTACGAGCATTCAACACGCCTTCTATTGTTTCTTCCTGGTCGCAAATTTTATCGTTTACAACAGTTACCATATTTGAAGGTCCAACCTTGCTTTCGCCTACATTTAATGAGAACAACGTTTCCTTAAATGTTGATTTTGATTGGGAAGATATTGATGAAGCAACTGATTATATTATTTCAATTGATACCAGCAGCGATTTCAGCACACAGGTTTTAGATACGATAGAAACTTCTGAATATGCTACCGCTTTAAACAAAGGAAGCAAGCGTTATTATTGGAGAGTTATGGCTCAAAGAGAAACCTTAACTTCTATTTGGAGTGATGTGTATGAATTCAAGACAGAGTCGGCAGCAAGCACATTTTCCGCCTTCGATAAGCCTTTAGTAAGTGTGTTTCCAAATCCTTCGAGCGGAACTTTATTTGTGTCGAGCGAGCAACTGATGCGCAACATTATGGTTTTTGATAATGCTGGAAAGTTGATGGTGGATTATGATAACGCCAACGCTCAAAAACAACTTCACCTCGATTTGCATACTTGGGCAACAGGTACTTATTTTTTAATTGTAAAAATGAAGGATGGCACTGAAGCGAAACACAACTTTTTTGTGAAAGGAAGTTGATAATTGATAATTGACAATTAATAACAATTCTGCATAGTAGGTAAAAACAATTATTACTTTTTTTTAGAAGCAAAGTAATTTTACTATTTTTGAAAAATATACTTCAAGAAATGCGTAAAATTACACTTGTTTTACTTTTGATGGGGCTTAGCGCTGTAAGTCAGGCGCAGCGTAGCTTCGATATTCAGATAAGTTCTACTCAGCCAGCACTTTTGATGGCTTCTGCAGGTGAAGAACCAACGTTAATAGGTTCTGATTTAGTTTTGGGTGACTCTCCTGCTGGTTTAGGAGGAATTGAACCTTACACATATCAGTGGTTGCCAGTAGATAATTTAGACAATTCAACGATTGCAAATCCAGTTTTTTCTGGTGGTTCATCTACAGAATATACCCTGTTGATTACCGATAGCAGGGGTTGTTTGGCTACTGATACGATCCAAATTTTGATTACAGGTGCAGGAAAAGCTTCAACTGAAAATGTGCTGAAAGCATATCCAAATCCGGGTTCTGGAAAAATAAGAATTGTTGCACCAGAGAATTTGAAGTTGAGCAAAACTATGCTTCAAGTTTTTGATGCAGCGGGAAAAATAGTCTATTCTGCACATTGGGAGAATGTCAAAAATGAAATTCTAGTAGATGTAAGCAAACTATCTAATGGGCAGTATACTTTAATGTTAAGTGATGGTATTGTAAGTGTTTCTAATAAAATCATCATTCAATAAATAACGGTATGACAAAACATTTCCTCCTCCTACTTACTTTCGTTTTTATTGGAAAATTTTCATTTTCACAAAACCGTGCGAACTGCATTTTAGGCGATACGTTGCGCTTAAATATGAACAATTACCGAGGCTCGGTTATTTGGCAGGAAAGCACAGACAACCAAATATGGACTAACATTATTGGAAGTACAGCTCAACTAAGTTTTGTGCCTACAACAACGACAAAGTATGTAAGGGCCAAAATTGAAGAAGAAAATTGTCCTGCGTTTTATGAAAATTCATTTTTAATAGAAGCGATTGATACAAATGTCTTCGGATATTCTCGCTTAAATGTATCAACAAATCAAATTCAAGGACAAATTATTTCAAACAATAGCAATATTTTAATTTTTGAATTGTTTTCGAATGATGTTTTGTTTAAAGCTGGTGATTTTATTTACGGGGTGGGCGGTCAGCCTAATTTTAAATACATAGATGCTTTAATTATAAATAATGGAATACTCACCCTTTACATAAGTGAATCCTCAAACTCAATTTATAACTACCCTTTAAATTTAGGGGAAATTGTATCTGGAAGATTGAGAGGTTATGTAATGGATGAAAAAGGAAAGGCCATTTTTGGTGCAAAAGTTAAAATTGGAGATGATTCAGTATACACAGATGTTAAAGGAGTTTTCCAATTTCAATCTGCATCGATGCTCGCTGCGCATGGTTTTGTATCTGTCTCTAAATTGAATTATTTTGATGGTATTAGAAGCTTTGTTCCTAAAGAAGGTGGAAATGAAATAGTAATTTCTTTATTACCTAAAAGGTTTGTTAGTCAATTTTCTAGCAGTGCGGGCGCTACAGTTGATTATGGAAGTTATCAGATACAAATTCCTCCCAATTGTCTAACGTTAGATGAAAGCTTATTCAACGGCTTAGTTAAAGTAAGAATGCAAGATATTAATCCTGATTCTTCTAATTTCTTTAGTATTATGCCAGGGGCACTTTGGGGAAATCAATTAGGAGTAATTAGAAGTTTAGAGTCAATGGGAATGTTTGTGCTTGAATTCGAAAATACAAACGGCCAAAAATTAAAAATTTTAGAAGATCAATTGGTTACAGTATCTTATACCTTAAGTTCCCAAGTTGAACTTGCAGCTCCAGATACTATTGATTTATGGTCATTTGATGAACAAGTAGGATACTGGAAAAGCGAAAGTAAAGCAGTCAAAATAGCTGGTAAATATGTTGGTAATTTCAACCATTTTTCCTTTTGGAATTACGACTTTCCTTATCCTCCTGCATTTTTTCACGGAATTGTTGTTGACAATAATGGTACCCCATTACCAGGTGCAACAGTTCATTTGACGGGAAATGGATTAATTGCAGGTGTAGATCAAACGAATTCACTTGGTTTGTTCGGTGGATTAGTTCCTAAAGATTATGCATTAAATCTTAATGTTTCTTATGAAGACGCGAATGGAACTGTATATCTTACAGAAGTAATACCTATTCCACCAATAACTTCAGACACAATTTTCCAAACAATAACAATAAATTTTAATGATTCTTTAAAGCTAGCCTCGGGTTTAGTTACAGATTGCAATGGAATACCGCTCGAAAATGCTTACTTAATTAACAATGGTCAAATTGTATATTTAAATAATGGAGAATTCGATTTTTATTCTTCGTCATCGGTCGACTCTTTTAAAATAGTTGGCAGCAATCCTACTATAATTGGACAATGGCATACTATAAATTTAAATAGTGGTGTAAATGAAATAGGAGTTTTTCAATTATGCGAAGGTGATACTTTTGTAACAGGAACCATGTCCGACTTTGATCAGAATAATTATAATACAGTATTAATTGGAGATATTTGGTGGATGGCGAATGATTTAAGGGTGACTCATTATTCAAACGGAACTTTAATACCATTAATGGATGAGAATTTAGAATGGTCAAATGCAAGTATTGGAGGTTATTGCTATTATAATAATAATATTGCTAATAGTTCAACATATGGCAATATTTATAATGGTTACGCTGTTGTAGATTTAAGAAATGTTTGTCCAGTTGGTTGGCATACTCCTTCAACTACTGAATACCTCCAGACAGTATATTTGCTTGGTATTTTGCCAGTTGACCTGATTCCAAGCGTTTTAACTGGAAATGATAATACCTTTTTTCGAGGGGCATATGCTAATATTGGAGGAATTCTAAAATCAACTAATCTTTGGCAATCACCTAATCAAGGAGCAACAAATGAAGTTGGTTTTTCAGCTGTTCCTAATGGTTTTAGAAGTACTGATGGAACATTTGGTAATTTAGGTACTTATAGCAACTACTGGCTTTATGATTCAACAATTAATCAATATGGTTCATATGATGGAGGTAGCTTCTCTCAAGCATACAATTTAGCAGGGATTTATTATTCAAACGGATCTTTTTCAATGAAAGGTGGAAGAAGTATTAGGTGTGTTAAGAATAATTAAATTTTAACTATGATTTATAGTGAACCGCTAATGATTTTTAGGTAGCTTTTTCGCATTGTTATATTCATGAATATTTAAACGATTTGCTTAAGACTACTTTGAGTATCTTTCTTTTTTTAGCACATTTGGAACGTTTTACTGTAAAACTTGATTTTATGAAAAGAACAATTTATGCGATGCCCGCGGCAGCGGTTGAGCGGTCTGTTTGAGCACATTTTACTGGCCACAGGTTTCAACCTGTGGAATGTAAAATTGCGAGTAGCGAAAACGCGACCTTTGGGGCCGCCCAAAAAGCTATTAATCGTAGTTAAATAAACTATATTTGCTAAATATAAAAGCAAATAAAATGAAAAAAATAGTTTTTTTATTAATATTAGATTTACTTGCTAATATTGGACTTTTCGCACAGTTTGGACCTTTAATGCCTGACAGCACTTTTAATTCAACTTCAACTTTGGTTAGAAATTCCTTTGAAACAAAAAAAGTTTTTGTTATGGACGATGGTAGAATATTATGTGCAGGTTCGCTTCAGTTTTTCCTCTTTCCTGAATTGAATAAAGATTTTTCAATATGTTGTTTGTTACCTAATGGCTCAATTGACAGTACTTTTGGAGATAATGGTTTTATAACTATTGATAATGGAAATGTCGATGAGGAATTTTGGGAGTTAGAAAAGCTGAACAATGGTTTCTTAGCAGTAGGAGTTTTCAATACGGAAACAGGTAGTTGGCCTTTTAAAAGAATTGCTGGTGATTGCTTTATGATAAAATTTGATAATTTAGGAAACGTTGATTTGGCATTTGGGAATAATGGTAGCCAAATAATTTCTACAAATCCTATTTTTACCATCCAGGATATAAAAATTTCAGATAATAACGATATTTATTTACTTACTGATCAACAAGAATATTGCGGATATGATTATAAAGGGAAAATAATAAAAATGAATCAACAAGGCAATATAGATTTATCCTTTGGTCAACAAGGTTACTTAGAATTTCCCCTATACTTACCACAAAGTATGAATTTATTGCTAGATGGAGGATTTGCAATTATTGGCACAGATACTTCGCAGCAATTAGATTCCCCTTTTAATTTTTTGGGGTCAAGCTGTTGGCAAGCAGCTCACATTTGTAAATTGAATTCAAATGGAACCTTAGATATAAACTTTGGAATAAATGGAAAAAAACTTCTTTCAACCAACGGCTTAGGAATTGTTTTCAGATCGAGTCTAGCAACTGGAGATGGGTTTTATATTATAGGCGATGAAGGTTATGCGGGTACAAGACAAAATCTATATAAATTGAATAATGAAGGGGAATTTGATAGTACATTTTCTGATGATGGAAAAGTACGAGTAACTGTGCAAGACCCCTATGGGTCGTGGAACATTTATCATCAATCCATGGTGCAACATAACAATTCTTTATGGTTGTTGGGGGGGATTGAAATTAGGAATATGAACTGTCAAATGAAGAGTATAATAAAATTTTCTTTAGAAGGAATTCAAGATTCAACGTTGGGTTTTTTTCCATTTTCAGCAGAACCAGTTTTTACGGAAGAATTGGCAGACTCAATTTATCATGGTATAATTTATCCTTTCATATCTTGCAGTGAAACATCAAGGTGGTTTGATATGGCATTTCAACAAGACGGTAAAATAATTGTTTCTGGAGAAGCTTATAGTAATGATACTAGTTCTGCTACAATTCCTAATGGATTTATTGTTTCGAGATTAATTCCAAGCACAGAATTAAATCCCTTAAAGATAATTGAAACATCTAAAAGTTTCGTAGAAATATTCCCAAACCCTTCAAATTCAAAAGTCTATATTCGATTAGCAAACCATGAAAAAGTAGTAATAGTTATTTATAATTCATTAGGAGAAATAGTAAAACAACAAACACAAGAAAATCCTCAGGTTTTAATTGAATTAGATATTTCAGAGTTTAAGTCGGGGCTCTATTTTATTAATATTGTTGGAAAAGATTTGATTACTTCAAAAAAAATAATTAAAGGTTGACTTCATCTTTTTTAATTAACTAATTGCAAACAAATTTTTCATTTATAAAATCATGAATAGAATTAAAAGCGATAAAGTAAATTAAAAAGGGGCAGTCCTCGAAAATTTACCATCTCAATTTATACACAGCATCGCCAATAGCGAAAGCGGTTTTGCATCGGTAGTTTTGAGAATTACGGCATTGCATTTTTCAACATTGGCATTGGAGGCGGCGCAGATAAAACCAGTATTTGCCGACAAAAAATGGATGTCGAAAATGGCAGCGCA
>Ga0105044_10012028_pt1 | contig 11773 bp, 8 predicted proteins | sample MAT01_FD_78092 | JGI IMG/M metagenome (GOLD analysis project Ga0105044, IMG submission 78092) | Freshwater microbial communities from Lake Fryxell liftoff mats and glacier meltwater in Antarctica - MAT-01 | ecosystem: Environmental > Aquatic > Freshwater > Ice > Liftoff microbial mat | place...
ACGAGCGCCATCCGCGAAGCGCTGAATTTCTGGTTGCTCTCGCCTCGCCACGGCTGCGCCTGCTCGGCGAATTCCAGGACACAGCCCGCCTCGGGCCGGTCGATGCCGGCGGCGCGGGCCACTGCGCACTGCCAGCGCGCGGCCTCGTCAACGAACACGCCGAACACCAAGCTGGCGAGCTGGGTTCACGATAGGTCGAGAGTGAATCGAAAGAGGGTACTGAACATGCGTCACCGCGGCTGTCGACCGCCCTGCACGTCGAGTTACTCAGTTGGCGTCGGGCGTCCAGAGGCGCGCGACGTCGGACACCAGGTCGGGCTTGGCGACATCGCGCAGCGCCAAGATCACCTCGTCGCGGCTCGCGACGCCGGCTTTGACCAACCCCATGCCCAGGTCGATCACCGCGCCCACGTTCGTCGGCCGGACCTGCGCCAGGACCGCCTTCCAGCTAGCTGGGGCCGCCATCCCGATTGCGCCGATATGATCCTGGGTCCACGTCGGATCGATCCGCGCAAGCCGCATCAGCGCCGGCCCGAGCCCAGGCGCGCGGGTCGCCATGGCCCGGAATGCGTCCCGGACACGCGGTGCCTCGGGCCCCTGCGGCGCGATCGTCAGGGAGTGCGCGAACGCATAGGCGAGGTACTCGTCGAGGGTCTCCTTGGGGCCCCACTCCGCGGCAACACCGCTGAAGAGCACTGGATTTGCCTCGTAGAATGCCGCGACCTCGGCGAGCCCCGGGGCCAGCGGATGGCGCGCGAAGAAGAGCGTGACCGCGCCTCGCAGCGCATCGTCGCTCACCTCGCCGGCGATCGCGCGACTCAGCGCCGAGCGCTCGTCATCGCGCGCCAACATCGCGTGCAGTCGGTGCGCCTGAAAGCCGCGCAGCGCGTCGACCCGCGGGTGCAGCGCCGTGCGGACTGCCAGGGCTTGTCTCGCTACCGAGCGCCAATCTGCCGTAAGGGCCAGCCCATCGAACGCGTCACCTGCGAGCGGCGGATGCCCGGCGCAGTGCCACGGCAGCTCCTCTTCCATGTCGCGCGCCGCCTCGGGCACCTCGAGCGCGATCGGTCCCGCGACGAGCCGCACCAGGCAGCGGCACGCATACAACCGCCCGGCGCCACCCGCCACGTACGCGGGCAGCGACGCCAAGTCCGGCGCAGTGGCCGCACCGGCGGGCGCGCTGGCCGCCAACTGTTCCAGCTCCGCCAGGCTCGGCGCTGCGCTGAACCCGAGCTGCGCCGCCACCGGCGCCCCACACTGGTCGCACACGAGGCTATTACACCCGATGAATAGCCCGAGCCCGCCCGCGAAGTAATCGCGCCGATCATCCGGAAACCAACTGTCGGCCCCGACCAGATAGCCCCGTCCAAGACAACGATGCACCGTCGTCGCCGCATCGCCCGTTTCCGCGCCGTGTTTGGTGGTCATCGAGGCTTAACCCGCTCCGCCCGAGGGCGGGGTCGCAGGCGTCACCGGGGCCGGGGTGACGGGCGCCCCTGAAGGCGGCGCCGCGGCGGAGACGGCGCTCGGCGGGGCCGGCGGCGACTCATGCGGGAAGAGCTTCTTGCCGTCGGCGCCTCCCGAGCGCCCCAGGCCGCGTAGCTCATCAGCGCCGAGCGGCGGGATGTTCATGTACATCTGGCGCCCCGCCGTGAAGCCGGCGCCGAACGCAGATGCCGCCGCCATGATCTCGACCAGCGAGTGCGCGTGGATCGGCAACAGGTAGCCCATCGCGCACAGGCGCGCGTTCTCCGCGGTCGTGCCACCGACCAGCTCGTTGGTGTTCATGATCGCCGTCGTCGTGCCCGAGGGCCCGCCGCCCAGAGGCAGCCCCAGCTCGCGGATCGCCTGGATCCATGCGTTCTTCTCGTTCATGAACAGGCGCTTGTCGCCTTCGCCCCACTTGAGCACGTCGGTCGGCGCGATGCTCATAGTCGCGAGCTCGCGCTCACTCACCCCGGCGCCCGGGGGCAGCGAATCGGCCCGCCGCGTCGAGCCCGTCTTGGCTTCGTCCCCGGCCTGGTCGGTGCGACCCGGGTTCTGGGTGTTGGCGACATCGGTGCTCGTCACGCGCGTCGCGTGCTGTCCGACGACGGCCCGCGAAGTCGCCGCCGCCGCCGGCACCGCGGCGGTCGTCGTCGCACCGCTCGCCGACGTGGTCTGGTCGCCGACGATCCCCGCGCTGGTCTCGGGACGGTTGGGCACGCCCCAGGCAGCGTCGCCGATGGTCGGCGTCGCGTCACCGCCAGCGCCCGCGCGCTCGGCCGCGAGCTGCTCGATCTCGATCGTCTTGGCCGCGAGCGCCGCGGTCTCGGCCTCGGTCGAGCCAAGCAAAGCGCTGACCGCCGCCGACCCGTCCCTCAACAGGTCAGGCCCGATGATCTTGATGCCAGCGTTGTAGAGGAACGTCATCTGCTCACGCACGTTCGGCGGGCTCTGGAACAGGGTAATCGCCCTGCCCGCCGCGAGCGCCTCCTCGACAATCGCCTGGCGGCCCGCGATGTTGCTCGCGATGAACTGGATCGTCGTCGCGTCCGCCCCAACCGCGCCCGCAAAGCTCGCCTTCGTCATCGCGCACTGCGCCAAGAGGGCGTTGAGCTTGACCTGCACGCCCTCGGTCGCGGTCACCGTCGCGGCGGCCTTGTTCTTCATGTAGGTCAGGGCCTTGTTGCACATCGTCGTCGCGTGGGCCTGACCACGCGCCATCGCCAACCCGCCCAGCAGGTTCTCGAAGTTCTTCGCGTCCTCATCGAAGTTGGGGTTGTCCGCGCTGGGCGCGCTCATGCTCTGGCCGGTGAGGTTGACCTCCGCGCCAGCCGGGACCCGCGGCCCCGTCACCGGCGTCGTCTCGACCCGCTGCACTGGCGCCTGCGTCTCCTTGGCCTGCACTGCGCGATGCACGCCGCGCCTTTGTACACGCTGAACCTCGCCCCCGCCGCCCGCGCCACCCATCTCAGCCAGGATCGGCTCGGCCGACTTGCCCTGCACCACCGCGTCGGCGACCTTGTCCGCGTGCTGCTCGTACTTGTCGCCGACCTGCCCGACGCCACCCGCGAGCGAGACACCCGCCTGCTGCTGCACCACGTGCGCGGCTTCATGCGCCGCCGTGTGCAGGTCCGGCGCGCCTCCGAACACGACGTGATCGCCGCTGGCGAAGGCCTCCGCGCCCATCGCCGAGCTCGCGTCCTGGGCGGCACCGCCGGTGTGCGCCTGCACGTGCGAGACGTCGTTGCCACCGAACGAGCGCTGGATCTGGTCGGCGTACGGCATCGCGCCACCGCCGGATGCCACGCCACGCGCGGCCGCCTCATGCACCCCAGCTGCGTCCCCGCCGCCCTTCATCTGTACCGCGTCGCGATGGTGAGGCGTCAACATCGCCATCTGCACGGCGAGCGGCTTGTCCGCCATGGCGCGCTTGAGCTGCACCGAGCCCGAGCCGCCTGAGCTTTCGGGCGCGGGCGCCGCTGTCGTGGACGATGGGGCTTGGGCAGGCGTTGCGGCGACGGTGGTCGACATGATGACCTCGAAAAAAGGAAGAGTGTTCCGACCCGGAGCTGCGACGCTAAGCCAGTCAGCCCAATGAAGCAAACTCCGCTTTGGCAAATCCTTCGGTCAAGAGTGTCAATGAAATGATCTTGTTGGCCCATGCTGGCGCACGGCAGCATCGATGAGCGTGGCCCAGCGGGTCGCGTTTGACGGGGCGTGGTCACGGTCATGCCGCCAGACCGAGGACCGGCAGGGGGCTGGGCACGGAGCAGGGTCGCATGATGCCGACTTTCGGCACGGGTGCGTTCATGAGCAAAGGCGAGGAAGCGCTCCCAGTCGCCGTTGATCTGTATGCAGCGAAGCTGCATGAGCGCCTCTGCACGCTCGCGGATCCAGAGCGAGAAGCGATGCCTTCAACAGCGCTAGGGGCCGAGCAAGCTCGGCCGCTACGATACCTTTGTAGCGAACCGCCACTGACGCTCGAGGCGATCCGGCGAATTGGTGCTCGGAACAATTCGCGAGCAGGCGACCGCGAATAGGGTGCAGATCCTCCCAGTTCCGGTCGCGAGGGTCCGATGGCCCGCATGAATACAGGCTGCTCTCAGTCTCGGTGCTCGGTCTGCGAGCACCCGAGGTGCGTTGGAAGGTGGCTCAGGCGCAGGCCCAGAGCCGTGACAAGCTGCTGGCAGATGAGCGCGCATGACACTTGAGCAAGCGCCGCGCTTCGAGTAGCTTTGAACTTCAGGTCGGTTCCGCTCAGCAGACCAAGCGAAGGTTGCAATGTCCGCACAAGAAGCGGTTCCTGCGTCCACTCAGACGCCAGTTTCCACTCAATCCACGCCCGACGTGAAGAGCGTGATGTGGGACGCGATCGGCGCGAACTTCGAGGTCGGTGCCGGTCGCGCCGACCGGGCTCGAGGGGGATCCCGACTTCGCGCCGTACGTGTCGAAGCGCGAGGTCGCCTTCACGGGTGGCATCGACGGCTTCATCAGCACCGCGAACGCGATGAAGAACCAGCAGATCATCGCAGCCGACAAGGTCAAGGTGCTCGAGCTGCTCGGGCTCCAGGCCGGTCGCTACGGGTCGGCGAAGATGATCCTCGCGGCGATGGGCTCCGCCGGAGCGGGTGCCGCGCGTGGGTCGACCGCCGGTGCTGCCAAGCCGGCGCGCCTCGGCAAGCCGTCGATGTTCTATACCCTCGCCTTTCCCGAGAACATCTACGTCTCCCAGAACCGCGACTACGGCCTCACGTCGGGTGACGAGCCCGAGCTGCAGTGCACGAACATGCCTGCGCAGGCGTTCCTCGACGGCCCCTTGATGGTCAAGTCCTGATGTCGTTCGTGTTCGAGGGTGAGACCTACACGCCGGCCGAAGTGCTGCCGACCTTGCGTGACGCGGCCGCCGGCCGATCGCGCGCGGCCGATCCCGACGGGCGCATGAACCCCGAGTCGTGGGGACAGGCGTTCGCGTTCGCGGTCGCGGAGAGCCCGCTCGTCGATGCACTGGGCGATGCCGTGCGCGCACTGTTCGCGAGTGACGATCCGGCCGAACAACGGCTGGCGCAGCTCATTCAGACGCAGCACGCGCTCGTTTCCGCGCAAGAGCTCTGGAACGAGCTGTTCGCGCTCGCGCCAGCTACGCTCACGAACGGTGGTGAGCGCGTCGACAACGCGCGCAACCTGCTCTCGTCGCTGCTCGCGACGATGGCGAAAGGCCAGGCCGACATCGATCCGCGTGCGTGGGATCTGGCGCTCCGCCCGGACCTGGACAGCAACGTGCGCGGCGCGCTCTTGCGCCTGCTCGGCTCGCTCGAGCCAGCGCGCGCGGCGAGCGAGGTCGACCTGTACCTGAGCGCCGCCGCCGCCGACACGCTGCGCCGCATCCAGTACGCGGTCGGTGGCGCTGGCTCGGTCGCGCTCGAGCGCTTTGTCGACACGGTCGCGGCCGCCCTCGATCGGCTCGGTCGCCCCCTGCCTGCAAGCTCGCTCACCGCGTTGGCCGAGATGGCCGCCGCGCGACAGAAGGCCGGCAAGTAGCCGCTTAGGTGGGGCCGCGTGCAAGGCACTTGTCACCGAGCGACTCGAGCTCAGCGCAATGCCTTGGGTTCATCATGGGGGCAGGCCATCCTCAGTCAGTTGCCAATGGCATTCAGCTGCAACGATGATGACCTCCCGCGACGTCGGTGGCCGCCCCCGGCGCTGAGCGAGGCGACGCGGGTGCGGCTTGCGGGCCGCTACATCGAAGCTCTATGAGCGCCTTACCGGCGAGTCGTTCGTTGCGAGCGAGGGGCGGGTTGTCAGGGTGCGACCCGGGCCTACGCTCGCAGCCATGCCCGTTCAAAATAGCCATTTCGTCAGGTCGCTCACGCGGCGCCTGTGTTCGCTGCTCGCCGCATTGCTCGTGCTCGGCGGGTCCACTGCCAGCCTCGCGCAGCCCGAGGTGCACGTCACCTACGAGACCGGTGGGGCGGCGATCCTGCAAAACGATGGTCGGTACGGGGCAAATGGCACGGCGTTCGATGCGGAAAAAACGGGCCAGTCGCGCAATCTGCTGATCGCGCAGAGGACCAGCGTCGAGCTCGGGCTAGGGCGCCATCGGGTGGTGTTATTGTACGCGCCGTTCGCCGCGCAGACGCGTGTGCGGCTTGCGGATGGGCTGACGTTCAATGACACGACCTTCGCGGCGGGCACGGTCGTCGACCACGCCTATCTCTTCGATGGCTATCGCGCTTCGTACCTTTATGAGGTCGTGAAGTGTGAGCTCGAGCTCGCGTTCGGTGGGTCGATCCAGATCCGCAACGCCGATGTCGCGTTCACGGCAGTCGACGGGTCGGCCTACGTCAATGAGTCGGACATCGGTATCGTGTTCGCGCTCAAGGCCCGGCTGCGCTATGCGCCGACCGGGTGGGCGGTGTGGGGGCAGCTCGAAGCGGACGCGTTCTCGACCTTCGGCCTGATCGATGCGGTCGACGGGGGCATCTACGATGTTGCGCTCACGCTCGGGGTGCGGCTCGCGCGCCCGCTCGACGTGTTGTTCACGACGCGCCTCGTGGGCGGCGGCGCCAAGGTCGAGGACAAGGACATCGAAAACTGGGCCAACTTCTTCTCGCTGGCGCTCGGGGTGCGCGTGAAGCTCGACCAGCTCTGGTGACAAGCGCGGGCGTACGGTACGCCGAATCCGCGCATGCGCCCCTTTCTCACCCCTCGGGCACCTCGACGTCGGCCTTCGTGATTTCGGCTATCACCCGCGTCGCGTAGGACCCCGGCGGCAACGCGAACGACAGCTCGAGCGCGTTCGAATCGACCCTGCGGACCGTGACGTCGACCAGCGGCACCCGATAGCAGCGGCGTGCACCTTCGGCTTCGCCGCGGCCGTTGGCGAACGCGGCGCGCGCTAGGCCGCATCCCGCGAGCACCGCATCCTCGCGTGCCCGCGCTGGCCCATGGGCCTCGGGTCGCTCGTGCGCGCCAGGCAGTGGACCCGTCACGTCGACCTCATGCCGGACGAGGCGCTCGCTGTCGACGTCGACCTCGGTCGTCGTGAAGAGGCCGCCGTTACGCCGCTGCAAGACGTCGCCCTCGATGACCCGCTCCCACAGGCCGTCGGCGATGCGGGCGGCGAGGCAGCGGTTGAAGACCTCGCTCTGGAGGGCCGAGATAGCGAGCCTGCGCAGATGTCGATCGTGCGTGGCATGGCGGGCGCGCGGGTGCCCGCCGACGCCGAGCAGCGCCGCGCCGAGGACCGCATTGTCGCGTTGTCGGCCAAAGCGCTGCGGTCCAAAGAAGTTCGGAAGGCCCGTCGTGCGCAGGCGCTCGATGATCGCATCCGCCCGTGAGAGCGCGTTCGCGTCGGCACCGCGTACGACCAACGTGAAGCGGTTGCCCTTGGAATGACCGAGCCGGAGCTTGTTGCCGTGGCGCGAGGCGGCCAGGACCTTGATGCGTGGGTCGTCGATCACGACCGCGTCCTTGGCGGTCGCGAGGCTCAGCCACTGGCGGGTGAGGGCCTGTCGATCCTTCTGCCCCGCGTAGCCGATGTCGCGTTCGGGCACACCCGTCGCCTGCGCGATGAGCTTCACCGCGTCCTGGGTCGTGAGCTGCCGCTTCTCGATCCACAGGTAGAGGTGTTGGCCCTCGCCGCTCGGCAGGTAGGCCGGCAGCTCCTCGACAACGAAGTCCTCGGGGCTCACCTTGATAGTCCCGCCGGTGCCGGGCAGGTCGGCCGTCAGCAGCGGCAGCGGTCGCGGCAGGAGGTCGAGTGGGTCGGGCGGGTTGAGTGACATGGCGCCGGACTTAGACCCATAAGTCCATGATGTGCAATGATGGACATCGACCCTGATATTGCTTTATGGGTGACTCATGAAGACCACGGTCGACATCGATGACGCCCTGCTGGTTGCCGCAAAAAAGCGCGCTGCCGAGCAGCGACGTCCCTTGCGGGCGCTCATCGAAGATGGTCTCCGGGCCCAGCTCGCGCAGCGGTCGACGCGCGCGAAGGCGCCTTCCGTGCGTTGGATTGTGGTTGATGGCGGGCTTCCAACGGGTGTGGACTTCGCCGACCGCGTGGCGATGAGCGAGTGGATCCGCGGCGCGCGCGAGTCCGCAACGTCATCGTGAGGTCATGATCGCGGTCGACACGAACCTGCTCGTCTATGCACATCGGGCTGGCGCTCCGCAACATCGTGCGGCACAGGCCGCTCTCACGCGGGCGATGCGTGACCGCGGTGGCTGGGGCACAGCACTCCCATGCGTTGCTGAGTTCTGGATGGTCGCGACCCATCCGGCCGCGTCCGGCCGTCCATCGACCGTCGAAGAGGCACTTGGGTTCCTCGATGCGTTGCGCCAGGAAGGCATGATGGTGGTGCTCGAACCGCGGGCAGGCATGGGCGAGCGGCTCGCCAGCCTTGCCGCGCGCCTGGGTGTGCGCGGTCCGAGGATCTTCGACCTGCAGATCGGGCTGTGCGCGCTCGAGCACGGCGCCACCGAGCTTTGGAGCCATGACCGCGGTTTCGTTGCGCCGCCTGGCCTGCGCGTCGTTGATCCGTTGTAGCGAGCGCTGCCGCCGACAGTGGTAGCCGGGGCGCCGCTCTTTCGCTATGACGTGCGGCGCGGCCCGCTGGCCGGTTCCGACGAGGACGACGCCTCTTGAAGCTCACACACGTCCGCGTGACGAAATACCGTTGTATCGAGGACTCGACCGACGTCTCGATCGAGCCCGACATCACCGCCCTCATCGGGCGCAACGAGTCCGGTAAGACCTGCTTCCTCGAAGCGCTGCGTCGCTTGAACGCGCTCGACGGGTCGCGCTTCGACATCACCGCTGACTACCCGCGCGCCCAGCTCGGCGCCTATCGCCGCCGCCACGCCCGCTCGCCCGACACCGCCATCACGGCCCAGCTCGAGCTCGACGAAAGCGAGGTGCGTGACGTCGAAAAGCGCTTTGGTAAGGGCGTCTTGCGCAGCCGCGTCGTGAGCGTCAAGCGCGACTACAAAAACCAGATTGTGGCCGAGCTGCCCGTCTCCGAGAGCCTCGTCATCAAGCAGATCGTGCAGCGCCGCGCCGACCTCGAAGACGCGGCCCGCACCGCCGCGCTCGGGGCCGAGACGTTCCAGGCGCTGGCGACCGCGTTGGCGCCCTACGTCGAGGCGAGCAAAGGCGCCGCCGTGATAGCCCAGGTCGCACGGCACCTCGCGGGCAGCCCGCTGCAGACGCGCATCTGGGCCGAGACGCTGCAGGCGCGGCTGCCGCGCTTCGTGTCGTTTGGCGAGGACGACGTGATGCCGGGGGCGATCGCGCTGACGCACCTGCTCGACCCGACGATGCGCAACAATCCCGGCGTGTCGACGGTCTTGGCGCTGCTCGAGCTGGCGGGCGTCGAGCCGGCCGAGCTCGACCCGCAGGACCAATCTTATGAGGAGCTGGTCGCGCGCATCGAGACGGCCGCGCTGGCGATTACCGACGAGCTCGTGACGTGGTGGAGCGGGGACAAGGACCTCGAGGTGACGATCGATGTCGCCAACGCGGGCGCCAACGATCCCGGCTTTGCGCGCGGCACGCCGGTCCTGCGGATCCGCATCGGCAATCGCAAAAAGCGCACGTCGCTGCCACTTGGCGAGCGTAGCCGTGGCTTCGCGTGGTTCTTCAGCTTCCTCGTGCGCCTGTGCCAGTTGGGCGAGTCGACGGCACCGCTGGTGATTCTGCTCGACGAGCCGGGACTGTCGCTGCACGCCGGGATGCAGGGCGACTTCCTGCGGTTTTTGGAAGAGCGGCTGAGCCCATCGCACCAGGTGATCTACACGACCCATTCGCCGTTCATGCTCGACGTCGCGCGGCTCGAACGTTCGCGCGGGGTGACGCTGTCGCCGACCCGCGGCACGCTGGTGTCGGCCGACCTGTCGACCATTGACGCGACCACGTTGATGCCGCTGAAGGCCGCGCTCGGGGCGGCGCTGGTCGAGGGTATGCTGCCCAATATCGGAGGCGCGACGTTGGTCGTGCGCGAGGCATCGGACCTCATCTGGTTGCGCGCGATGTCGATGGAGACGCAGCGCCGGAAGAAGGGCGGGCTCGACCCGCGCTACGAGATCGTGCCGCTCGGGGCGGGCTCGGCGTTGGTGCCGTACGCGCTCCTCACGGCGCGGCCGGACCGGCGGCTGGTGCTCCTGCGTGAGGGCGCTGACGATCCCAAGATCGCGAAGAGCCCGGCCAGTGTGTCCTTGCATGGCGTCGCAATCGTATCGTTGGCGAGCTTCCTCGGGCCCGCCGGCAACAAGGTCGGCGCGACCCTCGAGGACCTCGTCGAAGTGCCATTGTGGCTCTCGCTCGTGACCGAGGCGCACAAGCTGTCGCCGCCGATGTCCGAGGACGAGCTCGGCAAAGAGGGCGGCATCATCCCGCGCACGATCAAGGGCCTCGAAGGCAGCGGCGAGACGCTCGACCGGTTGCGCGTCGCCGAGACCGCCATCCGCCGCGCCGGGTCAGCCCTGCCGCCCGCGATGGTCGACCGCTTCGCGCGCCTCTTCGAAGCCCTGAACGCACACATCGCTCAATTCAAAGGTGCCTCATGACCGCGAGCGATACCCCGAACACTTCGAACTTCATCCGTGACCTGGTCGCCGAGCACCTCGCCAGCGGCCGCTACCCCCACGTCGTCACGCGCTTCCCGCCCGAGCCCAACGGCTATCTGCACATCGGCCACGCCAAGGCGATTTGCCTGAACTTCGGGCTCGCCAAGCACTTCGGCGGCGTCTGCCACCTGCGCATGGACGACACCAATCCCACCAAAGAGGAGACCGAGTACGTCGAGTCGATCGCCAACGATGTGCGCTGGCTCGGCTTCGAGTGGAAAGGGCAGGACGTCGCGGGCGGGGTCATCCCGTTCTACGCGTCCGACTACTTCGACCAGCTCTATGCGTGGGCCGAGCTGCTCGTGAACAACGGCAAGGCGTACGTCGACTCGGTGTCACGCGACGAGCTGCGTAAGAATCGCGGAACGCTTGGTGAAGCGGGCGTCGAGTCGCCGTTCCGGAGCCGCTCGATCGGCGAGAACCTCGATCTCCTGCGGCGCATGAAGGCCGGCGCGTTCGAAGCGGGCGAGCACGTGCTGCGCGCCAAGATCGACCTCGCGTCGCCGAACATGCTGATGCGCGACCCGCTGATGTACCGGATCCTGAAGGCGCACCATCACCGGACTGGTGACACGTGGTGCATCTACCCGATGTACGACTACGCGCACGGGCTGTCGGACGCGCTCGAAGGCATCACGCACTCGATCTGCACGCTCGAGTTCGAGAACAACCGCGAGCTCTACGACTGGTTCCTCGACAACGTCGGCTTTGCCGAGCCGCGGCCGCACCAGTACGAGTTCGCGCGCCTGGCACTCGACTACACGGTGATGAGCAAGCGCAAGCTGCTCGTGCTCGTGAAGGACGGCCACGTCTTGGGCTGGGACGACCCGCGGATGCCGACCCTCGCGGGGCTGCGTCGACGCGGCGTGCGACCCGAAGCGATCCGCGCGTTCGCCGACATGATCGGCGTCGCCAAGACGAACTCGACCGTCGACATCGGCAAGCTCGAGTTCTGCATCCGTGAGGACCTGAACCTTGTCTCGCCGCGCGTGATGGCGGTCTTGAACCCGCTCGAGGTGGTGATAGAGACGCTGCCCGAAGGGCACTTCGAAGAGATCGACGCGCCCTACTGGCCGCACGATATTCCGCGCGAAGGCTCTCGCAAATTGCCACTCTCGCGCACGATCTACATCGAGCGCGACGACTTCATGGAGGACCC
>Ga0105044_10012031_pt1 | contig 11773 bp, 15 predicted proteins | sample MAT01_FD_78092 | JGI IMG/M metagenome (GOLD analysis project Ga0105044, IMG submission 78092) | Freshwater microbial communities from Lake Fryxell liftoff mats and glacier meltwater in Antarctica - MAT-01 | ecosystem: Environmental > Aquatic > Freshwater > Ice > Liftoff microbial mat | place...
CACCACTCCGCCCAGAAATCGACCAGCACCGGGTTGCCCGATTGCAGCACATCCTTGTCGAAGGTGGCATCGGAGACGTGTTTGATGGCTTCGTTCATTTGGCAATCCTTTTTCCGCCGGGTGTCCTGACGATCATAGCGCCGGCAAGTGAGCTTTGGTGGAGTCCTTGGCTTAAGTTAGCCTAAACCTGCGGGCAGACGCAAGGTCGTCGCTGTCCAGGCCATGAAGCTTGCGGCCATTCTGGTAAAATTCAAGGTCTTTGACGGGCGCACTTCGCGCCTGCCACCACCGAAACCTCGCGCCATGACCTACGTCGTCACCGAATCCTGCATCCGCTGCAAGTACACCGACTGCGTGGACGTCTGCCCGGTGGATTGCTTCCGCGAAGGCCCCAATTTCCTGGTGATCGACCCGGACGAGTGCATCGACTGTACGCTGTGCGTGGCCGAATGCCCGGTAGAGGCCATCTTCGCCGAAGACGACGTGCCTGCGTCGCAGCAGCAGTTCACGGCGCTGAACGCTGAACTGTCGCGCGCCTGGAAGCCCATTATCGAGCGCAAGCCGGGTCCGCCCGATGCCGATGACTGGAAGGACGTGAAGGACAAGCTCCAGTACCTCGAACGTTGACGTGGGTGGCTACGCCTTTGACCGGGCCTTGCCATCGCCCGTAAAATTGCAGGATTGTGTTCGCGGGGGGCTTGTAGTTAGTTGCGGCGCCGGCGGATGGAAACACGTAGGGTTACCGTCAGGATTGAGATGAAGCGCATTTCGTGGATGGCAGTTCTCGTGGTGGGTATCACGGCCTCGACCGGCGTGTTGGCGCAAGGCGCCGCACCAGCCGGTGACCCGGCGAAGGGCTCCCAGAAGGTGGCGATGTGCCAGGGCTGCCATGGCATCGATGGCTGGCGCACGGCGTTCCCCGAGGTCTACAGGGTGCCCAAGATCGCCGGCCAGCATTCGGCGTACCTCATCGCCGCGCTGAAGGAATACAAGGCAGGCAACCGCGGCCATCCGTCGATGAAGGCCATTGCCGCGTCGCTGTCCGATGCCGACATGGCGGATATTGCCGCCTACTATGCGCAGACGCCGTTGCAACAGGCGGTGAAATGATGAAGCCTATGTTCGCAGTCAAGCTCGCCGCCGTGGCCGCCGTTGTCGCGGTGCTGGGCAGCGGTGCCGCCACCGCCGCCGATCTCGTGGCCGCCAAGAAGAAGGCGCAGGAAGTGTGCGCCGCGTGTCATGGTATGGATGGCATTTCGCAGGTGCCTGAGTTCCCCAAGCTGGCGGGCCAATATCCGGACTACATGGCCAAGGCGTTGCGCGACTACAGGTCGGGCGCGCGCAAGAACGCCGTGATGGCTGGTTTTGCCGTACAGCTGACGGACAAGGACATCGAGAACCTGTCGGCGTACTACGCCGCGCAGCCTTCGGTACTGTCCAGCCGGTATTGAACGCGGCAACGCCGTCGTTCGTTTCCTGGACCGAGAACGAAACAGCGCATACCGCGCACTGGCGCTCCGAGCGCGGGGCGCTGCCCCCGGCGCGGGTGATCGTCGCCGACGATACGATTCCTGCAGACGCCGCCTACGATCTCGCGTGTCAGGGCACCGGCATGCTCTGGCGCGGCGATTTCCAGAACGCGCGGCAGATCCTCGTGGCGTTGGCCGCCCGCGCCGATCGCCCACCGCGCAAGCGCCGGATCAAGGCCGCGGCGCAAGCGCCCGCCACCCTCGCTGATGCGTTCCATCGTCACCGCCTGGCACGCTCGCAACGCGCGCGCACGCTTGGCATGCTGCTGATCGAACTGGATGCGGATTACGTCGTGGAATTGCGGCGCGCGCCTGATCTGCGGACGGCCTGTCTCGAAGCGTGGGGTTCGCCTGCAGGTGGTGGCACCACGGTGGCGTCGCTGCGCGAACTGTTGGGCCTCATCGGCGCGCACGAGTGGCGCACCAAGGGCATCGAGATCCCCGCCGTCGGCGGACGCGTTCATCCGCACTACGGCGTGTTCACACCCATCCGCAGCGAATACATCGACCTGATCGCGAAGGAACCGCTGCCGGCGTCGATCGCCGCGAACAGCACCGCGTTCGACATCGGCACGGGCACCGGCGTGCTGGCGGCAGTCCTGGCGCGGCGTGGCGTGAAGCACATCGTTGCGACCGATCTCGATCCACGCGCGCTTGCCTGCGCCCGCGAAAATCTGCAGCGCCTGGGTCTGCTGCGTCATGTCGACGTGGTGCAGGCCGACCTCTTTCCGGAAGGTCGCGCGGCGCTGGTCGTGTGCAATCCGCCGTGGGTGCCGGCGCGGCCCAGCTCACCCATCGAGCACGGTATCTTTGACCATGAAGGCCGGATGCTGCGCAGCTTTCTCGATGGTCTGGTCGCGCATCTGGCGCCAGGCGGCGAGGGCTGGCTGATCCTGTCGGACTTGGCCGAGCATCTCGGGTTGCGGACACGCGAGTCGCTGCTTGCTGCCTTCGAAACGGCTGGACTGCGCATCGTGGATCGCCGCGATGCACGGCCGAAGCATCCCAAGGCCAAGGATGAGACCGATCCGCTGCATGCGGCGCGGGAGGCGGAAGTGACTTCGTTGTGGCGGTTGGCGGCGAAGTAGACGCCTATTCATAACGTCCGCCGGTGGCCATGCGGGCCGCATCGTCGGGTGCAGTACGCGGCAACGAAGACAGTAGTTGAATGAGCTCTGTTTGTCGCGTCGTGCCGGTTTTTTCAAGCAGCGCCCGAAGTTGGCTGCGGATGGTCGGCATGCCTACTTGGAGCTCACGCGAAATTACCTTGGCAACGTAGCCCCCGCACAGGAGCTGGGCGACCTTGCTTTCAGCAGGCGTAATGTCGAAAAAGTCGCGCAGGTCCTGGCTGCTGGGCAATGCGTCGGGCGCAACCGGCCCTCCCACGACGATGAGCGCGAGCCGGCGCATGCCTTTCGCGAATCCGCGCACCGTGGGCAACGGCGTGACATAGACATCCGTTTTGATGTCATTTTCCACCTGCACATTGAGACGGGTGGCGGCAGTCTTGAGGCCGACGGCCTTGGCCAGTGCAAGATCCAGCGAACGCTTGATTCGAGGATTTCGGCCGACGAGATGGTCGTCGACTATCGAGCTGGTCGAACGTGCCGCTAAGTCTGGCTGCCTGAGCTTTCAGGTGTTCCAGCGCAATCTGGGTCCTGAGCAGCGGATTGCGCTGGATGGCGTCGCGATAGGTATTGACGCCGATGTTCCCCGTTTCCAGCAGCTCCTGTGCCTGCTCGCGCGCGGAAACATGGCTGTCGGAACTGAGGGCTATATTCACGCCTCGAACAAGCGCACCCTTCACCACGGGCCGGACGCTATCGGAAATAAAGGTGATATCAGATATTGCGACCCGGCCGTTGGTTCCTTGGCCTTTGCATTCGAGACATCCCGTTTCCCGCCGGACGGTCCGCGAGGTCCGACCGTTCGAGAAAAGGATTTCGGACTCCTGCGCGGAAACGCTCGCGTCCTCCGCACATCGGACGCATAGCGCATTCACCAGAAACTGGGACCAGACGCACTGGACCGTGTCGGCGAATCCGGAATACGTCACGCCCATGTCCCGGAGCACGTAACTGGTGTCGAGCCCGGCCAATACGGTGTCCAATGCACCGAACACGGTTCGGCCGCGGGCCGCTTCCATGGCGGCGACGGAATTTTCGCGGTTGAGGGGTGCAACTACGAGCAGATCGTGGTTTGCTGCCGCCGACTGTAACGCTTGTTGCCACGCGTGCGGGTTGCCGCGCACACAGACCTCGATCCAACTCGCAGGAAGGGGACGAAACGGTTCGAAATGGTCTGGTTGATCGGTCAGTATTGCCACCGAGCGGCCTTACGACGCCATGGCCGCAGTCAACGCCGTGAGCAAGGTGACCTTGCCGCTGATCGATTGTCCGCTGGCCAGCACCATGCCGGAGGTAAGGCGCATGACACGTTCCCCGGCGTCCCCGCTACTTTCAACGATGGCGGTCGAGGCAATTGAGATAGAGCTGCGCATCCGGCGGCGTGCGGGTGCGCTGCGCCTGCCAGATCACCTCACCCAGACACTCGATCACTGCATGCAGCGCCTCGTGCTCGTCCCCGCGTGCGTCGCGGATGCGCTCGAACTGCGTGCGGATACCGGGCGGCTGGTCGATTGCTAGTTGCTCGGCCACGGCGAGGTGCAGCGACAGGTGCAGGAACGGATTGATGTCGCCGGCTTCGGGCGAGTAGTCGCGGTCGACGAAGCGCTCCGGCTCCGCGAACGTGGCGTGATATTCCGGATGCTTCGCGATCAGCGCCGCTGCAATTTTCTCAAGGTCGGACAGCGGTGCGCCTGCACCGAACTTCTGCCAGGCCTCGAGCAGGAAACGGCGTGCTTCATCGCGGGACGGATTGAACATGGCGGTCAGTTCGTGAAGGGCGCCACGGGGGTGTCGCCTTTCGTCTTGTGCTTGAACTCGCACAGGTCGCGGATCAGGCACTGCGGACACTTGGGCGAGCGCGCCACGCAGGTGTAGCGGCCGTGCAGGATCAACCAGTGGTGCGCATTCAGCTTGAACTCGTCGGGCGTGAATTTCTCGAGCTTGCGTTCCACTTCGACGACGTCCTTGCCGGGGGCCAAGCGGGTCACGTTGGACACGCGAAAGATGTGCGTGTCGACCGCGATGGTCGGTTCGCCGAACGCCGTGTTCAGCACCACGTTGGCGGTCTTGCGGCCCACGCCCGGCAAGGCCTCGAGTGCTTCACGCGTCCGCGGGACTTCGCCGCGGTGTTGCGCGATCAGAATTTCCGATAGGGCAACGATGTTTTTCGCCTTGTTGCGAAAGAGACCCAGCGATGCGATGCAGGGCATGACACCTTCCACACCCAGTTTCACCAACGCGGCCGGGGTGCGTGCCACCGGAAACAACCGCGCGGTGGCCTTGTTGACGCCGACATCGGTGGATTGCGCGGATAGCACCACGGCGATCAACAACTCGAAGGGCGATTGGTAGGCAAGCTCGGTCCGCGGGTCGGGATTGGCCGCGCGGAACCGCTCGAAGATGACGCGGCGCTTGGCGGGATTCATGCGCGGGAGCGGCGTGCACGCGCGCGGACCAGAGCCGCGGCGGCGAGCTCATGCCGCTGCTCGCGTGTGGTGACGACCACATCGCTATGCGCGGTGCGTTGGCTGATGCGTTCGCGCCGGGCCAGCCGGGTAATGCGTTGTTCAGTACGGAACGCCGCGGCGGCCAGTGCGGCGGCATCCCACGGCAGTGCGGCTGGCACGATGGCGATGCAGTCCACGGGGCACGGCGGTACGCACAACTCGCAGCCGGTACACCACGAAGGCAGGACCGTGTGCATCCGCTTCGCGGCACCGATGATGGCGTCGACGGGACACGCGTCGATGCACAGCGTGCAGCCGATGCACGAAGCTTCGTCGATCACGGCCGTGAGACGCGGGCCGCTGCCGGGAGTGGGGCTTGATGCCATGGCGCGTAGTTTAGCGCGGGGCGATGTAGACTCGCGGCGCGTCCAACCGGTCACGCGGCTATCGCCTGCGGGCCTTTGTTTCGCCGTGACCGAATCGCCTCCACCAACCTCCGCCCCGATCCTTGACGCGCCGCTGGTCGACACCTGGTGCGGGCGGCTGGGTGGGCGATTGCTGACGCTGGCCGGCTGGCGCGCCGCGTTGCTGCAACCGGTACCGCTGCATTGCATCGTGATCGTGTATCCGCACCCGTCCAACTGCGACTTTCCGATCGGACTTGCGTTCAAGTGGATGACCGGCATCAACTTCCGCTTTGTCGCCAAGGACTCGCTGTTCAAGGGGCCGTTCGACCGACTCTTCCGCCATTGGGGCGGCATTCCCGTCAAACGTCGCGAGCCGGCGGAAATGATCGGCGTGGCAGTAAAGTGTTTGCCGAGGAACGTGATTTGCGGGATGTCGCCGCCGACATGGCGCATATGCCGGCGAGGCGACCCCTTGCCTGCAACACTGGCGTGATTCGTTACACTTCGCTGCCATGGCCGAAACGTCCCCACACGAATCGCACGACCACGCGGGCCATGACCACAGCCACCGGCTGGCGGCCGATGCGGGCGCGGGGCCGCGCCGCGCGCTCAAGATTGCGCTGGCAATCACCGCCGGATTCGCCGTTGTCGAGGCCATCGGCGGGTTCCTGTCCGGGTCCCTTGCGCTGCTCGCGGATGCCGGGCACATGCTCACCGATGCAGGCGCGCTGGCGCTGGCGTTGTTCGCCTCCGCCTTCGCGCGGCGGCCGCCGTCGACGCGCGCCACCTATGGGTACGGCCGGGCTGAGGTGCTGGCGGCATTCGTCAATGCGCTGTCCATGCTGGCCATCGTCGCGCTGATTTCGATCGAGGCCGTGAAGCGGCTCCTCGAGCCTGCGCCCGTTGCCGGCGGCATGGTCGTGGCGGTGGCGTTGGCCGGGCTGGTGGCCAATCTCATGTCGGCGTGGTTCCTGTCGCGATCCAGCGGCTCGATCAACACGCGCGGCGCGTTGTTGCATGTGATGAGCGACCTGCTGGGGTCATTGGCGGCGGTGATCGCGGGCGGCGTGATCATGGCTACCGGCTGGACGCCGATCGACCCCATCCTGTCGATCGTCGTCGGCCTGCTGATCCTGCGCTCGACGTGGCAATTGCTGAAGCAATCCACCGGTGTGCTGCTGGATGGCGTGCCCACGCACCTCGACTATGACGCGATCGGGCGCCGCCTGGCGGCGTTGCCCGGCGTGCAGGATGTGCACGACCTGCATATCTGGACGATGTCGGCGGAAGGTGTGGCGCTGTCGGCGCATCTCGGCATCGCCAATGCAGACGCATGGCCGACCACGCTGGCGCGGGCGCGGCGATTGCTGGCCGAAGAGTTCCGCATCCAGCACGCGACATTGCAGCCGACGTGGCCACTGGAGACGCCGGTGGCTTCAGGTGCGCGGGTGATTCCGGTGTTGCCGTCGGCCACGCAGCCCGGTCATCCGCATTGAGATATTGAGGCCTGCACCTGCGAGGCTGAAGCCTCGCCTACAGGGGCCCGCAGAGTCTGCCAGCGACGCGCTGGGGGTCCGGCGTCACGCCTTAGTCAAAGCCATTTCACCTTGCGGAAGTGATGGTAGAGATAGACGTCGATCACGAACATCGCGCCTACCGCCAGCGGATAGCCGAAGGTCCACTTCAATTCCGGCATGTGCTCGAAGTTCATGCCGTAGATGCCGGCCAGCATCGTGGGCACCGCGATGATGGCGGCCCAGGCCGCGAGCTTCTTCGTCACTTCGCTGTCACCGAGCGAGATCATGCCGAGGTTGACCTGGATGGCGGTGGTCAGCATTTCGCGGATGGCTTCGATCGACGCATGGATCCGGTGCAAGTGGTCGTAAACGTCGCGAAAATATTCGCTCATGCCCGCGCAGACCTGTGGCACGCGGCCACCGTACAGGCGCCCGGTGGCTTCCATCAGCGGATCGACCGCATGCTTCAGCATCATCAGCTTCTGCTTCAACGCATACAGCGCCTCGATGTTCGGGCGCGCGGCGTTTTGGGCGAAGATCTGTTCCTCGATGGATTCAAGTTCCGTCTCGAGCGCTTCGATCACGGGAAAATAGCGGTCGACCACGTTGTCCATCAGCGCGTAGAACACATAGCCCGAACCGTGGCGCAGCAGGTCGGGCTCGCGTTCCGCGCGCGCGCGCACGGCGGCAAAGCCCGCCTGCGTGCGATGGCGTACCGACAGGACGTAATTCGGCCCGACGAAGATGTCGACTTCCCCAGTGACGACGGACTCTTCGCCAGTGGCGTCCTTGACCTGTTCCACCGTATGCAGCACGGCGAAGAGCGAATCGCCGTATTCCTCGATCTTGGGTCGCTGGTGGCCATGGCGGGCGTCGTCGACCGCCAGCTCATGCAGGCCGAATTCCTCGGCCATTTCGTCCAGGTCCTCCTGCGCGGGTTCGAACAACGCGACCCAGACGAAGCAATCGGGGCGGCCCACGTATTCACTGATGTCCTCCTTGGGGAGGTCGGCGATTTTGCGGCCGTTCTGGTAGGCGACACAGCTGATGAGCATGAAGGAGACGCCTGCGGGGCGTTGGAGGTGCGGGCATCATAATCCACGCGCCGTGCAACCCTCGTGTCGAGGCCCCTTCTGACGACCCTCTGCGGATCGTGGTACCCTAACTGACCGATAGTCATTTATAGTTTGCCGCCCGTGGTCACCCCCGCACTGACCGAAAACGACCCGACCGCCGCCCCTGCGGCGCCGGCGCCGCCCCGCGAAATCCTGCTGCTGCTGACGCTGGCGGCGATGCAGTTCGTGAACATCCTCGACTTCATGATCATCATGCCGTTGGGGCCGCACCTGATGCACATCTTTGCGCTCGACCCGCAGCACTTCGGTTTTCTCGTGTCGTCGTATACGTTCGCCGCCGCTGCGAGCGGCTTTGTCGCCGTGTTCTGGGTCGATCATGTATCGCGCAAGCACGCATTGCTGTGGATGTTCGGAGGCCTGGTCGTGGCCACGACGCTGTGCGGGCTGGCCACGTCGTATCCGTTGCTGCTGGCCGCACGCATCGTCGCCGGCGTATTCGGCGGTGTGATCGGCGCGCTGGTGCTGACGATCGTGGCCGATGTGCTGCCGTATGCGCGCCGCGCGCGCGGGACCGCGATCGTCGCCGCCGCATTTTCGCTGTCCGCCGTGATGGGGGTGCCGCTGGGCCTGTGGCTGGCGGCGCATTTCTCGTGGCGCGCACCGTTCATTGGTCTGGCGACGTTTGCGCTGGTGCTGGCGGTGGTTGCATGGCGCATCCTGCCACCGCTCGATGCCAATTTGCGCGACCAGCAAACACGCAATCCCATCACCCAGCTGCGCGCACTGCTGGGCGTACCCAATCACCTGCGCGCCTTTGCCTTCATGCTGGTACTGATGATGAGCGTGTTCCTGGTCGTGCCGTTCATCGCCGCCTATGCGGTCACCAATGTCGGCATCCTCGAGACCGAACTGCCGTGGCTCTACTTCGCTGGCGGCCTCACCACGCTCTTTACCGCACAGTGGATCGGCCGGCTGGCCGATCGGCATGGCAAGAAGAAGGTGTTCACGATCCTGGGCTTCCTCTCGATTGCGCCGCTCCTCGTCATGACGAACCTGGTCCCCGTACCGTTGTCGGTGATGGTGCTGGTCTTCATGTTGTTCTTCGTATTCGTGCCCGGGCGGTTCGGTCCCGCCCTGGCGCTGGTCAGCGGCAGCGTGGAACCACGGCTGCGCGGCAGCTTCATGAGTTTCTCCGGTTCCGTGCAGCAACTGGGCTCCGGGATGGCGTCGTTGCTGGCGGGACTCATCATCGGCCGTGCCGTTGATGGTTCGCTCACGCGCTATCACTGGGTGGGTTGGTGCGCCGTCGTGTGCACGCTGCTGGCAATCGTACTGGCGCGATCGATCCGCATCGTCTCCGATGGCACCACGACGCCCGATTAGCCGGCGTCGCTTGGACGGCGCGTGTCGTCGCGGGTAACATCGGCCTCCGCCCCCAATTGCGCCCACGCGCATTTAGCCGATGATCATTCCGTCACTGCTCGACACCGATCTCTACAAGTTCACGATGATGCAGGTGGTGCAGCATCACTTCGCCGAGGCGCAGGTCGAGTACCGCTTCAAGTGCCGCAATCCGGGCGTGGATCTCTCGCCGTATGTCGAGGAGATCGAAGAGGAGATTCGCGCCCTGTGCGACCTGCGCTTCACGCAGGACGAGCTCGCTTACCTGCGCCGCTGGCGCTTCTTCAAGAGCGACTTCGTCGACCTGCTGGGACTCTTTCACCTCGATGCCCGCTTCATCAAGGTGACGCGCATCCCGGGGTCGGCGCGTGAGATCGACATCACGATCAAGGGGCCGTGGCTGCACACGATCCTGTTCGAGGTGCCGGTGCTGGCGATCGTGTCGGAGGTGTACTACCGGCACCAGGCACCGCAGCCCGATCTGGCGGAAGGGCGGCGCCGGTTGTCAGTCAAGTTCGCGCTGGCCAACGGTGTTGCGAGCCCGGACTTCCGCATTGCGGACTACGGCACGCGCCGCCGCTTCTCGCGCGCATGGCAGGACGAGGTGGTGCGCACGCTGCAGGCGGGACTCGGCGCGCACTTCGTTGGTACCAGCAACGTAAAGTTCGCGCAGGAGCACCGGCTCACCCCGCTCGGCACGATGGCACACGAATACCTGCAGGCCTGCCAGGCCGTCGGCCCGCGGTTGCGCGATTCGCAGACCTTTGCCTTCAACATGTGGGCGCGCGAGTACCGGGGCGACCTGGGGATCGCCCTTTCCGATGTGTGCGGCATGGATGCATTCCTGCGCGACTTCGATCTCTTTTTCTGCAAGCTCTTCGATGGCGTGCGCCACGATTCCGGCGACCCGTTCGATTGGGGCGAGAAGCTGATCGCCCATTACCAGCGGATGCGCATCGACCCGCGCACCAAGACGATGGTGTTTTCCGACAGCCTCGACGTGCCGCTCGCCATACGCCTCTACGAGTATTTCAAGGGCCGCACGCAGACCTCGTTCGGCATCGGCACCAACCTCACCAACGATCTCGGCTACGACCCGCTGCAGATCGTGATCAAGATGACCCGCTGCAACGGCCAGCCGGTGGCCAAGATCAGCGACGAGCCCTCGAAGTCGATGGACTACGACCCATCGTATGTGAAGTACCTGCGCGAGGTGTTCCAGGTGCCGGAATTGCCGGAGGCGGTGTAGAGTAAGCGCATGGCAACTCCGCTGCCCGGCAACAAGTTACCCAGCACTGGCGTCTCCGCGCCGGCCCCATCCGCGCCTTCGCCCAAGCAGCCTGATCGCCGGCTGCGGCTCGAAGACATCCTGAAGCTGATGGTGGCGGACGGCCTGGTACCCGCTGCGGACACCGAAGCCATGCTGCGCGTGCGCACCAAGCAGTTCGATCACCCGCTTGAAGCCATCGCGTCGATGCGCTGGAAATCTTCCAAGCCACCGCACAAGGTGATGACGCTCGACTGGATCGTCGAGTGGCTGGCGGGCAAGCTCAAGGTCCCCTACCTGCATATCGATCCGCTCAAGGTGGACCTCGGCGCGGTGACGGCCGTCGTGTCCAACGCGTATGCAGAGCGTTTCCGCATCCTGCCGGTGGCGGTGGACCGCATGACCTTGACCGTCGCCACGGCTGAACCGTTCGTGCGCGCGTGGGCCGACGAGCTCGAGCACATGCTGAAGCTCGACGTGAAGTTCGTCTTCGCAAGTCCGGTCGACATCAAGCGTTACCTGGGCGAGTTCTACAATCTTGCGCGCTCGATGAAGCGCGCGTCCGAGTCGTCGAAGGGCGAGCTCACGCTCCGCAATTTCGAGCAGCTGGTCGAGCTTGGCAAGGCTGGCAACCTCGATGCCAATGACCAGCATGTCGTGCACATCGTCGACTGGCTCTGGCAATACGCATTCGAGCAGCGCGCGTCCGACATTCACGTCGAGCCTCGCCGCGACGTCGGCCTCGTGCGCTTCCGCATCGACGGCGTGCTGCACCAGGTCTACGCCATCCCGCAGCCGGTATTGATCGCCATGACCTCGCGGATCAAGCTGCTCGCGCGTATGGAGATCGTCGAGAAGCGCCGCCCGCAGGATGGCCGCATCAAGACGCTGGCACCGGATGGCAGCGAGGTGGAGTTGCGCATCTCGACGATGCCCACCGCCTTCGGCGAGAAGCTCGTCATGCGCATCTTCACGCCCGAAGTGCTCGTGCGCGACTGGGCC
>Ga0105044_10012032_pt1 | contig 11772 bp, 19 predicted proteins | sample MAT01_FD_78092 | JGI IMG/M metagenome (GOLD analysis project Ga0105044, IMG submission 78092) | Freshwater microbial communities from Lake Fryxell liftoff mats and glacier meltwater in Antarctica - MAT-01 | ecosystem: Environmental > Aquatic > Freshwater > Ice > Liftoff microbial mat | place...
CTCAACGACGCGGTGCGCGATGCAGGTCGAGCTTGAGTGCGGCGGTGATCACGACATCGTTTCGCGCGGCCGATGAGCCCGCACCAACCAGTGGCTTGAACCCCGTGGCGTAGTCGCGCGCTTCGACGCGCAGGCCGACGCGGCCAAGGCCAACCTCACCACCCACGGCAGCATACGCCGCAGCGTTGTGCGTCGCGTCCACATCGAGCGAGCGATAGTTGTAGCTGCGCACGCCGGCACCGAGCCCTGCGAACGGCGTCACCAACATCGCGTGGCCGACGTTCCACTGCACCGGACGCGCTTCGACGCCCAAGTCAGACGTGAACACATCAAGCTTCGGTGTGGCGAGCAACGACACATCTCGGCTCCGCGCCCACCCGAACTGACCGGTCACCGCGAGTACTGGCAGCACGCGCCACGACAACTGTACGCCCGACAGCTGCGCACTCTTGAGCGCGCTGCGCTGATTTCCGGTGGGAATGAGCGCGCCGCTGTTGAAGCGGAGCTCCCACGCACTCGGTTTCGCGGTCGCGGGCGTCTGGGCATTCAAGACGCTGGCCAGCGAGAAGAGCATGCCGAGTGCGGCGGCTGCCGATCTCGCGGCTGCCGATCTCGCGGCTGCCGAACTCGCGGCGCCGGAAACCGCGGCGCGCGCGAAACTCCGGTGGGCGGCATTGGTGGGCCGAGCTTTGACCGGGACTGCCGATGTGTGATTCATGGTGCGTACCTCTGAGGGGGTGATGATTGGCGCGGTGGTGCGACGCGAACGCCTTTCGCCGCGACGGCCTGTGTATTAGTGTACTAGATACACAGTGTGTGTGTATCATATACACAGTTTCAGATCTGTCAACAGTCACGTGGACGGAGTTCTATGGCCGGACGGAAAAAACAGGATCCACCTCCACGCCCGAAGCGCGCGGTATCGGCGGCGGGTCACGAGGCGAAACAGGAGCTGACGCACACCGACATTCAGCAGGCATCGGCGCGCGTCGATCCCGAACTGCGGCGGCGTAGTGAGCTGCTGTGGGACGATCGGGCGCAGGCCACGCGCGGGCCGAAGGCGGCGCAGACGCCCGACGATGTCATTCAGGCCGCGGTCCGCATCGCCGACGAGAAGGGTCTCTCGGCGCTCACGATGCACGCGCTCGCCACGCAGCTCGGCTTCACGACCATGGCCGTCTATCGCTACTTCCCGAGCAAGGACGCGCTCTACGACGCCATCGTCGACGCGGGACTCGGACATCCCCCCCGCCCCGCGACGCCGCGCGAAGACTGGCGCACCGAGGTGACGCAGTGGGCCCATGCGAAGCAGGAGATGCTCTGCGCGCGTCCGTGGCTGGCGGAGCTCCCGTTCGTGGCAGCTCCGCACGGACCGAACTGGCTGCGATGGCTGGAAGCGCTGGCGGCGTCGCTCTCGAGGGCGCAGCTCACGCCCGCCGATGTTGGACAGATGCTCAGCGTGATCGACGGCTATACGCGTGGCGCCTCGGACACTGCCATCTCGCTCGCGCGCGTTCGTGCACGTGGCGAATCGGTGGAGGCGTGGGCAGCGGCGGTCGGTGCCGACTTGGGACGCGCGATCGGCGACGCACGGTTTCCGACGTTCGCCACCATTCTCACCACGCCAGCCGAAGGCGCACCGCGGACGATGACAGAGTCGTTCGACTTCGGTCTGCAGCGGGTACTCGACGGGATCGAACTCTATGTAAAGAGCGCGACGACGTCGTCAGGTCAGACGTTGAACGAACAGACCAAAGTATCCGACTAGAAGCCTCGCCGCGCGATAAGCTGCCACCCGTCACTCAGGAGCGGTATACTCGCACACGCCGGACCCCCGTCGCGCGCAGTGCCAAGAATTCGACCTTCGAAAATCAGATCTGGTGCCGCGGCGACGGCGGTGATGTGGTCGACAGTGAGTGTCATCAGCGACACTTTCGCCCGCCGATTCCAACATGATGTGAGGTCGCCCGCGTGTGAGCCCGAACACAGGTACACGAACCGCGCCCCGCGCGGACCGTAGACGTAGTCGCCACGGAAATCGAAGGTGCCGGCCGCCGTGGAGATCGCGCGGACCGTGAGCTCGAACGTGACGGACTCGCTCTCGACAGCGGACGGCTCGGTGTGCTCCGCCTTGCCCAACTGAAGCGCCCATTGGACGTGCAGTGGCGGCCGCTCGATCACCACGCGCAGGCGCAACAGGTAGCCGCTGTGCGCGCCGCGTGCGTCGGTCCTCGCTTCCGGTTTCATGTGTCGGACATCGTTCACGCGAGCGGTCGAATGTCAGAGTCCCCGATATTGGGCGACCCGCAGGACGTGGGTTATCCGCAGCAATCGGTGCTGCCCGCCTGCACGGGAGGACACGGAACCGAGCCGTAGGAACAGAAGACGCAGCAGTCTCCGGCAAGCGGGCGAACACGCGTCCGACACGCCGCGCACTCGTGAAAGAACACGCAGGCATCGGTTGGCATGGCGAGGCGTTCGCCGTGGCCACAGGCGGGACACGTGAAGACAGATAACAATTCCATGCCTGGATACTAACGCGATGCGTCGGCGCACTGCTTGCGGTGGTAGGTGTGGCAAATTTGTTCATGACTGCTTCGCCCCTTCGCGTGGTTCGTGACCGCATCACACGAACTGAAGTCCTTGAACTCGCCGAGTCGCTGTTCGGCGACATGGTGAAAGCGGTGGTGGAGGTCGAGCGGAGCGTGATGGTGGTCGGCGGCGAATTGCATTCCGACGAGGAAGCATGGTTGCTCGTCGATGGTTCGGCTCAAGGTGATGTGTGGGGGATCAACCTTTCCCGCTTCGTCACGGATGAGTGCACCAAGTGGGCACCGCGAACTGGCGGCCGGTCGCTGGCGCACCATGCCGCTGGTCGAGACGATGGCGAACGTCGGCAGCGAAGTGACACGTGCGCGTGAGCTGTTTTGCGGGCTGCACTATCCCAGCGCACCTCGGGCAGACGACGCAGCGTATCTGGAGAAGTACTTTTTCCATTTCGCCGTAGCCGCGCGCCGCGCCCGGGAGCGTCGCCAGGGAGCTATGCCCTGATCAAGTGCTCGCTGTTCGGGTCATCCGGTATCCATGTCGAGCAGTCGGCCCAGCTAGCGCACCCCGACGATCGGATTGAGCGCGGCCTACGCCGGTGCGAGTTCAGCGGTTCGACGGAACGCGCCGGGGCTTACACCAGCCGTGAGACGGAACACGCGCGACAGCGCAGCTCCGGAATCGTAGCCCACGGTTTCGGCGATCCGGTCCAGTGTCCAGCGCGTGCCGGTGAGCAGTACTTTGGCCTTCTGCATGCGCCACGCGGTCAGGTACTGCAGAGGCGTTTCGCCGACGACATCGCGAAAGGCCTCTGCGAAGGCCGTGCGGCCCATGGCGGCGGTGCGGCCGAGCGACTCGAGCGCCGCCCAACGAATGACCAATGCCGATGGCAGCTACGCCAGCAGCGCGTGCTCTGCGGAATCATCGAGGGCGAAGTGACCGCACACCCTGCGCGTCGGGCTGCCGGTGTCGTCGCCTCCAATCACCAGCGCGCCCTCACCCGTAAACCCGGATTCGCGCAGCACGGCGTCGACGGTGCGGCACGGCGTGTCCCGGGTGTCGGAGAGCACATGTTCGGCACCATGCGGAATGAGGATCATGTCACCCGGTTCAAGCCGCACCGGCTCACTATTGACCCCACTCCACAATACCTTCGATTCTGAGGCACTCCCCATGAACGCTCTTCGCCTGTTGGCCGCGTCCGCCGTCGCACTCATTGCCGCGCCGGTCCACGCCCAGTCCGACCTGAACGATCTCCAAATGGCCCACGTCGCCGTCCTCGCCGCCGCGATCAACATCCGCTACGCGCACCTGGCGCTCGCCCTTTCAAAGTCGCCGAACATCAAAAAGTTCGCCGAAACAATGATCCGCGATCACACAGCGGTCAGTGGTGGTGTGGTCGCACTGGCCAAGCGGCTGAATGTCGAAGCACAGGACAATGGTGTGAGTCAGAAGCGGCTCACGGACTCTGAAAAATCACAGAGTCGATGAGTCACCTGCGTGGTGTCGCGTTCGATCGTGCATATGCGGCCAATGAACTACGGTACCATCGTGCGGTGAACGGACTGGTGGCGACCACCTTCATCCCAAAGATCGCGAACAAGGACGCGAAGGCGGCGTTTGAGGGTGCGTTGGTAATCTTCACGGCGCATGAACAGCACGCGGAGATGATGGTGAAGGCGGTCGGGGGGAGCGTCGCCCGCGGGACCGGCTGCAGCCGTGCCGAGGCGGCGCGCGCGGTCAGTGTCGAGATCTGCGCCCTCACGTACACGTGCGCGCAGTTGCGCGTCCGAACGGGAGACACAGTCCATTGTCAGCACCATCCCACTATGACGGCGTCCATTGAGGTCGTTCCATGAATGCGGATTAGGGAGCGCTGGTGAAGTTGCTGACCGAGGTTCGGGCAGGCACACGGGCGCGCGGTGCACGAATCGGGCGTCCCGTTCGACGATGCGAGCGGCGATCGCTTGCGCGAATGGATGGGGATCGATCGCGACACGTTTTACGACGTTGGTCAGATCGCGATCCCGCCGATGGGCTTCTGCTATCCGGGCACCGGTTCCAATGGCGCCCTGCCACCGCGGGCCGAGTGCGCGCCGCTCTGGCGGGCGGCGGCGCTGCTGGCCAGCTTGAAGCGGCTCGAACTGACGCTGCTCATAAAAAACCCGTGGTTCGTCGCTGAAGTAGTGCCGGCGTTGCGAACGCGAGTTGCCGCACTCTTGCAGCCGCATGTCAGTCTGTAGCGGCGGTCGAGCGCGAAACACGCAACGCAATGTCTTCGTAGGCACGGCAGAGGTATTGCTGCTTGCCAATGTCATCAAAGCCCACCCTTCCTGAAGAGGACGCGTCACTGATGTCCATCGCCTGGTTCTTCACGCCCGATCACGAGCGCTACGAGGGCGTGCGGCCATTCCACATCTGGATGCTGCGGGTCTTCTATTTCCTGATGGCGGCGTTCGTCGCCACTGCTGCGTGGCGCACGATCCTCACGCACGAGGGTCCGTGGGATCCCACGGAGGGGGTCGTCTGGTGCCTCTGGGCAACCTATCCCACCCTGGCTGTGCTCGGACTCCTACATCCACTGCGCATGTTGCCGATCATGTTCGTCACGATCGGATACAAAATGCTCTGGCTCGCTGTGGTCGCATTTCCGCTCTGGCGCACGGGTGCGCTCGCGGGTTCATCGGCGGAGGAGACGGCACAGGTGTTCATGTGGACGCCGGTGCTGATCGCCGCGGTGCCATGGGGGTACGCGTATCGCACGTATGTGAAGTGGGGAATGAACACGTCGCCCCGGCCGGCCAACGAGCGTGCGAGCACCCGACGATCGTAAAGACGGGCGCAGGCGGTAATCGCGACGGCCGGTCAGATGGCGGTGCCCCAGCCATGTGACTGAATGAGCCATCGCTCACCGCTGCGCACCCAGACCACGGCGTAGTGACAACGTTCACGCAGCGTCTCTGAGCCCCGCTCGAGATCGTGACACACGCCGGCCTCGTAAATGAGCATTTCGTCTTCAATCCGCTGCTCCGGCGTGAACCGGAGGAGCACGCGCGATACGCCGCCGGCAAAGAACGCAGCAATAGCCTCCGGCCCCTCGACAGCGATGCGTTTGGCGGGCAGAAGGCGGCCGGTCGGCGCGTAGAGCGCGGCGATGGCAGCGGTATCTCCGTCCTGCCAAGCGCGTTCGAGCGACCGACTATCGCTGACGCCGAAATCATCGCGCAGATCCCGGCGGCCCGGGCACGGGAGCGTCAGGCCCGCGCCAGCGGTACGCGCGCCACGCGCGTCAAATACGACGCCTTAAAGAAGCGCGTGTCGCTCGAACTCACCAACGGCTGCAGTTTCGCATTTCCGGTCTCGATGATTCCAGCGCTGCGCCGCGTGTCAACGGCGTCGCTGCGACTGGTCGGGCTCGATCCGTCGGGCATCGCGATTCAGTGGCCGGCGCTCATTGTGGACTTGAGTGTCCCGGGCTTGCTGCTGTCGGCGATTGATATCCCGGCGCGTCGGCGGGAACTTGCGAGGCTCGCAGGTGCGACCACCTCGCCGGCGAAAGCTGCCGCGGCGAGAGCGAATGGGGCGAAGGGGGGACGGCCGCGGGGGGCATGACGGGAAATGGGAGGGCGCGGCTACACCCCCAGCTCCCGCCGGATCGCGGTGATATCCCCCCGCGCCGTGCGGAGTTCGGGGGGTGATCTGGGTCGGCGGCGGTGGGGCGGCGGTAAACGCCTGATTGGGGTTTCCATATGTCCGAAAAATGACGTATAGTTCGGACAGGTCTTGCGATGAGTCCGAAAAATGACGTATAGTTCGGACATGTCGACCGTGACCGTCAACGCACAGAGTGCTGTCTGGGATCGCATTCGTGCTGACCCCGACGCCGTGTGGACGCCGAACGATTTCGCAGACCTCGCGAATCGCGAGGCGGTGGACAAGGCGCTGCAGCGACTGACCGCTGCGGACCGCATACGGCGCATTGGGCGAGGCCTGTACGATCGTCCACGGCTCAATAAACTGACGGGACAGCCGACCGCGGCAGACCACAGAGCAGTCATCGACGCCGTCTCGCGCCGCGATCAGGTGCGCGTCCTGGTCGACGGAATGACCGCCGCGAATGATCTGGGACTAACGACTGCCGTCCCCGCGAAGATTGACGTGTGGGTTGATGCACGGCTGAAGCCGATCCGGCTTGGAAACCAGGAGATCCGTTTTCGCACGGCGGCACCGAGTAAGCTATTCTGGGCTGGTCGGCCGGCGATGCGCGCCGTGCAAGCGCTGTATTGGCTGCACGACGCGCTCAGCAACGCTGACGAGCGAACGAGGATCGCCACGACGCTGCGAACACTCTTCGATGATCCAAGGCACGGACAGGCGATTCGCGCTGATATCCGCTCGGGCCTGTCCGCGCTCCCGATCTGGATACAAGAATTTCTTCGCGAGGTATCGGCCGGACAGGCTGCCCAGCCACGTACGCGCGCAAAAAAGAGCAGGAAGACGAAAGACAAGAACGCAACAGGGCGACAGTCGTGACTGCAACCGACTACCAGACGGTGATCGGATCGAGCATGGCCGATCGCCGAGATCTCTTCGCCACCACGTCACAGCGCCTCGGGACGACGCCCGAGAACGTCGAGAAAGATTTCTGGGTGTGCTGGGTGCTGGACGCGCTCTATCATCGGCTGCCGGCTGGTAGTCCGCGGCTCCTATTCAAAGGCGGCACGTCGCTCTCGAAAGCGCACAATCTCATCCAGAGATTCTCCGAGGATGTCGACGTCACCGTGTTCCGCGAGGATCTCGATGGTGCGGTAGCGGATATGGAGCGGATGACGAAGAAAGCACAGCACAGGGAGCTCGATGCGATACGCGAAAAATGCCGCGCGTACATCGCGGATCGTCTCAAGCCCGAGCTGGCAGCGATCGTTGCGGAAGCGACCGGCGACATCGACAGGGTCGTTCTCGCCAATGATGATGCGGAGGGGCAGACGCTCATCGTGCGCTACCCGGCCGCGTTTCAACAGCCGGCCAATGCTTCATACATTCAGCCCGTAGTGCGCATCGAGTCCGGGGCGAAATCCGCGCTCGATCCGCACTCGTCCGTGACGATCACGCCTTACGTCGCGCGCGAGCTGCCGCAACTTGATCTATCGGTACCCGACATAACGACCATCGACGCTAGTCGCACGTTCTGGGACAAGATCACTATCGCACACGGCCTCACAAACTGGTTCGCATCGGAAGGTGCACTTCGTAATGAGGGGGCGCGCGTGTCGCGGCACTACTACGACTTGCACTGTCTGCATGCGGCAGGCGTTAGCGAGACCGCGCTGGCGAATCGGGCACTCGGCGCGGACTGCGTTCGACACGCGCAACTGTTTTTCGATCGGCCAAAGTTCAATCTCGCGAAGGCGCGCGGAGGAGGCTTCGATGTCATGCCGACGGAGGGGATGCGGGCCGCGTTGCAACGGGACTATGTCGCGATGTCGTCGATGATCTTTGGCGAACCGCCAGCCTTCGACGATGTGCTCAATTCTGTCCGCGAGATCGACGCGCAGTTGCGAAGGGGCGAGTCGCCGTACGCCGAGCCTTAACGGCCAGACTGTCGATGAACGTCGACTGGAGACTGACTCTGTCATCCATGCTCAAGCCACACTGGCCGAGAGCCCCAATGCATCGCGCAAGTGACGCTTCCAGATGAACTCCGCCTGCTCCACACCGCGCGATCCGTGGTTCGACACATCGAGCCAAACCTGAATGATGTCGCTGCACGCCAGACCGTTCTGACACACGACGCCGCGAAACACCGACTTCACGGCTTTCGGGATCCGCACAATGAGATCGGGCGACTCTCCGCTCTCGACATTGCGCAACTCGCATGATGCCGCGACCGCATCTGGTCCGCCGGGAAGGACCGACGCACGGTCGACCACTACGTACGGCGGCACGCCGCTGACGTGTCTGACGCCCAGTGCGTCGGCTCATCAAGAAAGCCCTCGCTTCGCAACTCCTCCACGAACCGGTGCGCACTCATCAACGAGCACTGTGCTGCCTCGGCCAGGGCTGACGCGTTCTTGTACTCGCCACGTGGAGCACCGTTGAAGCGGCACCGACTCGATCGCAACGAGGTAGCAATGCTTGCTACGGCTCACGGCCAGATCGGCGCGGGTATGTCCGACCCAATCGTCCGCCTCTACACCCCCAGCTCCCGCCGGATCGCCGCGATGTCCATCCCCATTCCCGGGCCGCGCGGTCCGCCGCGCGACTCCATGTCCTTGAGTAATCGCTCGAGTACGGGCCGCAGTTTCGGATCGCGCGCCGCAGCGCGTGGCGTAACGTTGCCAAGTGCCGGGATTTTGGTGTCGGGCCACTGCGCGTCGTACTTCGCCATCATCTGCCGCATCGCCTCGCGCACTTCGGGCGGCATATTCTCCGATTCGCTGGTGAAGACGTTTGGCGAAGGCGACGTCGCGTGGCTCTCGAGCAACGATTCCATGCTCTCTGATTTGCGAATGCGAAACTGGAGGGCGTCGCCGGCTGCGTGTTCGATCGCGGCCTTCAATGCATCGGCGCGCGCAACCGAGTTAGTCTCGGTGGTGAGTGTCTTGCCGTTCAGCACGATTCGGCCCACGACGGTGGGGCCCATCATAACCGACTCGCTCGACGCCTCGCGCAGCACCGCAATGATGTCCTCTTTACCCTCGCGCTCCGGCGGTTCGGCGCCGGGAATGGTCGCCAGACGTCGCAGAATCTCCGCACGCGGGACGGACACGTCGAAACGATCTGTGTGGATGCTGATGGCTTCGCCATCGGTGTTGTGCAGGACGCGCCCGTCGGCTGCTTCGTTCATGCGATCGATTGCGTTGCGCCACTGATCGATCAGGTCGAGCTGACGGTCACAGCTCAGGAGGAAGTCAAGCGGTACGGGTCGTGTGCGCACATGCGCGGCTTTGCGCGTGGCGCGGACAATCTCTTCGACGTCCATCGGCAGCAGCGGCTGATAATGCAGGCCGCCGAAGAAACTGATGCCGTCGCAGTCGACCACGTAGCCGAGCAGGGCGAGCCACGGCTCGAGTGTTTTGGTCGATGACGCGTCGTAGATGAACCGTTCCGCGCCCGTCAGCAGCTCCTTCACCTGTGAGCCGACGCCACGCTCGACGGATTGTACTTCCCACACGCCGATAGTAGCCTCGAGCTGCGCATTGACGAGACGTTCTTTCGCGGGATCGCGATGCAACCGCGCGGCCTCACGATAGCGCCACGCGAGAGGCATGGGGTCGGTGTCGCTGATGGGCATGTGATAGATCATCCAGGTACTGAGGATCATATCTTCGCCCGGCTGGACCTCGGGCAGGTCGTGCCACGAGAATGATTTGACCGCGTTCTTGATCCATTGGGGGCCAAGGTGTCGCGCGGCCCAGGCAAGCATTTCGTCGTGCAGCTGGACGTCGAGCGTCTTGCATGCGGCGGCGCGCGCGAGTTCGGACCGACGCACGATGGAGAGCGTGCCCAGGTCGGGCCCCGTGGCGGAGGGCGCGCCGTGGCATTTTTTGAATTTGCGGCCACTGCCGCAGTGACACGGGTCGTTGCGGTTCATGGGGGGGAAAGTAGCTCAGGCAGTGCGCAGACGTGCTCGGAGTTTCTTCGCGACCGCCGCATGCGCGACCGCCTTCCCGGCTGCGACCTGTTGTTCGGCCTTCCGTACGTCCCGCAGGAGGGCCAGTTCGTCCGGCATGCTTTCGTGCGAGCCGACGTCGAGGAGCACGGCAGCGCTCCGACCGTGTTGCGGGAGGCTGACCGGTTCGCGGGCCGCCTGCACGTGCGCGATGAAATGCGCGGCGTTAGTGCGGAACTCGGAAACCGACTGGAAAGTTTGGCTCGGTTTCCACTTCGACATAAGGCTTCTGAAGGGTCTGTACCGGAATGGCAGGCCCGTCTATTTCAGGCTCACCAACAGTTCAACGTCTCCCATCATCTCGGTCAAACGACTATTGCTACAAAGGTCCGCGTCCATTCCGATGACCGCTGCGCAGCTGGACTGATCGTACGAGGAGTACATGCGCATTCTTGCGCTGGAGGTGAAAGCCTTCGGATGCGAGCCAACGGAAACTCGTCACTTGATCGGGCGACTTAGCGAGATCTACTGTGCACGACACGTCGGCGGGAAGCTGGCCCGACGTGTCAATCAAGCAGGGTTCGACGCGATCGGAGCTGATGGTCGCCGAATCAGTGTGAAGACCACGGCACAGAAGCGCGGATTCGTCTCGTTCAACGAGCGGACGGCCAGGCTGGCCGAGGCCATTAAGCGATCACGAGTGTCGGACAGTTGGCGAGAGCTGAACGCCAAGCATTATCAGCTCACGCCGATGATACAGAATCACCTGACCGATCAACTCCAGAGTCGGTCTTCGATCCCAGCTTCGTCAAACGCCGCCGCGAATTCGCGAATGGAGCCGAAACGAGCGTTCGGATCGGCTTGGAGTGCGCGCTGAAACACCCGCTCCAGATTGCGCCGACGCTTGCCTTCAACCTCGAAGGACAGGAGTTGGATGCCGCGCTTTCGGACGCGACGAGTGCCCAGTTCCGTATTGGTCAACCCCGGGACTTCGTACAGGACAAACTCCCAAAGCACGAGTGCAAGGCTGTACTGGTCGGCTGCCGGTGTTGCGGACCACGACTCCGAAACTTGCTCCGGCGACATGTAGACCCACGTGCCGGTCACGCCGCCGACGGTGGTCAGTTGCGTATCCCCGAATTGTCGGGAGATGCCGAAGTCAGCGAGCTTCGCGCGCGCGACGTCGCCGTTCGGCAGCATGATGTTCTCCGGCTTGATGTCCCGATGTACGATTGGCGGCGAGAGTTCGTGCGCGGCCGCCAGTGCGCCGCACATGGCTTTGGACAACGACCGAAGTTCGTGTAGCTCGAACTCGTCTGTCCGTTCGTTCCGATCGAATAGTGTGCCGCCGGTGATGAACTCCAGCACGAGGTAGTGTGCACCGTGGGTGAGGCCGACAGCGGGGAGCGCGTCGACCGTTCCTGCGTCGATCATTTCGCAAACGTGCGGACTGCGAACAAGCCGTCCGGCTTTTGCTTCATCATCGAAACAAGGAAGTGGGGTGCTAAATGCAACCCACGGCGCGCTCGCGAGCGTAGGTCCGCCGCCCGGTATGCCGAGGTGAAGGGAGAGGCCATCGTCGCGAACGGCGTTGGCGGATGCGCGCGACACGC
>Ga0105044_10012035_pt1 | contig 11772 bp, 5 predicted proteins | sample MAT01_FD_78092 | JGI IMG/M metagenome (GOLD analysis project Ga0105044, IMG submission 78092) | Freshwater microbial communities from Lake Fryxell liftoff mats and glacier meltwater in Antarctica - MAT-01 | ecosystem: Environmental > Aquatic > Freshwater > Ice > Liftoff microbial mat | place...
ATTGATAACCACAGATAAATCTCCCATGAATAGAATTTTACTGGCAGCTTTTGTATTTTCTGCATTTTCTTCGCAGGCACAATATCAATTCAGTAACGCCAACAACCGCCTTTCGGTACAGGCATTTAACAGTGGAGTGGCCGCTTGTATTGTTGATTGGAACAATGACGGGCTTGACGATATTGTCCGTTTGAAAGACGGTGAAGATGTGTATGTTGAAGTGCAACGGGTAAATCAGACTTTTGAAACCCGCCATCTTGGAAACTTTAACGGTGGATCGGCCTGGTCGATGGCCGTGGCAGATGTAGATCACAATGGATACAAGGACATTGTAGCTTACACTGATGTAACTAAACTGATGACCATCAACAGTACAGGGACAGCAGGTACTATAACTTCTCTTCCGGGCGGGGACTTTTTCGCTCAGAACCTCACCTTTGCTGACTTTAACAATGACGGATGGGTAGACCTTTTCGCCTGTGACGACAACGCAGCCAGTCATATTTTTATGAACGATGGTACCGGGGTTCTGACTCAAAGTTCCAGCGTAATTAATTTTGATGTTACGAATTCAGACGATTCTGGAAACTACGGAAGCGTTTATACCGATTTTGACAACGATGGCGATCTTGATCTTTACATCGCTAAATGCCGCCAGGGGGTTAACAACCCAACCGATCCACGACGGATCAACGTGATGTTCGTTAACAACGGTGACGGAACTTATACCGAAGATGCTGCAACCTACGGGCTGGCAATCGGTTGGCAGACATGGACTGCAAGCTTCGGGGATATTGATAATGACGGTGATCTTGATTTACTCGCTACCAATCACGACTATGAAAGCCAGATCCTTGAAAATGACGGGTCAGGTCATTTCACGGATATTACTGCAACCACAGGTTTTGACATTACCGACATTACCCCGATCCAATCAGTGATGGAGGATTTCGACAATGATGGTTTTATTGATCTTTTTATCACCGGCAGCGATTCAAGACTTTGGAGAAATAACGGTGACAAGACGTTTACACTTATCGACGATGTTTTCAACAGCAACAACATGGAGTCTTTTGCGATCGGCGACCTTAATCACGACGGGAAAGTGGACATCTACGCCAGCTACGCAACTATCTACACAAATCCTTCGAATATCGATGATGTGATCTGGATGAATGCCGTTACAAATACAAACCACTACCTCACTGTTGACCTTCATGGAACGCAGAGCAACCCAAGTGCGATTGGTGCACGTGCAACAATCTACGGAGCCTGGGGTGTTCAGATCCGCGAAGTGCGGGCTGGAGAAAGCTATGGAACGATAAATTCGGCGATGCTTCACTTTGGTCTTGGCGCAGAAACACAGATTGATTCCATCGTAATTCATTGGCCTTCAGGAGTCGATCAGACAATTGAGAACCCCCTGGCAGACCAGTTTCTTCAGGTCACAGAAAATGGTTGCGTGGCTACCCAGTTAAACCTTATAATGGAAGGTCCTTCAGTAGTATGTGATGGACAGCCAGTGTCAATTTCAACCTCACTTGAGAATCCAGAAACATATAATTTCCTTTGGTCAACCGGAGCCACAACGCCTTCGATTACGGTTACAACTGCGGGGGAATTTAACGTAGTTGTAACTTCCGAAACAAATTGTCCTTCGATTTCTGAAGTGATTGTTGTTAAGGCTGCGCCGGACGAAACTCCAGCCGTAACAGTTTCGGGAGATGTTGAATTCTGCAACGGTTCATCCGTAACACTTTCTGGTCCTGATGCGCTTGCTTCATATTTATGGAGTAACGGTGAAGAAACACAATCAATCAGTGTTACCGAAGGCGGAACTTACCATCTTACAATCCAGGGCGGCTGCCAGACATATAATTCGGAAGATATTAGCATAACAGTTTTAACTTCTGCTGCCCCGGTAACAACCGATGTTATCATTCCGGCTGCAGGAAGTGCAACGCTTACTGCGACCGGCGAAAACATCCAGTGGTATGATCAACAAACCAGTGGAACTGTTCTTGGCACTGGAAATACCTTTTTAACGCCTTTTGTTAATACAACGGCAACATTCTTCGTAGGCTCGTCTATAATAACAGGAGGCGAACTTTACAACGGAGGATTGCCAACACATACAGGCACCAGTGATTACAGCGGAGATCCGAATACTAATGCAGCAATGATTTTTGATGTTCTAGCTAATTGCACGCTAAATACTGTTACGGTGATGACCGATTTTCCTGGTAATCGTAAGATTGAACTAAGAAATTCCGATGGAGTTCTTATCAATTCTCTTACAGTTTTTATCGAAGACAGTATGGATGTTCAACTCAACTTCCCGCTTACTGCGGGAACTGACTACACGCTTGAAACCGAAGTGGCAACTAATCAGCTTATCGTACCTACCGATCCTGCCAACGGCCCGAGATTGAAAAGGAACGGTAATAATTCAAACGTATCCTACCCTTATCCGATTGGTGACCTTGCTACAATAACAGGGAGCGCAACAAACAGCCCTCTTCCTACTTACTTCTTCTATTTCTATAACTGGAGGGTGGAAAACGACTCAAAGGTGTGTAACAGCGAACTTGTTCCCGTTACTGTTACTGTAGACGATCCGTCTGGTATCTCTGAAATTGGTTCTGCAATAAAAGTTTATCCCAATCCTGCAGATAGCTACGTGTCAATTATAACAGGAGATGCTTCTGCAGAGGTCACACTTTTCGATCAATCGGGACGAATGGTTACTAGCCGCCAGATCGGGAACAGCGGAACACTTTCGCTTGATGAGCTTGCTGCAGGCTTCTACAACCTTCGTATTTCTACCAAAACAGGTGTGAAAATGACGAAGCTGATTGTTGAATAATAGCAGAATGAATTTTTTAAAGCGTTGCATTGATTTGCAGCGCTTTTTTTTTCTTGAGACGACAGCAAATCCTCCGTGGGTTTTCTCACATGATTTTTTAGGTTCACGCATGAAAAAACAGCTACTTCACTCAATTCTTATCCTGTCTGTTTTAGCTGCTTCCGACGGAAGAGCGCAGATCTCTTTCGCGAGCGACATTGCACGACTTACAACGCCAAACTTTAGGAGCGGCTGTTCGGTGGCAGTAGTCGACTGGAATGGAGACGGCCTTGATGACATTGTGAGGCTTAAAAATGGCCATGAGGTTTATGTGGAAATAAACAGACCGGATTCCACTTTTCAGACGATAATTTTCGGTGACATGGGTAACAGTTCTGCATGGTCGATGGGAGTTGCAGATATTGACAAAAACGGCTTTAAGGACATAGTTGCTTATACCAGTGGATCTATTAAGCTGATGATGATCAGTGATTCTGGAACTACCGGAACGCTTTCGGTTTTACCCGGATCTAATTTTTTTGCACAGAACTTAACGTTCGGCGATTTTAACAACGATGGCTGGATCGATCTTTTTGCCTGCGACGACAATGCTCCGAGCCATATCTTTATGAATGACGGTGCCGGAGTTTTATTGCCGGCCACCAATAACGTTATTAACTTCTATCTGCCAGGTTCCGATAATTCCGGCAATTACGGTAGCACCTACATCGATTTTGATAACGACGGAGACCTTGATCTCTACATCGCCAAATGCAGGCAAGGTGTTTCAAATCCTGCCGATCCAAGACGTATCGACGTGCTGTTTGTAAATAACGGGGATGGGACTTACACCGAACGCGCAGCTGAATTCGGCGTGGCGAACCGGTGGCAAACCTGGACGGCAAGTTTCGGGGATATTGATAACGATGGTGACCTTGACCTGATGGCTACCAATCACGATTACATGAGCCAGATTTTTGAAAATGATGGTTCCGGTCACTACACTGATATCACAGGTTCAACCTTGTTCAATATTTCGGGAATCACCCCAATAGAGTCGGTAATGGAGGATTTCGACAACGATGGCTTCATTGATATCCTTGTTTCCGGCAGTGCTTCAATACTTTGGAAAAATAACGGTAATAAAACGTTTACAGCAACATGGTACCAAGGCATGGCATCCTTTGCAATCGGAGATCTTAACCGTGATGGCCGGATAGATGTTTACGGAAGCTACGCACAGCTTTACACAACGCCGGGCTTTCAGGATGACGTTCTGTGGATGAATGCTTCTGCCCCTGCAAATAATTACCTCACGGTTGAGTTAAACGGCGTGATAAGCAATCCAGGAGCTATTGGGGCTCGCGCTACACTTTACGGCGACTGGGGAAAGCAAATCAGGGAAGTTCGTTCCGGTGAAAGTTATGGAACCGTCAATTCCTCGATGCTTCACTTTGGGCTCGGAACCGCAACTGAGATCGATTCCCTCGTAATTCACTGGCCATCCGGGATCAGCGAAACTGTAATTGCTCCGCTTGTCGATCAGTTTATTAAGATTACTGAGAACGAATGTATTTCGCTGCAGTTCGCGATGCAGACAATAGGTGAAACAACAATTTGCGAAGGAGAACCAGTGATAATTTCAACTTCCATTTCTGCCACTGAATTATACAATTACCTATGGTCAAACGGCGATACAACAGCTTCTATAACAATTACTTCACCTGGTGAATACAACGTCTCGGTTTCTGAAGCAGGAAATAATTGCACAACCATTTCCAACACCGTTATTATCGGTGCATTCCCTGACGAAACGCCTCAGATTACAGTTTCCGGTGAGCTGAATTTCTGTGGTGGAGAAACAGTTATTCTTTCCGGCCCTGATTCTCTTTCCTCCTGGCTTTGGAGTAATGGAGACACTACTCAGACGATTTTAGTTTCGGAAAGTGGAGCCTATTCCTTGTCGGTTGTTGGTGTCTGCCACGAGTATACTTCGGGGGAAATTGTTGTTAACGTAACAACGCCAGAATTGCCTGTGGCAGACGACATAATTATCACTCAGCCCGGGACCGCAATTTTAAACGCTGCCGGTTCAGACATTGTCTGGTTTGATCAGCCGGTCGCAGTAACGATCGTCGCTACAGGCAATTCGTTTGAAACACCTGAAGTCACTACCACTGCTACATTTTATGCAGCATCAACCATTACAACGGGAGGAGAGGATTTTAGCGGCGGATTAGTAAATCATTCCGGTAGCGACTATAGTGCAGACCCAAATTCGAATGCTAAAATGCAGTTTGATGTAGCTGAAAATTGCACGTTAAAATCAGTTACGGTAATGACTGACACTCCTGGCAACCGCAAAATAGAATTACGAAATCCTGCCGGTGACCTTATCAATTCGGTCACAGTAAATATAATCGACAGCATGGAAGTAGTTCTGGATTTTCCTCTCTTTCCGGGTACAGATTATACACTTGGAACCGATGGTTCAATCAATTTGCTTATTCCGGGTGTTAACGCGCTTGGGCCCCGGCTAAAAAGAAACAACGCCGGAACAGGTGTCGCATATCCTTATCCGGTCGGCGATCTGCTTTCCATCACTGGCGGTTTCACCGGGGCTGTCGTGACTGATTTTTACTTTTATTTTTACAACTGGAAAATCGAAAATGAATCGGGCATCTGTTATAGTGATCTGGTTCCTGTAACAGTAACGGTTGATGATCCTACAGGAATTACGGCCTTAACTTCCGATATCAAAGTATTCCCGAATCCTGCCAATGACTATGTTTCGGTTTCTACTGCAGATGCCGAAGCTTCAGCCACACTTTTTGATCAGCAGGGACGGATTGTTTCCTCAAAGCCCGTGGGAAAAAACGGAATGATGGCAATAGGTGACTTTGCTTCGGGCTTGTATAACCTGCGGATTTCAACTGTTGCCGGCGTAAAAGTGATGAAGCTTGTGATTGAATAGTCGGATTATTATTTTATCTCAATAATACATTCTTCAATATTCGTGGCATCATTGGCTGTCACCGTTGTTGTCTTAATACTATAAACAACCCAGCCTGTTCCATGAATTCTTGAAGCAGTCAACGTTTCATTTTTTAAATCTCCTATGTCTTCCTGTTTTGGTGGCGCAACGTTCATGTTCTTCGCTGTTGTCGTTATCAGCAAACGATAATCAGCTGTTATAAGAAGAATAATTTAAGAGGCCGAAAGTTCTTTTTCTTCTTTATTGCCCAAAGCTACTTTGAACTTTAGGAGGATACGCGTTCCCTGTTCTTCGGAGCTTTCAACTTCTATGGTTCCCCCGTGCATATCAATGATCTTCTTAACGATCGACATTCCCATACCATGCGAAACTTCACCGTTGGTGCCGTAACGGCCTGCTTTTGTAAATCGGTCGAACAGCACTTTGAGCTGGTCCTCATTCATCCCGATACCCGAATCAACAATTTCTACAGTATGGTGTAGATCATCAGAAAAGAGGTTCAAATCTATTTTTCCACCAGGCTTTGTAAACTTTATAGAATTCGAAAGCAGGTTGTCGATCACTCTGATAAGCTTGTTCTTATTGGCGTTGACTAAACACAGCCGACATCTGATGTCGAGTCCGAGCCAGACGCCTTTGGCTTTCGCTCTTGGGGCCATCAAGGTGAACGATTCGGAAACCACATTCTCAAGGTTAATTAATTCAGGCAGCATCGGTTGTCCGGAATCCAGGCTGGCCATTTCGAGCAGGTCGTTGATGATGTCGATTGCCTTATCGCTTGATCTGTCAAGGTAACCAATGTATTCGTGCAGTTCTTCTGGCTTGTCAATATCCATTTTGAACAAGGCTGCCAATCCTTTTATCGTGCTCACCGGGTTACGGAGATCATGGGCAACAACCGCAAGTATATGATTCTTCTCATTATTTAGCTGAAGCAATTCTTCATTAGCGGCCTTTGTTTTCAGAGTTTGTTCATTAAGCTCTTTGTAAATCGCCTCAAGGTTCCTTCTCCTCCTTGCATTCTGGTTATAGAGATAAACCATGACGACCAGTAAGATCAAAACAAAAATCCCTGTGATTAGAATGTAACGCTTCTGGTCATTTTCAGATTGCAGCTCCGTTTCTGTGTCGTGTAACTGCTGCTCCTGCTTGAGGAACCCCATCTCAATAAGAACATCTTCATACATAACACCTCTGCCGGCCAGTGCATTTATGGGAGCGCGAACCCGCAGAAGACTGTCGACATATTGCAGCGCCTCTTTTTCGTCGCCCTTCTTCCCATTAAATGCTATTAAGGCTTTATAGAATCTGGTTCTTATCTGGCTGTTTCCGTATTTAAGAACAAGGTGTCTGGTATCATTTATAATGTCGTTTGTGATTTTTTCCGGGTGGTTTTTCAGGTACATCTCCAGTCGGTGAATCGCAACAGTAACGGCATGCTGCTGCTCACCACCGGGTCTTGCGTTGATGTCAAGGCTAATTTTTATCAGTGAATCCGCAGTCTCAAATTGTCCTAGCTGATCATAAACCTGTGCTTCATTTCCAACGACAACTCCAAAAGCCTGCTGAAGTGTTTTCTTTAGTGGAAAGGCTGCACCATCATTTTCTGATTTTCCTTCCAGCTTAAGCATTGAGCTCTTTATAAAAGCTTCAGCACTATCATAATACAGAATCGCGTCTTTAAACTGATTTTCCTTAAAATAGGTAAGACCAATATTGCTTAGCTGCTCTTGTTTCTGCATTACCTCATTAGGGCTTAAGTTCTTATCGTAGTAATAAGAGAGCCCTTTAAGGAAATGCTTTCTTGCTTCGGTGTATTGCCCAAGCTGGTAAAGGGTAAGACCAAGGTGATGATGGCTGTTTCTGATAAGTTTGCCGTCCTTTACCTTATGGCTCTGCTCAAGTGCTTCATAGAGGTATGCCATCGACAGCCATGGATTATCGAGAGATTGATGCAGATAGCTGATGTGAATGTAGGAATTGACGTAAATGGCCATATCCACGTCCTTTCCCGTTCTTATGCAATAGTTCAGGAGCTTTAGGCCCAGTTTGTTATCTCCTTTTTTTAAGGAAAGCAGGGCGGTCTGGTAAGCAGATGAAAGCCTTAAAACCTCATTGTTTTCGGCAATAGAAAGAGTAAATGCTTTGCGAATGTTTTCTTCGGCGGCTGCCAGATTTCCGCTTTCACGATAAGCCTCCGCCTGTGCAATCAAGGAATCACCTTCGGGAAGACTTTTATATTTTCGACTCTCCTGGTTTTCACCCGCGTTTCCACATGAAATTATCCCAAGGCAGAAAAGACCAGCCAGTAGCAACAAAAAAGAAATCCGGCCTAATCGGTGCATAGTGGCAAATCGGCTTTAAAGAAAGCAAATAAATAGAATTCTTTTACAGCATTTGGGAAAGTTTGTCGTTTTTGACTATATCGTTACCCTAAGCAGCGAGCTTGCTTCTGGAGAATCCATAAGCGAAATACACGAGCAAACCGATCAACAGCCAAACAAAGAACCAGATCCAGTTCCAGGCGCCCATTCCGGTTAGAAGATAACAGCAGGAAAGCAATCCGCATACTGGTATCAGCGAGAAATTCCTTAGGAACGAAAATGTCCCTGTTATGATGCAGACAAGAAAAAATACAAGCATCGGGAAGGTTTCCATGATCTTCCCATTTTTTACGTCAAAAGGTTTTGAAAAAAATTCAGGGTTAACGATTGCGAGGATAAGTGTGATCCCGATTAGTGTTAACGGAACACTCCATTTCCCATTGACATAAGGAAGCCTGAATTTCCCGTCATTGATTTTCGCACTTCTTGGCGGCAACATCAGCACTCCACCACAAACAAGAACAAATGCGAATAGAGTTCCGATACTGGTGAAATCCAGGACAAATTTTTCGTCCGTGAAGAAGATCGGAATGCCAACTACAAGACCTGTCATAATTGTAGCAAAACCTGGTGTTTTATAACGTGGATGAATCTCCGCAAACCGTTTAGGTAAAAGTCCGTCGCGGCTCATGCTCATCCAGATCCGGGGTTGCCCCATCTGGAAAACCAGCATTACACTTGTCATTGCTATTACGGCCGCAACTGAAACGATAAGCGTCATCCATTTAACTCCACGCAATTCAAAGACTTCAGCAAGCGGATCACCAACACCGAGATATTGATAAGAAACCATTCCAGTTAACACCAAAGCAAGCAGGATATAAACAACGGTGCAGATTACAAGCGAATAAACCATTCCTCTTGGAAGATCGCGCTGAGGGTTTTTTGATTCCTCAGCTAAAGTCGAAACTGCATCAAAGCCAATGTATGCGAAAAATACCGCAGATACGCCACCCATAACTCCCCCAAATCCGTTGGGCATAAACGGTGTCCAGTTGTCAATATCCACATAAGTAACGCCTACAATTAATATCAGCGCTATAATTACAAGTTTGATCACGACCATCGCATTCGTAGCGTTTCGTGATTCTTTTACACCAACAAACACGAGGGCTGTTATAAGAAGATTAACTGCAACAGCGGGCAGGTCAAAAATAATTCTTAATGAGCCCAGCATTGGGGCTGAAGTCCAGGCAGTATAGCCTTCTCCAATCACATTTTCGTTGAAAGCTGCATGCGCCGCCCGGTAATTTATGGTAAGCCATTCAGGTAAATGAACTCCCACGCCATTAAGCAGGTTGGTGAAATATCCGCTCCATGAGAAGGCGACATAGATATTACCGATCGAATATTCCATCAGCAAAGCCCAACCAATAATCCAGGCGAATAATTCTCCGAAAGAAACGTAAGCGTAAGTGTAAGCTGAGCCGGAAACCGGAACGCGTGAAGCAAACTCGGCATAACACAAGGCCGTAAATCCGCATGCAACCGCGCAAATCACAAAAAGAATAACCACTCCCGGTCCGCCCGAAAAACACGCCTGCCCTAAACTGCTGAAGCTTCCGGCCCCAATAATCGCTGCAATGCCCATAAATGTGAGGTCACGCAGTTTCAGATTCTTTACTAGCTGAGGCCCATCTTTTTTCAGATTAGCATCTTTTAAAATTCCTTCGATCGATTTTTTCCGGAAAACATTGTTCGAATTCATGGCCGTGAACCTAAGGAAAATTGGTACTACAGTAAAATTTAATTTTGTGGAGGGATGGAACCTCTGCGATTCAATGTTATAACTCATAATTCCTTTCCCCGTTAAATCGTACTTTTGCACCATGGAAACGACTGCGTTGGCTGATATTCGATTGCTTACCCTGCCTGAGCTTGAAGTATGGTTCATCGAAAAAGGGCAACAACGTTTTCGTGCAAAACAAGTCTATGAATGGCTCTGGAAGAAGTCGGCAACTACTTTTTCCGGGATGACCAACCTCAGCAACGACCTCAGGGCGAAGCTTTCTGATGCATTTGTTATCAATAATATTTCGGTTGATTCATTTCAGAAAAGTAGCGACCGCACGATTAAAACTGCTTTCCGTCTTCATGACGGTCCGGTTGTGGAAGGAGTGCTGATTCCAACAGCATCAAGGATGACGGCCTGTATTTCATCTCAGATCGGATGCAGCCTTAACTGTAAATTCTGTGCAACCGGAAAATTGAAGCTTTTAAGAAACCTTGATGCCGCCGAGATCTACGATCAGGTGGCCGCTATCCGTAAACAAAGTGAAGAAAATTACGGAATCCCTTTGAGCAATATCGTTTACATGGGAATGGGCGAGCCATTGCTAAATTATAAAAATGTCCTTGGCAGCATCGAAAAAATAACCTCACCTGAAGGTCTCGGTATGTCGCCGCAGCGGATTACTGTTTCCACGGCTGGCATTGCCAAAATGATTAAAAAGATTGGTGATGATGAGGTGAAGTTTAACCTCGCGCTTTCGCTGCACGCTGCAAATGATGAGAAGCGCAGCAAATTAATGCCGATCAACGACAGCAACAATTTGGAAGTTCTTGCTGATGCACTCACGCATTTCTATGAAAAGACTGGTTCCCGACCTACATTGGAATACATAATATTTAAAGGGTTCAACGATTCGCTTGCTGATGCAAAAGAGCTGGAAGCATTTGTCCGGAAAGTGCCTTCAAAAGTAAATGTGATTGAATATAACCCGATCGATGATGGGGAATTTCAAAGGGCCGAAGACGAGCAGGTAAATAGGTTTTGCGCCTACCTGGACAGTAAAGGGGTAATTGTTAACGTGAGAAGAAGTCGGGGGCGCGATATCGACGCGGCTTGCGGGCAGCTCGCAAATAAAAATAATGCGGTCGGGGAGGTCCTTAAAAAGCCGCTTGAATGAAGCAGATCATTATCGGAGTTATCTTGCTTTTTTCGTTGAATGGATTTTCTCAGAAAGTCTTTGAAGGGAAGACCTGGAATCCTAGGAAAAATTTCCTGCCTGTTAATTTTGCTGGTTTTGCCGACGGAAATCTTCAGATGATACGCGGGACGGCAGGAGCAGGAGGGATTCTCGAAGACATTATAATAGAACAGTTTAACCCGGGGAGTCTTGAGAAAACCGGTGAAGTCGAATTCGACAATTTATTTAAGGACAGACAGCTTTTTTATCCTGAAGATATCATTGCATGGAACAGCTCAGTCTGTATTTTTGGCTCCTCCTATAGTAAGCAGGCAAGAACAAATACCCTGATATGCCGTGCGGTTTCCTCAACAGGGTCTTTATCGGAAGACCGCACGCTGCTTTCCATGCCGGCCACAAACTTCGAAAATAACAGAAAACGATTTATGGTATCGGCTTCGCCAGCCCGGCAAATGCTGCTTGCATTAGGGTTAAATGAAAATCAGGATGAGCAGCTGGCGGAAATTAAGTACGTGGTTTTTGACCGCCTTTTCGGAAAGGTCAAGGAAGCTGTGGTTTCCCTTTCGTTCCAAGGGAAGTCGGCAGTAATTGAAGCGGTTTCTGTGGATGATCCGGGAA
>Ga0105044_10012038_pt1 | contig 11770 bp, 8 predicted proteins | sample MAT01_FD_78092 | JGI IMG/M metagenome (GOLD analysis project Ga0105044, IMG submission 78092) | Freshwater microbial communities from Lake Fryxell liftoff mats and glacier meltwater in Antarctica - MAT-01 | ecosystem: Environmental > Aquatic > Freshwater > Ice > Liftoff microbial mat | place...
CGCGCCCTCGCGTGCTGTCATCGGCGCCCTCGCCGATGAGCCGCGCCCTGGGGGAGTGCCCGGCGAGGGCGCCGGCCACCACACGCGAGGGCGCGTGCGCTACCCATCGAGCCGCGGGCGTCGCTTAAATCAGCGGTTCCCGAACGCGCGGAGTTATTCCAGCACGAGCCGCGTGCCGACTCGTCGCTCGACACGCGAAACGGCCGCGCCTAGCTTCGCGTCCCTTTTTCCCATGAAAGAAACCGCCAGCCGCCTGCTCCGCGTGGGTCTGCCCTCGGGCAGCTTGCAGGAGCCGACCTTCGCCCTGTTTGCCAAAGCCGGATTCAACATTTCCGGCGCGAGCCGCTCGTACAAGCCTGCCGTGGATGACCCGGAGCTGGTCATCCGGCTGCTCCGTGCGCAGGAGATTTCGCGTTACGTGGAGCACGGCTTTCTCGATTGCGGGCTGACCGGCAAGGACTGGATCGAAAACAATGGCTCCGATGTGGCGCGGCTGTGCGAGATGACTTTTTCCAAGACCAGCAGTGCGCCGACGCGCTGGGTCATCGCCGTGCCAGAGGACTCGCCGATCCAGTCGGTGCAGGACTTGCAGGGCAAGGTCATCGCGACCGAGGCCGTGGAGCTGACGCGGCGGTACCTCACGCAGCATGGCGTGACGGCGGCGGTGGAGTTTTCCTGGGGCGCGACGGAGGTGAAAGTGCCGGACCTCGTGGACGCGATCGCGGATGTGACGGAGACCGGCTCCTCTCTGCGGGCGAACAAGCTGCGCATTCTGGCGACGATCATGGAGTCGTCGCCGCAGTTCATCGCCAACCACGCGGCCCTCGCCGATGCGTGGAAAAAGGGGAAGATCGACACGCTGGTTTTGCTGCTCGAAGGCGCGTTCGCCGCGCGCGACAAGGTGGGTTTGAAAATGAATCTGCCGGAGGAAAAGCTCGCCGCACTGCTCCAAGCGCTGCCTGCGCTGCGCAATCCCACGATCTCGAAGCTGGCCACGGATGGCTGGATCGCGGTCGAGACGATCATTGATGAAAAAATCGTTCGGGAGATCATCCCGCAGCTCAAGGCACTCGGGGCCGAGGGTATTATTGAGTATCCGCTGAACAAGGTTGTTTACTGAAAGGTGCCATCCTGCGCGGAGATCGAAGGATCTCTCACTTTCGTGGGCGAGGCGGTGGAGCGGGAGACGCAATCGCTGACGGGTCGTTTGGCCGCAGAGTGAGCGTCTTCCCAAAATTCCGGTTGCGCAGGGTGGGCAACCGTGATTCTCTCGCCGCCCCTCAACGAAAAAACACACCTCCAAATGGGTTCACTCAAAAAGCGCCGGAAGGCAAAAATCGCCAAGCACAAACGCAGGAAGCGGATGAAGGAAAACCGCCATAAGAAGCGTTTGCGCTACAAGTCGTAGTCCCTAAAGTGCGCGGCATGAATTCGCGCCGATTTTTCAGGGTTGCCGGGGGTTTTTGGACGCTCACGGCTGGCTTTGGCCTCCTCGCCACTCCGCTCTTTGGCGATCCCGTGATCCGCTCCTCTCCAAAGGCGAAGGACGCCGGCAAGGCGGTTGAAAAGTCCGCTCCCGCTGCGAAGAGGCCCGCAAAGGTGCCGGTCGCCGCTCCGCCATCACGCCGGGCAGTGGAAAAGCCCGCGCCCACCGAGCTGCCGCCGCTCACCGCGCCGCTCACCGCGCCGTTCGCCCCGGGGGCCAAAGGCGGGCCTGAGTATGCCGACGCCTTTCCCTCCCCCTTCCGCCCGATTGCCGCGGACCTCGCACTGAAAGCCGAGGATGAAAAGAAGGCCGACGCCCTTGCGGCGTTTGCGCAGGGCTTTGTCGCCGAGGAAAACTCGGATCAGGAGAAAATGCTCGAGCACTACCGCAAGGCGCTCGGGCTCGATCCGGGCAACCCGGAGCTCGCTGTCAAAGTGGCCTACGAACTCGCGCGCCGGAACGATCCATCCGCGGCGATCCAAGTGCTCAAGGACGCCATCAAGGCCGCGCCGAAACAGCCGCTTCCCTACGTTTACCTCTCCCAGCTCTACGCGAAGAACCTGAACAAGCCGGATCTCGCGATCAAATACGCCGAGCAGGCGCTCGCGCTCGCGCCGGACAACTTCGCCGCGCACCAGTCCGTGTACGAGATCTACCTCGCCAACGGGCAGGAAAAGAAAGCCGAGCAACTCATCGACCGGGCGGCAAAATCCGAGAGCCGCGAGCCGAAGTATTGGGCGCAACTCGGCGAACTCATGCAGCGGCTTTTCCTAAAGGAAGATGGCACCGCCGAGCCCGCCCAGCTCCAGAAAATGAACTCCGCTTTCCGCAAGGCGGCGGAGCTGGGAAAGGATGACCCGCAAATTCTGACGAAGGCCGCCGATTACTTCGTCCTCTCGAAGCAGGTTAAGGAGGCCATCCCCTATTACCTCGCCGTGCTCGCCCTGAAAGAACAGCCGGGTGCGGCGCCGCTCAACAACGTCCGCGACAAGCTCGCCCGGAGTTTTCTCATCACCGACCAGCGCGATGAAGCCATTCGCCAGCTTGAGGACATCGTCAAAGACAGCCCGCTTCGCTTCGAGACCTACGAACTGCTCGGCGAGCTCTATCTGCAAAAGGACGATCTTGAAAAGGCCCTCGCGAGCTTTGAGCACAGCCTGCGGCTGGATGGCAGCGACCCCGCCAACCACGAGCGGCTCGGCCTGCTCCTGCTGCGCAACAAACATTACGACCACGCCATCGACATCCTGCAGGCCGCGCGCAAGCGGTTCTCCGACCGGCCGGTGCTCAGCTACGTTCTCGGCGTCGCGCTCAGCCAGGCGAAGCGCCACAACGAGGCGCTCGCCGCTTTCTCCGACGCCCAGGCCCATGCCGAGGCCAGCCGCGAGGATCTGCTCAATGCCGAGTTTTATTTCAGCTACGGCGCCGCCGCCGAGCAGGCCGGCCTTTTCGACAAAGCCGCCGAACTGCTCGAGCGCAGCATCGAACTCGATCCCAATAACGCCCAGTCCTACAACTATCTCGGTTACATGTGGACGGATCGGAATGAGCGCCTCGACGAAGCCGGCGAGATGATCAAAAAGGCCGTCGCGATGGAGCCCGAGCGCGGCGAGTTTCTCGACAGTCTCGGCTGGTTCTATTTCCGCAAAGGCGACTTCGACCGTGCGCTGAAGGAACTCCTCCGCGCGCAGGAAAACATCCTCCGCGAAGACCAGAAGGACGACGCCACTGTTCTCGATCACATCGGCGAAGCCTACCTCAAGCTCGGCAAGACCGCCGAAGCGCTGAGCGCCTGGCAGAAATCTCTCGCGATCCTGGAAGATAAAAAAGTCGCCGAGAAAATCGAGGCGGCGAAACAGAAGCTGACCAAGGGGAACGAGACGCCGTCGCCAGCGCCTGTCGCACCGGAAGCAGGGCAGTGAGAATAGTGAGGTCATTCGGGGCGACCTTCAGGGGCCTTGCGATCGGAGCGCAGTGAGGAAATTGCTGACTCCCGGAACCCCGTTCAGGATGGCGGCGGATTTTCCAAGGCTTCGCGCCATGATACGCGAGCTTGGGTAGTGGCTCACTTGGAGGTGGAGAGGCGGCTCTGTCGCGCTTTGGCGACGTGCCGCCGTCCCCCCGGCCACAGGCGGTACGTCCTGCGGACAGAGCCGCCTCTCCATCCTCCCATCTCGCACTGAGCCACAACGCGAGCTTGCCTTGCGCGGGCGGCTTTGCATAAACGGACGCATGAAAACCATCGGCCAGCTTGCCATCGTTGTTTCCTCCCTCGCCCTCGCGGCGTGCTCCACGGTCAAGGTCAGCACGGATTACGACCGGCTGACGACGTTCGACCAGTACAAGACCTACGCGTGGGCTCCGCAGTCGAAAGCGCGGACGGTGGTGGATGTCGGGCTGGATGCCGAGGTGCGCGCGGCGGTCGATCAGGGGCTCGCGGGTAAGGGCTTGAAAAAAGTGGACGGCAAGCGCGCAGAAGTCTTTGTGATCTACCACTTCACCGGGCCGAAAAAAGATGAGAAGCACTACACGGACTGGGGTCTGGCGCCAAATGGCAGGCCCGGCGAAGGCTCCTACGGGGGTTGGGTGGTGGCGACGCAGACGAATGGGGCCATCGACAAAGGCAAGCCGGGCGCGCTGGTGCTCGATTTCGTGGATGCGGGGCGACGGCAGCTCGTGTGGCGGAGTGTCGCGCCGCAGGTCGTCGAGGGCGCGAAAGGCGACGATCCGCAGCGGACCAAAGGCGCGATCAAGGCGATGCTGGCGGGCTTTCCGCCGAAAGGGCTGTAGCCCGCGCGCGCAGGGAAATGGCCGCTTGGCGGGCGGACGGGGCGGCTTTAGGTTCGCGGCCCGTTTTATGAAAAAAGCCGCGCCGAAATCCGAAGGAATCTGCCATCTCGCGGGGGCCGGGCCGGGTGATCTCGGGCTGGTGACGCTGCGGGTAAAGGAGGTCGTCGAGCGCGCGGACGTGATCGTCTATGACTACCTGTGCAACCCGGAGATTCTGCGCTGGGCGCGGGCGGATGCGGAGATCATTTACGCGGGGAAAAAGGCGGGCGCGCATACTTTGAGGCAGGAGGAAATCGAGGAGCGCCTGGTGGAGAAGACGCGGGCCGGCAAGCGGGTGGTGCGGCTGAAGGGAGGCGACCCGTTTTTGTTTGGGCGCGGCGGGGAGGAGGCGGAGGCGCTGGCCAAGGCGAAGCTGAAATTTGAAATCATCCCGGGAGTGACCTCAGCGCTGGCGGCTCCGGCTTATGCAGGCATCCCGGTCACGCATCGCGATCATACCGCGCAACTCACGATTTTCACCGGGCACGAAGATCCCACGAAGACGGAAAGCTCGCTGGATTTCGCACAACTCGCGGCGACGCCGGGGACAAAGGTGATGCTCATGGGCGTGGAGCGGATCGGGGCGATCACGGCGAAGCTGCGCCAGCACGGTGCCGCGGAAGGGACGCCGGTGGCGCTCGTGCGCTGGGGCACGACGGGGCGGCAGCACACGCTGCGCGGGACGCTGGGCGACATCGCGGCGAAGGTCGAGGCGACGGGTTTCAAGGCGCCGGCCGTGGCGGTTTTCGGCGACGTGGTGAAGCTGCGCGATTCGCTGAACTGGTTTGAGACGCGGCCGCTTTTCGGCAAGCGCATCGTGGTCACGCGCACGCGGCGGCAGGCGGGAGTGCTGAGCGCTGGGCTGCGCGAGCTGGGCGCGGATGTCTTCGAACTGCCGACGATCCGCATCGAGCCGCCGGCGGATTTGTTCGAGTTCGGCCAGCTCGTGCAGGACGCGCACAGCTATGACTGGGTGGTCTTCACGAGCCCGAATGGCGTGAATGCCTTCTTCGAGATGTTTTACAAGATCTTCAACGATGCGCGGGAGATCGGCGGCGTGCGGATCGCGGCGATCGGGCCGGCGACGGCGGCCCGCGTGCGGGAGTTTCATCTCAACGTGGATTTGCAGCCGGAGGAATTTGTCGCGGAGGCGGTGGTGAAGGCTTTTCAAAAAGAGTGCACGGTGGAAAACCTGCGCATCCTCATCGCGCGGGCGGAGCAGGCGCGCGACGTTTTGCCGGTCGAACTGACAAAGCTCGGGGCGATCGTGGACGTGGCGATCGCCTACCGCACAGTGCCGGAAACGGAGGATGTGAGCGGCGGCATCGCGCGGTTTCGGGAGGAAGGCGCGGATCTCATTACGTTCACGAGTTCCTCGACGGTGGAAAATTTCCTCGCCTTGAAACTGCCATGGCCGGGGGATTTGAAGACCGCGTCCATCGGTCCGATCACCTCGCAGACGATGCGCGAGCAGGGTCTGAAAGTGGACGTGGAAGCGAAGCGATTCGACATCCCGGGACTGACGGCGGCGATCCGGGAATTCTACGGCTCCTAGTGGCTTGCGGATCTGGCGGCAGAGGGCTGTTTCGGAAAAATCACCCGGGCTGGCGTGGTTCCCGCTAAATCCTCGGGAGCAATGCCCGACCACGACCAGATTCAGGACATGGAATTCGATTCCCAGTTGCGCGGTCTTTTCCATGAGGCGGAGCAGCGCATCGAAGATCGCACCACGGCGGCCCGGCGTTCGGAGGGGGAAAAGGAGCAGGCGAAGGAAAGTGACGAGCGGGCCGTGCGGGCCTATGCCAGTCTGCCGCAGATGCTCCGGCCCGTACTGCTCGGGCTCCAGGCGGCGGCGCGCGCCTCGGGCGAGAACACGGCTTTGCTGCACAAGATCGACGAGAAACTCGACCAGCAGGCCGAGATCGCCAGTCCCGAAGCGGCGCAGAAATCCCTGCCGGATTTGATTGATGGTTTGCGGTCTCTGCTCGAACAGAAAAACGGCGTGAACCAGCGGATGTTTGCCGCGCTGCATGAGGAGCTGAAGGGATACAAGGACGGCTTTCTCCTCGAATCCGTCCACAAGCCCATCATCCGCGATCTCATTTCGCTCTACGACGACCTGTTTGCGATTCACGGCCAGATGCAGGAGACGGTGGTCGATGCGGCGAAGACGCCGGGCATCGCGGGCGCGGCTCTGCTCGAGCGGTTGAAGACGATGGACATGAACATCGAGCACAATTGTGAGTTTCTCATCGAGGTGCTGGCGCGGCTCGAAGTCACGCCGCTGCCGGTGGGGACCGGGAAGCTGGATATGGTTTTGCAGCGCGCGCTGGGCGTGGAAATCGCGGAGGATCCGGACGAAGACGGGGACATCGTGCGAACCTTGAAGCGGGGTTTCATGTGGAAAGGGCGCGTCTTCCGACCGGAGGAAGTCGTGATGAAAAAGTGGAAGGAAGGATTCCTCGTTGCGCTCGCGCCGGCTTCGTCTCAAAAATGAAGAACAAATGCGTCCCGGCATGTATCTTGCGAGCGCTGGAACCGGAGCTTTTTTCAACCCACTAATGACCGCCCCTGACACCGCCAAAATCACGCGAAAAGCTGTAGGCATCGACCTCGGCACGACCTTTTGCGCGGTCGCCCACATCGACGCTTACGGCAAGCCGCAAATCATTCCCAATGCTGAGAGTGAGAGGATTACGCCGTCGGTGATTCTCTTCGACGGGACGAACGCGATCGTCGGCACGCTCGCCAAACAGAACGCCGTGGCGGAGCCGGAGAAGATCGTCGATTTCGTGAAGCGGGAGATGGGCAAGAGCAAGGCGCAGTTTCACCGGGAATTTAATGCGAAGATTTATTCGGCGGAGGAGCTCTCGGCCTTGGTCATCAAGAAGCTGAAAAACGACGCGGAGCGGTACCTCGGCGAGCCGGTGACGGACGCGGTGATCACGGTGCCCGCTTATTTCAACGATGCCGAGCGGACGGCCACGCTGCATGCGGGCCAGCTTGCGGGGCTGAATGTCCTCCAAGTCATCAACGAGCCGACCTCGGCGGCGCTCGCCTACGGGCTGGACAAGCTCGACTCGAACCAGTCCGTCTTCGTCTTCGACCTCGGCGGCGGGACGTTCGACGTGACGATCATGAAGATCGAGCACAACCACATCCGCATGGTCGCGAGCAACGGCGACCACCGGCTGGGCGGCAAGGATTGGGACGACGTGATCGTGAACTGGGTGGCCGAGGAATTTGACCGCGTGCATGGCGAAAATCCACTGCTCGATCTGCAGAGCTACCAGGACATGTACAACCGCGCGCTGACCGCGAAGATCCAGCTTTCGAGCCGCATGCGGACGACCATCGTGCACAGCTATGCAGGCAAGAGCGTGAAGCTCGACCTGACGCGCGATGATTTCGAGCACCGCTGCCGGCACCTGCTGGAAAAGTGCAAAACGATTTGCGAAATCGTGATGCAGGAGGCGGGGCTGGGCTGGGACCAAATCGACCGCATCCTGCTCACCGGCGGAATGACGCGCATGCCGTCGGTGCGTGAGATGATTCAAAGCATTTCCAATGTCCCAATCGCCGACGACGTGAGCCCGGACGAAGCGGTGGCCATCGGCGCGGCGGTGCAGGGTGTCCTTTCGCTGCTGCGTGAAGAGGACACTCTCGGCGAGCGTAACCTGCCGCAGGAGGTGCGCGATCAATTTTCCGGCGATGACGGCTCGCTGATCAAGGTGACGAACATCACCACGCACACCCTCGGCGTCGTGCTGTGGGACGATGGCAAGGTCGAGGAGTACGTCTTTCCGATGATCCGCAAAATGACCCCGGTGCCGGTGGAGACGAAGAACTCGTTTGGCACCGCGAAGGCAAACATGAAGAACGCGATTGTGCGCGTGGTCGAGGGGGAGAGCACGGTGCCGGCGGAATGTACGCCGCTGGGGATTTGCGATATCGAGCTGCCTCCGTTCCTGCCAAAGGGCTCACCCGTGGAATTGACTTACACCTACAACGAAAATCAGGTGCTCGAAGTCATCGTCGATGCCTATGGCCGCCAGAACCGTGTGCAGATCGCGCGCAACACCGGCCTCTCCGAGAGTGAGATCGAGACGGCGACGGCGGATCTGCTGCAAATCAACGTGGTCTAGCTCCGCAGGGCGCGAATTTTTTCCGGCGCGTGGCTCTTCCCAATCCGCTTCCTGACAATCCGCTCCGCTGGGACGGCTGGAAGAATTACAACTCCGACGATTTCTACGCGCGGCTGTGCCTCTCATACGAATCGAACCCCGGGCCGGAGCAGATCGAGGATAACTGCCGCAAGCTCCTCGTCTGGTGGCAGAAAAAACTGCCGCTGAAAAACCAGCCCAGCAACCCCATCTCCCAGCTCCTGCGCGGCGGCTTGGATGAAGCGCCCGCCTATCTCGCCGCGGCGCGGACGAAACTGCTCGATGCGGAAGGGCGCGCAATCTTCGACCAACAGCTCCATCTGAAGATCGTCGAAGAGGCGCTCGGCGAATTCAAAAAGCTCCTTTCGTTTGCGGTCGGCGACAACCGGCTGCGGGAGGAAGACGAGCAGCGGCTTTATGAACGCGGGCGCGGGCTGGGACTGTCGCGGGACGAAATGAAGGCGGCGATTGAAACCGAACTGGCGCGACTCGGTGCCGAGCGCGTGGCGGTCGCGCCGCCGGTGCAGACCGCGACCGCCTCGGCGGCTCCGGCGGGCGTTTCGTCCGACCCGAAGAATGTTTTCGAGGAATTCCGGCGGATGCTCCGCCTTTCCAGGCTTTGCCTCGACGGTGAGGAAATGACCGACGACCAGCGCGATGCCATGTGCAATATGGGTGAAAGCCTGGGGCTGACCGGCGGGCAGGCGGAAGACGTCATCGACGAATACCTCGAGGAGGCCAGCGGGATGCCTCCCACCCCGCCGGCGGCACCGAAGCCGATCCTCAAACCCGTCGCGCCCGTGCCCAAGCCCGCGATCACCGTTCCCGGAAAAAAAGCCGAGTCTTCCGCGACCCCCGTGGCTCCGCGCAAAGCGCCAGCCGTCACCGTCTCACCGCTCGTGCGCGCCCAGGAGCGGCAGAACTTCCAAAACTTCACGAACACCATCGCGATGGAGCTGCTCCTCGTGAACTCCGGGCAGTTCCTGATGGGGAGCGCGGCCGCGGCCGCGGCGGAGCATGAGCAACCGGTCACGCCCACCGCGCTGAGCTGTTTTTACATGGCGCGCCATCCGGTCACGAATGCGCAGTTTGAGAAGTTTGATCCGCACCACCTCGCCAAGCGGGCGCCGTGGGCCAGCGAGAATCATCCGGTCGTTTATGTGAGCAGCCGCGAGGCCGAAAAATTCTGCCACTGGCTGACCGGCAAAGAGGGGAAAAAATACCGCCTGCCGACCGAAGCGGAGTGGGAATACGCGGCGCGCGGCAGTGAGAACCTGATTTTTCCCTGGGGCAGCCGACTCGATGCCGGGCACTACGCGAACTTCGCCGACAAATGCACTTCCTTCGCCTGGCGCGACCCGTTGATCGACGACGGCTTTGCGGAAACCTCGCCCGTGGGCAGCTACCCCCGGGGCACCAGTCCCTTTGGCATGGAAGACCTCGCGGGCAACGTCTTCGAGTGGTGTGCGGATTTCTTTGAGCAGTATAAGGGGAAGGAACGCACGAATCCGCGCGGCCCGGCGGGTGGAATGAAGCGCGTGTATCGCGGTGGCAGTTGGAAATCGCGACCGGGCAACCTGCGAACCAGCGCGCGCAATTTCAATCTGCCGGACTACTCGTCAAACGACGTCGGTTTCCGCATCGTCTGCGAGTGTAGCGAGTAGCGGAACTTCTGCCGCAAAGCAAAACAGCCAGCCCATGCGGGCTGGCTGCTTGAAAAACTTTGGGATTTCAACGCCTCCGGGGCGTCCGCGCGGTGACTATTGCGGACTGAACCGGAACTTTGCCTTCGCACGCTTCGCGTTGGCCTTGGCCTTGCGCTTGGTGCGCTGCGTGGGCGTTTCAAAAGCGCGAAGGCGGCGGATTTCGTCCATGATTCCCTCCGTGTCGAGTTTGCTCTTGAGGCGTTTCAGAGCGCGGTCGATTGGCTCTCCTTTGCGAACGATGACTTCTGGCATGTTGGTGTCCCTTGGGCTGGTTGGTTGAACTTGAAAGGTTTTGGATTAGCGGACTGCAAGGCTAGGAGGGCTCGGCAGGCTCGTCAATGCCGGGTTTCTCGGAAAAAACCGCCTCTCTTGGCCCTGTCGAAGATGAACTGCGTCCAGTCGTCATTCCATCTCGATCCGCTCGCTCAATCGAGATTTAAGTCGCTGAAAATCAGCGGATTGAACCTTTTCCAGACAGGCGCGAGCGGCGTCTTTTTGGCCGAGGATCAGATAGACGCGGGCCAGATTCGCCTGGGCGAAGTCCTTTTGGGGAGTGATCTCGGAAAAGTGCTGCCAGGCGGCGAGGCCGGCGTTCCAATCCGGCTTCGGAAGACTGTAGAAGGTCTCGGCGTAGGCGCGGGCATACTCCGGATTCAGCGGATCGAGGCGGCTGGCTTCGGCGAAGTGGCCGAGCGCTTTATTTAGGACGGTGGCTTCATCAGGCTGCGTGGCGTCGAGCAACTCACGGCGAAAGAGAAAGGTGACGTTCGCAAAGGTGAAGCGATAGGCCGCGTTTTGCGGCGCGCTTTCGACAGCCCGGGCGTAATACGCCGCGGCTTTCTTCGCTTCGCCTGCGGCGAGGTGACTGCCGGCGAGATGATCGAGCACGACCGCGTTTCGCGGGTCGATTGCCTCCGCCGCTTCCCAAGTTTCCACCGCGCGCGAGCGTTCGCCGATGCCCCACAAGAACTCCGCGTGCCCGTTCTTGACCGCCGCATCGCGCGGGTGTCTCGCGCTGAGATCGCCGTAGATGCGGTCCAGCTTTCGCCACTCCTCGGCGTCCGAACGGCGCGTGAAAAGTGCCGTCTCGAGCAGCTTGGCCGCGCGCAGTTCCTCCTGCGCGCCCGGCTGATGCCCAGGAGCTTCCGCAAAGCTCCGGACGCCGGCCAAGGACAACGCCAGCGCCAGCGCGAGGGCTGGCAGTTGACGGTGCCGGGCATCGTGCTTAGCTTCGCGCCGCTGTTTCGGAATGGGAGTCATTTTGGCGATGGTCTGGCGCACTGTAGATGTAGTGCCGCCCGGTGCCACCGGCCTTTTGACCACCCCTCCGCGATGCCAAAACCCCGCTATGCAGAAACTTGATTTCGGTGAAAAGCTCGAAGGTATCGTCCGCCAGGATCCCCGCTACGACCGCGAAGCCTATCTCTTCCTGCGCGACGCCCTCGACTTCACGATCAAGGCCCGGAAGAAGGCCAAGGAGATCGACCAGCACGTCACCGGGCAGCAGCTTCTGGAAGGCATCCGTCAATATGCGCTGAAACAGTTCGGCCCGATGGTGCCGACCGTCTTCGAGTATTGGGGCGTGC
>Ga0105044_10012042_pt1 | contig 11769 bp, 9 predicted proteins | sample MAT01_FD_78092 | JGI IMG/M metagenome (GOLD analysis project Ga0105044, IMG submission 78092) | Freshwater microbial communities from Lake Fryxell liftoff mats and glacier meltwater in Antarctica - MAT-01 | ecosystem: Environmental > Aquatic > Freshwater > Ice > Liftoff microbial mat | place...
GAATCTCAATTTTGAATTCGGTACCTTTCCCGACCTTAGAAATACAGGTTAACCTGCCTTGATGCTTTTCCACGATAATTTGACAACTAATTAACAAGCCTAAATCTGTGCCCTTGCCTACTGGCTTTGTGGTGAAAAATGGATTAAACAATAGCGCTTGAGCTGCCTCTGGTATACCAGAAGCATTATCAGCAACTCGGATTAAAATACTGCCATTTGCTAAGACTTCAGTTGTGATAGTAATTTGACCAGGGTTATTATTAATATCCTCACAAGAGCGATCTCTGTTGTGTTCTTCGATCGCGTCAATTGCATTACTAATCAGGTTCATAAATACCTGGTTGAGTTGTCCTGCATAGCAATCAACTACAGGTAAACTTCCATAGCGCTTAATAATTTTAATCTCAGAAGAGTTAGATGAACTAAAGCGATTTCTTAAAATGAGTAATGTACTTTCAAGCCCTTCATGGATATCGACTGATTTCATTTCTGCTTCGTCTAACCGAGAAAGGTTGCGGAGCGAAAGAACAATTTCTCGAATTCGATCGCTTCATCGCTTCCTACATTCATTGAGTTTAAAATCTTAGGAAAATCTTCACGTAGAAAATCAATGTCGATTTCCTTCATTAATCTATTGAGTTCTGGAGTTGGATTAGAATAATGCGCCAGTGCCGCTTTACAATCGCGGCTATCGGCTTGTGGACTTATTTAGTTAGATCTTACGGTTCTTGAGTAATGTGCGATCGCCTCATCATCCCCTTGGATGTTAAGGCGATCGCTTTATGATTTACTCAAACCCCAATTCCTCGTCTGTCCCATGATGGATGGTCTTGACCCACTTCAATCGTTTGGGGCGAACCGATATGCGAGCAGTGGTGCTTACCATGATGGGAATCCAGTGGAGCATATAAAGCTGCCCAAATAGGGTTTGGAACAACGTCGCCGCGATCGCCCTGGCACTCCGTCTGGGCAAGGTTTCCTGCATCCCTGCTTCGATTCGTCGCAGCCCAGTAAACATTCCTACAAAAGACAGCATGATCATCAGGCTAGTGACTGGAAGCAGCATGGGAGAACTGCTGCGAGCGATCGCCATCATCAAATCCGGCACGGTCGCTGTCGGCAACACATACTGGCTCATCAAAAACATGCACAAATCAAATGTTTTGCGTCTGCCCATGCGATTTCGGGCAATCAGCCGCCAATAATCCAAATAGCGCTGATAGCCGCCTTCTGCCCACCGACTACGTTGATGCCACAGCCCCACGGCACGAGTCACGCCTTCTTCACCGACCGCAGGCAGCAGCAGAAAATCAATATCCCACTGATCTAAGTGCAGCCGTAGGGTGAGATCCAGGTCATCGGTAATGGTTTGCTCGTTCCAGCCGCCGAAGCTTTCTAATGCCGTCCGCCGAACAAATTGACCGTTGCCCCGCAGTTCACCAATGCCGCCCAAGGCAATGCGCTGCTGTTGGAAGTAGCTGTCGATCGCCATTTCTGCCGCCTGTCCGCGCGTCCAAAGGTTAGTGGTTGCGTTGGCGATCGCCTTTCGCACCTGCACCGCGCCGACTTGCTCTCGCTCGAACAAGGGCAATACTCGTCGCAATAAGTCTTTGGAAACCTGCGCATCAGCATCGAAGACGGCAATAATGTCGCCCTTTGCTACCGACCAAACCTGATTTAGTGCCCCCGATTTGCCGCCCATTGCAGTGGCAGAGCGGCGAATGATATTTAACTGAGGGTGTTCTGCGGCAAGGCGTTCTAGCACTAGGGGCGTGCGATCGCTGCTGTTGTCGTCAATGACCCATAGGTCATAGCGCTCGGAGGGATAGTCTAAATTGCACAGGTCTTCTACCAAAGACCCAATCACGGCTTCTTCGTTCTTGGCAGCAACTAATATCGAAACGTAGGGATAGTCTTCAGAACGTTCGCGCACCATTGGTTCGGGCACAGGAATCGGGCGAGCGAACAAGACGCGCAGGGCATGAGCGCCCATCACAGCAGTTAGCCCCAAAACTAGCCATGAACCCCAAGATAAAAGGTGAAGGGCGACTGTGCTGCTCCAGATGGCAGTCAGGGCGATCGCGGCTTTACGTCTGCGCCCCTCCAAGCCTCGATCAAAAGGGTTCTCCTCGGCTAAATCAGACAGGAGTGAGTTGATCAGCGCTGGATCGAGCGGCGCTGGCTCGTTGTCGGAATCGCTTTCGAGCCAAGAATTCTCCGGCATAAGTCATTTGATTAAGGAACCAGTATTTATCCAAACCTTTGAAGAAACTGGGGATGAGGTAACACCAAACCGTACAGCCTTCACACACCGCCAATTTGCCCTGCGACTGGCGATATTCTTCCACAACTTCCGACTTTCTATACATCTCATACAGATTTCCTTCAATGGCAAGACCTGTTTGAGCAAAGTGGTAGCAGGGCAACAGCAGTTCATCGTTAGGGGAGATCGCGATCACCGCATCCACTGCCTTACAGCGAGGTTTTTCGGTGTCATTGCCACCCGCCTCAATAAACGCCAGTGCCGCCTTATTGTAGCCAAGATTACGATATCGCTTTGCAGCAGTTTCGATCGCCGCTGCAATCTCAGGAGTTGGATTCTTTTTACTGTTGTAATTGCTGTACGCCGTAAACGCCGGATTTAGCCACACCCGCACGCCCAAGTCATTGGCAAATTTAGCAATTTCGCCCAACCGCTCATAGTTCTGAGCAGTTACCGTATGATTCAGAACTGGATACTCGCCCAGCGATAGCGCCAACTTCACCGACTCCACTAAGGTATCGAAAATCTTGGTGCCGCGCGATTGGTCATGGGTTTCCGCATCTGCCCCGTCTAAGGAGAAGTTCAAAAAGTCAATTAACCCCTGAAACTCCTTCGCCCGCTTAGGGTACAGAATTGTATTGGTCGTCATGCTGGTGTAGAAGCCCATTTCCTTCGCTTTTGCGTAGACTTTATCGGCATCTGCCCGCAGCAAGGGTTCGCCTCCCGTAAAGTCAATGTACTTCACGCCCAGCCGCTTCAAGTCGTGCATATTGTGCACAATCGTTTCAAAGCTGGCTTCTTTCTTGGGATCAAGTGCCCAGATATCGCAAAAATGGCAACGGGCATTGCATCGGTAGGTAAGGTAGTAGTTCGCAACAAGTGGAGGCATGGCTGAAGAGTTTTCTTTAGAAAGGGTAGAGGCTAGATGCTATGTATGGTGTACCTAGGCTGAAATTTCTTTGCTTTTAACTGGGAGAAGCGTCAAATAATTTCAAAAGTCAGGTCAAAGGTGAGAGCTAAAAAAGACTAGTGAAGTTTAGTGTATCAGGGTCGCCTAACTTTTATAAAGAAAAAACAAAGGTGTTTAAAATCCTCAGAAAAATTACAAAGATCTTCTAGCCCAATCTGGTTTCAGCTCCTTCTGACCATTCGACTCGGTCATCTACATCTAACAACGATGTAAGATCATGAGAAGGGGTTTGAGATAGAGCTGCTGCATGGAGAAGCGATGCGAGGTGGCGGGCTTCTGAGTTATCTACAAGTTTGCCTATTGTGATATTTGCTGGAGAAAATTGCGATGCTGGACTTTTGGTCTAGATTCGTTCATCGAGACATAATTCATTGGAAGACGATTCGGTTTCACCCTTTAGTGGAAACCTATGAAGTTTTAAGTTCAGCCTCCGTAGAAGATCTGTGGCGGAAGGTAGTAGATCTGGCGGATGTGTCCTGGCATCCTTTGCTGACTAAGACCAACGTTCCCTATGGGTTGATTCCTAAGCCAGGGCTGATTTATCAGGCGGTCGGTCGGTTGTTTCCCATCTCCATGCACATTTTTGTAGAGCGGGTGCAGCCTGGAGAACTCCTGAGCGTTAGGATTATGGCAATTCCGGGTCTAGAGGAGCGGGTTACCTACCGGGTAGAATCGACGCTCTGTGGTACGCAAGTTTCTTACTCGGTGACGCTGAAGGGGTGGTTGTCGCCGTTGGTCTGGTCGGTCATTCGTCCCTATGCCGCTAGAGTAGCGCAGGACTTGGCTCATGCGGCAGAGCAGGAAAGACTGCTGCTCGATCGGGGGCATCGCCCTAAATTTGTTCGTCCTGCCAGCCCTGACTTGCTGGGAATAGTCTTACTGCTGAGCATTGGACATCTAGTTGGACATCTATTAGGCAGCAATGCTCTGGCATAGCGGTAGAATGAGGTGTTAAAAACTACAAGCTTGCCCTGTTTATGTCTGCCAGGGAGGAGAAAACTATGATCGAAACGCTCAGCCCTAGTGCCATTTTAGAAGTTTTGCGCCCTGTGGAAGATCCTGAACTTCGCAAGAGTTTAGTGGAACTGAACATGATTCGCAATGTCAAAGTTGACGGGGGAAACGTCAGTTTTACCCTGGTGTTGACAACTCCTGCTTGTCCGTTGCGTCAATTCATCGTAGAAGACTGCGAACGCGCCGTGAAGACCCTTCCAGGCGTGGAAAAAATTGATGTAGAGGTGACCTCTGAAACACCCAAACAGAAGGCCTTGCCCGATCGCACTGGCATTGATGGCGTTAAAAACATTCTGGCGATTACCAGCGGCAAGGGCGGTGTAGGCAAAAGCACCGTCGCTGTTAACGTTGCGGTTGCCCTGGCTCAATTAGGGGCAAAGGTTGGACTGATTGATGCAGATATTTACGGACCTAACGCTCCGACGATGATGGGGCTAGCCAGCGCCAAGGTGATGGTTCAAGCTGGGGCGCAGGGCGACATTTTAGAGCCAGCCTTTAACCACGGCGTCAGGCTTGTGTCGATGGGTTTTTTGATTGATCCTGACCAGCCTGTAATGTGGCGCGGTCCGATGCTGAATGGCATCATCCGCCAATTTCTCTATCAGGTGCAGTGGGGGGAATTAGACTATTTGATTGTGGATATGCCTCCGGGTACGGGCGATGCCCAATTGACGCTGGCACAGGCAGTGCCGATGGCGGGAGCTGTAATTGTGACAACACCTCAAACGGTGGCACTGATTGATGCCCGTCGAGGTTTACGGATGTTCCAACAATTGCAGGTGCCGATTTTAGGAATTGTGGAAAACATGAGCTACTTCATCCCACCGGATCTGCCCGATCGCCAATACGATATTTTTGGCTCTGGTGGCGGCGAGAAAACGGCTCAAGAGCTAGGACTGCCTCTACTAGGCTGCATTCCTTTAGAAATGGCGCTTCGAGAAGGGGGCGATCGCGGTATCCCCATCGTGATCGATGCTCCTGATTCTGCTTCGGCTAAGGCGCTAGTGGCGATCGCCCAACAAATTGCGGCAAAGGTGTCAATCGCGGCTCTTTCTTAGCTGCTTCATTGCTTAAACTCGTAGACGACCTATTGGTTTGCCCTCCCTCATCCCCCCTTATGCTGCGTAAATCGCTCCCTCGCGTTAATTGGAAAGCCGTCACTCAGCCCTGGCAAGAAATCGACTGGACGCTCTTAGGAGTGGCGATCGCCCTCACTATCTTGGGTGGTGTGGCAATTCGTAGTACCGAGCTGCATAAGGGGATTGGTGAGTGGTGGCAACAACTCTTGGGCGGGGGCGTCGGCGTCATGCTGACACTGGTATTGGCGCGTTGGCGCTACGAAAAGCTGCTGCAATGGCATTGGATTATTTACGGCATCATGAACGTTATCCTGTTAGCCGTTCCATTTTTGGGAACGGAGGTAAACGGGGCAAAAAGTTGGCTTTATCTCGGTAATTTTGGGTTTCAGCCCTCAGAATTTGCCAAGCTCGCGCTCATTATTACGCTTGCCGCGACCTTGCAGGAGCGTGGGGCTTCTAGAATTCCCATGGTGATCAAAACCTTGAGTATCATGGTGCTGTCTTGGGTCATCATCATGCTTCAGCCCGATTTAGGCACCTCCTTAGTTTTTATCGCCATTACATTAGGGATGCTGTACTGGGCAAACGCTAATCCAGGCTGGCTGTTGCTGATAGTTTCGCCCATTATCTCAGCAATTTTGTTTGGTGTTTTCCTGCCGGGTTGGTTAGTTTGGATTGCCGTAGTAGTCCTGATTGCTTGGTTTACCTTGCCCTGGCAGCGCTATGGGGCACTGGGGTTTGCGGTCGTCAATCTGGTTGCAGGCGGGCTAGGAACCTTAGTTTGGACTCATGTTTTAAAGGCATATCAGCGCGATCGCCTCTCCCTCTTTCTTGACCCCGATAAAGACCCCTTGGGTGGCGGCTATCACCTGATTCAATCGCGCATTGCCATTGGCGCAGGGCAGTTTTTAGGACGTGGACTTAATCAGGGCACCCAAACCCAACTTAACTTCATTCCTGAGCAGCAAACTGACTTTATTTTTTCAGCCATTGGTGAAGAATTGGGATTTATTGGTTGTCTGGCGGTTCTAGCTTGCTTTTGGTTGATTAGCCTGAGACTGGTGATCATTGCTCAAAACGCCAAAGACAATTTCGGCTCTTTGCTGGCGATCGGCGTGTTGTCGATGATTGTCTTTCAAGTGTTAATCAATATCGGCATGACTATTGGACTGGCTCCAGTGACGGGCATTCCGCTGCCCTGGCTCAGCTATGGGCGATCGTCGTTGATCACTAATTTTATTGCCCTGGGGATTGTGGAATCTGTGGCTAATTACCGCCATCGATTGAGGTTTTAGGTTTATTGGCGCGTGGCTTAACGGGCAGCTTGACGGGCAGCTTGACGGGTAGATTCGCGTCAGTTTTGGCTTCGATCGCCTCTTGAATAGACTTTGGAATATTGGGGAATAAGTCATACCCCGTCAACTCTTCAACTTGATCTACCGACTTCCGGTACTCGCGCCAGTTCATTGCTTCAATGCCCTGTTTGTTAGGCATGATGACGGCAATGGCTCGGGTTCTCTCTGTCATACCCGCAATCCCTAAACCAGGGCGATCGGACACTAGGATTACTTTCCAGGTTGAAGCCGGAACTGAAACTTTGCCTTTGGCGATCGCCCCTTTTTCTCCCTTCTCTCCCTCTCCCCCTTCTCCCGCCACCCCCGCCACAATATAAAGCTCTTTCCCTTGAGCCACTAGATCCCGGCAGTAGCTTTCTAGCTGTGCCCAAGGACCCTGGTTGTTATCTGGAGCTTGAGGAAAAATATTGGTCATTAAAAAAACTGCACTGCTGTCATCCACTGTCTTGTTGCGATCTGCCGCCGGAACCACATGCCCTCGGTCAAAGCCGCTGCCTGTATAGTCATTGGGAGTTATCTTTTGCCAGCCACTCGGCAAGGTATTATCCGGCTCAAATGGAATTCGTGGACGGCTCCCCAGCCAATTCTGATTGAGTTGCCAACTTGCCCAGTTAGGAATTGCCTTACTGCGGTTGTAAGACATAACATACTGCGATCGGTTGATTAAATAATCGTTGGCATTAAAGCTAGTGGCTCTGCTCGGCAAGCCTAGTAATGCGTTAGGATTACGAGCGCTTTGGCTGACTCTCTGATCTTCTAGAAGCAGTGAGCAACCTGATAACATCAACAGTGCTACTACGCCAATCAGTAGGGGGCGACCGTATCGAAACTGCCAGGAGGTGCGAGAGAAACTGAAAGACTGGTGCATGGAAAGGACATGAAGATAAAAGAATTCTACCCTCCCCTAATACAAACAATTCAGTCGAGTATTTCTACTCGTTCATGTTTTTATAGGTTGCCACAGATGAAGGTGAAGCTCGGTTGAGATATCGGAAAATCCAGTACTTGAAAATCGTGTCTAAAATAACTGGAAAAGTAGCAATAAAGAGGAAGATAAAATTGCGATCGGTAGGCAAGCCAAAATGCTTCGACAAGCTTTCTAAAACGACTTCCCAACCGTGGGGTGAGTGAAACCCCACAAACATATCAGTTAACAAAATAATGAAGAATGCCTTAGCGCTATCACTCAAGCCATAAACTAGCTGGTCTATAAAGCTTTTAACAACTTCAAGCTCTCGCTTGCTATTGATAATCACGAGCGTAAAGGCGAGCAAGGCAGTCATATCAGCGAAAATATTCTTAACCGCATCAGAACTAACCTGCTGAGATTCTTCTCCAATTTCTGTTGCCTTTTCTTTTACCTGTTCTGTAATCTCTTCATCACTTTTGGGTTCACTTCTACCAATTAATATTTCAAACCGTAGGCGTTGCTCAAATTTTTGGAGTTCATTTAGGGCTTCTTCCTCCAACTCTGAATTAATAAAAATATCAACTTTCTCATTCCCTATTCGGTAGTGATCGACAACGGGGCCAATCACAAAATTTTTCGACATCTGCTGTACCAGCAGAGGCGCGATAATCAGGATTAAAATAAACCGCACCGCTGTAAAAGTTCGGACTTTCGATCGCCGAAAATTCCGCATAACTTCTTCTTCCGAATCTGGGTTCAATTCCCGCTTAATTCTATCGACAGTATCCAAAATCGATCGAGGTAAGACACCGCTTTTACCAGAAATCGACCGTGCCTCTAATCCTGCTCCCTCAGAATCCTCAACTACACCATTTAGTCTGCTAAATGTGGGGCTGAGTCGGGTCTGATTAGAGTCTGGTAAAATTACTATCGACTGCTTACTAGATTCTCTATTTTGATACTTATTCAAAGTTTCATCAATGAACTGAAGCTTTTTGAGAATCAAAGCGGGTTGATCAACAATATTGATATTACTTAGGCTATTGGAGTTTTCGTCAACTTCAATTTCTGTGATTTTTGAGTTAGAGAGCCTGACAACAGAGCTACTTAGCTTAAACTCTGCCAGTCGAATCTTAATAATATCTAAGTATTTCTTGAGCTCTCCTTGAAAGTAGTTTTGAGCGCTAACACCGTAGTTGCCATGATCTTCTGAAATTCGATTGCCGTCAAAGTTAGCATTTTCAATTTCTCTAATCTTTTGAGCAGCTGCATAAGCTTCGTCTAGCGATCTTCCAGGCGTTTTGAGAAGCCATTGATTTGCATTGCTGAAATAACTTTGAATCGAACCCCAAATAGAATTTCTCATAGCTGAAGCGGGAGGGTAGCAGGATTTACGGATATGTATTTCTAGAAGTTCGTGTATTTCTAAAAGTTTAGTTTGAAGTTGGAGAGCAAAATTCAAACTGCGTAATCATTAAGTATAAAAGTAAACGATCGGTTCATTAACTAATGAATGATAAATTTGTAACAAGACTATCGTAAATTATCGTTACAAACATTAATTCTTTGAGCAAAGATTTTATTAATCCACGTAGCATCATAACAAATTCATTGAAGAAACCTGGTGTTGCAAGATTCTATTTGGATTACAGGTTCGACCCGAAGCGGTAAGACTCAACGCTTAATTAAGCAGTTCTCAGCCTGGGCTAATCAGGGAACGGCGGTTACAGAAGCGTTATTTTTAGCAGCGACGGGAGATAATCGCTTAGATTTGGCAGACCGGATCACAACAGAAGTCGGACAATACCGGTTCGATACGGCAACTCCTATCGGCTTTTTTCAGGATGAAGTAGCGTTGTTTTTCCCCTTGATTGTGCAGCAGCTTGGGTTAAAAGATCAGTTCCCGCTGCGCTTGCGCCCTGAAACAGAGCAAGAACTGGCGACTGGATTGTGGCGATCGCTCTTGACCGAAGGCAACCTTCAACAAGCAGGCATCAGTGACTATTACCTGGTTCGCCGCACCTTAGACCTACTGCAACTCGCTGCTGCCAGTGGTACTTCCTCTGAAGACATTACCGCCATGCTTAAAGCAGGCTTATCAGAGCAGGAGGGCACCCCCGAACTTTGGGAAGCAATGGGAGAAGGGCTAAAGCAATGGCAGACTTGGCTTTTAGAGCGAGGATTGCTAACCTACGGCGTGATGACCGAGTTGTATTGGCGCTATTTGCTGCCTCATCCAGTTTATCAACAACAGCTCAAGCAGCGGTACTGGGCAGTTTTGGTCGATGACGTGGATGAGTACCCCGCGATCGCTCGCTCCCTCTTCGAGTTTTTCCTCAACCAAGGCATTCCCATTGCCTTCACTTACAACCCCAACGGCTCAATTCGCCTAGGCTTGGGCGCAGATCCTGATTATCTTCAGGGCTTAGCCCAACGCTGCCAGCAAACCGAAAACCTTAGTCAAGATTCCGCAGATAGCTTGGGTGCGGCTTGGGGAGACGCGATCGCCGCCTGGATTAGCGAACCCCTATGGCTGCCCGAACTGCCCGACGCTATTCAATCGATTCAAACCACTTCTAGAGCGCAGCTTCTGCGGCAAATTGCTGAAACGATCGCCAGTGACATTTACTCAGGGCGAGTTCAACCGCAAGATGTGGCGGTGATTGGCCCTGGATTAGATGCGATCGCCCGTTACACGCTCCGCGAAATTCTCACTAGCAAAGGAATTCCAGTCAATTCTCTCCATGACCAGCATCCCCTGGCAAGTTCGTCGTTGATTCGGTCTTTGTTGACCGTCTTGGCGTTAATTTATCCTGGTTTAGGACGATTATTGAACCGAGATGCGATCGCCGAAATGCTCGTGCTGTTGAGCCAATTGCCCGACTTGGAAGGTACAGCCAGACCTATAGATTTGGTTCGTGCAGGGCTGTTGACCGACTACTGCTTTGTCCCTGATTTAGAGAATCCTCACCTCCGTTCTGCTACTACCTTTGATCGGTGGGACCGGCTGGGTCATCAGGCAGTTCATGCTTATAGCGAGATTTTACAATGGATCGAAATCCAAAAAGATCAGCAGCAACAGCGGTTGATCCCGAACCCGGTTGTTCTGCTCGATCGCGCCATTCAGCGATTCCTATACGGCGGTAGTCACTTACCTTATGACCAAATTGCTGCTCTTCGAGAATTGATGGAAACCGCTCAACATTACTGGGAAATCGCCAGTCGGCTGCGGCAATCGGGCGATTTAGATGTGCCCATGTCGGACACTGTGCAGAGTTTTATCCAGCTTTTGAAGAACGGCACTATTACGGCTGACCCGTATCCAGTTCGCCCAATGGGTAAAGCAAGTCAGGCGATAACGTTGGCGACGATTTATCAATATAGGAGCGATCGCTGCTTCCACCGCCGACAATTCTGGCTTGATGCCGGATCTTCTCTATGGCTTACAGGTGGCGGCGCACTTTTTGGCGCACCGCTCTTCCTTCGCAATGAGTTAGGGCGCCCCTGGACTGCGGCAGATACGCTCGAAGCCAACCAGCAACGTCTCCAGCGGCAAGTTCTCGATCTCCTTAGTCGGGCAGGAGAACGAGTTTATCTTTGCCATAGTGACCTGGCAACCAATGGACAGGAGCAGGCAGGTTCCTTACTTTCCCTGGTTAATGCCGCTGCACCGCAAACTTCTCTAATCGAAGCATAAAAAACTTCTCTAGCAAAAAAGCCACCAGTCCTGTCCAATACGCAGTCTGAAAGGATGCTTGAAAGTTCTCTAAACTCTAAAATTCGGCGTTGCTGAATGAAAGTATGAATCCCTTCAAAGTCCCTTTCCTTCAGGAGAGGGATTTAGGGAGAGGTCTATCTAGCTGCGTTGTCGACTCAACCTAACCCCTAACCCCTTCCCTAAGAGGGCAGGGGAACTGGATTTTCATACTGCATCCAGCAACGCCTAAAATTCCACTTCCTCTGGCGGGTAAGCGACCATCCAACTCATTGGATACTGCCGATTCCCCAAGCCTTTTGCTTCAATCCGGGCTGCTTCCCCCTCGATAGCAACCACTTTCCAGACTGCCAGCAATTCAGCAGTAGTCAAGCAAGGTTCAGCTTTCAAAACCACCCAATCTCCGATCTGGGCTGTTGATTCAACCTGCGGTTCGATTGAGCCATAAGAATTTTGAAAGAGC
>Ga0105044_10012045_pt1 | contig 11768 bp, 14 predicted proteins | sample MAT01_FD_78092 | JGI IMG/M metagenome (GOLD analysis project Ga0105044, IMG submission 78092) | Freshwater microbial communities from Lake Fryxell liftoff mats and glacier meltwater in Antarctica - MAT-01 | ecosystem: Environmental > Aquatic > Freshwater > Ice > Liftoff microbial mat | place...
GGTTCGCTGTTGTGGCGCAACGGTCGGGACCGGCGGTTCGTGGGCGGTGCGACCGATCAGGCCTTCGGCAACGTCACCGGGATCGAGGAACCCAAGCCGTTGCGTGACTCCACCGCCATCCCCGTGGAGTTCGTCCCGCCCGACGGCATACGACCCGGTGCCATGGGCACGCTGTGGGACGAGGTGGCACACCCGCTCGACGTGTCGGCCATGATCGTGGATCTGGCGGTCCGTGGATACCTACGCATCGACGAGACTGAGCCGCCCTCAGCGTCCGGCGCTGGCGGTGAGTACCGGTTCGTGTCGCTCCGGCCGGCCGACGATGAGCTGGCGCACGCAGAGGAAGTCCTGCTGGCTGCCTTGTTCCAGGGTGGCTCGCCGGTGGACCTGGCCGAGCTGCGGGCCCACTTCTCGGAGCGCCTGGCGTTGGTCGAGGGCGCTTTGTACGACGATGCGGTCGCCGCCGGTTGGTTCCCGACGAGACCGGACAGGGTCCGGGCCAGATGGAGGGGCATCGGGCTCGGGGCGATGGTGCTCGGTGGTGGCCTCACGTTCCTGGCGGCGCGCTTCACGTCATGGGGTCTGGTGGTTCTGCCGTTGCCGTTTCTCGGGTTGGCCCTCGCCGCCCTGGCCGGTCGCTTTCCCCGTCGCACGGCTCGCGGGACCGCGCTGTTGGGTCGGACCATCGGGTTCAAGCAACTGTTCGACGTGGGTGAAGGCGAACGTCAGCGGTTTCTGGAGGACACCGGCGCGTTCAGCCGATACCTCCCGTACGCCATGGTGTTCGGCTGCACCGAGAAGTGGGCCAAGACGTTCGCTGATCTCGGTGTGACGCCGGAGCAGATGGGGCTGGGCACCTGGTACACCTCGCCCTACCGTCTGGACCCGATCATGTTCGGATGGGCCATGGGTCGCTTCGCCACGACCACCACCGGCTCGATCGCCATGGCTGCGCCGTCGTCGGTGTCGACGTCCGGTGCGGGTGGAGGCTTCAGCGGATTCGGCGGGGGCTTCAGCGGTGGCGGTTTCGGCGGCGGTGGCGGCGGAAGCTGGTGAAGGTCCTGGCCCGATTCCGGGATCGGTTCTGGGCCGGCCCTCGTCTGAAGAATTTTCGACGTCTGGGAACCAGGTCGGCGAGACTCGACGTCGAAGGCGCATGAACCATCGAATCGTTCTGCCCGCCCTGGCCTGTGCCGCCGCGTTGTTTTTCGGCGGTTGCGGCGACGAGACCGCCGTCTCGGCACCAGGTGCCGGTGATCGACCGGTGACCGATCAGCCGGCGACCGGTGGCGGTGGTCCAGGTGTGGCTCCTGGCTCGCCAGGTTCCGGCCCCTCTGATCCGGTGCCGGTCGATCCGGGGCCGGTCGATCCGGGTGGGAGCACCATGTTGGACCTCAACGTCGGCCTGCCGGCCAAGATCCAGCTCGACGCCACCGACCAACGACCCAGTGCGGTGGCGGGCCTCCAAGCATCGGCCGACGGTTCGTCTCTGCTGGTCGGGGTCTGGGGTGATCCCTGTACCGCCATCGCCGCGGTCGATCTGGTCGAAACCGACACCGAGATCCGGGTCGGCGTCACCGTGGGCCGGGCGCCCGGTGCTGGCGATGTCTGCGCCGAGATCGCTCAGCTGTCGGTGGTCACCATGCCCTTGGCATCACCGGTCGGGAGCCGGACGCTGACTGACGTGAACATGGTGACTGGCTGACGGGTGGCCGAAGTCAGGCGTGGGTGTCGATCCAGGTCTGGACCAGGCGCTCCAGGACGGGGAGTGGCAGCGGGTAGTCGCATCGTGAACCGACGATCGAGTCGGTGGCGGTGCGGTCGAACACTCGCTCGCCGCCGAGGTAGGGGATGTAGAAGTCGAGGAACCGATTCAGCCGTCGGTCCAGAGGTGAGAGCGAGTCGCGGTCCTCGGTGAAGATGGGATCCGGGAGTCCCAGCATGCGGGCCGCGGTGAGCAGGGCGTCACCCATGTGGGCCGGCGTGCCGTTGGTCAGGTGGAAGACCTGGGCGTCGGAGTCCGACTGGGAGATCTCCACCGCGGACGAGGTGACCAGATCCACCGGGATGAAGTTCAGCGTGGAGTCCGGGTGTGCGAGCAGTCGGATCTCCGGGATCTTGCCGGATCGGCTGCTTCCCCGAACGAAGCGTGACATGTCGCGCAGGAAGCCGAACAGGCCCATGGACGAATCCGCCACGAAGGTCTCGCTGTGGCCGATCACGATGCTCGGTCGGAAGATTCGGGTGCGCAGGTCCGCGCCGAGCACGATGGATTCACCCGTCACCTTGGATTTTTCGTACTGGTTGAACGTCGGGTGATCCGGGGCAACGGTGGTCTCGCGGATCACGCCGGTCGACCGGCCGGCCACGTATGCGGTGCTGATGTGGTTGAAGGCTGTGGCGCCGGTCCGACCGGCCAACTCCACGATGTTGCGGGTGCCGACCACGTTGGTGGACTGGATCTCGTCGAGGTCGGAGTCGCGGTACTTGAGCGAGGCTGCGCTGTGCCACACCTCGTCGACCCGGCCCAGCGTGTCGCTCAGGTCGATCAGGTCGGGCGACGTGACGTCACCGGGAACGGCGTCGATGCGCAGGTCGATCTCGGTGGGGTCGACGGTCTCGTGGTGAGCAGCGGCGCGATGCAGGGTCTGGCGGACCCGGTCGGTGGGGTCCGTTCCGGGTTGCTCGCGTACCAGGCAGGTGACGTGGGCGTCGGTGGTGGCTAGGAGGTCCAACGCCAGCCACGAGCCGAGGAATCCGGTCGCGCCGGTGATCAGATGACGCTCCATGTGAGATCGAAGGTAGCAGTGGTCGGCGGGTCGACTCAGCCTGATCCGGGTGCCCACATGTCACGTCGGGGTTCGTCGGTGTACTCCGGCGTCTCGCCGCGACCGAATGCACGGATGGCGGTGGGCAGGTTGTCGGTGAAGCCGAGGAGCAGTTGGTTGCGATCCTCGAACTCGATGGCGGTGTGCAGCGACGTCGTCTCGACGCCGACGACCAGTGCTTCCTTGGTGTACTGCAGTCCGTAGGGACTGAAGGCGCACATGGCCGTTGCCACGTCGATCGTCTCTGTCAGGAAGGTCTCGTCGTCGAAGACCCGCGACACCAGGCCCATGGCCAGAGCGTGCTCGGCGTCGACGGTGCGTCCGGTCAGCAGGATGTCGTTGGCCTGGGCGGTGCCGACCGCTCGCCACAGGAGGTAGCCGACGCCCATCTCGGTGGAGGTGAGTCCATTGACGATTCCTGTGGCGTTGAAGGTCGTGGCACTCGAGGCAAATCTGAGGTCGGCGCCCAGGGCCAGGCACATGCCGCCGCCGTAGGCCGGTCCGTTGACTGCGACGATGATGGGCTGAGGGATGGAGCGCATGGCGGTCACCAGGCTCGAGTAGTGACGCATGGAGCGCTGGGCGATCCGGCCGACCTGGAGGCCATCGATGTTCGGGATCAGGCCGAGGTCCTTGAGGTCCAGGCCGGAACAGAAGGCCCGGCCGGCACCGGTCAGGATGACCACCCAGCAGTCGTTGTCCGCTCCCGCAGCGCGGAGTTGCTCATGGAGCTCGCTCACCAGGTCGATCGACATGGCGTTGAGCCGATCGGGTCGGTTGAGCGTGATGACCCGGACGTGTGGGGCGGGGACATCGACGGTGACCAGGTCGTTCATCAGGACAGCTTGACCGATCGCAGGAGGTACCTCGGTCTCGAGGGCCCTGGCGTTCTGGGCGGGCTGGCGTCCTCGGCGGGCTGGCGTTCTCGGCGGGGTGAGTTGCGGGTGGCGCCACTCGGCCCACCGAGAACTGGCGAACTCAGTCGAGGTCGACAGTGCGCCAAGCGATGTGCTCGACGCCGAAGCCGCCGGGCGCGATCAACGCAACATGGATGCCCCATCGGTGACGCACTGAGGCAGCTTGGGTTCTGGGGATCGTCGCAATTCCCCTTGTGATCTTGGAGTCGCGGAGAACGCGCCGCCTGTTGGCCATGCGCTCCGGTTCGACGTCGAGGGGAGACTTTCGCGTGATCTACCAGATCGACGAGCGGCAACGGATTGTGACCGTGATCGTCATCGATCTCCCCAGAAACGGCTATCGGTCATCCTGATCATGTTGCTCCCACGAGGTCGGGAGCAACACTTCTCGGACTTGCCGCACGTGGATCACGAGCCATGCTGGGCACGAGGGCCGAGGTGATGGGATCACTTGTTGGCCCCAGGCGCGGGCCCAGGTGCGGACCAGGTCACGCGCAGCGAAGCGCAGCAGCAGTGCGGCTCCTGCGGAGATCACTGCGAGGAGCACTGTCAAGAGTAGGAGAATCGCTCCGCCAGGGAGACTCCATTGGGCCCCCGTGACGACAACGAACGTGATTGCCACCCACGCTGACAGAGTGAGCAGTTCGAGGAGGGCGGCGAGCCCTCCGGCGACGTGGTTCGCGATCTGATGGGTGTCTGTAGCTCGGCGATCGCGAACGAGAAGGACGGCTGCCAAGATGATCGAGGCAGGCACGCCGATGGCGAGACCGACGGCCGCACCATATGGGGCGCCATAGAGGGCCCCAATGAGAAAATAGACTGCGCCGACGCCGCCACCGAGGGCCATGCCAATGATGAGGCCCCAGAGGGAACCGACGGCGATGAACGCGAGTGGCCCCGTGATGGCGGGTAGGGGCCAGGGTGGGACGGCGATCGCTCGCGAAGCAGAGAGCGTCCCGAGGTATGCAGCAAGGCGGCGGTGTCGGAACGGGCGCAACCTGAAGCGTGACCGGGAGCCTTTGCGGTGCCGTTGGGTGCTTGAGGGTTCGAACTGAGCAAGCATCATTGACTCTCCCTTGGAGTTCGGTGGCTTATGGGACCAACGACTCTGCTAATGATTACTCGCATAGTGTTCGGATGTCAACCTGCTAGGTTGAGGTCATGGACAAGGTCCCAGAGGAGTTCACGATCGACGAGCTCGCCCGGCTCGTGGGCCTGCCGTCCTCGACCCTGAGGCTGTACCGGACCAGAGGCCTGCTGCCTCCGCCCCAGCGACGCGGTCGCTCCGCCTTCTACGGTCCGGGTCATGTAGCCCGCGTTGGCCTGATCGGACGCCTGCAGGACCGTGGATTCTCGCTACTGTCCATCGCCGACCTCGTGCAGCAATGGGAGGAGGGTCGGAGCCTCGACGAACTCCTGGGCCTCGAACAGGGGATTCCGGGCGCTGCGCAGCCATCAGCCGAGCTCAGACTGACGCCCGCCGAGCTCGCAGCTCGATTCGCGTCCAGCGATCTCACACCCGAAGTCTTGTCCCAGGTCGTGACGATGGGCCTCGTGGAGTTCGATGACGAGGGAATGGTGGTGATTCGAAACCCGGTGTTCCTCGAGGTCGGTACCGCGCTGGTCGAGCTCGGGTTCCCGATCACCGAGGTGCTCGATGAAGCAGCCACCCTCCAGGCCGAGATGACGCTGGTGGCCGAGCGGTTCGCCGCCATGTTCGATCGCTACATCTGGCGGCCGTTCACCGAGGCCGGCCAACCCGGTGAGGACCTGGCCCGAGTTGCCCATGTCCTCAAACAGCTCGGCCCCCTTGCGGACAGCGTTGTCCACGCCACCCTGCTCGAGGCCCTGGCCAGGACAGCAGCCCGGTTTCTCGCCGAGGAGGCCGAACGCGAAACCCCGGCCAATCTGCCCGAAGCGCTCCACTCGATGCCGGCCGGCAAGTAGAGCTGCTCAGTCGCGACCGGTGGCGGCCGGGTCTCCCGACCAACCGTGGCCGGTCGGGACACCTCATTGTGGAGATGGAGGGAATCCACGACGAGGGGACAACCGGCCAGCAACCACGAGGGTTTCCTCCATTGAGACCCGGAGGGGGAGCAACCGGGGGAGCAACGCAACACCAGCGGCTGTCCAGCGGCGGCGACGATTCGTGGTCACCCGGGAGCGGGGCTCATTACAGGTTCCTTGTTATTTCGTCACGTCCTTACAGATCTCCTGTAATGTGCCAACCATCGAGACACCAAACCCCTACCGTCCCGGGGCCGCGATCAGCCCGCTCTTCCTGGCAGGGAGGTCGCAAGAGCTCCGTCACTTCGAGTCGACGCTCCGCGGCTCTCCCCATCTCCCGGCGAACGTCCGACTGACGGGGCTGCGCGGCGTCGGCAAGACCGTTCTGCTGAAAGAGTTCGAACGAGTCGCCATCGACAAGATGGGCTGGGCCGCAGCTCGAACCCAACTCGAACCCCGACACAACACCGAGCAGGATCTCCGCGCGCTCATCGTCGATCTCTGCGAACAGACACGGCTGCGCATCTCGCGGGCCGCACGGCTTCGGCAGAAGGTCAAGGGTGCGGCGACTGCAGCGCGAGGGTTGATGCGCTTCTCCTACGAGGAGTTCGAAATCTCCCTGGCCGGGATGCCGGGGGCGAACGAGCGCCCGATGTTCCAAGCGATCTTCGAGACAGCGCAGGCGGCCGACCAGGCGGGCATGGCCGGGTTCCTTCTCATGCTCGATGAGGCGCAGGTCATCCGCGACGACAAGGACCGAACTGGCGAACATCCGCTATCGCTCCTCATCGCTGCGATCAACGGACTACAGGAGCAGGAGGTGCCGGTCGGGCTCATCCTTTGTGGGCTGCCAACCCTGCGAGCGAACCTGCTTCGCGCCCGGACCTACAGCGAGCGCATGTTCCGGGGTGAGGACATCGGTCGGCTCGGTCACGACGAAGCAACCGAGGCGTTCGTTCGTCCGCTCGATGACACCCCGACGCACGCAACCGAGGGACTGGTCGAGCGGGTCATCGCCGAGGTCGAGGGGTACCCGTTCTTCATTCAGCTCTGGGGGGCAGAACTGTGGGAGGCCGCCCGCGATGCCCAGGTCGATGAGCTGAGCGAGTTGCTGCTCGATCAGGTCGAGCCGGACATCTTTCGGCGCCTCGACGGTGACTTCCACGAAGGGCGGGTCGAGTCGCTCACCCCAGCCGAACAGGATCTGCTCATGGCGACCGCCGACTGTTCCTACCCGCCACTCCGCACGAGCGACATCCACGGTAGGTCCGGCAAAAGCGAAGGCAACGTGAACGTCTTGATGGGCCGCCTCGCCGACCAAGGCGTCGTCTACCGAGTTCAGAAGGGCCAGTACGAGTACACCGCGCCGAAGTTCCACGACTACCTCCGGCGGCGCAAGCAACGACTCGCCGACCGAGGCCACTGAGATGACCGAGACTCCGAGATCAGATGGATGCCGACGCCACGGAGGCGCTGGATGCCTTGACGGCCGAAGCCGAGGAGGTCCGGCTCGCCCGCTCGCTGACGATCCTCATGGCCGCTGACCACCTCGATCGAGCTTGCCCAGTTACTCCGACCGGGCGGGCACCTTCGTCCCGATTCTGCATTGAGAACGCTCAGGGAACACGAGTTGGCGGCCGAACCGATCTCCGTCGTGCCGCGTGCCGGACGAGGCGCCAACGGGCGCGTAGTCTGGTACTCCTCGCTCATGCTCGACGTGGTGCGGCTCCATCGGGTGGGGGACGAAACCACGGCGCGTGCGATGCACCGATCGGCGCCCGCGTTGGCCGGCCAACGAGCGACGCATGCGGTTGCGGAGAGCCTGCTCCGGGCTGGGCCGGATCCAGACCCGGCTGGGCTCGACGCCGAAACAGGAGGAGCGTTGACCCGGCTCGCTTTCCTCACCGCGTCCGCCCGCGAACAGCATCGGAGAGAGCTGGGGGTCGAGACCTTCGTTGGACGCGTCGCCGAGGTCGCCGGACGCGTTGCGTTCATCGTGGACGACGACGGTCGAAGGTTGCCCATACCTGCCCCGTCCAGCTCGCCGCGACCGTGGACCCCGTTGGTGTCCGTCGACGCTGAACTGCTCACCGGTGGAGACACCACGATCTGGGTGCGTCCCGCTTTCGACGCCGATGTCGATCCGAATGCGAGAGTTCCGGGCCACGGCCATCTCCTCAGCCCGGATGAGCGCGAACGCGTCCGTCGGCCGGCGGCCACTGCCCAGTGATTCTTCGGGAGTGCGCTCTCGGAGAAGACGACCAGTCGATCCTGGCGGCTTTCAGCTGCTCAACCGGAGCATCGTTCGAGCACGACGTGCAGACTTGGATCCGTACCGACGCCGTTTGCTGGGCGAGCGATGTTCCCCGAGCCACCTCCAGCGCCGCTCGCTGGCCGTCGTCGAAGATGTCACCGTCGCCCACCTCCGGACCGTCGGTCGCGACGGCGACCACATCGCCGGTCTCGTCCATATCGACAACCTCTGACCACGCCCACTGCTGAACAAACGTTGCACATGACGTGGTGGCACGGGGCGGTACGTCACGGAACCCAGCCGGATCACGCAGATGAGCGGATGTATCGGCTCCCGGAAGGACATGACCAAGACACTTGCTTGTGGACGGAGGGAATCCACCGTCAGGGGGTAACGGGCCAACAACCACGGGGATTTCGTGCGATGAGGCCTGGAGGGGGAGCAACCGGGGGAGCATCGCAACATCAACGGCTGTCCTGTGAAGGCCGCGGGCTACCCTTGGCTTCGATGACGCGTCTCGACCGGATCACCACGAACCCGGATATCTGCCACGGCAAGCCGACCGTGCGCGGTCTCCGCTATCCGGTGGAAGTCCTGCTCGAGTTGCTCGCGTCCGGGATGTCGATCGCGGAGATTCTGGAGGACTACCCCGATTTGGAGCGCGACGACCTGCTCGCTGCGCTTGAGTTCGGCGCCAAGACAGCCGGTATGCGTCGCGTTCCACTCGGCGCGGCGTGAAGTTCCTGATCGACGCGCAGCTCCCATCTCGGCTCGCACGCCACCTGAACGACGGTGGGCACGACGCGATTCACACGCTTGATCTTCCGGAGCAGAACCGCACTACCGATGCAGAGATCTCCAGGGTCGCAGATGTCGAGGACCGAATCGTGATCTCCAAGGACAGCGACTTCCGGGACAGCCACCTTCTCAACGGCTCGCCCGCAAGATTGCTCGTCGTCACCACCGGCAACATCACGAACCGAGACCTCCTCGTCCTCATCGACGAACACCTCGATGAAGTTGTGGCCGCCTTCGTTGGCGCGAGGCTCGTGGAAATCAGCGGCCACGATCTGTCCGTGCTCGACGAGGACTGACACCCAACCGCCGCGGCACGTCGCAGGCGGCCGGCGTCGTGGTTCTGGCTCAGTCGGCGGTGGACTGCCCGACGCCAAGCCAGGCTTCGAGATCGCGAGGTTCCACGAGTCGGCGTGATCCGACCTTTCGTGATCGCAGCTCGCCCGCGGCGATCGCGCGGTTCACGGTTGATCGTGACAACCCTGACAGCGTGACGCAGTGGGCGACGTCGATGACCGGGCGGGAGCGAAGCCGCGTGATGTCATCGGCGCCGGACTGGTGGGCCGTACTCGCGGCAACGGCACTGTCGTTCGCGACGGGTCGGACAGGCGACAGCGATCGGGGTCGATCTTCGTGAGAGGGACGAGTGGCGGTCATGCTCAACCTAAGCGCGCGGGCATCACAATCGGGGTGGAAGAACGCCAGGCTGTCGCTGGTGATCTGTCGTGACTCATAAGCGCGCCGACCCCCGAGTGGGTGTCTTTGTGCCGATATGTCCGGCGGGTTGCTGGTGCTGACTTGGTCCCGCAGCTGGCCTGATCAGGAGCTTGTCCGCACCGTGGTGCGTGACCCTTCTCTGTCCTGCCGTAGCGGTCCGAACCCAAACCGGCACCACCCGGACGCAACCATGAAGGAGACGTCATGAACATGCTGACAGACCTGGTTGACCACGTCATCGGAGTCGACCCGGACCGCGACCGGGTCACCGAGTTCGACAGGCCTGCCACCAGGGCAGCGCGCGACGGAGCCAAGAGCGATGGGCCCGACGCGGTGCGGGCCGCTCGAGAGCTGCTGGGTGGCGAGAAGTGGGCCCAACTGCGGGCACGCGGAACCCGTGAAGCCATGCGGGCTCTGCTCGTGGACGCAACGGCGCACAGCGCTCCCGGGTCGCGGCGATCAATCAGATGAAGGGTCTGGTCGTGACTGCATCCACCGGGCTGCGCGAGGAGCTCCGTGGACTCAGCAGGGTCCGGTCGGTCAAGCGTTGCGCTGCGTTTCGGCCCGTCGGCCACGATGAGATCGCGGTGACGAAGACGTCGATGCGGATGCTCGCCCGCCGGATCCGCAGCCTCGAAGCCGAGATCAACGAGGTCGACAAAGCGCTCAAGGTTCTGGTCCTGGAGGTCGCCCCGCAACTCGTCGATGAATTCGGCGTCGGACCGGTCTGCGCTGCGCAGGTGTACGTGTCGTGGTCCCACCCGGGTCGGTGCCGAAACGAGGCGTCGTTCGCTCGTCTCGTCGGCGTCGCACCCATCGAAGCGACCAGCGGCCAGACCCAGAACCGTCACCGGCTCAACCGCGGTGGCGACCGTCAACTCAACCGGGCACTGCACACCATCGTCACTGTCCGGTCGCGATACGACACCGACACACGCGACTGCATCGCCCGGTCGCTCAGCCGAAAAAGGGACCAAGAGCGACGCCCAGCGATGCCTCAAGCGCTACGTCGCCAGCCGGCTTTACCGCCCCCTCGAAAATCCACCCCAAAAGGCCCTTGATGATCTCTGGGAGCATCGGGGATCGCGGTCTCGTCGCAACGATTCAGGAAGTCGGCGCCCCGTAGGTGCGGCGCTTGGGCTGTTTGCCGGCCCGGGTGAGCCAGGCTCGTGCTCGGCCGAATCGGTGTTCGTTGGAGAACTCGTACCAGTGGTCCTCTGCGTCGGGGGTGTGCCGCAGGACGCTTGTGAATCGTCCGAACGCACCGGAGCCGTCGATGGCGATCGCCAATCGATCGGCCAGATGTACGTCGGTCACGGTGGAGAGGAAGTCCTCCATGTCGCGGTAGGCGAAACGTCTGCCGAACGATGGCACCATCATCCAGATGTCTGGGTCGTCGAAGTCGGGTCGGTCTTCCTCGTCGATGCCGTCGAGCATGTCGTTCTGCCACGTGTCGCCAGTTTCGAGGTTGACGAAGCCACCCACGCGATCCCCGGATTCGAGGAGTTCGGACAGTTCGTCGAGATCGACTCGAAAAACGATCAAAGCGGGCGCGTCGTCGGTCGGGTCGAGCGCGGCGTCGAGTTGCGCTGCGAGTTCCTCGTCGCCCTCCCAGAACCGCTCTCGCAACACGCCCGCACATCGCCCAGCGAGTGGGTGGACTTCGGTGGCGCCGTTTTCGATGGCGGCGATCAGATGGTCGCCGATCTGTTGGGCGCAACGTGCGAGATCGACGCCAGCCAACGCCGCGACGATCCGTTGACCGTCGCCGCTCGCTACGGCGACTCTCATCTGACGTCGCGCTTCTCTGTCCACCAGGCCAGTCTGTCGTCCGGGGAGGCGTCTGTCGGCTGGCTCGGGCGTCCGACGGAACCGAGAATTGACCGAAGGTGCACAGGCTGGCTCCCAGGGGAGCGGTCAGCGCATCGGTTGACACGTCAGCATCAACTTCTGGCGCTTGGGTCAGCTTTAACCTGACACACCGTCTCGTCATGATGGCGTCTGTGACGACCGGACCGATCCGAGGATGTCGACGCAGGACCAGCGGTGTTCCCTCTTTGACTGGTTCGTCTCTCACCCGACCATCGGGATCCGACCGTGGTCTGACCCGGTGATCGACCAGCTCGGCTTCGACGCCCGTCACGTGTACGTCGAGACGTACTGGCTTCCGATCCTCGGACCGTCCGCTGTGCTCGCAGCTAGGCGCATCGCCGACTGGCTCGACCCGAAGCCCGCCGGGATAACCGTCGA
>Ga0105044_10012046_pt1 | contig 11767 bp, 11 predicted proteins | sample MAT01_FD_78092 | JGI IMG/M metagenome (GOLD analysis project Ga0105044, IMG submission 78092) | Freshwater microbial communities from Lake Fryxell liftoff mats and glacier meltwater in Antarctica - MAT-01 | ecosystem: Environmental > Aquatic > Freshwater > Ice > Liftoff microbial mat | place...
GAGAACGCGCTCGGCGCCGCGGCGGCCGCACTGGCGGCCGGCCAGGACCTGTCGTCCGTGGTGGCGGGGTTGGGTCAGGGAGTGCTGTCGCCGTGGCGGATGGAGCTCGCTACCGCCGCCAGCGGTGCAGTCGTGTTGAACGACGCCTACAACGCCAGCCCCGCCTCGGTCGCGGCGGCGTTGCGATCGCTGGCGGCGCTGCCCGCTCGGCGGCGGATCGCCGTGCTCGGCGTGATGGCGGAGCTGGGTCCCTTCGAAGCGGAGGAGCACGCCGCGATCGGCGCGCTGGCCGCGGAGCTCGGCGTGCGGGTGATCTCGGTGGCCGCGCCCGCCTACGGCGCGGAGGATGCTCCCCATCTCGATGCCGCGCTGGCGCTACTCGGCGCGGTCGGTGACGGCGATGCGATCTTGGTCAAGGGCAGTCGGGTGGCCGGTCTCGAACGTCTGGCGGCCGCCCTCCTGGCGTGATGCGTCAGGGGTCGGGGCGAAGGTCGGCGTAGAACCCGAGGGCGACGGAGACGGCCGCGCCGACGAGCATCGTGGTCGTGACCGACGTCGATTCGATGACCCGGCCCGCGATCAGTCCGCCGATCGGGACGGTGCCGCCGAAGCCCATGATCCAGAGCGCCATCACGCGGCCGCGGCTGCTCTCGTCGAGCTGCTGCTGGAAGACGGTGGACAGCGACGTGATCATCGCGAAGTAGGCCAGACCCACGAGCAGGACCGCAGGGTAGGCCAGTGTCGGTGAGCGCAGGGCGGAGAAGATGGCGAGGAAGCCGGCGAAGGCAAAGAGGCTGATCCGCACGATCCGGTCCAGGCGGCGGCCGGCGAGCACGGTGCCGATCGAGAGCGCGCCCAACAGCGCACCGACGCCGAAGCAGGCGTAGAGGAACCCGTACTGATCGCTCTTGGGGTCGATGCCGAGGTTGAGGTCGGCCAAGGTGGGCAGCTGCGTGATGAAGGTGAGGGACAGCAGGGAGTAGGTGAAGATGATCACCAGGCACTGGCTGACGATGCGGTCCTGACGGGCCACCTGCACGCCCGACCAGAGGCGACTGAAGCCCTGCGGACCGCTGCGATCGACGACGGGGTCGGGCAGGCGCACGCTGAGGATCGCCCAGATCACGAGGAGGTAGGAGGCGGCGTTGATCGTGAACACCCACGGGGCGCCCACCCGGCTGCCCACGACTGCTCCGATGATCGGGCCGATGACGCGAGACCCGTTCATCTGGGCGGAGTTGAGGGAGATGGCACCGGCCAGGTCCTCCTTGCCGACGAGGGCGGGGAGCAGGGCGCCGTAGGTGGGGCCGAACACCGCCTGGCCCATGCCGATGAGGAACACGATGCCCACGAGGGCCGCCAGGGCTGGATCGGGAGACCGACACACGACGGCCAGGACGAGCGAGAGCATCCCCTGCAGGATCGAGACCGTGACGAGCAGGCGGCGGCGATCGAAGACATCGGCGAGGAGGCCGCCCACCATCGAGAAGAGGAGCAGCGGCCCGAGCTGGGCCAGACCGAGCAGGCCCACGAAGCTCGGCGACTTCGTGAGGGAGTAGGCGAGTGCGCCCAGGACCACGTTCTGCATCCAGCTGCCGATGTTCGACAGGAAGGCGCCGATGAACACTCGCCGAAAGACCGTGTGGCGCAGAGCCGCCCGAGCGGAGCCTGCGCGAATGGCGCGATCACCATCCTCCAGTGCGTCGACCGCATCCTCGACGGAGGGGTCGCCGCGGTGGTCGGGGGGCGGGGAGGACATCTGGTCGCAGCCTCCCATCCAACTTCGAGTGCGGGCGAGCCCGTAGCGTCGGACGGGGTTCGGTCTTCCCGGAGACGGTGTGATCGGTCAGGCGACGCCGTTGGTGACCCAGGACTCGATGGCTCGAGCGACGAGCTGCACGCCGATGGCCGCCACGAGCAGCCCCATCACACGCGAGAGCAGCTCGATGCCGTTGGCGCGCAGCACCTTGGCGAACACGGACGCGTAGCGCATCGACACGAACACGACGCTGAGCACGGCGACGATGGCCAGCACCACGGAGATGGTGCCGCCGAGGTCGTCCGCTTGGCGGCTGTAGAGCATGGTGGTGGCAATGGCGCCGGGGCCGGCCAGCAGGGGAGTGCCGAGCGGCACCAGCGCGATGTTGGTGTCACCCGCGGTGAGGGTGGACGACCCTCCGGCTCCGGACGGATGGAGCAGCTCGAGGGCGATCACCAGCAGCAGCAGGCCACCGGCCACCTGGAGCGACTCGAGGGAGATGCCGAGCAGGTGCAGCACCTGCTGCCCGCCGAGGGCGAAGGACAGGATGACGACGCCGGCCACGCTCGAGGCGAGGAGGGCGGAGTGGCGGCGTTCGGCGGCGTCCTGACCCTTGGTGAGGGCGAGGAAGATCGGGATGTTGCCGATCGGGTCCATGATCACAAGGACCGTCACGAAGGTGGTGGCGAACAGGGTCGGGTCGAGAGAGATCGCAGGCATGGGCGCGTCCGAACAAGGAGGGATTGCGGGGTGAGGGCGCCGGCGACAAGTCAGCTCAGCAGGCCCAGGGCTTGGGAAATCTAGCAGCGAACGATCGGGTTCCCAACCCGGACCATCCGTAGTATCCGGCGGTGACGCCCAGCGACCGCACCCGCATCGCGCTCGCTCCGGAGGGGACCGCTGACTGGCTGGGCCCCGCCGTCCTGGCCGGCGGGGCCACCATCGTGGAACCCCCAGAGGCCAACGGCCTGGTGTGGGCCGACGCCCAAGACCCGGATGGCCTGGCCTCGCTGCTCGACGCTCACCCGGGCATCGAGTGGGTGCAGCTGCCGTGGGCTGGCGTCGAACCGTATGTCGACGTGCTGCGCGCGCACCCTGAGCGCACCTGGACGTGTGGCAAGGGCGCGTACGCGGAGCCGGTGGCCGAGCACGCGCTGGCCCTCGCGCTGGCGGGGCTCCGACACCTCGCGTCCTTCGCCCGAGCGGAGGAGTGGACGCGCGCCGCCGGCACCAACCTGTTGGGCTCGCGAGTCGTGATCCTCGGCGGCGGCGGGATCACCGAGAGCCTCTTGCGGCTCCTCGGTCCGTTCGGGTGCGACATCACCGTGGTGCGGCGCACGCCCCGCTCGATGGACGGCGCTCATCGAGTGGTGGGCGAGGACGGGCTCGACGACGCCCTCACCGGCGCTCGCCTCGTGGTGCTGGCGCTGGCGCTCACGCCGGCGACGGTGGGTTTGCTCGACCGCCGTCGCCTCGAGCTCCTCGCGCCCGAGGCGTGGGTGGTGAACGTGGCCCGGGGAGGCCACATCGTCACCGATGATCTCGTGGCGGTGCTGGCCGAGGGCGGCATCGGAGGGGCGGCGCTCGACGTCACTGACCCAGAGCCCCTCCCGGCCGACCACCCCCTCTGGCGCGAGCCGCGCTGCTTGATCACGCCGCACACTGCCAACACGCCCCGAATGGCCGTTCCGCTCCTGGGGGAGCGCGTACGCGAGAACGTGCGCCGCCGCCTCGCGGGGGAGGAGCTGCTGGGTCCGGTGGATCTGACGGCGGGCTACTGAGCGGAGGCCCGCTCTGGGTCGTAGGTTCGGCACCCATGGACTTCCGCCTCACCACCGTCGCCGCGCTGGCGGCCGACGTCGCCGCCAAGCGCACCTCCGCCCGCGAGCTCACCGAGGCGGCGCTGGCCCGCATCGAGGCGGTGAACCCGAGGGTCAACGCCTTCGTCGCCGTCGATGCCGAACGAGCGCTGGCTGATGCTGCGGCTCTCGACGAACGGCTGGCGGCAGGTGATGACGTCGGCCCCTTGGCCGGCATCCCGATCGGGGTCAAGGACCTGGAGGATGCCGCCGGGTTCCGCACCACGCAGGGCTCGGTGGTCTACGCCGACAGCCCGATCGCCGCGGCGGACTCGATACTCGTGGAACGGCTGAAGGCGGCGGGGTGCATCGTCGTCGGGAAGACGAACACCCCGGAGCTCGGGCACAAGGGTGACACCACCAATCCGCTCTTCGGCGCCACTCTCAACCCGTGGAACCTCGGTCACTCCGCCGGTGGCTCGTCGGGGGGTTCGGCGGCGGCGGTGGCGGCGGGTCTCGTGCCCATGTGCACCGGCTCCGATGGTGGTGGCTCGATCCGCATCCCGGCCTCGGTGTGTGGCCTCTCCGGCATGAAGCCGTCGCTGGGCCGGGTGCCGATGGGCGGCCCCAACCCTCCTGGCTGGGGCGATCTGTCCACGAAGGGTCCGATGGCCCGCCGGATCCGCGACGTCACGCTGGCGCTCGACGCCGTGGTGGGCCCCGACCCCACCGACCTGCGTTCGCTCCCGATGCCCGACGCGAGCTGGACCCGATCGATCGAGGAGCTCCACGCTCCCCACCGAGTGGGCTGGTCGCCCACCCTGGGCTACGCCGACGTGGACCGGGAGGTCCTCGCCGCGTGCGAGGCCGCCCTGACCCATCTCGAAGCGCACGGCACCGAGATCGTCGAGGTCGACCCGGTGTTCGACAAGGACCCAGTCATGCCGTGGCTCACCCTGGCCATGGCCGGCAACGAACGCGCCCTGGGCCACCTGCGCGACACCGAGGAGTGGGAGCTCCTGGATGTCGGGCACCGGGCACTCATCGATGCGTTCGGCGTGAAGCCCAGCGCCGCCGATCTGCTGGGGGCCTTCGACGCCTGCCACACGGCCAACGTGCGGCTCGTGGAGCTGTTCCACCAGGTGCCGCTGCTGCTCACGCCCACCGTCGCCGGGTTCCCGGGGGCGCCGGGGGCTGACGGCACGGTGAACGGCACGCCGACCCCTTGGTGGGTCGCGTTCACCTACCCCTTCAACATGACCCGCTCGCCCGCCGGCACGGTATGCGCCGGGATCAGCGAGAACGGGCTTCCCATCGGTCTCCAGGTGGTCGGGCCGCAGCACGCCGACGTGGCCGTCCTCCGGCTCTTGGCCCTCCTCGAGGACGACCTCGCCAGCGATCAGCTCGCTCCGATCTGAGGCCCGTTCCGGCTGGCCGAGGCCCCGAGGCCTTCTGGTACCGTGGCCGCTCCCACACCCGGGGCGCGTAGCTCAGCTGGTTAGAGCGCTGCCTTCACACGGCAGAGGTCAGGGGTTCGAGTCCCTTCGCGCCCACCACATAAGCGCAGGTGGGCCAGGGCACCCATGCCGGGAGATGGTCGAAGGCGCGACCTCGCCGGGAGTGAGCGACGGCTCGTGCGAACGCCTCCTGCACCGACTCCTCCGCAAGTGTCACCGACCCGGCGAGGACCGCAACGACACCCACCAGCCGGCGGTACTCCGACTCATAGCAATGCTCGATCTCGCTGTCCACTGCCATCACCACCTAGGACGCTGGCGCCCTCATCTTGGTTGGCCGCGACGATCGGGGACCTGAGCGCACCTGCGCCTCGGCGAGGGAGCACTCCTGTTGACGAATGTCCACGGCGCCGTTGTAGAGTGTCAACGTGCCTGACCGGCATCCCGACAAGGAGATCGAGAAGGCGCTCGCGTACGCACGGGCGTACCGATGGACCGTCATCAAGAGCACCGGAGGCTCGGCCCATGCGTGGGGTGTGATGCGGTGCCGGGCGACTGCCCTCAGGTTTCGATCTACTCGACTCCGAGGGTGCCCGAGAATCACGCACGGGCCCTGCAGCGAGCGGTCGACCGTTGCCCACGCAGCGATGACAAGGAGAACGACGATGACTGAGCAGCACTTCGAGGTGACGATCCGAGGCACGCTCACCGATTCGCTGCTCGATGCGCTGTTCGAGGCCGGTTGCGATGACGCCACCATCTCGAACAAGGGCGAGTTGATCTTCGCCGAGTTCGACCGTGAGGCCCCGTCGCTGCTCGACGCGGTCATCTCCGCCATTCGCGATGTCGAGTCGGTCGCTGGCCTCGAGGTCCTCCACGTCGATCCTGACGAGCTGGTGTGGGCGTCAGAGATCGCCAAGCGGCTCGGCCGCACCCGCCAGTCGGTCGACCAGCTCATCAAGGGCCGGCGCGGCCCGGGTGGCTTCCCGGTTCGCGCGTCGCACCTGACCCGCAACCCGCTCTGGCGGTGGTCGGAGGTCGAGACGTGGTTCGCCGGCTATGAGGGCCGGGAGCCGCAGACTGAGCGGTCGACGGTGCTGGGCGCGATCAACGGTGCCCTGCAAGCGCGCCGAGGACTCCGAGGGAGCGACGAGGCCGTTCCGTTGAGGCGAGCGCTCAAGCAGCTCATCGGGTCGTAGCGCGGCGTTCGCGCGCCCCGCGAAAAATCCGCGGGAGGTTCGGATGGGGTGTCATGAGCCGTCATCGGATGGCACCTTGCACCCCTGGTCAGGGAAGGGTTTGAAAGACGAGACGAAGGGTCCCTCGGGCCGGCTCGGCCCCACAGAGGGCCGCCCGCCGACCGTTGACCGCGGAATGGCTCCCCGATAGCGTGACCAAGAAAGTACCGCTAGATACTTTCAGGGGCAGAGGGCGATGACCACATTGGGTGACGAGTCTGGCGCGACCGTGTTGGCCACAGCGACGCCGGTCCTCACCGCGGCCCGGGCCCGCTCGGAGCGCGCTTCGCGCCAGTACCGGGAGGGCGCGCCGAACGTAGTCGTGATCATCCTCGATGACACCGGGTTCGCGCAGCTCGGATGCTACGGCTCCGACATCGCCACTCCGGCCATCGACCGCCTCGCGGCACGGGGTGTTCGGCTCACCAACTTCCATACCACCGCTGTGTGCTCGCCCACGCGGGCCTGCCTGATCACCGGTCGGAACCACCATCGGGTCGGGATGGGCATGCTGCCCGACCTGCCGATGAACTTCCCCGGCTACACGGCCCGGATCCCAGCCGAGGCCGGGACCCTCGCCGAGATCCTTCGGGCCGAGGGCTATGCCACGTTCGCGGTCGGTAAGTGGCACCTCACCCCACGCGACGAGCGATCCCCGTCGGGGCCGTTCGGGAACTGGCCTCTCGGCAAGGGCTTCGAGCACGCGTACGGATTCCTGGGCGGCGACGCCAACCATTGGGCCCCGGAACTGATCCGGGACAACAGTTATGTCGATCCTCCCCGCACTCCGGAGCAGGGCTACCACCTGAGCGAGGACTTGGCGGACGAGGCGATCGCCCGGCTCCGCGATCTGCGTCGCAACCAGCCAGACCGCCCGTTCCTGCTGTGGTTCGCCCTCGGCGCAACCCACGCGCCCCACCACGTCGCCCCCGAGTGGAGCGACCGGTACCGGGGCCAGTTCGACGACGGCTGGGACGCCTGGCGGGAGGCCACACTCGAGCGCCAGGTGCAGCTCGGGATCGTGCCCGCAGGTACCGAGTTGCCGGCACCGTCGGACCATGTGCCCCCTTGGGACGGGCTCCCGGCTGACCAGCGCCGGCTGTACGCCCGGATGATGGAGGTCTATGCCGGGTTCCTCAGCCACGCCGACGCGCAGATCGGCCGGCTCCTCGACGCGCTCGACGATGTGGGCGCCGCTGAGAACACGATCGTGGTGCTGCTCTCCGACAATGGAGCGTCGGGGGAGGCGGGGCCCCATGGCTCGGTCAGTGAGTTCCGGTTCGCGCAGGGTCGCGACGAGGACGTGGACCTCAACCTGGCCATGATCGACGAGCTGGGCGGACCACGGACCTACAACCACTACCCGTGGGGTTGGGCCGAGGCCGGCAACACGCCGGTCCGCCGGTTCAAGCGCTATACGTTCGAAGGCGGCGTTCGCGACCCGTGCATCATCTCGTGGCCGGCCGGCCTCGACGCCGCCGGGGCGGTCCGGGACCAGTACTGCCATGTCGTCGACCTCCTCCCGACGCTCCTGGACCTCGCCGAGGTGACACCGCCCGACACGATCGGCGGCGTGCCCCAGATGAGCTTCGACGGGGTCACCCTCCGGGCCACGCTCGTCGACGCCGATCAGCCCGACCCGCGCACGAGGCAGTACTACGAGTGCTGGGGCAGCCGCGCCATGTACGAGGACGGCTGGAAGGTGGTGACCAACCATGTCAACCAGCTCACCCACGCCGAGCGCGACCTCATCGTCGGCAGCCGCGACTTCGATCACGACCACTGGCACCTGTTCGACACGCGCACCGACCTCGCCGAGAACCACGACGTCAGCGACCTCCATCCCGAGATCCGGGACCGCCTGGTGGCCCGCTGGCACGAGGAGGCGGAACGCAACGGCGTGCTTCCGCTCAGCGACGGGGTGATGGACCGGCTCGCCCATCTCTTCCTGCCGTGGCCCTCGGGGTCGCGCCGGGTCGAGGTGCGCCCGGGGGAGCGCGTCTTCGAGGACAACACCCCGACCATGTCCGAGGGGTTCACCGTCACCGTCCACCTCAGCGGACCCCTGTCTGCCGACGCGATCGGGGTGATCGTCGAACAGGGCGACTTCAATGGCGGCTGGGTGTGGTTCGCCGGCGACGGAGTGTTGACGTTCGGGTGCAGTTTCGTCAGCGAACACGAGACCCGCCTGCGTGTGCGGGTCCCCGTCGGTGCCGCGACCGTCGGCGTCGTTGGCCGTCGCTCCGACGGGGGGATGGACCTCGCCTTCACCGCCGACGGCGCCGTGGTTGGCGGCGGCCGACTCCCGCACGAGTGGCCGGGCCTGTGGACTCCGAGCTCAGCGGCCTCGCTGCTCGTGGGGGTTGGGCGCCCGCTGCCGGTGTGCGACGGCTACGACCCGCTCGTACCGTTCAGCGGGGAGATCGAACGCTTGGTCATCGAGTCCGACGGTGGTGCGGCGTTCACCAACCTCGCCCACCAAGTCGAGACTGCGTTCCGGAACCAGTGACCCGCCGATGCCTCGAGGAGGAAGCGTGATGGTGACCATCGGTGAAGGAGCAGAGGCAGGGCCAGTCCGCCGTCGAGGCCGACCGGCGAACGTCGACACCGCCGACACCATCCGGGCCATCTTGGACGCGGCCCGGCTTGAGTTCGCGGCCCACGGTTTCGCCGCCACCTCGATTCGCAGCGTCGCGGCCCGCGCCGGCCTCGCGCATACCGCGATCTACAACCATTTCGGATCGAAGGCCGGGCTCTTCGCCGCCGTCTTCCTCGACGTGCAGGACCTCCTGATCGCCGAACTGGAGGCCTCGGCCGCGGCGGCGACGATCGACGAGGCTGCGATGCCCCGGGTCCTCGTCGATGCCATCGCCGCGCTGGGCGCCGCCGGTCCGAGCTATGTCGAGTTCCTGGCCTCGATGTACGTCGAGGTACGGCGTCACGACGAGCTCCGTGACCGGTTCCAGGGTGGACCTCCGTTCCCGATCCTCGAAACCCTCCGGGACCTGGTGGGCGCCGACGGACCGCCGGATGACGAATTGTGGTTCTGGATCAGCGTCGCCCTGGGACTGGCCCAGCTCGCAAGCCTCGCCGCCCCCGCCACGGTGGCGGCGGCGGTCGCCGGACTGCAGCGCCATTCGGCGGGCTCGTCGCCAGCGGGGAGCGTCGGCTGGTGACGGACGCGCGTTCGCTTCCCCCGGTTGTGTTCCCCGCCGACGTCGAGCACCTCACCCCCGAGGTGTTCACCGCGGCGCTGGCGGTCAACCAGCTGGGCGTGATCGTCGACGACTTCGAAGTGGTGGTGGCCAAGCGCTGCGGCGACGGCGTGGCGTCCACCGCTGACCGGGTCGTCGTCGACCTCACCTACCGACCGGGAACCGCCGGGGAACTTCCGCGTCGGTTGATCCTCAAGACGATGCTGGCCACGCCCCACGCACCGGCCGCGATGTACGAGAACGAGGTGCGCTTCTACACCGAGCTCCGGCCCGGGCTGCCTATCGAAGCACCGATGGCGTTCGGGGGGAGCTTCGACCCCTCAACCGGGCGGTTCGGGTTGCTCCTCGAGGACCTCGGCGCCCGCGGCGCCCGCTTCCCCTCCGCCCTCGATCCCGTCGGGCTCGACGAGGTCCGGTCCCTCCTCGGGCACCTCGCCGTGCTCCACGCCCGGTTCTGGGACAGCCCCCGTTTCGCCACCGACCTGTCGTGGGTCGGCACCCCCACGAGCGGTGGGATGTTCGAGGTGTTCGACCTGATCGGCCTCGAGCTGATCGAGGATCAGGTCACCCGCTACCCCTTCAAAGCCGACCTGATCGCGCCGCTTGGCCGCACTCTGCCTGAGTTGTGGGCCCTGTTGTGGCGGGTGCAGGCCCACCACAACCACGCCCCGATCACGCTCCTCCACGGCGACACCCACGTCGGCAACACCTACCTGCTGGCGGGGGACCGTGGCGGCTTCTTGGACTGGCAGCTCATGATGCGGGGGAGCTGGTCACACGACGTGACCTACCTCCTGGTCACCGCCATCGAACCCGAGGTTCGCCGGGCCCACGAGCGCGACCTGCTCGCCCACTACCTCGACTGCCTCGCCGGCGCCGGGGTCGCCCATCCGCCGACGCCTGTCGAAGCGTTCGAGCAGTACAGGGCCGCCGCTCTGTGGGGGCTGGTGATCGGCTGGCTGATCTGCCCGCCGGAGAACTACGGCGAACCCATCACCGTCGAGAACATCTCCCGGACGGTCGCCGCCGTCACCGATCTCGACACCCTCGGGGCGATAGCCGCCCTCGACGAATGAACCCCGGTCGTCGCGGTCCGGCAATGGAGGGAACGACCTCGTGAGCGACACACCCGGACCCGCCGCTGACGGCACGGTGCCCGACCCTGTCCGGCTGGCCGACCGCGCCGCCATCGAGGAACTGGCCACCGCATACGCCTACGCGGTCGACGATCGTGACTGGGTACGGTGGGAGGCACTGTTCCGGCCCGACGCTCTGATCGACTACGCGTCCGCCGGCGGGATCACCGGTACGCCTTCGGAGCTGGCGGTGTGGATGCCCGATGCCATGGCCGTCTTCGAGTTCTGCCTCCACACCACCACCACCCACGAGATCCGCTTCACCGACGCCGACGGTGCCGTAGGTCGGGTTCACGTGTTCAACCGCAATGGTGTCCGATGGGAGGGGGAGGCCGAGATCGTCGACGTCAGCGCGGTCTACCACGACCGCTATGTCCGCGTCGATGGTCGCTGGTGGATCGCCGAGCGGGTCGAACAAACCCTGTGCATCACCGGAGGCCGGTTCGCCGACCTGATCCGCGGGATGGCCGCCTCGTCCGCGGGAGCTGGCTCGACACCCTTCGGCTGATCCGACCGACTGGCACGTAGGGACTCCTCACGGTTGTGGCGCGACCCAGCCCTTGGCTTCGAGTTGGCCCGGCCCGCGGACTCGGGATGGTGGGGCGTCCAGCTCCAAGCCGTTGAAGGCCCGTGTCTCCTCGACCCTCATCGCCGGGCCGTTAGCCTGAGGGGCATGTTGCCTCGGTCGATCCCTGCCGACACAGATCCTGAGGCGTTTCGGCTCTTGGTGGAGCGGTGGCGGACGATGACGATCGCCGATCGCGTCGCGCTGGTCGACCAGATCACCGCGGACGTCGAGCTGCTCGCGGTGGCAGGAATCCTGGCCGAGCAGCCTGCGCTGTCGGAGATCGAGGTCCGTCGCGAGCTGGCGCGTCGTCGCTTCGGCGCACGACTCGCCGACGAGGCATATCAGCGCCTGCTCGTCTGATGGTGGTGAAGGGTCCATTCGAGCTTGTCTGCCAGATGGCCGAGATCTTCGAGATCAAACGACGGGTCCTGTTTGCGGTGCCCGGATCGGCGAACGGGATCTGGGTCACCGCGGCCGAGGATCAAGTGCTGCGGAAGCTCGACTGGTTCCGCCAAGGTGGCTCATCGCCGGACCGCCAATGGCGAGATGTGGTGGGCATCCTGCGAATTCACCGTGAGTCGATGGACCTCGACTA
>Ga0105044_10012047_pt1 | contig 11766 bp, 5 predicted proteins | sample MAT01_FD_78092 | JGI IMG/M metagenome (GOLD analysis project Ga0105044, IMG submission 78092) | Freshwater microbial communities from Lake Fryxell liftoff mats and glacier meltwater in Antarctica - MAT-01 | ecosystem: Environmental > Aquatic > Freshwater > Ice > Liftoff microbial mat | place...
GTGACATTCCGGCATTGAGCAAGCGTCACTCTGTATACATCCTCTTCCGAGTTAGCACAGAGCTGTGTTTTTGATAAACAGTTCCCAGATCCTTTTCTCTGCGGCCTCCCATCGCTGGGTAGGCCCCCCTTATCGCGAACTTACGGGGTCAAATTGCCTAGTTCCTTCACGACCGTTCTCTCGAGCGCCTGAGGCTATTCGCCTCGTCCACCTGTGTCAGTTTTGGTACGGGCACGCCCGCTTTTCTAGGAAGCCCCGTTCCCAGCATCGGCCTCAAGGGCCTGGACATCTGACAGTCCCGCTGAGTCTGGAGCTCCGTCGCTATTGGGCATTGGCTCTGGAATATTGACCAGATTTCCATCGACTACGCCTTTCGGCCTCGCCTTAGGACCCGGCTAACCCTGGGCGGATTTACCTTCCCCAGGAACCCTTGGACATACGGCGACACGGATTTTCACCGTGTTAATCGTTACTTAAGCCGGCATATGCACTACTTGCCGCTCCACGATCGGTTCCCCTCTCGCTTCACAGCTGGCAAGTACGCTCTCCTACCACTCCTTACGGAGTCCGCAGCTTCGGCCCTACGCTTATTCCCGATCATTATCGGCGCCAGACTCCTCGACCAGTGAGCTATTACGCACTCTTTAAATGGTGGCTGCTTCTAAGCCAACATCCTGGCTGTCTCTGCAATCTGACTTCCTTTAGAACTGAGCGTAGGTTCGGGACCTTAGCTGGCGATCTGGATTGTTCTCCTCTTGACGATGGACATTGTCGCTCACCGTCTATCTCCCGAGCCTTGGGCCGTGGTATTCGGAGTTTGGTTGAACCCGGTAGTCGGGTAGACCCCAAAGTTCATCCAGTAGCTCTACCCCCACGGCTTGCCGCTCGAGGCTAACCCTAAAGTTATTTCGGAGAGAACGAGCTATCTCCCAGTTTGATTATACTTTTAATCCTCCGCTAAAGTCATCGCAGACCTTTTCAACGGTCACGCGTTCGATCCTCCATGAGGTTTTACCCTCACTTCAATCTGCTCTAGCGTTGATCACTTAGGTTTCGCGTCTAGCCCGTACGACTCAGCGCCCTATTCAGACTCGCTTTCGCTCCGCCTCCGGACCTGTGGTCCTTAGGCTCGCCGTACAGACTAACTCGCCGGCTCATTATGCAAAAAGCACGCGGTCACCCCGAAGGGCTCCCACCGCTTGTAAGCGCAAGGTTTCAGGTGCTCTTTCACTCCGCTCATCGCGGTGCTTGTCAACTTTCAGTCGCCTTACTGATTCGCTATCGGTCGTCTAGGAGTATTTCGCCTTGGAGGATGGACCCCCCATATTCAGGCCCGGTTTCACGAGCCAGACCTTACTTGAAGGCACCTCAACTTCCAGCTACAGGGCTTTCACCTTCTGAGGCCCGGTATTCCATCCGGTTCATCTGGTCTGTTGAGAAATCCGCGTTCGCTCGCCGCTACTGACGGAATCGCTGTTGCTTCCTTTTCCTGAGAGTACTGAGATGTTTCAGTTCCCCTCGTTCGCTTCTCGCCCCTATACATTCAGGGAGAGATACCCTTGCGGGTGGGTTGCCCCATTCAGAAATCCTAGGATCATAGCTCGGTTACCAGCTCCCCTAGGCTTATCGCAGGTTCCAACGTCTTTCATCGCCTCTAGACGCCAAGTCATCCACCTTGCGCTCTTATTGGCTTGACCACACCAACCCGACGTCGTGTCTCGGCTTGCGCCTCGACACCCCGACAGATCAGCATGGGTCCAACATCAAATTCACGCCGACCCCTCCGCCATCGTCTCGCGACGTGGTCGTGGGATCGGATTCGCCTCACTTGCTATCCTGGCTCAACAACCGACTCGCGTCGGCCATCTCCCCAGCCATCCACGTCTCACGACGAGGAGTGGACCGTGAACAACCCTTTCGGGCCGCCACACAGCGCTCGTATTTTGGTGTTTTTCGCCAATCTGCACACTTCGGCCCGGCCTGCTCCAGCCACCAGCCTTGCGGCCAGCATCGGAACGAGGTCGTGCCTGGTGGCAGACGATCATTCACCTACTTCGTATCCAGTTGTCAAAGAGCGGGTCTGATTCAGGGATCAACCCTGTCTCAGCATCGCCAGCGGTTGACGCCGGCGAGTTGTTCGTCCCACCAACTCTCGTCGATGAGGCGGGGAGAACTTTAGTCGCCCCAACCCGCTAGTCAAGCGTGTGGGGGTTCGGTGAAGAAAAATCTTCGACGGCCTTAGCCGCCCGGGCTCGGAGGCACACCATCCGGGGGCTGGTTCGGGCGGGTCGGCCCCGGAGTGCCTGTCGGACCGGTGCCGGGCCGATCCAGTGGCTGGGTTTTCCCCTGATCCCGCTCGCCCCGCTCGCTCGAATCCGAGACACGACGATAGGTCGATTCCTGCCGTTCGAGCTCGGGCACTCGGATCACCACCTGGCCCGCGGGTTCGCGGAGATATACCTGCTGGACGTTACGGGGCTTCCCCTCCGCATCCACGGCCTGAGCCGTGGTGACGCCGAGCATGATCGTCGGGTCGCTCACCGCCACACCGACCATCGGGACGCCAACGGGCCGCACCGGCCGCCCCTGCCCGCCTGGGCCACCTTGACCACCGGGGGTTGGATCGCCCGTTCCACTGCCCGGGGCGGGGTCTCGACCGCCGCCCGGCGAACCGCCACCCGGTGCTCCACGGCCCGGTCCCGAGGGCAAGCCGCCCGGCCTGCCGCCTCCAGGCTGCGCGGTCGGGTCAGCCGCCGGGGTTTCGACCACGATCTTTGAAAAGTCCGGCACCCGGACTTCGGTGTTTACGGCGTCTCCGGGCTCCAGGGTCGTCTGGCCTTTCCGCCAGTAGCCCCAGCGGAACTGGTACACCTCGGCCCGTGCGCTCGCGATCCGCGTGCCCGGGTCGTCGGGCGTGGCCGACGTGAAGAACAGATAGGTCTCGGGATCGACCCGTACCGGCGTCGACCACTCGCTCATGGGTGTGTACCACACGCCCTTGCTTGCCAGAGCGGCTTGGGCCGGGAGCATCGCCGCCCCGTGCCCGAAGTATGGGTTGTTCAAGGCCAGGCGGACGCGATAGCGGTAGGTCTTGCCACGCTCGACGTGTACATCATGGCCCCAGACGCGCACCGCCGGGTTGTCCAGCAGCGCGGCCTCGGACACGCCGGGCTTCGTCGGAACCGCGGCCGAGCCTGCCGCACCCTGGGCCGGGTCGCCGACCTTTTCGCCAAGCTCGCGGAGTTCACTTTCCAGACGCGCGATATCAGCGTTGAGCCTGTCGACGCTGGCCTGCAGGCTCCGCTTGCGGGGATCATCCTGCCCGCCGGCCCCGCCGCCGCCGGGGGCTGCTGGGGGCGTGGGCCGGCCGGGAGCGCCCGCACCGCCGCCGCCACCGGGGCGTCCGCCACCACCACCGCCCGGCCCGCCGCCGCCGCCAAGGCCTTGGAGCTGCTTGGCCAAGGCGTCGCGCTGCCGGAGCTTGTCGGTCCGCTGAGAATACTTGGTCTTGACGCGCTGGGCCTTGTCGCCCTCTTCGCCCAAACGTCGCTCTCGCTCGCTGGGCGGGGCCCAGGCGTCGCCGACCTGGATCGCGTAAAAATCGGGACGCCGGACATACGCCGAGTTCTCCGACGCCCAGCGTCCGGCGTCCTTGATCTGCATGGCCGTGTTGAGCTTGTCGAGCTCGGCGACAACGGTTCGGCCCGGCATCGTCTTGACGGGCTCGGCGTCGGTATACGTGCCGTCGGGCTTGAGCGTCTGCCGCTCCATCTGCACCGCCAGGACGACCATCGAGCCGTCCCACCAGTTTTTGGGCATCGCCCGGTTCGGGCCGTCGCCGTCGGGATCGGCGCTCAGGGCCGCCTTGAGCGCGGCGCCGTCGAACACGCTCTCGACGCTCACCCACGCCTTGTCCATCGGTGCCGCCGCCGGCAAGACCGCGGCGACCTCCGGGTCTTTGGCCTCGATCGGATCGATCGCCGCCATGTACGCCCCGACGCTGGGCAGCGCGGGCGCGCGCGGCTCAATCTCGCCCAGGGCGGCCAGATCGCGGGCCACCGGCGATTCACCCTTGAGCCCCAGCCCGCCCGTATCGAGCGCCGCGACCAGCGCGGGCGCCGGGGCGACCGGCCCGCGATACTTGGCCTCAAAGTCCGCCAGCTGCTTGACGGCGACATCGGCATCAACCGGCGGCAAACCGTCCGGGTTGGCCAAGCGGATCCTCGCGTCGGTCCGCTTCCGCTCCTCGTCAACCTTCGCATACGCGTCGGCCAGCCGCACGTCCTCCTTCCCGACCTTGACGGTGTTCTCCTTGCCGACAAACTGCCAGGCCAGAACGCCCAGGCCGGCCACGAGGAAGAGGCCCAGGAAGGCCTTCTCGGCGTGCTGCTCCAGCGGATTGATGCCCTTCAGACGCATCCGGTCACCCTTGGTTCTTTCTGCCGCGGGGCCCGCCAGTGGCGGCCCGTCGCGGCGCGGTCAGTCGGTTGGTTTGCGTGGTCGATCCGTCCAGAGCTTCAGTCTTACTCGTCGCGCCCACCGCGACCGGCCGGGCGTCCGCCGCGGGGCGCAGCGCCGCCGCCCGCGCCCTGCGGGGTCGGGCGGCTGGGACGCGCGGCGGGTGCGGCCGCCGGGGCCGACGGCGTGCCGGCCTCGACGCCATCGGCCATGCCCAGAGCCCTTTTCACGTCCTCGGGCATCGCGTCCTTGCGCCACTCGCGCAGAAGCACGAACTCGATACTCAGGCTCGCCCGCACCACGTGCTCGTCGCCGTAGGCAAAGCCCTCTCGTAGATCGGCGAGGGGCTCGACGCGGGAGAGATCCAAGTCCAGCACGCTGATGAAGTTCGTTGCCGACAGCGCGTCGATGAACGCCGGGAGCCGCCTGCTCGAAACGACCAGGTCCAACTGGGCCGTGCGGACGTCGAACCAGCGGTTCCGCGTCCCCGGACCCGAGACGCGGCCGGTGACCGACCGCGACAGGTCCGTCGGGGCCTTGTCTTCGCCCGCGTCGTACGCCTGGGGCGCGGGGTTGCCGTCGGCCGTGTTCCACGCCGAGTTGTTCACGGCGATCTTTATCACGCGCTTCACGACGCCGTCGTTGATCCCGCCGGCCGAGTTCCCGTTCGCCGCCGTGATCGCCCGAAGCAGGTCGTGGTGCATCCACGCCCGCTCCTGCAGGTCCCAGAGGCTCACCAGCGGGGGCGCCGTATCGAGCACGTCCGTCGGCACGCCCTCGAAGCTCGCGATCGACGCGTAGACGCCAAGCTCGGCGGCCCGGGCCCGGTACCGCGAGATCCGCATGTCCTGCAGTTCCTGGGCGATCTTGGCCGTCTCCTCGGGTGTCGGGTCGCGCCCCTGGTCGGCCTTGATCCGCTCTCTCTGCGATAGGGCGTAGTCGCTCAGGTCCCGCGCCAGGGCCTCGGCCTCGGCGGGCATGCCCGCACGCGCCTCGGCCAGGATCCGCTGATGAAACTCGATGAACGCCCGCATGAAGTCGCGACGGCGGACCTTCTCGCTCAGCTCGTCGGGCCTCGGAAACAGTCCCTCAACCAGCAGCTTGTGGTCGCTCTTATTGAACGCCAGGCCCTTCTCGCTGACGGCCCCGGTCTTGGTTTTGATCTGGTCCCAGATCGCGGCGTATCGGTCGATCATCGCCTGGTTGGCCTCGGCGCTCTTCTCGAGCACCTTCGAGCCGTCAACGCCCGGCACCGAGTAGGACACCCTCGCTGTCGAGCCCGCGACGGAGGTGTAGTCCTTGGCGACCTCGCCCTCGAACTTCTTGACGATCCCGTCGTTCATGGTCTGGGCGAAAAACAGCGCCGCGGGCAGCGCCGCGACGGCGACCACGCCGAAGACCACGATGAGCCAGTGCTTCTTGAGCCAGCCGATGACTGCCTTGCCGTTCATGATTGGGCCTCCGCACCAGCGGCCGCCGGGGGACGGATGACCGCATCAAACCGGATGTTCAGGAGATACAGCGTGCTGCCGGGCTCCGCGGGCGGCGGCACCGGCGGGAGCGGGGCGAGCTGGTCGAGATTCTGATTCGCCTGCGAGGGCTGGCCGGACATCCCCCCGCCGCCGTCGAAGTTGCCCGGGAATGCGCCCGGCACATTGCCCGGCAGAGGCGGGAGGTTGCCCGGCCCGCCGCGACCGTCGCCATCGGAGGGCCGACCGGGGCGCCCGCCTGGCACATTGCCGGGGAGCACCGGCCGCCCGCCGGGTCCCATGACCGGCCCGCCATCCATCGGCGGGGGGACGGGCGAGCCGCCGAAGGGGCCGCCCGACTGGCCGGGCTGGTTGTCCTTGGGCACTTCCTTGCGGGTCATGTCCCACTTGACGGTCGACTTGTCGACCGTGTAGGGCACGCCCGCGCGGTCGGCATTGTCGTACAGCCACTTGAGCACCGTGTCGGTGACGAACTTGTCAGCATCGGCCCGGGTGGTCTGCAGCTGCAGTTCGACCTTCACCCGCCCCGTCGCCGCGCCGTTGCCCGGGTCGGCCGCGCCGCCCGCCGCCGGGTCGCCGACGGCGGCCGGGCCCGCGTAGTTGGTGTTCAGCGCGACGAAGCCGAAGCCCGGCTTGTCGCCGGCCTGGTCCTGCGCGTTCTTGAGCACCAGCCCGACGTCCTGGAGCACCGCCGGGTAGATCTCGCGGTTTTTCAGAAGAAGCGCGATGTTCGCGGCGCGATAGTCGGTCTGGAAGCCGCCCTCGACCTCTTTCCATTTGTTCTTCAGCTGCGTCACCTGCGAAGCGACGGCCGCGATCTCCGACGGCTTGGGGGCGCTGGCCGGACCCATCTGGTCCATGATCGGCCGCACAAACGCCACACCACCCGCCGCGATGCTCAGGGCCGCGGCGGCCGCGAACCACTTGGTCTTCCGCTTCCAGAGCCCCTCGCGCACGATCGCCTTGGGCATCAGGTTGACCATGATCCCGTGGTCGAAGCCCAGGCCCTGGAGCGCGAGCCCGTACGCCGTGGCCATGTTCACCGCCGCGGACTCGAACTCGGCCCCCTGCGGCCCCTCGACGCTCACGCGGTTGAACTTCTCGAGCTTGACGACCTCCATCTGCAGCTGCTGGCTGAGATACTTCCGCAGCCCCGGCAGATTGACCGTCGAGCCCATCGCGATCAGACGCGTCAGGTTCGCATCCCGGTGGCTGGACTGGTAATAACCGATCGACCGCTGGACCTCCTGGGCCAGATCACCGAAGACCGGCCGCATGGCCTGCAAGACGTGCCGGGCGTGCTTGCTCTGCTCGGCCTGGCTCTTGAGCGTCTCGGCCTTGGCGTAGCTGAGCTTGAACGCGTTGACCAGCGCCTCGGTGAACTGGTGCCCGCCGATCTGGAACGTCCGGATCCACACCCGCCCGGGCTCGCACACCAGAAGGTCCGTGCTCGTGGTGCCGACATCGAGGATGACCGTGCCGGGCGTTTTGGCCCCGAAGTTCTCGTCAAACGCCAGCGCGTTGTAGGCCGCCACCGGCCCGATGGTGACCACGTCCGGCGTCACGCCGACGTCGGCCCACTTGGCGAGGACGTCGGTGATCTTCTCCCGCATCACGGCGAAGATGCCCACCTCGACGTCCGGGTTGTCGACGCTCGTAAAGGTCTGGAAATCCCACTCGACCTGCTCGATCGGGAACGGGATCTGCTGCACCGCCTCGAACTTCACGATGTCCGGGATCTTCTTGGGCTCCACCGGCGGCAGCTTGGCGAACCGCGCGAACGCCGAGTGCCCGGGGATCGAGATAGCGATCTGCGCGTTGCTTAGGTCGAACTGGCTCACCAGCTGGCCCATGCTCACCCGGAGCGTGTCCGCCGCGTCCGCGTCGGGCGTCGACAGCGTCTTCTTGTGCGGGATCACCGCGTATTCGAGCACCTTCACGTCGTCGCCCGAACGCTCGAGCTTGATGGCCTTGATCGCCGCCGCACCAAGCTCGATGCCCCAGCACACGTTGGTCGCTGCCATGCCTGCGTTCCTCGCTCGCGATCGGCCCAGAAGCGGCTCGACCGCGTCAACTTGCCTGTCCGCAACACACCGCCCACCCCCTCACCCGAAACGCGCACACCGGTCGGGTGCGGAGAGTAGTCTCATCCGCACATCCTTGCCTTCACCGCCCTGTCGCCCCCCGACACTGGTGTCCGAGCTCCGGTAGTTCGGCCCACCACCCGCGCCCGCCGCCCACCCTGTTGCATACGCCCAAGGCGTAGCCGGGGTTTCGACCGGGCCCGCGGTTCCCTTGGCCACCGGTCGTCCTCATTCGAGTTTGTCCCAACTTTCACCCCGGGCGTCGATCGGCGCGGCCGCTCCCGCGCCTGCCGCCGCCAGCCGATGCCCTACTTCTGTTGTTCACGCTGATCCAGCAGCACCGACAACCCGCACGCCCCGAGCCCGATTACGCCCCACAGCCACCACCGCGTCCGGACCAGCTGGACCGCCGTCAACGAGGGCGGAAACACCCACACAATCAGGTGATAGGCAACCAAGAGCCCCACCATCCCGATGCAGACCCGAGTCGGGAAGCTCAGCCGCTGCCACTCCCCCGGCGTCTCGCCCTCAAACCGAAACCGCCGCCCCGCCGCCCGGGTCTTCAGGAGAAACCATGAAGACAGGCCGGCGACGATGAGTCCCGCGGCGAGCATCATCCATTGAAAGAGGTCGAATGCTGGCACGGAACGAGCCTATTCCGAGAACGGCCAGCCGACTGGCGGTCGGCACGAGGCACCTCGGGGCGAAAAAAACGGCGTCTGATGGGAAATCTTCCGGTGCCGGGTGTCCCGGTGTCGCGGCAGGTCAGAATGAACCTCCGCCTAGCCATCGTTGGGCGTTCGGTAGGTTCGACACGAGGTAGATATGTCTCAGCGCCACACCCGCCCGTTGTTTGGCCCAACTCTCTCCCCTGCTGGCACGCTCCGCATCGGCGTCGCCTCCGCTGTGCTGGCCTTGGTCGGCTCAGCGCCGCACGCCTTGGCAGACGACGCCGGCGGCCTTATCGGCGTGTCCGATCCTGCGACCAGCGCCCTCGGCTCCACCACGCTCGCCCGGCTCGGGCTCAAGCAAGCCCGCATCGTGCCCGTTCTCGTCTCGCTCACCCCTGCGGGCGTTCTCTCGAGCGCCTCGGGCGGCACGCTCGCCCTCGAACTCGCCCCTGGCGTCCTGAGCACCTTCACCCTCGAGCCCGTCAGCCTTCGCTCGCCGGACTTCGTGCTCGTGGTTCATGACGAGACCGGCGAGCACGCGGTGCCGCCCCCGCCCCCCACCACTTATAGAGGCGTGAACGCCGCGGGCGACGAGGTCCAGGCATCGATTTTCAACGGCCGCGTCGAGGCCCGCGTCACCCGGGCCGCCGCACCGCTGGACCCGCTGTTCATCCAGCCCGCCGATCCCGACTTCGCCCCCCAGCTCCCCGCGTCCAACGGCGGCCTCGCCCACGCGGTCTACACCGCCTCGGACGTGCTTCCAACCGAGCACCACTGCGGCGTCGACGGCTGCAACGCCTGCACATCGGGCTACACCCCCCGACCCACCCCGAGTTTCACGCCCCGCGGCGTTGTGCCGTGCCGCCAGATCCGGCTCAATGTCGATTGCGATTTCCCGATGTACGCCCAGTCGGGCTTCGACATCGGGGCGGCGATCCGCAACGTCGAGTCGGTCGTGCTCGGCGTCAATCAGTTCTATGTCGCCGCTCCTTTCGCCTCCGACGTGCGGTACACCATCACCCGCCTGACCGTGCGGACCAGCGCCGCGACCGATCCTTACGCCGCCATCCCCCTCGGCGGCGGCGACGCCGGTGCCCTGCTCGACCTGGCGACCGCCGCATGGCCCGTCGCCTCGGCCTCGCGCGATCTCACGCACCTGTTCACCGGACGCGATGTCGGCGGCTCGACCATCGGCTTGGCCTGGATCGGCACGGTGTGCACCTCGTCAAACACCGGCTTCTCGGAGATCTTCTTCTCGGGAAACCTCGTCCGCCGTCAGGCGCTGACGGCCCACGAGATCGGGCACAACTGGAGCATGATTCACGATCCGTCGTCCGGCTTCGTCATGGCCGCGGTGATCTCGACCCCGGCGGCCACGACCTTCAGCCCCGCGTCTGCGACCTCGTTCAACTCGTACATAGCCGCCCGCCCCACCTGCGGCCTCGCCGCCCTGCCCGACGTTCAGGCCGACGCTGCCTCGACGCTTCCCGGTCGGGCCATCCGGATCGACGTGCTGGCCAACGACGGTCGCGCCGGCCTCGCCTGCCCCACCGCCGTCACCAGCTTCACGCTCCCAGGCTCGTCCACCACGCTCGGCGGCGTCGTGGCCGTCAGCGCCGGCACCGGCCCGGGCGGACGCAGCGAGGTGCTCTACACGCCCTCGGCGACGCTCACCACCGGCACCGACTCGTTCAGCTATTCCGCCGCGGGTGTTTCCGCGACGGTGACCGTCAGCGTCGTCCCCCCGCGCCCGGCCGACGGCGGCCGCGGGGCCAACCCCGGGCTGGCGGCCGTCTCCTACGACACCCGCCCGAATCTTCAGCCAAACGCGTTCTGGCTCTGGGAGCTGCCCCCCACCGATTTCTCCATCTACCCCGTCGTCGGCACCACGCAGACGCTCACCCAGCTCAACTTCCCCGGCCTCCTGCCCTCGCCCTTCGCCCGCGGCATGTCGGCCGTCATCACCGGCTTCGTGCAGGTGCCCAGCACCGGCTACTGGACATTCTCGCTCGAGGCCGGCAGCTCGGCGCGCCTGAGCCTGGGCGCCGACGCGTTCCTTGTCGCCACCACCGCGCTCGCCGGCGCATCGACCTCGGCGACGCGGGCCCTAGAGGCCGGCCTGCACGCCATCCGCGTCGACTACCACTACGGCCCCGGCTCGCCCAAGCTCATCATGTCGCTCGGCGCCGAGGGTCAGCCCAGCACGGTCATCCCCGCCAGCTCGTTCTTCCGCACCGCCTTGCCCGGCTGCGCCGCCGACTTCGACAACTCGGGCGCCCGCGATGTGGCCGACATCTTCGCGTTCCTCAGCGCCTGGTTCGCCAGCGGCCCGGGGTCGGACTTCAACAACTCCGGCACGCGCGATGTGGCCGACATCTTCTCGTTCCTCAGCGCCTGGTTCGCCGGTTGCCCCTGACCCCGATCGACGTTGACACCCGGGCGTCTTGGGTACCCCGCCGGTCCCCGGCGGGCGTCCTGTGCTTCGCTGAGCGAACGAATGTTCGCCCAACGTTCACAGTTGATTCGCACGACGCCCACCCCGCAGGCTCCCGCCCCGTCGCCCGCGAGATGGAGAGGTCCGCTCGAGGCGCATCCTCAAGCCAATGAGGGCGCCGACGGCAACGCGCCCACACAACGTGCCGGACGGTGCGGGCAGGGATGGGGGGAGGCTGAGGGCACAGCGCTCCCGCTTCAACGCAAAGCCCCCGAAGCCGCGGCCCCGAAGCAAGCCCGCGCTCGACGCGCAAGCAAAGCGTTGTGGACACGCACGTCCAAGCCCCCCATCCCCCCACCTCCCCGCCCCCCACCTCCCCGCCCCCCACCTCCCCGCCCCCCACCGCCCCCACCTCAACTGGTGCCCGATGCTCGGTGCCCGGTGCCTACTTCGCCACGTCCCTTGTAAAAACCCGTCCCGCGTGCCCCCAGGCGGGTTGAGGTCCGAGAAACCGGGCAGTCTGATGTTCTAGGCGGCCGCCTAGACAGTCTGGTCGCCCGCCTAGAACATCTGGTCGCCCGCCTAGACAGTCTGGGCGGCCGCCTAGAACGTCTGGTCGCCCGCCTAGA
>Ga0105044_10012048_pt1 | contig 11765 bp, 9 predicted proteins | sample MAT01_FD_78092 | JGI IMG/M metagenome (GOLD analysis project Ga0105044, IMG submission 78092) | Freshwater microbial communities from Lake Fryxell liftoff mats and glacier meltwater in Antarctica - MAT-01 | ecosystem: Environmental > Aquatic > Freshwater > Ice > Liftoff microbial mat | place...
CCATCTACAACTCCCAGGAGGGCGGCGATCGGGGGATGCGCTGGTTCACCCCCGCCCGCGTCGAGGCGAACCTGCTCTTCGTCGACCTGCACGTGCGCCTCCGGGCCCACGTCCCCGCCGCGGACCCCGCTTCCCCCCCGGCGAACACGACCCGCGACTACACGTTCCTTCCCTAGACGCGGGCGTCCGCCCCTTCGCGCGCCGGGTCACTTGCCGTAGCCGCGGCGGCGCGGCTGCTCCGGAGCCGCGGGCATCCCCGCCCCCCGCGCGGTCTGCATGCCCAGGAACGACAGGGACTGATCGGCGTGATCCGGCGCGGTGGGCGTCACGAACCACCCCCAGAACCCCGGAGAGCCGTACGACACGACGTCCGTCGGCGGGTGGAAGTGCAGGGCGAAGGGCAGCACCCGGTCGAGCTCGTCGTGCGTGCCGAAGAACCGCCACGGCCGGTCGTACTGCGCCGGCGGCCGGTTGCTCGTTCCCCGAAGCCGCGCGACGTCCACGGGCACCCAGTTCTGGACGTTCCGCTCCTCGTCGTACAGGCAGAACTCGACCCACGTCCTGAGCTTGTTCTGCTTGGGATTGTTGTCCAGGAAGTCCTCGTTCCGCTCCCCCACGTCCCACCCGATCACCGTGCGGCACGGGAGCCCAGCCTTGCGATAGAGCGCCGCCAGCAGCACCGCCATGTCGTGCTCGCTCCCCCGCAGCTTCTTGAGCGTCTCGGTGGGCGTCTGCAGTGCGATCCCCGCCAGCTCACCCGTCCGCGCCTTCATCGCCAGCCCGTCCCCGCTGGGCTGCACGTTGCCCCAGACCTTCGCCGCGAGCACCTTCGCCAGGTACGCGGGCGGAACCTCGCGCGGCCCCTTGACCTTCGCCTCCTTGAGCCAGACCTCGAGCGCCTTCACCACCGTGGCGTCGTCGTACGCCGCGATCTTTCCCTCCACCACGCCGAGTTCCACGTACAACTGCGGCTCGAGCGCCGACGCCGCCTCCCGTGGCCACGCCCCGCTCGGCCACGGCACCCGGAGCGCCGCCGGCTCGTCGTACACGGTCTGCGAGCACCGCATCGGCATCGTCACGGTCAGCTCGACGTTCCGCGTGGTGATTCGGTCCTTCCCGTTCCCCGCGTCCCATCGCCCCAGCTGCGTCCCCGCCGGATACCCCCGCAGCACCTGCACCTGATCGTCCACGAGCGCGTCCCCGACCGTCAGGACCCCGGCGTATCCGCGCGTGTCCAGCTCGCTCGACGCCGTCAACGGCACCATCGGAAAGACGACCCCCAGCGAGGTGAACTCGAAGGGCGTCGCCTTGGGCATGTCCACGGTCCGCTTGGTGTTGGGATCGCGGAACCGCTGCTTCATTCCCGCGTTGTCGGAGTTGAGCACCACGCGGACCGTCAGGGTCATGTCCGAGGGGCGCGCCAGCGTCAGGTATGGCCCGAGTTCCGGATCCTCACGGGCCGGGGCCCTCGCCGCGGGACGCGCCGGCGCCACCGTCGGGCTTATGGATGTGGTGGGAGCGGGCGATGGGGCCGCGGGCACCGCGGGGACCGCGGGGTCCGCCGGGGCGGGCGAGGGAGCGGGCACGGGCTGCGCCGGGGGGGGCGTCCGTCGCGGGCGACGCGGCTGGGCGGGTGCCGTCTCAGCCGGCTGCGCCCATGCCTCCGCCACGCCGGGGATCCCGCCCGCCAGACCCGCCATCGCCACAACCACGCCGAGAAGCCCGCCGCGCCCTTTCGCCATTCGCCGTTCTCCTGTCTGAAATCGTATGCGATCGCTCCGAGACGGCGGAGCTCGAGCAGCCGCCAGCCGAGGAGCTCCACCATCGCCCCGCGGCTCGCGCCGGAGGCTCTGAAGCGACGACCGCCACCCTCTCCTATGACGACCCCCGCGCGGTCCGGTTCCCCGCCACGTCCTCGCCCCGCAAACTACACTCCGCCCATGGCCAAGACCCCGCCCACGCGCCCCTCCAAGTCTTCCCCCAAGCGCCCCGCTCCCGCCCCGAAACCCGCGTCGAAGACCGTGTCCCGGCCCGCCTCGAAGCCGTCTCCCGCCTCCGCCCGCGCCACTCCCCCCACCCGCGTCGAGCGCGACAGCATGGGCGAGATGCAGGTCCCCGCCGACGTCCTCTACGGCGCTTCCACGCAGCGCGCCGTCCTCAACTTCCCCATCTCCGGCCGGCCGGTCCCCGAGGCGGTCATCCTCGCCTATGCCACGCTCAAAGCCGCCTGCGCCCGCGTCAACCTCGCCCTGAAGCGGCTCGACCGCCCCCGGGCCGACGCCATCCTCGAGGCCTGCTCGGAGATCCACGACGGACTCCCTGCCCTGGGCGGCCTCCCCCGCCACTTCCCCGTCGACACCTTCCAGACCGGCAGCGGCACCTCCACCAACATGAACCTCAACGAGGTCATCGCCAACCTCGTCTGCCTCCGCAACCACAAGCCCATCGGCCTCTCCAAGGACCCCGCCTACATCAAGGCCGGGGGCGTCCATCCCAACGACCACGTCAACATGGGCCAGTCCTCCAACGACACCTTCCCCACGGCCGTCCATGTCGCCGCCGCGACCGCCATCCAGAACCAACTCCTCCCCGCGCTGGAGGCCATGGCCATCCAGCTCGAATCGCACGCCGCGGCGTGGGACAAGGTCGTCAAGATCGGCCGCACCCATCTCCAGGACGCCACCCCCATCCGCCTCGGCCAGGAGTTCTCCGGCTACGCCTCGCAGGTCCGCCACGCGCAGGAGCGCTGCCACCGCGCCCTGCACACGCTCTCGGAACTTCCCATCGGCGGCACCGCCGTGGGCACGGGCATCAACGCCCACGAGGAGTTCGGCCGGCGCGTCGCCGCGGAGCTGACCCGCGCCACCGGCGTCCACTTCCGCGAGTGCCAGAACCACTTCGAGGCCCAGCACGCCAAGGACGCCCTGGTCGAGACCAGCGGCCACCTCAAGACGATCGCAGTCAGCCTCAGCAAGATCGCCAACGATGTCCGCTGGCTCGGTTCGGGACCCCGTTGCGGAATCGGCGAGCTCATCCTCCCCGCCGTCCAGCCCGGCTCCAGCATCATGCCCGGCAAGACCAATCCCGTCATCGCCGAGGCCCTGATCATGGTCTGCTGCCAGGTCATCGGCAACGACGCGGCGGTCACGCTCGGCGGCCTCGGCGGCGTCGGTTCCCTCCTCGACCTCAACGTCGCCATGCCGCTGATCGCGGCGAACACCCTCGACTCGATCACCCTCCTTTCCCGGGGCAGCGAGGTCTTTACGCAGAACCTCCTCGCAGGCCTCAGGCCTGATGAGGCCCGCTGCCAGGCCCTCATCGAGGGCTCGCTCGCCATGTGTACCTCGCTCGTCCCGATCCTGGGCTACGACGCCTCCGCCGCGCTTGCCAAGGAGGCGTTCAAGCAGGGCAAGACCGTCCGCCAACTCGCCCACGAGACCGCCGTCGGGAAGAAGGACGCCGCGGGGAAGACGATCACCCGCGCCGACATCGACGCCTACCTCGACCCGTGGAGCATGACGCTGCCCGGTGGCGAGGGCAGCGCGGGTGGGTGACGCGAGGCCCGTCCAGCTCCACCCCCACGCGGTGGTCCGCATCGAGGAACGCGGTGCCACTGTCGCCGAGGTCGTGGCCACGGTCGCCGACGGCGAACGGTTCGGCGTTAAGCGCGGCAGAACCTGCTTCCGTCGGAACTTCGCGTACGATCAGGAGTGGCGTGGCCGCCCGTACGCGACCAAGCAGGTAGAGGCCATCGCGGTCATCGAGCACGGGGCGTGGTTGGTGCTGACCGTGATCGTCAAGTTCTTCTGAGGAGCGACCAATGCGCCTTACCTACGACCCCACGCACAACATCGCGTACATCGCCCTCCGTGAGAAGACCGCTCAGGTCGAGACGATCCGGGTCGGCGACGACCTCAACATCGACCTCGCGCCCGACGGCACGCTCTACGGCCTCGAGCTCCTCGACGCGGCGAACCAGCTCGCGCTCGGCCCCGACGCCACGTTCACCGTCGTCAACGGGCTGACCGGCGCGACCACCTCGGTGCGTCTCACGCCCTGAATCAATCATTCCAGCGAGATCCGGCCAGCACGGATCGGAGGCCCGACTGCCCGTACCTGTCGCCGCTCGCTCCGGCCGACCGGCCACGCCCATCACTTCTTCGGCAGCATCCCCAACTGCCACATGAAGAACATCCGCTCGTCCGCCGCGTCCCGCACGCGGAGGTTCAGCGGCTTCCCCTGCCCGTGCCCCGAGTCGCGGTCCGCCCAGAAGAGGATCGGCATGGCGACCGGGTCCGAGCTCGTCGCCTCCCGCACCGCCGCGGCCATCTTCCGAGCGTGCATCGGGTGCACCCGCGCGTCACGCTCGCCCGCAGTGAACAGCACCGCCGGGTAGGCAGTCCCCTTCTTCACGTTCTGGTAAGGGGAGTACTTGCGGATGAACGCGAACTGGGCCTCGTCCTCGCTCGAGCCGTACTCGGGCACCCAGTAGCGGGCCATCAGGAAGTCCTGGTACCGCACCATGTCCAGCAGCGGCACGGCGCAGAGCACCGCCGCGACCAGGTCCGGCCGCTGCGTCAGGAACGCCCCGGTCAGGAGGCCCCCCTGCGACCCGCCCCGGATGGCGAGGCGCTTGGGATTCGTGTATCCCGCGCGGATCAGGTACTCCGCCGCGGCGATGAAGTCGTCGTGCGTGTTCTGCTTCTTCTCGAGCTGGCCCGACTTGTGCCACGCCTCGCCGTACTCGCCGCCGCCTCGCAGATTCGCCACCGCCAGCACGCCGCCGGACTCGTACCACTGGAACATCGGGGCGCTGAACGCGGGCGTCTGCGAGATGTTGAAGCCGCCGTAGCCGTACAGGATCGTCGGGTTGTTCCCGTCGGGCTTCACGCCCTTGCGGTGGACGATGAACATCGAGACCTTGGTGCCGTCCTTTGAGGAGTACCACTCCTGCTTGACCTCGACCGAGTCGGGGTCGACGGGCACGGCGGGCCGCTCCCACAGTTCGGGCGTCGCGTCGGGCTTCGCGAGGTCGACGCGGAAGATCGACGAGGGATAGTTGAAACTGGTGAACGTCAGGTACGCCTCGGTCCGGTCCTGCTCGGTCGAGAGCCCCGCCGAGCCGATCCCCGGCAGTTTCAGGTTCGCGAGCGCCTTCCCGGCGTGGTCGAAGAGCTCGATCGTGCTGGAGGCGTTCTTGAGGTAGTTGACCGCCATGATCCCCTTGGCGATCGAGACGCCCTGGATCGTCGCGTCCTTCCGCTCGGGGACGACCACCGTCCAGGCGCTCTCCTCGGGGTGGTTGAGGTTCACCGCGATCACACGCCCATTCGGGGCGCCGTAGCTGGTCTGCATGAACATCGTGTCGCCCACGACCTCGCCCCCGGCGGACGCGTCCTTGCCGATCAGCACGTCGCGGCGTTCGACCTTGCCGCTCTTGAAGAAGGGCTCGGCGGGCGCGACCCACAGGTCGTTCTCGCGCGTTCCCGTCGCGTACGAGAAAATCAGCCACTTGCCGTCGTCGCTGATGCCCCCGTTAGGTCCGTAGGTGGTGGCGAGCTTTTCGTCTTCCTCCTTGGTGAACTGGCGAAGCAGCGTCTCGTCCTTCGAGAGGTCGCGTCCCACCTTGTGGAACTTGACCTGACCGGAGTACGGGTTCGCCGCGTCGGCGAGGTTGCGGTAGACGAAGCCCGAGCCATCGGGGAGCCACGAGACGCCGCTCACCTTGTTGGGCACCTCCGTGGGCAGCTTCTCGAGCGTGTCGACGTCGAGCAGGTTGAGCTTGGCGTTCTCGTCCCCGGCGCGGTAGGTGCCGTAGGCCAGGAGCTTGCCGTCCGCGGACGGGCGGTACCACGCCACCGTCACCAGCCCCGACGCGTCGAGGGCCTCGGGGTCGAGCAGCAGCTTCGGCTCGCCCTTGTACCCGTCGCGAACATACACCCGCGCCTGGTTCTGCGTCCCCTCGCGCTTGGAGTAGAAGTACCGGTTCGCCCGCATCGCCGGGGCCGACACGCCCCCGACCTGCATGAGCTCCGTCAGCCGCGCCTCCACGGCCTTGCGCCCGGGAACGGCGTCGAGCACCGACCGCGTGTACGCGTTCTGGGCGTCCGTCCACGCGTCGATCTCGGGCGTGAGCGTCCCCATCCGCGCCGGATCGGAGTTATCCCCCTCCAGCCAACGGTAGGAGTCCACCAAGTCCTCCCCGTGCACCACGTCCGTCACCGGCCTCCGCTCCGTGGGCGGGTACGGCGACGCGGCGAGGGCGACGGCGGGGAGTGCCGAGAGGGCGAACGCGAGGGCGCGATGACGCATGCGCGGGGCTCCGAGGGTGACGAGAACGGGCCGGAAGGGCCCGCCGCGAGATTCTACCTAGAGAGGGATGCGCCGGGAAGCCGCGTCCGTCGGCGACGGGCGCCCCGCCCCGGGAACGCTACTGCACAAGCCCCTTCGTCAGCCGCATGAACGCCGTCTCCAGGTTCACCGGCTCCTCCGCGAACTTCGTGATCCGGTATCCCGCCGTCACCAGCGCGCTGGGCAGGTCCGAGACGGCGTGCCCCGCCGTGTCGTCGTAATGGACGTGCAGGACCTTTCCCACCTTCCCGTTCGCCCCCACGGGCGCCTCTTCGTTCGCCAGGGCAACCTTCTTGACCCCGGGCATCTTGAGCAGGAGCTTTCCCGCCTCCTCCGGCCGGTCGGCGACGCCCACGTGCAGCACGTGCCCCACCTTGGCCCGCCGCAGGATCTCCTCGACCGTGCCGCTGAAGAGCAGCGTCCCGCGCTCGATGATCCCCACGACGTTGCACAGCTCGGCCAGCTCGGGCAGGATGTGGCTGCTGATGAGGATGGTCTTCCCCATCCGCCGCAGCTCCTTGAGCAGCTCCCGCATCTCGATCCGGGCCCGGGGGTCCAGCCCCGAGGCGGGCTCGTCCATCAGAAGCACCTTGGGATCGTGCAGCAGCACCCGCGCCACGCTCAGCCGCTGCTGCATCCCCCGCGAGAGCGAGTTGACCTCCGCCGTCGCCTTGTACCCGAGGTCGGTCAGCTCGAGCACGTCGTGGACCATCTTCTTCCGCTGCTGCCCGTGCAGGTTGTACGCCGCGGCGAAGAACTCCAGGTACTCCGTCACCACCATGTCCTCGTACGCGCCCATGAAGTCCGGCACGTACCCGATCAGCGGGCGGATCTGCCGGTTCTGGTACCCGACCGTCAGCCCCGCGACGTTCGCCTGCCCGCTGCTGGGCTTGAGGAGCGTCGCCAGGATCTTGATGGTCGTCGTCTTCCCCGCCCCGTTGGGGCCGATGAACCCGAAGCAATCCCCCTCGTTGATCGTGAGGTTCAGGTTGTTGAGCGCGACGAGCTCGCCGTAGCGCTTGGTCAGGTTGATCGTCTCGATCATCGCCACGAGAATGCTTCCTGGGAGCGCCGTCGGCCTCCGGTTCGTCGATCGCCGCCCGCGCTCGTCCCGCTCCCGCGCCTCATGATCCGTTCCCCTCCGCCGCCGGCTCGGTCTCCGCCACGTCTGATTCTGAAGGGGTTACCGGCACCGCCTCCACGTCCGCCGCCCCCCCGAACGCCGCGGGCGCATCGGGCAATGGATACACCCACCGCACCACGGTCCGCCCCGGCGTCGGCAGCGCCCGTCCATCGAGCATCAGCGGCACCGGCGAGTCGACGGGCGTCCCGTCCCCCAGGTGCCCCACCACGATCAGGCACGGCTGCGTCAGCCAGCGCGAGAGGTCCCACCCCTGCGCCGCGCTCCGCTGCGCGGCCACCGCCGCATCCGCCAGCCCGGTCCCCGCGCTCGACTCCGGCGGCGGCAGGTGATGAAAGAGCGTGAGCGCCGTCAGCCGCTGCCCCACGCCCCCGGGGTCCGAACGCACCGCCTCTCCCAAGGCATCGATCGTCGTCGCCGCCGGCACGAACCGCCGCAGGTAGTTCGCGAGGAACGTCGGCCCCGAGGTATCCCGCGTCGCCACCGCCAGGTCGATCGTCTCTCCCGGCCCCCACGCCGCGCCGAAGCTGTACGCGTGCGCCCGCGAGATCAACGAGGTCCGCGTCCGCCCCACCCCCGTCTGCCCGCGCACCACGATCAGCGTGACGTCCCGCAGCGCCCCCGGCAGGTCGTGCACGATCGTCCCGCGCAGCAGCGGCGTCCCCCCCGCCCCCGACGTCACGCCCACCACCAGCGGCGCGGTCGCGAACTCGATCGTCCCCGGGCTCACGCCGTCGGCCGCCACCGGCCGCGGCATCCCCTTCCACCGCGGCCCCCCCGCCCAGTCCGCCTGCACCTGCTTCACCGTCGACCGCGCCGGCACCCTGAGCGTGTCCGGCAGCGCCGAGTCGATCACATAGCCGCGTGCATCGGGAAACGCCGCCACCGCCGTGGCCCCGTCGGGCTCCCACGGCGACAGCGCGCACAGCCGACGCGTCTCCACCACCACCCCCGGCTCCCCGATCGCGATCTCCGCCGTCCCGTAATACGGGATCAGCACGCTCGCCCACATCCTGGCCCGCTGCACCGGCTGTCCGTAGACATGGTCCAGCAGCGTCAGCGTCGTCGCCTCCGCCCGCTTTGGCCGCAGCGCCGACGCCCCGCCCCACGCGAGCGCCGTGAACGCCGCGGCCGTCGCCAGGTACGCCACCCACGCGTGCCGAACGCTCCCCCGCCGCTTCAGCACCGCGAACCCCACCGGCCCGGCCGCCAGCCAGTACACCACGAAGACCACGAACCCGGCCAGCACCCCCACCGCCGCCTGCCCCGACTTCTGGATCAGCGCCGGGATGTCCGCGTCGTACCTGACCGGCGACCGCCGCGGCCCCCCCAACCCCGGTGCCGCCCGCTCCTCGGGGTCCGAGACCGCTCCCCGCCTTCCCAAGATTCGGTGCCAGAACGGATCGGCGCTGATCAGCTCGAACTGCGCCAGAGCCGTCTGATTCAGGTCCAGCCCGATCAGCGTCACCGCCCCCAGGCCCACCAGCCGCCGCGCCACGATACACCGCCCATCGGGCCCGTTGATCAGCCGAATGGCCTCGCCGGCGCCCGCCTCGGGCAGCGGCGTGAACGTGTGCACCACCGCCGACCCCGGCAGGGGCCGCAACGGCTCCCGCGTCGGGTCGCTCCGCGCGGCTCCCAGCAGCAACGCCCGGTACGGCTCGAGGTCGACCCCCTCGTTCCGCGCCACGGCCACCGCCGGGATCAGGTCGTACAGCTCGTTCGACGCCGGGCTCGTGAACGTCTGCCCCACCGGCGGCAGAACGATCACCAGGTGGCCGCCGCGCAGCACCCAATCCCGCGCCGCCTTCGCCCGGTCTCCCCGCAGCTCGGAGGGCTCCCCGGCCGCCCATACCACCGCCTCGTACGCCGACAACCCCATCCACCGGTCCGGGAAGTCCGCCGGCGTGAGCCCCAACGCCACCTCCGTCAGTTCGTGCCCCCGCTTGGCGATCGCCTCGTTCCCGTCCCGCGCCGAGTACTGCCGCAACCCCAGCGCCCGCTGCCCCATCGTGCCCATCAACCCCACGTTCGCCGGCAGCACCGAGCCCCCCAGCGGTGTCACCGCCAAGTGCCCCAGCAACCGCCCCGGCACCCGGGCCAGCGTCCCCGTCCCGACCCCCTCCGACTCCACCGCCTCGTACGCCGACATCACCAGCCGCTCCCCCGGCTCGTACCCGAACGGCAGGCGGCAGTACATCCAGTGCTGCTGCCACACCCCGGGGTTGGTGGTCGTGTCGTCCTGATAGATCGGCGAGTCGCCGTCCGCGTCGACGCCCCGCAGCCGCAGCAGCACGTCCCGGGCCTTGCTTCCCGTGTCCTGTACCCGGAACCGCAGGCCCGCCCACTCCCCCCGACGCGCAATGTTCCCCACCCCGAACAGCTGCAGGTCGATCTTCACCTCGCCCGCGAAGGGCAGCATCGGTGCCGCCGGAGTCGGCGGCGGCACGTCCGGCAACTGCCCCCGCGCCGCGCCCGTCACTATCCCGACCGCCACGACCACCCCGACCGCCGCCCCCACCCACCCCCTCAGGGCGGCGGACCGGGCTCGGGCGGGTTGCGTGCGGGGCGGCGTCACCGGCGGATTCTACAGGCGCTCAAGCCGAAGGTTCCGAGCGCCGATCTCGACCGCGTGATTCACCTCCCCCTTGCTGCATGGATCGGCCTAGGCATCATCGCCTTCCTCATGCTCCTGGGGGTCCTCCACGCCGCCGCCACCGCCATCCGCGGCGAACTCTTCCTCCACGACCTCCGCGTCCGCGTCAACATCCTCCGCAACGAGAAGCTCGAACGCCTCCGCCTCGTCGCCGAGCAGCGCGGACCGCACGCTGTGATCGAGGTCGGGGAGGTCGGGGAGAAGTCCATGGCGGCCTGATCCGACGACGAAGGACGGCTCGCACGGGCTCGGGTGCCGGGGTCCGCGCTTCGCGCGCCACGCCGAACCCGGAGTCGCGCGGCCGCTCCTCACCCCTCCCCGTCGATCGTCTCCGCGAACAGCGTCCGCATCTGCGTCCACGACCGCGCATCTGCTTTCGCGTCGTACCTCGCCCCCGGCAGGCCCACCTTGTCGACACCGGGGTTCGTAAACGCGTGCACGGCGCCGCCGTACGACACGAGCTCGTAATCCGCCTTCGCGGCCTTCATCTCCGCCTCGAACGCCTGCACTTCCGCCGCCGGCACCATCGGATCCTCCGCCCCATGCAGTACGAGGATCCGGGGCTTCAGCCCTTCCTCCGCCACCGACCCGATCGCCTTCAACCCCCCGTGGAAGCTCACCACCGCCGCGAGCTCCGCCCCCGACCGCGCTAGCTCCAGAGCCACCGTTCCGCCGAAGCAGTACCCGATCGCCGCGATCCGCGAGGCGTCGACCTCGGGGCGTCCCGCCAGCACCGCCAACCCCGCCGCCGCCCGCCCCCGCATCCTCGCCGCATCCGCGTACAACGGCCCCGCGAGCGCCTTCGCCCCCGCCGGATCCGCGGCAACCTTCCCCTCCCCGTACATGTCCACCGCGAACGCGACGTACCCCAGCCTCGCCAACTGCTCCGCCCGCGACTTCGCGTAGTCGTTCAGCCCCCACCACTCGGGCACCACCAGCACCCCCGCCCGCTTCCCTTCCGCGGCGTCGTCATACACCAGATGGCCGCGCAGCGTCGTATCCCCGTGCTTGTACTCGATGGCTTCGCTCCTGATCGCCCCAGAGGCGAGCGTGGCGACGAGGATCGGAACGCAGGCGAGCAGACGAATCATCGGTGGCTCCAAGATCACCCCCCGGAACGGGATCCGTCCCAGGATACGAAACGGGGCATGAACCGGACTCCTTGACAGCCGATAATAACCCAGCCCATCCTGTCGTCATTCATCCTTTCATCCGGATATACGGCTAGACTTCCCCCCGCCATCCTCCCCCCGCCCCTCAAGGCCGCGTTCCATGCACATCCACGACATCCTCGCCGCCCACGGCACCACCTTCTCCTTCGAGTTCTTCCCCCCCAAGACCGAGGCGGGCGCGACCGAGCTCTTCCAGAACATTCGCGAACTTGAGTCCCTCCGCCCGGCGTTCGTCTCGGCCACCTACGGCGCCGGCGGCTCCACCCGCGAGATGACCCACGATCTGGTCGTCAAGCTCAAGACCACCACGACCCTCGACCCCGTCCCCCACCTCACCTGCGTCTGCCACGACGAGGCCGAGGTCGCCGGCATCCTCGAGCGGTACGCCGCGGCGGGCATCGGCAACATCATGACCCTCCGGGGCGACGTCCCCAAGACCCTCCCC
>Ga0105044_10012052_pt1 | contig 11762 bp, 12 predicted proteins | sample MAT01_FD_78092 | JGI IMG/M metagenome (GOLD analysis project Ga0105044, IMG submission 78092) | Freshwater microbial communities from Lake Fryxell liftoff mats and glacier meltwater in Antarctica - MAT-01 | ecosystem: Environmental > Aquatic > Freshwater > Ice > Liftoff microbial mat | place...
CCACCGCCGCACGCACGCAATCCCAGCCGCCCGCGGGCGCGAGCAGTTCGGGGGTTGGGAAAGCGGCGGGTGCGGTCATCGGCGGACCGGCAATAAACGCGCTTCCGCTTCCGCCGCCAGCGCTTCTGCGGACGCGGGAAAGGCATGAACGCGAAACACGCCGAAAAACGCGAAAAGCCGCGAAAAACAAAACGATCTTTCGCGGCCTTTCGCGAGGCTTTCGCGTGTTTCGCGTTTCCCCCGATCCTCTCCCGCCAGATCCCGGGCGGCGCTCAATAATAACCCCGCACCTTCCGCAAAAACGCCGCCCACCGCGGCCCCGGCCTGCCGCCGTCGAGCAGGACGCGCGGACAGTTCTTTTGATGGTTGTGAAAATGCCGCTGCGGCCAGTGGTAATGCGGCACCACATGATCCAGCGGGATGCCGCGGTCGCGCATCACCCACGCGGTCAGCCGCGCCGCCCGGTCGATCGCCGCCGCCTGCTGGCGCGGATTGCGAAACTCCGCGATCTCGATGCCGATGCTCCGGTTATTCCCCGGCCCGTCGTGGTCCGCGTGCTCGCCCTGAATGGTGAGCGGCAGCGACTGAATCGCCACGCGATCATCGACGGTGAAGTGCCACGTCATGTAGCCGGTGCGATTCCATTTGGTCCTCCCGCGAAACGCCCCCGACGCCATCCCGCGCGCATGCTGGAGCGCCGTCGCCCCGCGGTTGCCAGTGCTGTGGATCGTGATGTAGCTCGCGCGCAGCGGGAATTCGATGCGCCGCCCCACCCGCCCCTTTGGCACAATGATTTGTCGCAGATTCACGGACGCGGGCGCGGCGCTCTGGTCCAATGCTCCGCCGCCGGCATAAGTGGCGGCCGTGTCGGAGGTCGCGCAGCCTCCGAGCGCCAGGGCGCCGAGGAGCATGGTGGAGAAAAGGATTCGTTTCACGCGGCGGAATGTATGGAGACTGGCGGTTGCGTCACGCGCTGCTTTCGGTGAAGCGGGCGTAGCTGGCGGCGTCCGCCTCCAGCCGCGCGCGCAAGGCGGCATGAGGATCCGCGCCCTGCAGAGCGGTCGTTGACACGACCATCAGCCGCACCATTCCCGCCACGTCATCGACGGAGACGAACTCGCTCGCGATCTGCGCTTCCGGGCCGCAGTTGTGGTAGTTCCCGAGCGCCACGCAGAGCCCGGCGCTCCGGTAGCCGTAGAGCTGGTAGGCAGTCGCTTCGCAGGTGCCGCCGCTCATCAGGCAGCGCTGCACCGGGATGCCCGCACGCTTCGCCGCGTCCATGAGCGAGGCCGTGGCCGCATCGTCGAAAATGGAAGTGCGGTCGCCGACCCGCACGATCACGCCTGCGCCCATCGTCGCCGGGCCGCCTTTTTCCGAACTCGTCTCCAGCGAGACCACCGTCAGCGAGGCCGGCACCCGGCCAGACTTCGCGAGATGAATCGCCCCGACGAAGCCGACCTCTTCCGCGCGCGTGAAAAGCCCATAAACGCAGGCTTCCGCACCGGCGATCTCCAGCTCATGGAAGAGCGCCACGATGGCGGTGCAGCCGATCAGGTCATCGCATGCCCGGGAAAAAATGCGCCCATCGCGCAGCTCGAAGGCCGGCAAATCCCACATCGCAAACGCCCCGAAATCGCGCCGCCGCGGATTTTTCGCCCGATACTCCGCGGGGACGCCGCCGAGGAATTCCTCACCCACATAGCCCGGATGATCCATGTGCGCGGCAAAGGCGTAGCGGGCTTCGCCCGCACCCCGCCGGTAGCACGCGATCACATTTCCAAATCCGTCCTGCTCCGCTGCCACGTGCGGACATTGCGCGAGCTGCATGAGGATTTCCGCGCGCACCGCATCCTCGTGAAACGGCGCGGTCGGTTGGGCGAGGATCGAGCGGGCCAGGGTGAGCAGCATGGGGAAAGAATGAAGGCGGAAGGCGGAAGGATGAAGAAGAACCTGCCGGATCCGCGCGCTCTCTTCTTCCGTCTTCCGCCTTCCGCCTTCATTCTTCATTCTTTCCGCCCATGCCTCGCTGGAAAGAAATCCGCCACCGCCTCGAAGAACTCGGCTGCCGGCTGCTCACCTGGGGCGTGCCGCGGCTTTCGCGCAGCACTTGCGTCCGGCTCGCGAACGCGCTCGGCTCGCTGGCATTTCTCGTCGATTCGCGCGGGCGCGCGGTGGCGTTGTCGAATCTCACGGGCGTCTTTGGGGAGCGGTTTTCGCTCGCGCGACGCACGGAGATGGCTCGGGCGTCCTACCGGAATTTTCTGCGGACGATGCTTGATCTGTTCTGGGCGCGAAACCTCACGCCGGAGAATTACCGCGCCTGGATGCAGCCTGAAGGTTTCGACGAACTCCGCGCGCGCCTCACGCAGGAGCAGCGCGGCGCGGTCTTTTTTTGTGTGCATCAGGGAAACTGGGAATGGGCCAGCCTGGTCTTCGGTTTTCTCGGCCTGCCGACGACGATCGTCGCGGAGAATTTCAAGAACCCGCTCCTCACCGCGCTCTTCAGTCAGGCGCGGGAGGTCACCGGGCATCGCATCATCGCGCAGGAAAACTCCATCTTGCGCATGCTCAAGATCGTGAAACGCGGCGGCGCAACCGGCATGCTCATCGACCTCAATCTCCGCCCCAGCCAGGCCGCCACAGTGATCGAGGGCTTCGGCCTGAAAATGTGCGTGCCGCTGATCCACGCCGTTCTCGCCCAGCGGGCCAATGCGCTGCTCGTGCCCGTGGAGACAAGGCCGCAGCCCGACGGCACCTGCCGGGTCATCGCCCACCCCGGCGTGGAATGGCCCGAGGGGGCCACGCTCCAGCAGATCGCACAGCTTTGCTGGGATGCTTTCGAGCCGATCATCCGCGAGCGGCCCGAGCTGTGGCTGTGGCCGTACAAACACTTCCGCTACCGCCCGCGAAACGCGGAGCGCCCGTATCCGGCGTACGCGAATGAATCGCCGAAATTTGAGAAACTCCTGCGAACGAAGCCCGGCGCCCGGGCGTGACAGGGGGTGTGTGCTGCCGCGAATGGCGTGCTCTGGAGTGTGGCGGGAAGCGTCAGCGCCACACCGCTTTCGGACAGGCGGGCGCAGGCGGCGGGCGGCGGGAAAAGACGCGCCTCGCTCGAAAAACCCCCGTCCTCGCCAAGGCGGACCGTTCTCCCGCCCGCAATCCAGTCAGAAAGCGGTGTCGCCGCTTCGTTCGTTGTACTCTCTGCGCTCTGCCACCTCACTCCATAGGCCGCAACGCCCTTTCAATCGCCACCACTTTCAAGCGCACCCGCGTGAGAGCGACAAGATGGCGAATCGTTTGACAAAGCGGGTGCCCCCAACTTGCATACCGGCCTTCCATGAAAAGACTCCTCGTCCTACTTACTCTCGCCGCCGGGCTTTCGCTGCTTGGTGGCTGCGCCCATGGCCCAATCGCCGGCCCCTACCGCGTCACCGCCTACAAGCCGCACAATCCGAACAACGTGAGAGTGAAAGTTTCCACCTCCACGCAGCACATCTACGTGGTGGAGGGAGACCGCCTGCTGATGGCCGTGCAGGGCTGCGTCGGCACCTCGAAAGACCCCACGCCGGCTGGCCCCTTCAAGATCACCCGCAAGGAGAAAAACAAGCGCCGCATCAGTCAGCCCGACGCCGGCTATCCGATGGCTTACTGGTGCGAGTTCAAGACGGCATACGGTTTCCACGAAGGCTTCGTCCATCCCTACCCTCGCACCCACGGCTGCATCCGCTTGCACAAGGAAGCGGCGGCCCGGCTCTTCGCCCTCGTGAAAGTCGGCACGCCCGTTTCTATCGCCAGCAGCCAGCCGGAGGATTCGCAATACGGCCACACCGTCCGCAAGCTCGACGAGAGCCGCGACCCCAATCCGCCCCGCGCCTACATGATGTCCGCCGCGTGGTTCAAAGATCCCGCCGGACCGCTGCTCGTCGAGCAGTAAGCCTGCGCACCGCGCGAAAGCTCACCGGTCGCCGAATGCCGCCGTGGCAATCGGCGACCGTTTCGTTTATGAGTGCCACGCCATGACCACACCCGCCGCTCCTGCCAAACGTGTCAACCTCCGCACGCCCGACGTCATGGCCGCGGTGCAGGCGCAGGTCGAGTCGCACTACCGCAGTGAGGTCGTGGAAAAACTCCGTGCCACCGGTGGCACGCTGACCTGCGACGGCCTGACCGTGCGGCTCGCGAAGCAATTCGGATTTTGCTACGGAGTCGAGCGCGCGATCGATCTCGCGTATGCGGCGGCCAGGGTTTTCACCGATCGCCGCCTCTTCATCCTTGGCGAAATCATTCACAACCCCGAGGTCAACGAACAGATCGCCGCGCTCGGCATTCGCAATCTCATCCCCCCGCATCAGCAGGCCGACGTCGAGGACCTCACGGCGGAGGACGTGGTCATCGTCCCCGCCTTTGGCACCGACGTGAAAACGCTCGGGCGCATCAAGGAACTCGGCTGCCAGATCGTCGATACCACCTGCGGTGACGTGATGAGCGTGTGGAAGCGCGTTCGTCAGAACGCCAGCGACGACGTGACCTCGATCATTCACGGCAAAGCCTCGCACGAGGAAACCAAGGCCACGGCTTCGCGCGCAGTCGTCGGGGGCAAGGGCCACTACCTCATCGTCCTCACCCTCGCGGACACGGATTACGTCTGCGACTACATCCGCCGCGGCGGTGACAAGCCGGCGTTCCTGGAAAAATTCCTCGGCGCGCATAGCGAGGGTTTCGATCCCGATCTTCACCTGCGCCGCGTCGGCGTGGCCAATCAGACGACGATGATGCGGGGCGAAACCGAGGAAGTGCAGCGCCGCGTTGAGACGGCCATCAAGGAGCGCGACGGCGCGGAAAAAGCCCGCGAGAGCTTCCGGTTCTTCGACACGATTTGCGGCGCCACGCAGGAGCGGCAGGACGCGCTCCGCGACATGCTCGCCGCGCCGATGGACCTGCTCATCGTCGTCGGCGGTTACAACAGCTCGAACACCGCGCACCTCGCCGAGATGGGCGAGGGCCGGCTGCCCACCTACTTCATCCGCAACGCCGCGCGGCTCGAGTCCCGCGAGCGGATCACCCACTTTGACCAGCACGCCCACTGCGAAGTCACCACCGATGGCTGGCTGCACGAGCGCCCGCTGACCGTCGGCATCACCGCCGGCGCGAGCTGCCCGAATAACCTCATCGAGGAAACGATCCTCCGCCTTTACGCACTCCACGATATCGCCCCGGAGCGGCTCCTCGGCGCGTAACACAGGCATCCTGCCTGTGAATGTGGCACAGGCTTCCAGCCTGTCGGAGTGGCGGGCGAAGATGCTGCAAGGCAGGATGCCCGCGCTACTCCACAGGCAGGATGCCTGTGCTACTCGAACTCCACCTTCCGCGGCTTCTCCCCGAGGAGCGCGCGGAGCGCGGCGGCCGGGAACGCGGTTCCCGCGAGCCAGTAGGCGGCGGCGATGAGCTGGTGCTTTCGCGAACAGCGATACGTCGCGAGCAGATTGGCCAGCGCCAGGCTCTGATACTTGTTTCCCGGCTGGTCGGGGCGACCCAGTTTGCGGTTCAAAAATGCGCGCGGAATGCTGCGGACGGTGCGGTCATAGAGCACTCGGGCGAAGACGCGGTCGCCGCCGGGAGCGAGCAATTCGTCGGCATAGACGCGGGTCAGATCGACCGCCGTGAGCAGCGGCTGATTCCAGCTCTTGAACTGCTCTTCAAACTCGAAGATCGCTTCCGGCACCCACCACGCCCGTTCGCGCGCGAGAATGCGGAAAAGCACCGCCACATGAGGATAGAGCGAGTCGCAAAAACCCTCCTCGTCATGCGCGAGATAGTCCACCCGGCGCACGGCAAAATTTCCGAGAAACGTGAGGTGAAAAATGCCCAGCACGCGCGCGATCTCGCGCCCGTCCGTCAGCCAGCGCTCGTCTTTGCGCGCCGCCCAGTCGCCGTCCATCGGCTGATCGGGAAGCGTCGGAAAAAGCACGACGGCAGGCCGCTCCGCGAGCGCGCGCTCCAGCGTGGCGCAGGCGCCGGAGGCCAGTGCGTCGTCATCGCCCTGAAAGAGCAGATACTCGCCCTCCGCCATGCGCGAGACGGTTTGGAGATTGCGCGAAAAGCCGACGTTTTCCCGCTGGCGAAACTTTTTCACCGCCACGCCGGCAGGCTGAAACGCGGCAATCACCTCCGGTGTGTCGTCGGCGGAGGCATTGTCGCTCACGCAGAGCTCGACCCGCTCCTGCCAGCCAGCGTCCGAGATGATGGCGGCCACGCGCGCGAGAGTGGGCGCGAGCTGGTCGGCGCGCTGAAATGTCGGGATGCAGATCGAGATGAGCGGCGGCATCAGCCGAAGGAAAACGCGACGGTGTCATCCGGCTCGTAAAGCCGGTCGGAATAGGCGCACAGCAGCATCGGCGGTTCGCCATCGCCCTGCTCGGCGCGGAAGGCGTGGGCGATTCCAGCGGGTAGATGGATCGTCACGGGCGCTTCCGCGGTGAGCGGAAGTTCCGCGCTCTCTCCCGTAGCGGGATCCGCCAGCAGCAGGGTCGCGCGACCTTGCACAAGGGTGAACCATTCGTGCGCGAGCGGGTGGAAATGCCCGCCGCGAATCTGTCCGGGCCGCGCCATGACGACGTAGAATTCCCCGGTCGCCAGGGGCAGCCCGGCCTCATGACCGTCGATGCACTTGAGCAACCAGCCCCGGGAATCGCCGCGGTGCTCCCGGGGATAAAGGCGGATGCGGTCGAGCAGTTTCATCCGAGCATACGGGCGAGTCCGGTCGCGAGCGCGGTCGGCGGTTTCCAGCCGAGCGAATCGCGAAGGAGGGAAATGTCGGCGGTGTAGTTCATCATCTCATCGCTGCGGTAGGGCCGCGCGCCGAAGCGCAGATCGGGTGCGCAGCCAGCGCCGCGTAGGGTTTCAGCGACCGCTTCGATGAATGTGCGGAGCGTGATTACGTTCCCCGAGGCGACATTCAGCACACGAAGCGCGCCCGTCTCATGCGGCTGCGCAAGAGCGCGCCAGAAGGCTTCAGCCACGTCGCCGACTTCGGCATAGTCGCGAAGTTGCGCGCCGGCGGTGAGATCGACCGGTTCGCCCGCGCGGGTCTTCGCGATGACGTAAGCCGCGAGTCTTCCCGCAGGCTCACCTGCGCCGTAAATGCTGAATGGACGCAACACCGTGACCGGCAGCCGCGCGGCATAAAACGAGGCGATGGCCGTCGCCGCCGCCTTGCTCGCCCCATACGCGGAGTTTGGCAGCAGCGGATCGCTCTCCCGTCGCGCGTGGTCGAGTGGCGCGTATTCAAAACCCGAGCCCGCACAAACCACCGCGGGCGGCGAGGCAAGCTGCGATGCAGCTTCCAGCAAGTTGGCCAAGCCAAGCGCATTCACGCGGCACAGCCCGCTGACGTCGCCCTGGCCATAGGCAACACCCGCGGCCGCGAGGTGGATGATTCCTGTCGGGGCGACCTGCGCGACGACCTCCTTCACGCGCGCAGCGTCTTCGATCTCTCCCGCATGAAACACCAGACCCTCACCCGGAACTGCGCGCCCGAACGCGTGCAACTCCGCACCGAGCCGCCGCCCAATCTCCACGACGTACCGGCCGACGAATCCGCTCGCCCCAGTCACCAGCGCGCGTCCCCCTTTCCACGCGAGCGGCGGTGCGCTCATGCGCCGCGCGCCCAGCCGACGCCCTGCTCAAACGCGGCGCGCTCAAACTCTGCGATTTGCCCGACTGTAAAGGCGCGCAACTCGCCCGCCGCATCACCCGCGGCGTGTTCCCGATACCAGCGCGCAGTCTGCTTCACGGACTCGGCAAACGACCAGGTCGGCTGCCATCCGAGGAGCTGTTCTGCTTTCTTGATCGAGAGCTGAAGCCGCCCTGCCTCCTTGCCCGTGAAGACCTCGCCGGTCTGCTCCCAGCGGCCCGGCCATTGGCGGAGAAATTCCTCCACGACATCCTGCACGGTGCGGAAATCCTCCGGCGCCGGGCCGAAATTGAAGGGCGAGACGAGCGGCGAATCCTTGGGCTCACCGGCGATCCGCGCAGCCAGGGTGAGATAGCCGCTGAGGCAGTCGAGCACATGCTGCCACGGGCGCAGCGAGGTGGGATTGCGCACGGGCACCGGCTTGTCCCGGAGGAGGGCGCGCGCGCAATCCGGCACGATGCGGTTTGCAGCGAAATCGCCGCCGCCGATGACGTTGCCCGCGCGTGCGGTGACCACGCGCCCGAAGGCGGGATTGTCGTGAAAGAACGAGCGATACCAGGATTGCGCCACCAGCTCGGTCGCCGCCTTGCTCATGGAATAAACGTCGTGCCCACCGAGCGGATCCGTCTCGCCGTAGGCGTGATCCAGTTCGCGATTTTCGTAGCACTTGTCACTCGTCACCACCAGCACGTCGCATCCGAGCCCGAGTTGATGCACCGCTTCGAGCAGATGCGCGGTGCCCACGGCGTTCGAGTAGAATGTGGCCAGCGGTTCACGATAGGACGTCTGCACGATGGCCTGCGCCGCGAGGTGCAGAATGAGCTGCGGCTGCACGGCAGCGATGGCTTCGTGCAGTGGGTCGAAGTCACGAAGATCGACCATCCGCTCGCTCATAAAGGTGTCCTCGCGGATCAGCGGGTAAAGGCACGGCCCCGGCGCCGGCGGCAGCGCCAGCCCGTGGACTTCCGCCCCGAGCCGTTGCAGCCACAGAGCCAGCCACGCGCCTTTGAACCCGGTGTGTCCGGTGAGCAGAATGCGGCGTCCGCGATAAAAGTCGGCGAATGGGGAGTTCATCGAGTCACCAGTTTTTCCAGGGCGCCTGGCCTGCATCCCAGAGGCGGTTGAGCAGCTCGTATTCGCGGTAGTTGTCCATGCACTGCCAGAAGCCGGAGTGCTCGTAGGCGTGGAGTTGGCCCTCGGTGGCGAGGCGGGTGAGCGGTTCCTTTTCCAGCACGCACTCGTCGCCCGTCAGGTATTCGCCAATGCGTTTGTTGAGCACAAAATAGCCTCCGTTCACGAACTCGTCCTGGCTCTGCGGCTTTTCCTGAAAGCTGCGGACGCGGGTGCCTTCGAGGCCGAGATGGCCGAAGCGGTTCTCCGGCAGGATCGCGGTGAGGGTCGCGAGTCCGCCGTGCTTCTGGTGAAAGGCGATGCTCGCATTGATGTCCGAATCGGTGACGCCGTCGCCATAGGTAAGGAGGAAGTTTTCATCACGGACATGCGGCAGAACGCGTGCGAGGCGCCCACCGGTCATCGTTTTCAAGCCGGTCTCGATGAGCGTGACCGACCAGTCCTCCTCGTCGTGCGTCGAGTGATACTCGACCGATGCATTGCGCCCGAGGCGCAACGTGAGGTCGCTGGTCATGGCGAGGTAGTTGAGAAAAAATTCGCGGATGACTTCGCCCTTGTAGCCGAGGCAGAGGATGAACTCTTTGTGACCGTGCGCCGCGTAGGTCTTCATGATGTGCCAGAGGATTGGCCGGTGGCCCACGCTGACCATGGGCTTGGGACGATACTCCGTCTCCTCGCGGAGACGCGTACCGAGACCGCCGCAGAGGATGACGACTTGCATGGGCGGGAGGAATAGCCCGGCGCTGCGCGCGAGGGCAACCGGTTTTCACTTCGGCATGAAATCGAAGTCGGCGACGACGGCCCGATGATCCGAGCGGAACGAGAAACCGTGCTCGCAGTGGACGGCGCGGAGCGAGCGGCTCGTCCAGATCTGATCGAGATTGAGCATCGGCAGCGGGATCGGCCAGGTCTCGGCGAGGCCGCGCCCGGCGGCCTCGAAGGCGTGCGTCATTTCTCCGCGCAGCGGAACGAAAAACACGGACTCGCGCGGCGTGTTGAAATCACCGAGGACGATGAGATTTTCGCCCAGACGGGCACGGGCGATTTCCCGGAGTTCGGCAAAGGCCGGGCCGCGCGATTCGATCCAGCGGACGCGGAAATCGACCTGCAAGAGCGTGACGGGGCGGCCGCGCACTTCGCAGTGGAGCAGCGCGTAACGCAAATTGGAGTTGGGGGGATTCTTCTCGCGGGAGAGCACTTTTCCCCGGATGAGGCAGGTCATTTCGGCAGGCAGTTCCACGGCTTCGTAACCCGGAAACTCGTGCTGCCAGCGGGCTAGGGAGGACGTGCCTCGACGATGCCCTTCCGCCAGCGCGATGATGTCCGCATCCTGCGCCGCGAGCCGGTGCGCGACCGCCGGCAGGCCGCGCTGGGGGCGGGAGACATTCCAAAGCACCACGCGCAGCTCGCCGCGCTCCGCAGGCCGGGGATGAAACCGCCAGCTCGACGTGAGCCACGCGACGAGCGCGACCGCGGAAAGGAGCGAGTGGAGGAACCCGGGAAGCCGGCGCTGCCGATAAAACCAGAACGCGGCGAGCAGCGCCGAACCGCCAGCCATGAGCGGCCACGGCGTGGCGTAGAAAAGTGCGGCGGAAAGCGGGAAACGATCCCGGACCGTTAGACGGACGAGAAGGGCCAGCGCCAGGGCAGCAGAGCCGCCGGTCGCCAGTGCGAAGACACCGCGCTTCCCGAGCCACCGCATCACGGGGAGAGGCGCGCGAACAAGGCGGTGAGACCTTCGGCGACCGGTCCGAAGGCGAGCCGTTCGCGGGCGAGATCGAGTGCGCGGGCGACGACTTCGTGCGCATCGTGCGGGTGCTCGAGGAGGCGAGCGGCGAGATCGAAGAGCTGTTCCGGCGTGCGTCCGTGGCCGCAGAGATCGGGGAAGACGAGGCGCTCGGTTGTCCCATTGCCGCCGACGCATGGGATGCGGCAGAGGAGCGCATCGCCGGCGACCTGGCCGGGCACGGCGCTGGCATCGAGCTGCCAGACGAGTCGGTGCGCGGCCATGAGGCGAAGGTAGCGCGGGTAGGGCATTCGGTGTTCAACGACGCGGAGCAGACCGTCGGCGAATTGCAGCCGATCCAGCATCCGCCGTCCGCGCCAGCCGTCGCCGTTAAAGACCGTGACGGGTTCCTGCATTGGCTCAGCGATCTGCCGAATGGCGAGCAGCGCGGCAAGGTGGTTGCGCGACGGGGTGGCAAACTCGCGCGTGCCGATGAAGATCCCGCGGCGCTCCTCCAGCGGCATGGAGAAATCCCAGCGGGCATCCTCCACCGGATACGGCGTGGGCAAAAACTCCACCCGCCGCGCGCCCGCCCCGAGATAGAGCGGCGCGAGGTCCGGCACGGTGGCGATGGCGGCGGCGGCGCGCTGGCAGATCTCCTGGAAGAGCCTGAGCTTATCAGCCTTCCCGAGCAGCGCAGCGACCTGGAACGCACCCGCCTCTTTCAACGAAACGGCCACGGTTTTCCCCGCCCGGCGCAGCTCGTGCAAGGCGTTGCGCGACGCTTTCAAGTCGCTGCGAAGCAGCAGCAGCACATGCTTCACGTCTGCCGGGATGGCCTGATCCTTCCGGTAAAACGCACCGCCGGTGCAAGCGGCGAACGCGTGGAAATTCACCGGCGCATGCACGGTGGCGTCCGGCACGCCGGCGAAGTCGGGGAAGTGTTGTTCGGGGTCGCGACCGCCGGGATTGAGAACTGCGAGAGGCATGATGGAGCACGCACTTCACCGGAACGCGCGTTGGAAAACAACTCCGCCACGCGCCCCGGAGGGACATGCTCCCGCGTGTCCCTGATTTCTTGGGGCGTTCCTCACACCAAAGTCATACGATTTATACAGTCCGACTGCACAAAGGTCCGCGAAAACGCCAACGGCGTTCCATCCTTCAGCCCAGGGTTGCGCGCCGCGCGCTACCCTGGGTCTCCCGGCC
>Ga0105044_10012054_pt1 | contig 11762 bp, 12 predicted proteins | sample MAT01_FD_78092 | JGI IMG/M metagenome (GOLD analysis project Ga0105044, IMG submission 78092) | Freshwater microbial communities from Lake Fryxell liftoff mats and glacier meltwater in Antarctica - MAT-01 | ecosystem: Environmental > Aquatic > Freshwater > Ice > Liftoff microbial mat | place...
CGCGAGCACATCGAGCAGTACGTCGACAACGGCGTCACCACCCCCGCCCTCGCCCTCCTCCCGTTCGGCATCGACACCCGCCAGGCCATTCGCGACCTCGCCCCCCGCTGATGGCCGACCTCCTGGAGATCGCAGAGCGGCTTTGGAACGGGGAAGGCAGCACGGATGCCGGTCACCACCATCCCGTCACCCAGGACCTGGGACTGGCCGAGGTGGCACCACGCACCGGCTTCAACGCGGCCTTCGGCAACATCTGCGCCTTCGACACCGACGACGGCCTGCTGCTCGTCGACACCGGAAACCAGGTGTTCGCCACCGTCAACCACGAACGGATCCGGGAGTGGAACGCCGAGCGGCTGTCGACGGTCGTCTACACCCACGGTCACATCGACCACGTCTTCGGCATGGCGCCCTTCGAGGTCGAGGCCACCGAGAAGGGGTGGGCGCCTCCTCACGTCGTCGCCCACGAGCTGGTGCCGAAGCGCTTCGAGCGGTACCTGCTGACCGCTGGGTACAACGGCGTGATCAACCAGCGGCAGTTCCAGTTCCCGAGGCCGTACTGGCCCGTCGACTACCGCCAGCCGGACGAGGTCTACCGAGACCACCACACGATGACGGTCGGCGGCGAGACGTGGGAGCTCCACCACGACAAGGGCGAGACCGACGACGCCACCTGGGTCTGGAACCCGGGTCGCAAGGTGCTCTGCACGGGCGACCTGTTCATCTGGGCGAGCCCGAACTGCGGCAACCCGCAGAAGGTGCAGCGCTACCCGCGGGAGTGGGCCATCGGCCTGCGGAAGATGGCCGACCTCGGCGCCGAGGTGCTCCTGCCCGGCCATGGCCTGCCGATCCTCGGCGCCGACCGGATCAGCCAGGCCCTGGGCGACAGCGCCGAGCTGCTCGAATCGCTCGTCGAGCAGACGCTCGCGCTGATGAACGAGGGTGCTCGCCTCGACGACATCGTCGCCACCGTGCACGCACCCGCCCACCTGCTCGACAAGCCGTACCTGCGCCCGGTGTACGACGAGCCCGAGTTCGTGGTCCGCAACCTGTGGCGCCTGTATGGCGGCTGGTACGACGGCAACCCGGCACGCCTCAAGCCGCCCACCGACGCGGCCATCGCCGCCGAGGTGGCGTCGCTGGCCGGAGGCGCCACGCGCCTTGCCGAGCGAGCCAGCGAGCTGGCGGCGGCGGGCGATCTCCGGCTCGCCGGTCATCTCGCCGAGCTGGCGGTCCAGGCGGCCCCCGATGACCCCGGCGTGCACCGCGTCCGCGCGGAGGTCTTCGGTCAGCGAGCGGTCGAGGAGCGCTCCACCATGTCCAAGGGCGTCTTCGCCTGGGCTCAACGGGAGAGCGCCGAGAAGGCGGCGGGCTAGGCCTCGACCGTCACGCCCTTCCAGAAGGCGTAGTGGTCCTTGATCTCCGCGGCGGCGTCCTTCGGAGCGGGGTAGTACCACGCGGCGTTCTCGTTGCGCTGGCCGTCGACGACGATGCTCTTGTAGCTGGCCGTGCCCTTCCATGGGCACACGGTCGCATGATCGCTGGGCTCGAGCAGCTCGGCGGTGACGCTCTCGGCGGGGAAGTAGTGGTTGCCTTCGACCACGATCGTGTCGTCGGACTCGGCGAGGACAGTTCCGTTCCAGATGGCGCGCATGGCTTGCAGCGTACGGACCTACTCGGCGATGCCCACGGGGTTGCCATCGATGATCTGGTCGAGGTACTCGCTGAGCCCGTAGCCCTTGCGGCCATCCTCGAGGGTCCACTCGGTCAGCCCCTCGGAGATGCGGGTGACGAGCAGGTCGCCGGTGTCGGGATCGGGCCGACGGTTCCGGAGCGGGATGAGGTCGAGCACCTGGCCGGTGACCTTCCACTCCTTGTCCTTGGAGCGCAGCGTGGCGGCGACGGTGTGGTGGTAGGTGTCCTCGCCCTGCCACTGGGTGGTGATCTGCACGTCGTGGCAGAGGTGGAGCTTCCCGTCCTCCCACACGAAACCGCCGCGGGTGCCGTCGCCATCACGACGGGCCACGCGTGAGCCCATGAAGCCGAAGTCCGGCCCGAAGTTGGCGGTGAGCCAGCGGTAGTACCAGGGCGCCTGCCAGAAGCGGGGGCCCCAGGAGTGGTCGCGGAGGCCGAAGCCATCTACCTCCCACTCCTCGTCGCCGACGCGGATGGTGCCCTGGCCGGCGATGAGCTGCTCGTAGTGGCCCTTGGCGAACTCTTCGCCTGGCTTCTCGTGCGGAGTGTCGGGCTCGCCGCCGAACATGTCGGACGCGCCGGTGTACTGGATGCGCACCTCGCACTGGGCGTAGGGGTTCTCCGTGAAGGCCTTCTTCGGGTCGGCCATCTGGAGCGGGTCATCCAGCACGACGACCTTGCCCGTGTAGGAGACGTCGAGCCGCTTGAAGGGCTCGAGCACGTCGAAGCGGATGCCGCCGGCGTCGAAGGCGTCGTTGTTCGAGATCTCCGCCCGCTTGTACATGAAGGCCACCCGCCCACCCGGCAGGTAGAGGCACACCGTCATCTCGGCGTAGCCCTCGTTGGCTCGGTTGCCGCAGCGGAACCAACCGCCGACGCCCTGGGCCGGGTCGTACAGGTTGAAGTACATGCTTTCGTTGAAGTTCGGCTCCGGGCCGAGCTCGTGCATGTACTCGTCCTGCGGTTCGAGTCGTACGGCCATGCGCGGCACCGTACTTGACCGGCCGGTCAAGTGTCGGCGGAGGCGGCCCGAAGGTGGTCGACGAGGACGGTGAGCGACGTGCCCGCGTTGAGCCCACTGGTGGACGGCAACACGTACACGGGCCGCCCACCCAGCGCCTGCGCCTGCCAGCCCGCCACCGCCTTGCGGTCCACGGCTGCTCGCCACCCAGCCAGGCCCACGACCGCGACGGCGCCTGGCTGCAGCCACTCGCACAGCCGGTCGAGCCGGGCGAGACCGGCGCGGTACTCCTCGCGCGTCAGGGCGTCGGCGCGCGGTGTGGCCCGCTTCACCATGTCGGTCATCCCCATGCCGTGCTCGCGCAGGGCGTGGCGAGGATCCCTATCGCGCGTGGCGATACCCGCGGCGAGGGCCGCCGGCCAGAAGCGGTTGCCGGCGGTGACGTAGCCGATCCCGGCGCCGGCCGCGTGCTCGCTCGGGTTCAGCCCGCTCACCAGCAGGCGCATGTCGGCGGCCACGAAGTCGGGGAGCTCGCGGGCGCGCGTCGCCCGCACGGTGAGCCCCATGCCGTCACGGCGGGGGGTGACGACGAGCTCGTCGAGCGCGAACCCGGCTCCGTGCACGACGTCGGTGAGCCGCTCGACCGTCCACGTCGAGAACCAGCGGCCCGGGAAGTCGTCGTCCGCGAACACCTCGCGGCCCTCATGGTCGCCCCCGAACAGCGTGATCTCTGCGGGTGCACCGAGGGCCAGGGCCCGGTGCAGGTCGTTGAGCGCCATCGGAAGGTCGACGCCACGCAGGTGGACGTAGCTGTTGCTGGCCCAACCGGCGGCGAGCGCTTCCCGCCGAAACGGGAGCGCCAGCAGATCGGCCTGCACCGGCAGGGAGCGGGGTGCGACCTGTCGCGCCCGCTGCACCATCGCAAGGGCGGCGTCGAGGGTCACCACGGGCTCGCCCAGCGCCGCGGTGTACCAGCCCGGGCCGCACCCAAGGTCGATCGCCGTCCCCGCGGGCCGCTGTGCCCCGAGCGCCTGCGCGTCCGCCAGGCGCTGCGGACGGCGCCGGGCCTCGTAGTGCTCGCTCTGCGCCTCGTAGATGTCGATCGTGGCCCGGTCCATCACCAGATGCCGAGCTGCTCGTCTCGCTCAGCCCGCGCGCTCACTGGCTCCCAGATCATGCCGCCGCGAGGGCCGGTGGTGCGGACCTGCAGTCGATCGGCGGGGATGGCTCGCGATGCCCCTCGAGCGTCTCGGACGCCGACGGAGCCATCGCGCTCGCGGTGCTCGACCTTCGCCTCTCGCCAGGCGCCTCCGTCTCGTCGCCGGAAGCGGACCCGGTCGCCGGGGCGCAGACCCACCTGGAGCAGCGCGCTCTCAGCGAGCGCGGCAGGGGTGGGCTCGGCCTCCCTCACGACAGGGCGTCTCGGATCCGGCGCTGGAGCTTGCGCATCCCGCCGAGCCAGCGGTCGTAGTCGCCCGCCTTGCGCTGGAAGTGGGTGAGCACCTCAGGGTGGGGAAGGATCAGAAACGTCTCGGCGGCGAGGCCTCGGACGACCGCCTCGGCGACCTCGGCGGGCTCGATCGCCCCCTGGGCGAGGACGACCGCTCCGGCGGTGTCATCAGCCCCGGCGAGGAGCATGTTCGTGCGGACCCCCTGCGGGCAGAGGCAGGACACCTTGATGCCCTGGTCGCCGTGGGTGATGGCGAGCCATTCGGCCAACGCCACCGCCGCATGCTTCGTGACGCTGTAGGGCGCTGCGCCGAGGTTGGTGAGCAGCCCTGCGGCCGACGCAGTGTTCAGGAGGTAGCCCTCGCCTCGGGCGATCATGCCGGGCAGCACCGCGCGGGCGCCGTACACGTGGGCCATCAGGTTGATCTCCCAGATCTCCTGCCAGGCCTCGTTCGGGGTCTCCACGCCGCCGCCTGTGCCGACACCTGCGTTCGAGACGAGCAGATCGATCGGTCCGAAGCGAGTCACCGTCGTCTCCACGGCGGAGACGACGTCGGACTCACGGGCGACATCGGCCGCCAAGCCGATCGTGGTGCTCCCGAGCTCATGGGACAGCTCCAGCGACCGCTTCGCGTCACGGTCGACGATGGCCACGCCCAGGGCGCCTTCCGCCACGAACCGACGGACGAGCGCCTCACCGATTCCGTTGGCTCCGCCCGTGACGAGCACGACCTTGCCCTTCAGCTCCATGGGACCACTAGGCCTTTCCGATGCCGGCGCGGATGGCCAGGTCGGCCGAGGCGCGCCGGTCGGCTCCCCAGGGCAGTGGCATGAGGATCGGCACGTCGACCCCGGCGGCGACGTAGGCCTGCATCGTGGCGTGCACCGTGTCGGCATCCCCCATGACGTCGATGGCGTCGACCATCCGATCGGACACCGCGGCCAGCGCGCCATCGCGATCGCCCGCCGCGTGATGCTCTCGGATGGCCGCCACCTCCTCGGCGAAGCCGGCGCGATCGAAGTTGCGGGCGTAGGCATCGACGACGGCGTAGGAGAAGAGATCACGACGGGCGAGGTCGATGCCCTCGTGTCGCTCGCACACGCCGGCGTGCACATAGGCGTAGATCTCAGCCTTGCCACCCTTGCGCACCTGCTCGATCGACCACGGCACGTGGGACGCGGGAAGGTAGTTCAACGCGACGCCGTCGGCGACCTCCCCGGCCAGCTGCAGCATCTTGGGGTTGAGCGCGCCCATGACGATCTTGGGCTTCCTCTCCCCGAGGCGCACACCGAGCCGGAAGCCTTTGACCTGGTAGAAGTCGCCCGCAAAGTCGACCTTGTCGCCGGTGAGGCACTGCCGCACGAGCTCGACGTACTCCCGGGTACGAGCCAGCGGCTGGTCGCCGTAGGGCACCCCGTGCCAGCGCTGGGTGACGACGGGGGAGGAGATGCCGATGCCCAGGACGATGTCGCGCTCGGGGTGCAGGGCCTGCAGGGTGGCCCCCGCCATCGCCACCACCATGGGCGTGCGCAGCTGAAGCGCGAGCACTCCCGTGCCCAGCCCCAGCGAGGGGGCCGCAGCGCCCACCGCCGCCAACAGCGAGAACGCCTCGGGCCCCGTCGTCTCGGCCGTCCAGTAGGAGTCGTAGCCAAGGTCAGCGGCGAGCGCGGCCGTGTGGATCGCCGCGTCCGGACCGAGGCTCATCAAGCTGGCGAAGGTGACCCCGGCGCGCTCCATGCCCATGGCGGCCGACCCTAATCGCGCGACGTCGCCGACCGATCCGTGCTCAGAAGCTGCCGGCGCGGGCCAGGGTGTACTCGCCGCCAGAGCGATCGGTGCCGATCGGAGACACGCGGGCGGTGAGCGTGCGCGCCTCGCTGAAGAAGCAGTCCTGCTCGCCGAGCGACACGGCGGACGGCACGCCGTCGGCGCTGGTGGTCTCCCCCAGGAGATCATCGCCATCGATCACCTCGAGGCGCACCGTCATCCCGGTGGGCGCGGTGATGGTGACCCGGAACGTGCCGTCACAGAGGAGCTGGGCGCCGTCCCCGACGCGCATGGCGAACGTGTCGACGTCGTCGCGCGGCACGATCGTGCCCCGGATCGGATCGGAGCCCTCAAGGAAGTCGGTGTCGTCGGCCAGACCGTCGGGCGGAGCCTCGCAGCCGTTCCCGGGGTCTTCGTCATAGTCCTCGAAGTCCACGAGACACCGGTCGCCATCGGTCCCGGGAGCCGGCTCGGCTTGGCCGCAAGGCTGAAAGCGGCGCGCTTCGCACGGAGTGGCACTGGTGGCTGTCGTCGCCGGAGGGGGACCGTCGCCGGTCTCCCGAGCGGCCACGACGACGGCGGCGATGACCGCGGTGATGGACAGTCCGCCGGCGGCCACCCATCGTGGCCAGCGACGTCGGTGCCGCACGGGTGCGTGCCGGACGCGGGTGCCTTCGGGGCCACCCACGAGCGCCGCCGCTGACGGTCGCCGCTCGGGTCGGGGGTCGAGCATCGCCTGGAGGAGGCGACGAAGGGAGACCGGGAGGTCGCGAGGAACGGCGCGTACCTTGCCCTGCGCCGCTCGCACCATCAGGAGCTCCGGCGCGCCTTTGCCGTACGGGCCTTCGCCGGTGGCGGCGAAGAGCAGGGTCGCTCCGAGCGCGAAGATGTCGCTGGACTGGCCGGCCTCCTCGCCGCGGGCTTGTTCGGGGGCCATGAAGCCCGGCGTGCCCACGACGGTGCCCACAACGGTGAGACCGGCTGTATCGCCGCGCGAGCTGGCCACGCCGAAGTCCGCCAGGTGCGGCACCCCATGGCCGTCGAACAGCACGTTGGCCGGCTTGATGTCGCGGTGGACCACCCCGGCCCGATGCGCCTCGGCGAGGGCGCGTCCCAGCTGGTCGCCCAGGTGCTCGACGTCATGGGCCGGCGCGGGGCCGTGCGTCGTCACCCTGTCCGAGAGCGTGCCTCCGGTGAGGTACGCCATGACGAGGGTGACGTCGTCGCTGTCCTCGATCACCTCGAGGAGCTCGACGATGTTCGGGTGATCGAGGCGGGTCAGCACCTCGGCCTCGCGCTCGATCCGCTGACGGGCGCGGGCGATGTCTTCGGCGGATCCGTGGAGGGTGAGGCGCTTGAGGGCCACCAGGGTGCCGTCAGGCGCCCGGGCCAGGTCGACCACCCCCATGCCGCCGCGTCCGAGGCCGGCCACCCGCTCATAGGCCACCTGATGAGGCTAGGGGCCGGGTCGGGGCTTCCCGTGGTCATGTGAACGGGACGTGACAATGGTCATCTGCAACCTTCATGACGCACTGTCGTCACAGGGCGTGGGTAGGGTGACCGCAATGACTGAGACCAAGGACGTCACGACCGGCATGGGTGAGGCGGAGACGAAGGGAATCGACGAGGCGGTGATCGATGAAGCGCTGCGCCTCATCGACGGCGGCCTGTCGGACCTGATGCACCGTGAGCTCGTGTCGACGGACGAGGTCTCCGATCTTCTCCTCGACGTGCGGATGCTCCTCACGGCGGCCGAGCTGGCCTCCGCGAGCGGCCCCGTCGTCGAGGCTCCGGTCGGGGCCTAGTTCCGAGACTGCCGCCGCCGTGCTCCTCTTGGGGCACCGGCGGCGATCAGCACCGCGAACTCGTCAGCGATCGCGTCCCGGAGCACCTCCGGATCGGGCACCGCTCCCAGGTCGGCGTTCAGGCCCATGTCGAGGCTGCCGTCGTAGGACATCAACGTGAGGTTCCAGGCGGTACCGCCGGTGGGACCGATCGGGTAGTTGGCTTCGATGCGCGCCCCCGCGATGAAGAGCGGGAACGGGGCGCCGCGCACGTTGGAGGTGGCGAAGTCCACCGTCTCCACCTGTTGCCGGGCCATCCGCACAGAGACGGAGGTGGGTAGCAGGTTGGCGACCCCCGCCAAGCTGCCCACCACGCTCATGGCCCGCTCGTGCTTGGTGGCGTCGAGCCGCTCTCGGATGGCGGCGAAGCGCTTCCGGGGGTCCTCGATGCCGACGGGGAGGAGCACCCGGGTGGGCGTGAAGGCGTTGCCCCCTGAGGAGTGGTCGGTGCGCGTGCTCACGGGCATCGTGATGCGAAGCTCCTCGACCGGCGCTCCCGCGGCGCGGTGGTAGGCCCCGGCCCCGCCGGCCGCCGCCGCCACGAAGATGTCGTTGAGGCTGCCTCCGAGGACCTTCGCGGCGGCCTTGGCGTCGGCGAGGGGCACCTGCAGCACCTCGATCTGCCGGCGCAGCGAGCGCTGCTTCCACAGGGGAGATCGAGCCGGATCGGCGACGGCGATCTGTCGGAGCGCCGACCGTCCGAGCTCCATGAGATCCTCGGCGAGATCGGCGACTCGACGCGGGTCCTGCACGAGTGCGCCACTGCCCTCGAGGGTGCGGCGCGCCACCCCCAGGCCTCGGCGGAGCTGGTGGGTGAGCGTGTCGACCGTGGTCTCCATGAGGGTGGCGTCGACCGACTCGGGGGCGGGGCGGTCGGGGGCGATCGGTTCCGTGGCGTCGCGCTCGATGTCGATGAACTGCTCCGACATGCGGATGCTGCCCTCGCCGTCGGCGATCGAGTGGTGCAGCTTCTGGACCATGGCGGCTCGGTCGTCATCGAGACCCTCGATGACGAGGAACTCCCAGAGTGGGCGAGTGCGATCGAATGGCTTCTGCACGTGGGCGGCGGCGAGATCCAGGAGCTGGCGGAGCGTGCCGGGGGCGGGGAGGGCGACCCAGCGCAGGTGGTAGTCGAGATCGAAGTCGGGGTCGGTGCGCCACTCGGGTGGAGCCATGCGTCCGAGCGCGGGCACCACCCGTTGGTGGAGGCGGGGGACCATGCCGACCGCCCGCTCCAGTCGGGCGCGGAGCCGCGCTGGATCGGGCGGGCCGTCGAGGATCGTGACGTTGGCGATGGACGCGCTGAGGTGAGGATCCTTCTCGAGGTTCCACATCAGCGCCTCGAGGTCGGTCATGCGTCGTTCGTTGCGCTGCTCCCGTTCGCCCGCCATAGGGCGGCGACGTTAGGTCAGCGGGGATCGGCGGGGGTCAGCGAGGAATGGACGTGTGCTTGAACTCGTTCAGCTCGGGGAACCCGTCGAGGAGATCGATGACCCGCTCGACGGACCGGATGGCATGGGTCGTGTCGCCCTTTGGCCGATCCATGAGCCGCGCGAACACCGCGCGGTCACCCCGAATGAACGTGGGGACACCCCACACCGAATGATCCTTGACGGCGGCCTCGTGGGCCGCCTGGACCAGCGCGATGGGGCTTCCGTCGGCGATCTCACCGATCACCAGATCGGCGTCGACATCCTGCGCCTCCAACACTGATCGGACCTCGTCCTCGTTGCGTAGCTGGCCTCCGTGGTCGTGACGAAGGGCGAAGAGCGCGTCGTGCACGTTCAGGAACTGGTCCGGGAACTTGTCCCTCACCACCACGCCAGCCTGGAGAGCGAGGAGGCCGGTGTCGTCCTGCCAGTGGCTCCAGATGTCGGGTTCGCCGTCGTCGACATGCGCCTGCCCGAGGGAGAAGGGCACGAAGCTGACGTCCCATGCCGCACCACCACGCAGACCGGCGATGACGTGCTCATGCGCGTTCCGGGCGAACGGGCAGCGGTAGTCCCAGGTCAGCGAGAAGGCGGTGCGTTCGGTCACGGGTGTCACAACGGCGGCCGGCGACCGAGCATTCCCGAGCGCTACGAGCCACCCACTACGGCTTGGGCCAGAGACGACGGGCGACACCCGCCAGGCCGATCCCCAGGGCGGCGCCGGCCAACACGTCAGAGGCGTGGTGCATCTTCACGTACACGCGGCTGCTCGCCACCACCACGGCGAGGCCGTAGTACACCGGCCAGAGGGGGTCGCCGTGGCTCAGAATGCCCGCCGCCGTGAACGCCGAGCTGGCGTGCCCGGAGGGGAAGCTGCTCGAGTGCGGGGTGCGCACGCGGTGGGGGCGCGGCCGGTCTTCCTCCCAGATGGGGCGGCGGCGGCGGAACATGCTCTTGAGGGCGCCGTTCACGAGGAGCGATTCGGCCCCGAGGATGGCGGAGACGCGCACGGCTGTCATCGGATCGCGACCTGGAAGCACTGCTTGCCCCACGCCGATGACGTGCCAGATCAGCGACCAGTCGCCCAGCTCCGAGGCGCCGTACATGACCTTGTCGAGGCCGGCATGGCCGCGCAGGCCGTCGACCTTACGATCGACGGCCTCGTCAAAGTTGACGACGAGCTGCTTGGCACGGGCGAGGGGCACGGCGGCACACGGTACCGGGCGGGGCGACGGCTCAGACGAGCGCCGACGCGTCGGCCTGGCGCGCGAGCTCACGGTCGATCCGATAGGCGTCGGCCAAGGCGACCTCGCCTCCGAACGACGGGCAGTAGGCCTTGAAGGCACACCAATCGCACAGGCGCGACGGGTTCGGTCGGAAGTCCTCCCGCTCACACGCCCGTTCGACCGCAGTCCACACCGCGGCCAGCTTGCGCTCGACGCCGCGAGTGGAGCGGTCGGTGGGGGTGGAGATGATGGCGAGCGGGTCGGCCAGGTAGAGCAGCTGGACCTTGGCCGGACGGCGACCGAAGAGGCGCTCGCACAGCAGCGAGTAGAAGGCGACCCCGGCGAGGCGCTGCTGCTCCTGGCGCTCGCCGGGTGCGCGGCCGGTCTTGTAGTCGGTGACGACGAGCTCGCCATCGGCATCGAGCTCGAGACGATCGATGATGCCGCGGAGCTTCACGCCGCCGACCTCGATCTCGAGCTTCAGCTCGATGCCGATCGGCGTGATGGACGTTGGGTCCTCCAGGCGGAAGTACTTCTCGAGCAGCACCCGCGCCTCGTCGAGAAAGGTGGCCTCGGCAGCGTCGTCGAGCCCTAGGTCGATGAAGTCCGCCTCGGAGCGGAAGACCTCGACGGCATCGGCAAGGCAGACGAGCGACCGCTCGAACGTGCGCTCGGCGGCGTCGAGGCAGAACAGCCGCTCCAGCGCCGCGTGCACGAGGCTTCCGCGAGTGGCGGGCACCGACGGGGCCTCGGGCAGGTGATCGATCGCAGAGAAGCGGAACGCCAGAGCGCAGTCGGTGAAGGAGGACACCTTGGAGGGCGAGAGGCTCACGGGCAGCGGCAACGACATGCCCTCAGGCTACGCCTGGGGTGTGACAGCGCCCGGGGACCGCTGGCGGGGTGGTCGAGGGTCGGGTGGCCTACGGCAGCTCGCTCGCGAAGGCCGCCACCGAGGCCGCAAGAGCTCCGGGGGCCTCGAGCGGCCCAAAGTGGCCCATGTGGCGGTGACGCTCGACGCGGCCGACCGGCAGCCCATCGGCGATGGCCTCGCCGAACGCGGCTGGTCCCATGGGCTCCTCGCCGCACACCACGACGACCGGGCATTGCACCTCGCGCAGGCGGGCGAAGGCATCGTGGCCACCGCCGCCCGTGAAGACCTGGGATTCGTCCGCCGGTCGGCACGCGAGGTGGGCGGCACCGTCTGCGCCGATGACGAAGCCGTGGCGGACGTAGGCGTGGAGGGCGTCGGACCGCCAGGTGTGCAGCGGCGGCTTCGACGCGTAGTGAGCCAGGGCGTCGGCGTGGCTGGCGAAGCTCGGGCGCCGGCGGGCGGCCCCTTCGGCGAGCCGGTTGCCGCCGGCCAGCGCTGCTGTGGCGGTGGGCGGCGGA
>Ga0105044_10012055_pt1 | contig 11761 bp, 10 predicted proteins | sample MAT01_FD_78092 | JGI IMG/M metagenome (GOLD analysis project Ga0105044, IMG submission 78092) | Freshwater microbial communities from Lake Fryxell liftoff mats and glacier meltwater in Antarctica - MAT-01 | ecosystem: Environmental > Aquatic > Freshwater > Ice > Liftoff microbial mat | place...
AAAGAAAGACACGATAGTTCTTCTCTTCTTTGTGTTCTTCGTGACTTTGTGGTGAATTCACTTCTTCAATCCACCTGGTATTCGGGCAACGTCATCACCAAGTGGCAAAGGCTAATCACGCGATGCTCGGCCTCATCTTGCTCCGTCCAGTATGACGGCAACTTCTGTTTTGTGGAACTCCGAGCGTACTCGAAGATTCGCGTGCGTGTTTCAGCCGGCACATCGCCTTGAAGGAAGAGTTGCAAGAAGAACTCGGCCAATTCCTCGCCGGTCTTTTTGCCATGAGATTTTGCCAGAACATATGCTGTGGCCGGTTCCTTGTATCCCGCTGGTCGTCTGGCGAGTTCGAGGCTGAAGTTCTGCCGTAAGAGCAGCGTCTGCCCGTTCAACCAGGTTTGCCCGCCGTCCCAACCTTTGACCGATGGGGGATGAAACACGTTTTGACCGAGCGATTCCAACGCCGTTGTCAAGTTCACGGCCGAGTTCTGCGTGCCCATCTTCGATTCCAGGGCCCGCGCCATGCCGAGCACGTAATCGACCGGACTCTTGATTCGCCCACGATACGCGTGCTGGCTGAAGAACATATTCGAACGCAGCATCGTCTCGACCAGCTTGCCCGAATCGTACCCGTCCTGAAATTGTTTCGCGAGCGGCCCGATCAGTTCGTCCGACGGTGCGTCGGCCTCATTGATCAGAAAGCGGTAAAGCTTGCGAACGATGAATATCGGGGCAGCCTTTTGTTCGAGGCAGATGCGGACAATATCGCCTCCGTTCCAGTTGCCGGTTTGGCCGAGAACTTTCTTCTCGGTCGTATCAAACTGATTCTTATTCTCGCGGAACTTGCCGTCTTGAATCTCCCAGCCGGTGAAAGCTCGGGCGGCTTCGCGAATGTCCTTCTCCGTGTAGTTGCCGATGCCAAGCGAGAACAGTTCCATTAACTCGCGGGCATAATTCTCGTTCGGCGCGCCTTTTTTACTTTGGATCGTGTCGAGCCAGATCATCATGGCCGGGTCGCGAGAGATGCCTTGCAGCAGATCCGAGAACTTGCCCAACGCATGTTGGTACATCAACTCGTACTGACCGACCATGTAGCTGACATTCTGAACTTTCGCGTTGCTGGTGGCGAAATGATTGTGCCAGAAGAGCGCCAGCTTCTCTCGAAGCGGATTTCCGGCGTGGAGCATTCGATAAAGCCACCATGCCGAGGCTTGCGCTCCGTCGTTGAATTTGCGGGCCGCCTCCGTGAGGAATTTCTCAGTGTCGGCATCGTAGAGCGGAGAAGGTTCGCCGCCCTTGAGTAGCCGATCAATGAGCTGTTGAGGGTCTAGCTTGAGGCCTTCTTGCAACTCCGCCCAAGATGCGCCGAACGCAGCCCGACGGTAGACGTGGCCGACCTTCTTGAGGTCCCACGGATTCCCGGCGTCCGGTGAGAACGGCTTCCAGGCGGTTTGCGGATCGATCGTCTTGGCCATGAGAGAATCCTTGATCTCAGCTTTTCGATGGCGAGCGGAGTGGCGTAAGCCGCCCGATGAAGTGGCGAGCAATTTCTCGCATTATCGGGCGGCTTACGCCGCTCCGCTCGCCGAATTCACTTACTTCTTCGTTTTCCAAACCAGGTCAAAGCGGAACTCTTTGGGTCCATAATCGCTCTCAATCGAGACGGTGCCGAGTTTCGTGAGGAAAGCAAACAGGGCTTCGGCTTGCTTCTTCGCTTCGCCGACTTTCACACCTTGGCCGACAATAACACCGGCCAAGGCCTGTTCAGGCGATGTGTAAAGAAATGTGCCAATGCCGCTCGCATGGCCACGCATCTGCATGTTCTGACTCATCGGTTTGGTACGGTCTTCCTTCTGGATAAGGCCAACGAGTTCCTTGAAGATGCCTTTGTTGGATGCGATCACGTACTGATCTTGAACCACGCCAATTGTGGGTTGGTAGTTGAAGCGATAACCCTGTGGATCCTCCGCGAACTTGCCTTTTTCGGGAAATGAGTAGCCGAAGGTCTGAATCCCTGCGATCTCTTCATCCCATGATCGCAGTGAAACCTGTTGACCTAGAGCCAAGACTCCGGCCCGGACCACGCCGGTCATCGTCTTGGCGAAGCCTGGATCGCGCATCGAAATCACGATCGCGAAAGCGGGTAGCCGTTGGCCCGGTTCGGTCTTGTAGCTCTCAACCTTTTCGGGTTGGACGGCGACGAGACGATAGTGAACACCAGCCTGGCTCAAGAATTTCGGCAACGTTGTGCCCAACAGGAAACGAGAGATTTGCTTTTCGCCTTCTGCAAAATCCTTGGCCGTTTGTGGGGGAAAGATCTCTTCGCGCTTCTTGTACAGTGTGTCGAGGTCGAGATAAAAGCTGTGACTGAAGACTACGCCCTTCGGTTCGAGTAGCGGAAGCGAGCCACCGACTTTTGGATCGCGAGGCAAATGCAACTCAACATCCGTGGCCATCCCTTCGCGACCAGCCGGCATGCGGACTGAAATGCGGAAATCGCCTGCCTCGTGATAGAGGCCGGCAGCGATGAAGTCGGAGCGGCGAGCAGCATCCAAATACCCGGCAGCAAGGAGGGTCAAGATCACTTCGTTTCGGGGCGTCGCAAACAAATCCTTAGTTTCAGGAAGTTCTTTGATCGGCTTCATGTTGACCCACAACCAAGCGTGCGGTTGGCCTGGAAGTGACTTCTTTGCTTCGGCGGGAGCCCGGCCCTTGGCTGCGTTCTTGGTTTTCGGATTCTTCGTGTTGGCCTCGCTCTGATCGAGGACCGACTTCATCGCGTCCCCTTTTGTCGTTAGGACCAGGGCGTCGCCGATGCGAGCGACGAGCAACTCCTTGTCCAGTTGAACGACTTCCACGCCGGCGTAAGTCTTGCGAGCGAGTTTTTCTTTTACGCCCTGCTGGGCGAGTTCTTCTTCGAAAAGTGCCAGTCCCAGCTCCATGAACTTCGTAACCGCCCTCTCGTCCGTACCCTGGAAGATGAGGGTGGCAGGGGCCTTGCTGGAACCAAAGTTCAGACCGATCGCGATGCCATCGCCCATCAGCTTGTCGATGAGTTCCGGCCACGGGAAACCGAGTTCTTTCTCGAAGTGAGCAATCAATTGGAAAATCTTGCGGGCATCGGCCCCGTCGAGGAAATCGCGAACAATTTGCAGGTTCTGCCCCTCTTTGGCCAGATCGTGCTTCAAGATGGCTTCGACCAGAGCCCGGGGCTTCTCGACCTTCAAAACAACATTGGTCGTTTCGGGCAAGAATCGCAAGGGATCCTTGGCACTGGCGGGACAGATGAGGGCAAACAGAACCAGGGGAAAGGTGAGGGACAGCAGTCGGAACATGGGTAAACGCCCTCAATCAAAGCATGGGAGAAAGGTTCTGACCGGGATTACCTTATGCGTTCCAGGCGAGTTTCAAGAAATCGGGACTCCCCAACGCCAAACTAACGTCCGACGAAAGAATACAATGGAATATACTCTACGCGAATAAGGACGATAACCGAGCCGGAAGACTTGCCCGGTCGGCTTAGAATGTAGGATGAAACCTCCACGAGTTACGCCTATGAAAATCGACCTTTACGGCATGACGTTCGATGGACCGCGGCTGACCTACTTTCTCTGGTCTCCCTGGCGAGCGTCGGCCTTGGAGCATCGCCTCTTCGAATCGATCAAGGCACTTCCTGCCGTGGAGTTCGAGCAAGCACCTGACGAATTGCGGCTCCATTTGTCGGATGCAAAAGTCTACAAAGCTTCGCTGCAGATGTGCGAGCGGGTTCTCAAGGGCTGGCAAGAAGAAGCAAGCGATAGCGGCACGGATCGGCGAATGTGGCGCTGGATGGTTGAAGCCGATTGCGATGTGCATGGTTACGACCATACCGGCGAGAAGGCCAGCATCTGGGCGTTTCTGCGGCTGACGTTGGAGCGGGGTGCCCCGACTGATGGCGAACGAGCCGAGGACATCGACCTGAATGGTTTCGGTTACCGTGTCTGGCGAGCCGACGAGGTTGTGTGACAAACGAGGAGAATGCCATGAGTACTGCGGTTGTTGACGATGTCGTGGCCGAGATTAAGAGCCTCAAGAAGAAGATCGGGGCCACGATTCTTGCCCATTACTATCAGGAAGGCGAGATCCAGGAACTCGCGGACATTACGGGCGATAGTTTGAAACTCGCGCGTGAAGCAACGAAAGTCTCGTCTCCCGTGATCGTCTTTTGCGGCGTTCATTTCATGGCCGAGACCGCGAAGATGCTTAACCCGCAAAAGACAGTGCTTCTGCCCGATTTGGAAGCCGGCTGCAGCCTGTCCGATTCGTGCCCGGCCGACAAACTGGAACGGTATCAAGAGATGCTCCGCATCAACGGACGGAAGTTTCAGACGGTCACGTACATCAACAGTTCTGCGGCCGTGAAAGCCCTTTCGGATTGGGTCGTCACATCCGGCAACGCGGAGGAGGTGATTCGCCGAGTGCCAGAGGAGTACGAAATCCTGTTCGTTCCGGATCAACATCTCGGGCGATACTTGAGCGAAGTCACTGGCCGTCAGATGATCTTGTGGAACGGCTCGTGCATGGTGCATGAGATTTTCAGCGTTCACGATCTGGTGCGGATGAAGCAGAAGTTGCCGAATGCGGTCACGATCGCGCATCCGGAATGCCCGAAGAACATTCTGGAACACACGGACTTCATCGGCGGCACGGAAGCCATGATTAAGCATGTGAGCCAGTTCCAGGAGCCGACCGACTTCCTGGTAGCCACCGAGGCAAACATGTTGTGGCAACTCGAATCGAAGTGCCCCCGGCATCGCTATCACCCGGTTCCAGGCATCACCTGTGCGTGCAACAAGTGCCCGCACATGGCGAGAAACACACTGGAAAAACTGCGCGATTGCATGTTGACCGGGAAGCCGGAAATCACCTGGCAACCGGAGTTTGACAAGGCCCGCGAAGTGCTGGAACGAAGTTTGTTGAACGTTCCGGCGAAGGCAGTAAGCGGCGGGCATCCGCATGGGGATTAACGGTGTTCGCATTGGAATCGCTCGACTAATTCATGGAGAATACGATGCAAGTTTTTCACATCACAGCCGAGATTCCGCCTAACAGGCGTGTAACTATCGACATGCCGAAAGATACACCCGTCGGCCTCGCACATCTCGAAATTCGGATTGGTGAAGACGTGGAGGCAGTGGAGATTTCTCTGCCTCAAATCGACCCTAGCCTCATCCGATACTTCACAGACCCGGTAACAGGAAAGAAATCCCGGATCGAACGAAGCGGGGTTGTGCGCGAGGTCCCACTGAACTCATGAGAAAGATCTCGTCCAAGTACCTGCCGGCAGTGATGCCGCCGGGCCCGTTTGCGAACTTGAATATCGAGTCGCTTGACGGCAAGACGCGATTGACGAATTGCCCCGCCCAGCTCGACACTGCAGCGGATCGTACCGTCCTGCCGCAAAACCTCATCGATCAACTTTCGGTTACACCCGCAGGATTCGTCAATCTTTTAGGGTTTGCGGGAGCAGTGCTGAGCTTTCCCATCTATCGAGTTCGAGTTTCCCTCCCAACGTTTACGCCGTTCGAAATTGAAGTGACCGCACATCCGGATGAGCTTTGGATTCTCTTGGGGCGTGATGTGTTGAATCGCTATCAGATCGTATTGGACGGCCCGACCCAATCCTTCGTCATCGTTGAGCCATGAATACGCTTCTCCATAGGTTTGGAATGCTTGCCCTTTGGCTGGGCGTCGCAATCGCGCAAGCCCATGCCGCCACCAAACCTAACGTCCTCTTCCTCTTCGCCGACGACATGCGGGCAGATGCAATCGGGGCCTTGGGCCATCCGGTCGTGAAGACCCCAACTCTCGATTCGCTTGTTCAACGTGGGTTCACGTTTCACAACGCCTATTGCTTCGGCAGCAATGTCCCGGCCGTTTGCAGTCCGAGCCGGAACATGCTGCTGAGTGGGCGGACTTATTTTCGCTTCAAGGGCCAAGCCACTGCCGACCAGCCGAATTTCGCGGGTTCGTTCAAGGCGGCTGGCTACGAGACCTACCATCACGGCAAACGAGGCAACACCGCGATTACTCTTCAGAAGGTCTTCGATCACGACAAGTATTTGAAGGACGACCAGGCCGAACGTCGCTCGGGCGAAACCGGCAAGGAGATCGTCGATCCCGCGATTGAATTCCTGAAGACACGCAAAACGGATAAGCCGTTCTGCATGTATCTCGCCTTCGCGAACCCTCACGATCCTAAAGGGGCATCGGAAAAACATCTCATGCTCTACGACCGCAAGTCGATTCCGTTGCCGAAGAACTTCAAGCCGTTTCATCCCTTCAACAACGGCGAGCTGCTCGTTCGCGACGAGCAACTTGCCCCCTGGCCGCGCAGCGAGGACGAAGTTCGCAAACACCTGCATGAATACTACGCCGCCATCTCGGGCCTGGACGAGCAAATGGGGCGACTGTTGCTTGTATTGAAGGAACTGAAACTCGACGAGAACACGCTCGTCATCTTCTCGGCCGATCATGGTCTCGCCATCGGAAGTCATGGCCTGTTCGGCAAACAGAACTTGTACGAACATAGCATGAAAGCTCCATTGATCTTCGCTGGGCCTGGAGTGCCGAAGGGGAACTCCCAGGCCTTCGCCTATCTCCATGACATTTTCCCGACCGCGTGCGACTTGTCTGGGATTGCCGTTCCCGGCGATCTCGACGGGATTAGTCACAAGCCGGTCATCAACGGCGAAAAGAAGCAATTGCGAGAGACAATCTTCACCGCGTATCGAGACGTCCAACGATCCGTTCGCGAAGGCGACTGGAAGCTGATTCTTTACCCGAAGATCAACAAGCTCCAGCTTTTCAATTTGAAGGACGATCCGGACGAATTGATCGACCTTTCCGACGAGCCGGCTCATGGTGAAAAGCGTCGAGTCTTGTTCGATCGCTTGAAAACTCAGAAGGCGCTGTACTCGGACAACTTACCTCTGGTTTCTGATCAGCCGAACAAGGCCGAGGTCGATGAAAAGTTCTTCAAGCTGCCTCCTGTAAAAAAGAAATGATGTCGGAATCTCACGAAGGACCATTGCCGATGCCGTTGTTGCCGAATCGCTTTCTCGTTCGCCTGATGTACGGTTGCCCGTATGTGAAAAACATGCCGGTCGACGATGACGAATCCATCGTCGATCTACCCGAGTCGGCACGCCTCGATCCGTTCGCGGACATGGACGGCGCTCCCAATTTCGCAGATGTTCGGCTCGGTTGGAACGAGACGGGCATCGGCCTGACCGTCGTCGTCAAAGGCAAGGAGAACTTTCCAATCGGCGATGTCGCCCGTCCTCGACAATCCGATGGCATCACACTCTGGATCGACACGCGTGGCGACCGCACCAGCCATCGCGGTACTCGAACTTGCCACCAGTTTCACTTTCTCGCGGCCGGCGGCGGACCGAACAAGGATGAGCCCGCGTTCGTGCAATCGAAGATTCACCGGGCATTGGGTGATGCACCATTGGCATCCGAATCCGATGTGCCTTTCCGATATGAGAAAACCAAAACGGGTTATCGCATCGAAGCCTTCCTCAGTGCGAATGTGTTGACCGGCTTCGATCCCGAGCAGTACCCGAAGCTCGGCATGTTCTACGCGGTCCGGGACTTCGAGAAGGGCGAGCAAACTCCTGGGGCGGATAGCGATTTTCCTTTTGCGGAAGATCCATCCTTGTGGGCGACTTTGGAATTAGTGCAGAAGTAGCTTACCGACGCTTCTGTGCGATTAACGCAATCAACGCCTTCTGCGGATCGGCGAACTTTGATAGCCCCTCCTTCATCAACACATCTTCGAGCTTCGCCATGTCCACCTTCTGGCGAATTTCTTCGAGCACCTCCTTTGACGGCAATTGATCGACCATCCTCTTGAACATCCGGCCGCTCTTTTGCACATCGGCATTCGTCTTGGGCGGATTGGTCTCGATGTCCGAGCCGGCAAATGCTTCGACGTACTTCCAGGCCGGATCGCCCGGCTTCTTCGTGCCGGTACTGGCGAAGACGATCTCCTGCTTGAGCTTGAGCACCTTGTCCGCCCAAAATTGCTGATTGAGTTGCCAAAGGTGCTTGGCATTCACAATGCCGACCATTCCCTGCGATGTGGCAGAAAGTTGCGGAATGTCCCGCTCCGTGTAAACATCCAGTCGGCTCACGAAGATGCTGTAGACCGATTTGAACGTGTCGCGATTCATGCGTCGCAAGGCACCTCGCCAACAGGCATCGCGGGCGGCCACGTATTGCCGCTCGCTGAAGATCAGCGTGACATTGACCGTGATGCCCGACGCAACAATCTCCTCCAGGGCCGCGATTCCGCCTTCCGTCGCGGGAACCTTGATCATGCGATTCTTGTGGCCAACCGACCACTTTCGGGCGAGTTCGACGTATCGAGCGGCTCGCTCGGGGACGGTCTGTGTATTCGCCGGGTCTTCGATCAGCGGGTCGAGTTCAAAACTGACCCAGCCATCGTCGCCGTGCGTGCGATCCCAGGCGGGCGCAAACGATTCCTGGGCTCGTTGCACCAAAGAATCCGTTAGCTTCCACGCAATACTGGCATCGTCCAGGCCCTCGCGCACGAGATTCGCGATCTCAGTATCGAAGCGACCCGTCTTGATGAGGTCCGAGATGATAATGGGATTCGAAGTGGCCCCGGTGGCTCCGAAGGCGAGGTTCTCGCGAACCAGGTCCGGATCAACCGAATCGAGCCAGAGCTTCGTGCCACAAGCAACCAGAGATTCGAGAGGTGTCATGTCAAGGCTCCAGGTTCAAGGTGTAAAGCAAGCTCTGAGTCAGTCGGCACGCTGCGATTTTTTTTCTTTCAATGGCGAGCGCATCTCCTGTCGGGTGACGCCGAGCGAACTCAGGACGGGCAGATAGACTTCGCGGTAATAGATATCGGGACTAAATAAATCGAGTTCGCGGATCGCGGCCAATCGCGTTTGGCTCTCATCGAGAAGGTCGTTGATGGCCGGCATGTTGAAGTCGTGCATCACTCGCTTGAGTTGCTCGATTACAGCGTTCCGATCGTATTCCAGGTAAATCCGCAGGCAATCTCGGAAGAAACGGTGATGTGCTTTCTCGTCCACGGCCAAATAGTTCAAGAGCTTTTCGAGAGCGGGGTCGCCACCCAGCTCGCCCACCCGGCTTCGTAAATTGCGATAGTTGAGAAACGTCGCTTCTTCCTGAACCATGGAATACACCAGCATCCCGAGATGATCGTCGTGCGGAAGATTCCACTCGCGGGCGAAAACCTTGCCTTCCATGTCGGCCATGTACTCTTCGGAACGGCTGCCGGACTTGAGCAGCCAATCATTCAGTGCAAGCGAGTGCTTGGCTTCCTCGTAACCCCAGTTCGCATAGAACCATGTGCGCGATTTACTGTGTCGGACCTTGGGCAGAATTTTGGAAGAGTAATCTGGAAGAAATAACTCGACCGCACAAAACGTTTCAACGATGTCGGCCACGACCGGCTTCAGTCCCGGATTGCACTCCGCCCACGGAATATCGTCCACTAAGTTCCAACGCCGCTTCTTCTCCGCGAGGTCGAAGAAGTCGCGAAAGAGCTTCCACATCGCTCGTTCGTGTTCCGGCGGCAGCGTGATTGCTGGTGCGTCCATGGGTCCAGCTTGCGAACGAGGAAACGGGATGATCCAGGCGGGAGCATCGTCCTGCCTGGGCTTCTCAGGTTCATAGATGGATACGGAATTTGCCTCTTGAAGCGAGGGATTCGCCGGCTCCAGATTGGATTCCATTGGGCGTGACATTGGCATGATGAATCTCCTGAACGACTCAGAAATCGCCGCCACCAGTTCGAGTTGCACCACCGAGCACCCGCGTGGGCTCCTCGGCGCGGATGGGCTGCTTGAGTATCGGGCTCTTCGCCTCCGCACGGAATCTCGCCTCACCGGGCACGAGCCCCTCCACTTCGATCACGAATGTCGATTCCGCATTCGGAGCCAGCGTCGCGATCCTAGGAAACGTTACCCGCTCTGGAGCTTTCATTGGCCGCTCGATCTTGCCCTCGGCTCCGGGTCCGGACCCGCGAATTGTCCGCATCAACGTTGGGACTTCCGCCGAGACATCGACATTGTTCGCGGCCATTGTCCCCGCGTTCTTCACGCGAATTGTGTACGTCGTCTTCTGACCAACAGCGACGGGATCGTTCGAATCGGTCAGCGACATCTGCAAGGCAGGCACGCCGACAATTTCAATCGACGCACTCGCTGGCTTGCCCAGGGTCGTGGGCTTGATGAGCGATACCGATGGCGAACCCGACACGCTTGCGGACATCGTCGCCTTCGCCGATATCTTCTCGCACCGAACTGTGATTGCCACCGTTCGCTCCTGTCTGGCTGGCGCGGAGCCGAGATCCCAGACAACTTGCTGGCCATTTCCCTTTCCGCCATCTGTCGCTTTCACAAAGCTCACTTCGGGCGGCAGCATAGCTTTCACGACGAGTTTCTCGATTGGCACCTCACCCGTGTTGCGAACGACGAGTTGCCAGATCACTTCCTCGCCGATGAATCCACGAGGCGGCCCGAGAGCCGTTAGGCCCAAGGCGGCTTCCTGAATTTCAATCGTCGCGCTCTGCGGCACGGCCACCAGATTGTCCGTCGCGGTCGCACCGGCTTCGATTATCAACTTGCCGCTCTTCTTGGCCGATAGGGGAAGGGGCAAGGTCCGCGATTGGCCCGCGGCGAGTGAGGCAATCGTTTCGTCGAAACTCGTGCCTTTCGATGCCGTCTCTATCCCTTCGGTGAATCGAGCCTGAACGCGAATCTTCTCGGCCGTCGTTTGGCCTTCGTTCGTGATCTTGATCTGGAACGGCAGTGCTTCGCCGACTACGCCGGTCTTTGGTCCTTCGAGTTTCAGGACCAGCTTGGTTTCCGTTACGTTCACCGATGTCGAACTTCGCCCGGAAACACCGTCCTTCGTGCGAGCCTCGGCCGTCAGCGTGGCCGAGCCGATCTTTGCCGGACGATAGATCGCCTGGACCGGCTTGTTCTTCGTGGCCGCCGACATGGTCCAAATCAGCGTATCGCCATCGATAACCGCCCGTGGCTCGGTCCGAATCAGATTCATGCCTTCGGGAACTTTGGCCGTGAGCGTCACCTCACCCGCTCCGACCTTGCCAACGTCGCTCACTTCATAACTGACCATGGCATCTTGATTTAATGCGAGCGTTCGCGGGGCGGAGACGCGCACGCCGATCTCGGCTTCTTGCCAGGTCACCGTGGTTTCGCCCTTGGAAACGACCGTGAATTTTGTCGGATCGTCCGTGTTCTGCTTCACCACCTCGATGGCGACGCGAGTCTTTCCCGCTGAGGGCAGGGGCTGGGCGATCATCACCCGAGCATAGCCGTCTTCATTCACCATCGTCGTGGCTTCAGTCACGTCATCGACCGGACCACCGCGAACCGTCAGGGCCGCGGCCGGCCCGTCCGAAATCTTGTAGCGGACGCGATAGCCTTCAGGCAAACCGCCGGCTTTCTGAACTCGCGTCGATAACGACAACTCGCCCCCAGCTCGGGCTGTGACGGGGGCCGGGAAAATCAGCCCTGCCTCGGTCCACTGGATTCGCGAGTAGGCCCGATTCTTGCTCCAGTCGGCGATGGCCGGTGCGTAGGCCGTGACGACGGTTTCGCCTTCAATCGCTCCCGACACGACGCACCAGGTTTGCCCGGGGCCAATCGTGAATTCGTCGCCCCCTTTCGTCAGGCAATGATCGAGATAATCGGTC
>Ga0105044_10012057_pt1 | contig 11760 bp, 12 predicted proteins | sample MAT01_FD_78092 | JGI IMG/M metagenome (GOLD analysis project Ga0105044, IMG submission 78092) | Freshwater microbial communities from Lake Fryxell liftoff mats and glacier meltwater in Antarctica - MAT-01 | ecosystem: Environmental > Aquatic > Freshwater > Ice > Liftoff microbial mat | place...
TGACCCGTTCTGATTTACCCAAGCGAAAGTCCTGTAATCATTCACCTATCCATACGACAAAGGCCGTTGTAGGGGCGCGATATATCGCGCCCTGATGATTTATAGGGGATTTAATGTGGGCAGGATGTATCCTGCCCCTACAAACCCACGATTCTCACGGATAGGTGAATGATTACAAAGTCCTGCGTCTATTCCTCGCCGTTTGTTCGCTTCCAATTCTCATTAGGACACAACATGAACTTCAACACCTTGCCGCCGCAGGTGCTCCAGGATAAATGCAGGAGCCGCATCATCCGTAATCAGCACATCGATTTCATCTGCCCGCATGATAGGCGTCACCGATTGGACACCAAACTTACTCGAATCAATCATGACAATTGTTTTCCTGGCGGATCTAATCATCGCCTTCTTGACTTGAGTGTCGATCATCTGAGGGTCGGTCAAACCGGCCTCAAGTGAGACGAGGGACCGACGGCATGGCCGGATCGAAACCCGACAATGTTGGGTCTTAGCCTCAGACCAGTTAGGCTTTTCCAAAGAAATAGCTGTTCCCATTCAGAGAGGGGCAATACGAACAAACCATTTTTGGATCGTCGTCCGTGATTATCTTGTGGCTTATCCTTTTATTCTATATCGTCTTGGTCTCTGTTTTAACCTGGAAAAGCCTTACAAGCCCTGGGTTGGGAAGATGGACACACGGTGGTGCGCATTGCGAGTTTAGTGTTGGCCTCCATTCGATCTCATTGGGGCATTGAAAACCGCTGTCATTGGGTGTTAGATGTGGTGTTCAAGGAAGATGCGTCACGGACACGGACCAAAAACGCAGATGCCAATCTCGGCGTTTTGCGCAAGATTGCCTTGAACTTGATCCGACAGCATCCGACCAAAGGGTCGCTTAAAGGCAAGCGCTATCGCGCGGCATTGAATGAAGACTTCTTACTCTCGGTCATGCAATCTTCATTCAATCTCATGCGTTAGCCCTTGCAGAGGGGTTATGACCAAACAATAAATGCATAACACGCTCTACTGTCATATGACACCTCTCACCCCTTTTCGTTGACCTTCAGCAGTGTTTCCGCATGGGCAACCATGTTACGCTGAAAGGAGAGGTTATCTGGAAATTGTTTGCAGGGCGTCACTATAGAATATGACTCTCACTGCCGATTCCAAACGGCAGGTTTGATCTTTTGCAGGGGCTTACGTCGCTCACCCGTTCATCGATCCAGCATAGCCGCCGCAGTATGGTCTCACGCGAGGCGCTCTCAGGAGCCAATATCAATTTTCAGACGGCTTCATATGGATTCGTTCCGTGAATAGAGGCCTGTTATGCAAATCGCTCCACCTTCTGAAGACAAACGCTGGCGCATTGTGATGGCCACCATGCGGAAGCATGGATTTGCATCAGAGGCGCTGATTGAGACATTACACAGCGCACAAGAAGCGTTTGGATATTTAGATGATGCCACCCTGCATTATGTCGCGCAAAATCTGTCTATTCCTCTCAGCCGTGTCTACGGTGTCGCCACCTTCTACAACCTGTTTATGCTCAAGCCGCAGGGCGTACACACGTGTGTGGTGTGTCTGGGAACAGCCTGCTATATCAAAGGCGCACCCGAGATTCTTACTGCCGTCGAAGATGCGATACACATTCATAAGGGTGAAACCACCCCTGATAAGCAGGTGTCGCTGATGATTGCGCGCTGTTTAGGGACATGCGGCCTTGCTCCTGCTGTTGTCTTTGATGGCAATGTCGCAGGAAAGCTTGGGTCCGCTGAGGTCGTAAATCATATTCGGAAGTGGATCAATCATGAATCTTGAAGAACTCCATGATATCGCTGAACAGTATCGACATGAACGGGCCAAGGTGCAGAATCGCATCGTAGTATGTACCGGAACCGCGTGTGAATCAGCCCAGAGTGGGCAACTGATTGATGCGCTGAAAGCCGAGGTCAAACGCCAGGGATTTGAAAAACAGTGTGCCATTAGCGGAGGCGGCTGTCGGGGCATGTGTGCGGCAGGCCCGATGGCCACCGTTGAACCTCAGCAAATCCTCTATCAGCATATGACGCCGCAGGATGCCCCCGCGGTGATCGACAGTTTGAATGGCGCGACTGTTGAACGCCTTCAATGTGATACCTCAGTTCCATTTTTCACGCAGCAAAAGCGCGTCGTGCTGGAATACAGCGGTATGCTCAACCCTGAACATATTGAAGATTACATTGCCGTTGGCGGTTTTGAAACATTCTTAAAAGTCCTTACGATGACCCCAACCGATGTGATCGCAACGATTCAGCGCAGCGGCTTGCGCGGGCGCGGCGGCGCTGGCTACCCGACAGGCTTAAAGTGGAGCACTGTTGCAAAAGCAACCGCCTCAAAAAAATATGTTATTTGCAATGGCGATGAGGGCGATCCTGGTGCCTTCATGGATCGCAGCGTGATGGAGGCGAATCCGTACCGCCTTCTCGAAGGGATGCTGATCGCGGCCTATGCCGTGGGCGCACAGGAAGGCTATTTCTATGTGCGCGCTGAATATCCTCTCGCGGTCAAACGGCTGCGTCATGCCATTCATCAGGCCGAAAAATTCGGTTTCCTGGGACATGATATTTGTGACACCCCCTTCAGCCTTAAGCTGGATGTGCGCCTGGGTGCAGGCGCGTTTGTCTGCGGCGAAGAAACCGCTCTGATCGCCTCGATTGAAGGCAAGCGCGGCACGCCCCGTCCTCGTCCGCCGTATCCCGCCGAATCGGGATTGTGGGGCTTCCCAACGCTCATCAACAACGTCGAAACCTACGCCAACATCGTGCCTATTTTGCGCGAGGGCAGCGAGTGGTACACCAGCATTGGCACCGAACGCAGCAAGGGCACGAAGGTTTTTGCGCTCTCCGGGCGCGTGAAGAACACCGGATTGATCGAAGTGCCGATGGGTATGACACTGCGCGAAATCGTCTTTGATATTGGCGGCGGCATCCCCGACAACAAACGCTTTAAGGCGGTGCAAACGGGCGGGCCATCCGGCGGCTGTATTCCAGAACAGCATCTCGATGTGCCGGTGGATTACGAATCGCTCACGCAGTTGGGCACGTATATCGGCTCCGGCGGCATGATCGTCATTGATGAAACCTCGTGCATGGTTGATGTCGCCAAATACTTTATGGACTTCTGTATGTCCGAGTCATGCGGCAAGTGTATTCCCTGCCGCGTGGGAACAGCCCAGATGTACGGCTTGCTCGACAAAATCACGCACGGAGAGGCCACGTTAGACGATCTCGCGCTGCTGGAAGACTTATGCGAGATGGTGACATCAACCAGCTTGTGTGGTTTGGGGCAGGGCGCACCCAAGCCCGTCATGAGTACCCTGCGTTACTTCCGCGATGAATATCTCGCCCACATCGTTGATAAAACCTGTCCGGCGGGCGTGTGCAAAATACATCACGGGGAGGCAGTGCGATGAAACGCGTTCTCACTCTCAAAATCAACGGGGAAGAAATCAGCGGGCGCGAAGACGACTCAATCCTGGAGACCGCCCGCGATCATCAAGTTCCCATCCCAACCTTGTGTCACCTGGAAGGTCTGTCGGATGTGGGCGCGTGCCGCCTGTGTCTGGTGGAAATACACGGCTCATCCAAGCTGGTCCCTGCCTGCACGACCAAGATCAGCGAAGGCATGGATGTCCTGACAACTTCTGAGCGGCTGCAAAAATACCGCCGCATGATCGTGCAGATGTTGTTTTGCGAGGGCAATCATGTCTGCTCGGTCTGCGTCGTCAATGGACGCTGCGAACTGCAAAATCTTGCCACCACCCAGGGTGTTGATCACATCACCCTGCCGAATCTCTACCCTTCGCGCAGCGTTGATGCCTCACACGAACGTTTTGCCTTTGATTTCAACCGCTGCGTTCTCTGTACGCGCTGTGTTCGTGTCTGCGCCGAGGTTGAAGGCGCGCATGTCTGGGATGTGATGGGGCGCGGCATTCAATCCGCCATGATTACAGATCTGAAACAGCCCTGGGGAACATCACAAATGTGTACGAGCTGCGGCAAATGTGTGCAGGCCTGTCCCACCGGAGCCCTGTTTGAAAAGGGCAATGCAGTGGGAGAGATGACCAAACACAACGATTTCCTGGTACGGTTGGCAAAAATGCGGGAAGGTGACTCATGACTCGTAAACGCTTGGCTACGGTCTGGTTGGATGGTTGTTCAGGCTGTCACATGTCGTTTCTTGATATCGACGAGCACCTGCTTGAGCTTGCAGATCAGATTGAACTGGTTTACAGCCCATTGGTCGATCACAAAGAATTTCCCGACGATGTCGATATCACCCTGATTGAAGGCGCGGTGAGCAGTGAAGGTGATCTGGCAAAGATCAAGCACATCCGCAAACACACCCATCTGCTGGTGTCGTTGGGCGACTGCGCGGTTACGGGCAATGTACCCTCACTGCGCAACACCATCAGCGCTGAATCAGTGCTGCGGCGCGTGTATCTCGACCCATCGTTGTACAACCCGCATCTGCCTGGATCGGATGTACCCCAGCTTCTGCCACAGGTACGGCCTGTGCATTCTGTCGTCAAAGTTGACATTTATGTGCCTGGTTGCCCGCCATCATCGAAGACAATTTTGTATCTACTCACGGAACTCCTGGCAGGACGTATGCCGGACTTAAGCGACAAAACGCGCTTTGGCGCATAGGAGAGATCATGTCGCAGAAAATTACCATTGATCCCGTCACACGGATCGAAGGACATGCCAAAATCACCATTCAACTGAATGATGGTGGCGAAGTGGAGGAGGCACATTTTCACGTCACCCAACTTCGCGGCTTTGAGAAATTTTGTGAGGGGCGTCCGTTTCAGGAGATGCCCTCGCTGATGGCGCGTATCTGCGGCATCTGTCCCGTCAGCCATCTTATCGCATCCGCCAAAGCCTGTGATGCGCTTCTCGCGGTTCGGATTCCAGAGACAGCGGTGAATTTACGCCGCATTTTGAATCTGGCACAGATCATGCAATCGCACGCACTCAGCTTCTTTTATCTCTCGTCACCGGATCTGCTGCTGGGGATGGATGCTGATCCGGCCCAGCGCAATATCTTCGGTGTGGCACAGATGCAGCCCAAACTGGCGCGTAATGGCGTGCGTCTGCGCCAGATGGGACAGCAAATCATCGAGATGTTGGGCGAAAAACGCATTCATCCAGCATGGGTTGTGCCAGGCGGCGTGAGCAAACCCCTCTCGGCAGATCGGCGTGAGACCATCCTGGGGATGCTGCCCGAAGGCATCGAGATCATCCAGAATACCCTGACATGGTTCCGCAGCGTCCTTGCCAATTATGCCGATGAAATTGATGCCTTTGCGGTCTTTCGCACGCTGTTTATGGGCCTCGTGAATAAGACCAATCAGCTTGAAATGTATGATGGAACACTGCGCTTAATGGATGGCGACTGGCACAACATCGCCGATGGCTTGAAGCCTGAAAATTACGCCGAGTTTATCGGTGAGGCGGTCGAGACTCATTCTTATTTGAAATCGCCGTTTTATAAGCCGATGGGATATCCCAAAGGGGTCTATCGTGTAGGGCCGCTGGCACGTTTAAACATCGTTGACAACTGCGGCACCCCACGCGCCGATGCTGAATTGGAGTTTTTTCATACGCTGGACTCGCAGAGTTCATTTCATTATCACTATGCCCGCTTGATCGAAATTCTGTACTGCTTTGAGAAGATCGACGAGCTGCTGCACACCCCTGATATCCTCAGTGATCGCGTGCGGGCCCATGCCCAACCCAACACCTATGAAGGCATCGGCGTTGCAGAGGCTCCGCGCGGCACGCTCATGCATCACTACAAGATTGATGACAACGGCCTCATCACGTATGTCAACCTGATTATCGCCACAGGACACAACAATCTGGCGATGGATCGCGGCGTGCTGGAGGTGGCAAAGCGCTATGTTCACGGCGCAAGTTTGAATGAGGGTATGCTCAACCGCGTTGAGGCGCTGATTCGCTCCTTTGACCCCTGTTTGAGCTGTTCAACACACGCCGTCGGACAAATGCCGCTCAATATTCAACTGCTCGATCCAGAAGGACAGGTCATCGAGGAGATGAGACGGTGATTCTCATTATGGGGTATGGCAATGTCCTGCGCAGCGATGATGGCATCGGGCATGTTGTGGCGCAGCAAATGGGCCAGCGCCTCAGCCAAGACAACAATGAATTATGCGTTTATCTTATGCATCAGCTCACGCCGGAATTGGTCGTGCGCATTGCGGGGGCGTCTTATGTGATTTTCATTGATGCCCGCGAAGGGGGAACACCGGGAACAATCGCGTGTGAGACAGTTTCCCCACAGATCGCGGAAGGAGTGTTTACACACAACACCAATCCAGCAGCTCTACTTGGCACAGCCCGTGAATGGTATGGGTCTGCCGTGCAAGGACTGTTGATCTCCGTTGTGGGAGCGTCATTTGAGTACGGCGATGCGCTCTCCCATGAAATGAATGTCTTACTGCCAACCCTCCTGGATGAGGTTGAGCATTTAATCAAATCACATATCAACACAGTAGAGGCATAATCATGCACGAATTTGGCATCGTTGAAGACATCGTCAAAAACATTCTGCCAGGATTGTATTCAGATCATGTAGAACATGTCGCATCAGTACATTTTCGTCGCGGCAGCGCCTTCTCGGAAGATGCGTTGCGTCAGGCGTATCAGGTCACCACACAGGGAACGCCTCTTGAGGACGCTGTTCTGTGGATCGAGACCGTGAATCTCGACTATCAGTGCCCATGTGGTCATCATCAGGTGATTACGAGTGATGATCTGGAAGGTCACATGTTCATCTGCCCAGAATGCGGAGACATCCATGAGGTCGATGAGGCGCACGATCTGGAATTGATCGATATGTTCGCCGAAATGGTGTAAAGATGGACAGAGAGCGGCGGCGAATCATCGTTCAAGGCGTTGTACAGGGGGTCGGATTTCGCCCCTTTGTCTACGGCCTTGCCGCCGCTCTTGGCCTGACGGGATGGGTGGTCAACTCGCCGCAAGGGGTGCTCATCGAAGTCGAGGCCGCATCAGATATCCTTGAGGTCTTCGCGGCACGTTTGCACAACGAACTGCCGCCAAACGCCGCCATCGATCATTTTGACAGTCAGCCCATTGCCCCGCATGGCGATTCAACATTTGAGATTCGGCGCAGCAATCTACAGGGCGCAAAAACGGCACTGATTCTACCCGATCTCGCCACCTGTCCGGACTGCCTGCACGAGATTTTCGATCCAGCGAACCGCCGCTACCGCTATCCCTTCACCAACTGCACCCACTGTGGGCCACGTTTCAGCATCATTCAGGCGCTGCCCTATGATCGCGCCAGCACAACGATGCGCGGTTTCGTCATGTGTGCCGACTGCCGCGCCGAATATGAAAATCCGCTGAATCGTCGCTTTCATGCACAGCCCAATGCGTGCCACCGCTGCGGCCCACAGCTAACGCTCTGGAATCGTCATGGCAGAACGCTGTATCAACGCGATACGGCGCTCCTAGCGGCGGTGCAGGCCCTGCGCGATGGAAACATCGTTGCGCTCAAGGGCCTGGGCGGATTTCAACTGCTGGTTGATGCGTATAATGAAAACGCTGTACAGCGACTGCGTGAACGCAAAGGACGCTATGAAAAGCCTTTCGCGGTCATGATGCCCACATTGATGCAGGTTGAACAGATCTGCGATGTTTCGCCCACTGAAGCCCAGTTTCTAACATCCAGTGCCGCGCCGATTGTGCTGCTTCGCACTCATAGCGACCAGATCGCGCCCTCTATCACGCCGGAAAATCCCTATCTCGGTATGATGCTGCCCTATACACCGCTGCATCATCTGCTCATGGCTGAGTTTGTGAATCCGCTTGTGGCGACCAGCGGCAATCGCTCCGGTGAACCCATTCTCATTGACAATGATCAGGCATTGGCGGGACTTAGCACTATTGCGGATGTGTTCCTTGTCCATGATCGACCCATCGCCCGCCATGTGGACGACTCCGTTCTATATATCTTTGAGGAGAAGCCTGTTATGCTGCGGCGCGCACGCGGGTATGCTCCGTCTCCCGTTCATGTGGATGAAGTCAATGTCGAAATCATGGCGGTAGGGGCGCAGCAAAAAAATACGCTGGCCGTTGCGCATCATGGCAATGTCTTTCTCAGCCAGCATATGGGCGATATGGACAATGTGGCTGTGCTCGATGCGTTTACACGCACTCTGAGCGATTTTCAATCGCTATATGATCTGCATCCTGCGGCCATCGCCTGCGATTTGCACCCCGACTACACCACAACGCGATTTGCTGAACAATCCGGTCTGCCGCTCATTCGCGTGCAGCATCATTATGCTCATGTCTTATCTTGCATGGCAGAACATCATCTCAAAGGCCCTGTATTGGGCGTGGCCTGGGATGGGACAGGATATGGACTCGATGGCACGATCTGGGGCAGCGAATTTTTGCACATTAATTCAGAAGGCTTTGAGCGGGTGGCCCATCTTGCGCCCTTTCCGCTGCCCGGCGGCGAGAGTGCCGCACGTGAACCGCGACGGTGTGCGCTTGGACTGCTGTATGCCCTCTATGGCGACGATCTGCCGCGTGATCGACTGGATTTTACGCCTAGAGAGCTTGACCTGCTCATGACAGCCCTGCACAGGCAGATTAACACGCCTCTCACGTCCAGCATGGGCCGTCTGTTTGATGCAGTGGCCGCTTTGATCGGCCTGCGTCAGCGGTGCAGCTTTGAGGGACAGGCAGCAATGGCCCTGGAATTTTCTCAGGATGGTCTCAAGAGCGATGAATGCTACCCCTTCACAGTGACACCTGTTACTAGGGATGATGGTCACATTGAGCGCATTATAGAGCTGAAGACAATGATCGCGGCTCTGCTTAGAGAGACAAATTCAGCGGTTATCGCAGCCAAGTTTCATAACACGCTGGCCGCGATGATTGTCAAAATCGCGCAGCACACCGGCGAATCAAATGTGGTGCTCAGTGGAGGTTGTTTTCAAAATCTGGCGCTGCTGGAAAAGACGATCAGGAACTTACGACAGGCAGGATTTACTCCTTTCTGGCAGCAAAATATCCCCTCCAACGATGGGGGGCTTGCGCTCGGACAGATCATGGCCGCATTAAAGGATCAACATTATGTGTCTCGCCGTACCGGGGAAAATCATCAGCATCAGCGGTGAAGATCTTAACCGTGTGGGAAGAGTCAGCTTTGCCAATGTGATTAAAGAGGTCAATCTGGCCTATGTACCGGAGGCGCAGATCAACGATTATGTCATCGTCCACGTTGGCTTTGCCCTGAGCAAAGTCGATGCGGAAGAAGCACAGCGTGTCTTTGGTTATCTCGAAGAGATGGGCGATTTAGAAGAACTTTATATGACTGAGCAGGAACAGGGCGGCGGCGCATGAGCTTATAAGCTCATGCGCTGCCTTTCGTGATGACTTCAATAATATTTATTCGATAGGCTGATGCCATGAAATATATTGACGAATATCGAGATGCCAAAGCTGTCCAGCGTTTTTCCCGTGCCATCAAGCGGATCACAACCCGCGACTGGACCCTGATGGAGATTTGTGGCGGCCAAACGCACGCCATCGTCAAATATGGCATTGATGAGCTTCTGCCGCAGGGTATCACGCTGCTGCATGGGCCTGGTTGTCCGGTCTGCGTGACTCCTGTCGAATTGATCGACAAAGGCGTCGATATCGCAGGGATGCCCCATGTGATTTTCACCTCATTTGGCGATATGCTGCGCGTTCCTGGTACACGCGGCGACCTGCTCACGGCAAAATCACGCGGCGGTGATGTGCGAATCGTCTATTCTCCGATGGATGCGCTCAAACTGGCCCAGGCCAACCCCGATAAACAGGTCGTCTTTTTTGCTGTCGGCTTTGAAACGACGGCCCCCGCGAATGCGATGGCGGTCTATCAGGCAAAGCGGCAGCATGTCGAAAATTTTAGCATCCTCGTCTCACATGTCCTTGTTCCGCCCGCTATTGAAGCCATTTTAGGCGCACCCGACACCCGCGTGCAGGGATTTTTAGCAGCGGGCCATGTGTGTGCTGTCGTGGGCTATGAAGAATATTTTCCCCTGGCTGCCAAATATCATGTGCCCTTCGTCGTCACCGGCTTTGAGCCGCTCGATATCATGCAGGGCGTTTATATGCTCATCAAGCAGATGGAGACAGGCCGCGCCGAGGTCGAGAATCAGTATGTGCGCTGTGTGCGGCGCGAGGGCAACCTGCCTGCTCAGAAAATTGTGCAGGATGTGTTCCAAATCGTCCCGCGTAAATGGCGCGGCATTGGCGAAATCCCGTACAGCGGATTGGGCCTGCGCGATGACTATGCCCTCTTCGATGCTGAAAAACGCTTCGGTGTGGCCGATTACACGGCTGACGAGAGTCCCGACTGTATGAGCGGCGCGGTTTTGCAGGGCAAGCTCACACCGCATCAATGTGCTGCCTTCGGCACGCTGTGCACGCCAGAGCATCCCCTCGGCGCGACGATGGTATCGTCAGAGGGGGCATGTGCCGCTTATTATCGCTATCGTCGTCAGGAGATTCAGCATGGTTGACTTCGCCTTGAGCTGTCCCGTCCCCACCACTGCATCAACTATTCAGATGGCTCATGGCAGCGGCGGTACGGCCATGCACAAACTTCTTGAGTCGGTGTTTATGCCCGCCTTTGCGAATCCTTTTCTTGCAGTGCAGCATGACAGTGCGGCCCTGTCGATCAGTGGGACGCGGTTGGCCTTCACGACAGATTCATTTGTCGTGCATCCGCTGTTTTTTCCGGGTGGCGATATTGGCTCACTCGCAGTCAACGGCACCGTCAACGATCTGGCGATGTGTGGGGCACGACCTCTCTATCTCAGCGCGGCTTTCATCCTTGAAGAAGGTCTGCCCTTTGAAACACTACAGCGCGTCGTTGACTCAATGCAGGCAGCAGCGGCAGCGGCTGGCGTGTATATCGTCACAGGCGATACCAAAGTCGTCGATAAAGGCAAGGGCGACGGCCTGTACATCAACACTGCTGGATTGGGCATCATTGAGCATCAGTTGACGATTGCGCCGCAGACGGTGTGTTCCGGCGATGTCATCATCTTGAGCGGCGACGTGGGACGGCATGGTATGGCGGTGATGGCGGTGCGCGAAGGGTTAGAATTTGAAAGTCCGATCACAAGTGACTGTGCCCCTCTCACAGCTCCGATCCAGAAACTTCTTCATGAACAGATTGATATCCACTGCCTGCGCGATCTCACGCGCGGCGGCCTCGCCAGTGGGCTGGTTGAGATTGCGACAACGGCAAAACTCCATCTGCACGTTCATGAACAAGCCATCCCCATCAGCGAAGATGTGCGAGGCGCGTGTGAAATTCTAGGCTTAGATCCGCTGTATGTCGCTAACGAAGGCTGTTTTATCGCCTTTATCGCCGCACAGGATGCCGAACGTGCGCTGCGGGTGCTTGGCGGGCAGGCATGTCGTATCGGTGAGGTAACCTCTGTGCATCAGTGCGGCCTCGTCACCCTGCAAAGTGCGATCGGTGCAGCACGAATAATGGAGATGTTGAGTGGGGAGCAGCTTCCCCGCATTTGCTGATTATGAACCTATCCGTAAACCTGTTTGACACGCATGAATGTGTCTTGATCGTCAAGGACACAGCACGCTGTGCCCCTACAAATTCTGATGAATATATCTCGTAGAGGCGCAGCGTGCTGCGCCCAAA
>Ga0105044_10012058_pt1 | contig 11759 bp, 10 predicted proteins | sample MAT01_FD_78092 | JGI IMG/M metagenome (GOLD analysis project Ga0105044, IMG submission 78092) | Freshwater microbial communities from Lake Fryxell liftoff mats and glacier meltwater in Antarctica - MAT-01 | ecosystem: Environmental > Aquatic > Freshwater > Ice > Liftoff microbial mat | place...
GAGAGGGGACGCCAGAAGACGTGGCGAACGCAGTGCTGTTCCTCGCTAGCGATGCGTCCGCGTACATCACCGGTGACTCGATCGAGATCAACGGTGGCCTCTACTTCAGCTGACGGGCGCGAAGAAATGCCAACCGAGATGCCAACCGAGATGCCATCCGAGGGGCCATCCACGCGCAGCCACCGCGACCAACCGTTCGTGCAGAGTGCGCAGGTGGAGTGGGAGACGGTCGGCCAAGGTGTGCGCCGTAAGGTTCTCGCGCACACCGCCGACCTGATGCTCGTACGCGTCGACTTCGAGGCCGGGGCAATCGGGCCGCTGCACTTTCATCCGCATCGGCAGATCACGTACGTTGCCGATGGTCGATTTCGCGCACACATGGGCGACGAAACGCGTGAACTCGTGCGTGGCGACACGTTTCTTGCCCTCGCGAACGTCCCACACAGCGTTGTTGCGCTCGAGTCGGGGACCCTGCTCGACAGCTTCACCCCGGCGCGTGAAGACTTTCTGACGCCGACTGCATGATGGCGAACGGCGTGCGCCCGGTGCGCGGATTGCGGTGGTGGATCATGGGGATGATCTGTCTGTTGACGATCATCAACTACATCGACCGCATGACGCTGTCTGTGCTTGCGCCCACGATCATGACCGAGTTCGGCATGACGAACGTGGACTACTCGCGCGTCGTCACCACGTTCTTGCTCGCCTATACCATCTCGCAGGGACTCTCGGGCAAGGTGCTCGATCGCGTCGGAACGCGCGTTGGCTTCATGATCTTTGTCGGCATTTGGACGGTCGCGTCCATGCTGCACTCCACGGCGCGCAGCGCCGTACAACTCGCGGGCTTCCGCTTCCTGCTGGGCTTGGGAGAGGCGGGTAACTGGCCAGGCGCCGCGAAGACCGCAGCAGAGTGGTTTCCGGCACGTGAGCGTGCATTCGCCATGGCGATTTTTAATAGTGGTGCGAGCATCGGTGCGGTAATCGCGCCACCGCTCATCACATGGGTCGCGCTTTCGTTCGGATGGCGACGCGCGTTCTTCATCGGATCGTCGCTGTCGGCGGTCGTCATGGTGCTCTGGTATTTCTTCTTTCGCACACCAGCCGAACATCCGCGCCTCTCCGCGCAAGAGCGCGCACACATCCTTTCCGACGATGCCGATGACGCGCCACTCGGCGCTGCTCGCAAATGGCGCTCGCTCTTTCGCTATCGCCAAGTGTGGGCCATCATCGCGGCGCGCTTCTTTACCGACCCGATCTGGTGGTTTCTGATCTCCTGGCTGCCCAACTATCTGAAGAACGAGCGCGGCTTCAGCCTCGCACTCATTGGAGTGCTGGCATGGATTCCGTTCCTGTTCGCTGACATCGGCAGTCTTGTTGGTGGCGCGACATCGAGTCTCCTCATTCGCCGTGGATGGTCCGTCAATCGCGCGCGCAAAACCGTAATGTTCACCAACGCGCTTCTGGTGCCGATTGGCGTCTGTACCATCGTGTTCACCAACAGTGACGCGTTGGCGATCGTCGCGATCAGTCTCATCGCGTTCGCGTTTCAAGGGTGGATCGTGAACGTTCAAACGCTCCCGTCCGACTGTTTCCCCCGGCAGGACGTCGGCTCGGTCGCTGGCATCGGCGGCACCGCAGCCGGTATTGCCAGCATGGGCTTCACGCTGCTCGTGGGCTGGGTCGTCGACCATTATTCGTACGCGCCTGTTTACGTCATGATCGGTGCGATGGCCCCGCTCGGCGCGCTCGTTTTCGCCGGCATCATGGGGTCCATCGAGAAGGCGAAGCCGCTCGCCGTCTGACGGTCACTTGCGTCGTTCCGAACGATGCTGAATCGCACGGCGTAGAAAGACACGAGTGCTCTCTTTAAATCCACCGGGCCGATTCGTTGCCTGTTTTCCAGCGCAATTCACGCTTCCTGCTCCGGACCATCCTGATCCCGGCCATCGTGCTCGGCGCTGGCGCATGTGCATCGGCTGCCACCCCACGTGCTCCGGTTCTCGCATCGGGCGCCGGCGTGGTCGTGCCCGGATCGGCCGCGACCGCGGTCGCACTGGCCACCGCCGATAGCGCCGCACGGGCGTTTGCGCCGGCAGACGTTGAGTTCATGCAGGGCATGGTGCCGCACCACGCGCAGGCCGTCATCATGGCCGGGTGGGCCTCGTCACACGGTGCGCGCGCAGACATCCAGCGACTTTGCCTCCGGATCATGGCGGCTCAGAGCGACGAGATCGCCATGATGCGCCGCTGGCTTCGTGAGCGAAAGCAGGACGTACCCGACTCCAACGCGACCCGCCACGTCATGAAGATGGACGGCATGTCGCATGAGATGATGATGCCGGGAATGCTCACCGATGCCGAGTTGGCGCGACTCGACCGCGCGCGTGGCTCGGAGTTCGATCGCCTCTTTCTCAACGGCATGATCGGTCATCATCGCGGCGCGATCGATATGGTCAACACGTTGCTCAGCAACGGCAACGCCGGGCACGACGAGACCGTGTTCCGGTTTGCCAACGATGTCGTCTCGGATCAGTCGGCTGAGATCTCGGTGATGTTGCGAATGCTCGAAACTGTGCCCCCTCTCTAACCGGACTGGAAGATGCGCCGAAGCCCGTTTGCCCTCGCGACCCTCGCGATCCTCGCGGTCGTGGTGGTTGCCTGTTCCCGTTCGACGAGCACCGTCGGTGGTCCACCGGCGCCGGCCGAAGGCACGACCATCACGGGCGATGTTTCGCTCGCCAACGCTCCATCCATGCGCTATCCCGGGAGCGCCAAGGCGCCGAACCCTGATCCACGCATCGGGCTCAAGGCCGGTGAATCAGCGAGCGAAGCGGGAGAGGCGTCCTTCAATATGAAGATGCTCTCCACTTCACCCGCGCCCGCCGGCTTCACTGGTCGCGGCGCAACGGGATCGGATCTCGCCTTCAGCGGCAACTACATCATTCAGGGCAACTATCGCGGCATCCTGATCTGGGATGGGACTAACCCGCGCGCGCCCAAGCTCGTGTCATCCTTCCTTTGCCCTACGAGTCAGGGCGATCCCATCGTGTATGGTAACTTGCTCTTCGTTTCGGGCGAAGGCCAAGGCGCGCGTCGAGTTGGTGGCACGTGCGATTGTGCAGCTCTCGAAGTCGTCGTGTGTGCCGACGCCGATTTCGTAAGAACTGGTCTGACGCGCATCTGTGGGCTGGATGCGCGCCGTTCTGCAGGCACACGACTCGGAAGCCTTACTCGTAGCGCAGCACCGCGCACACACGATCGGCCCAGTCGCCGGTCGCCGTCCATCGCCGCACCGCCCAACCATCGATCGACTCGGACGCCGCGTCGAAAACTGCACGCACGTCGCCGCGCCCGATCAGTCGTTCAAAGTGCCCCTCGCCGGTGCGATTCGCGGCCGTTGGATATCGCGCCCAGGCAAAATGCTCGCGATGCGTCTGGCTAATCGCGGCGAGCAACAGCAACCCTATGGCGACCGGGCGCGCAGCGTTCGCATCCGTCAGCTTGAGCCGTACCCCGTAACACACTTCGCCCGCATAAGGGGCGATCGTCGGCGTGAAGCTCACCTCGTCGATCGTAACGCCGGCGACATGGTGCTGCAGGAAGCAGCGCGCAACAACACTCGAATCCACCCACGGCGCACCGATCTGCCGAAACGGGGCATCCGTTCCGCGGCCTACGCTGAGATTGGTCGCCTCAAACAGACAGATGCCCGGATATAGCTCCGCACTCGCAAACTCCGGCATTGCCGGTGATGTCGGCACCCAGGGCAACGCACAGTCGCTCCAACGCATCGCGCGCGTCCACCCCGCGCACGGAATCACCGTCAGCGAAGCGTCGGGAAACTGCTCGTGCTGCCAGAGCGTCGCCAATTCACCGAGCGTCACCTGATGTCGCAACGGAATGACGGCCTCGCCAAGAAACGATCGATGCGCGAGATCGAGCATCGGCCCTTCCGCACACGAAAGATCGCCACCAAGCGGATTCGGGCGATCGAGCACAACCAGCCGCGTGCCCGTCTCCGCACACGCGGCCATCGCGTTGTATAACGTCCACGTATAGGTGTAGCAGCGCGTGCCCACGTCGGGAATATCAAAGAGCAGGGCATCGAGATCGCGCAACGATTGCGCCTCGGGGCGCGTGCGTTCCCCGTACAGCGAAATCACCGGCAACTGTGTCTCCGCATCGAAGCCGTCGCTCACCGCAGCGCCATCGTCTGCCACAGCGGTGAGCCCATGCTCAGGCCCAAACAGCCGAACCAGCGGCACGCCTGCGCCGAGTAGCGCCACGCGCGAGCGAGACCCGACGTTACGCGCTAATCGCGCCGCATCGTTGGTGACGAGACCAACCCGTGTCGCCCCGTGCAGCAACGACGGATCGTCGCACAGCCGGTCGACTCCAAATCGCACGGTCGCTGGCATATCCGATGGTGAATGTTGACCTCCCGGCGCGGGGGCATCGATTGGCTCATCCCCCAGCCGCCGCGCACCGGCAATGTTGCGCCCAACCCCCTCGGCTAGCTACTCTCGACTAGCCCTCCTCCCAACTTCCCAGCCCTATGCGCTACCTCCCGACCGCCGCGGCCGCACGCCGCATGGACACGACCGAGCTCCGCGATCACTTCCTCGTGGCCAATTTGTTTGCTGTAGGAACTATTGTGCTCGAGCCCATTGATCTGGACCGCGCTATTCTCGGCAGCGCGGTCCCGCTGACCGACGCGCTCTCGCTCCCCACGCCGCCGCTGCTTCGTGCGGACTACTTCTGCGAACGACGCGAACTGGGCGTACTGAATGTCGGGGGAGCGGGGACCGTCACGGTTGATGGTACATCGTATGCGCTCGCTGCCCACGACGCGCTCTATGTCGGGCAAGGGTCGCGCGATGTCAGTTTCGCGAGCCACGACGCGGCCACGCCGGCGCGCTTTTATCTCATCAGCTACCCGGCGCACCAGGCCTATCCAACGTCGCGCATCACGCCAGCAGATGCAGACGTGCTCGAGCTCGGATCGCAGGAACAAGCGAACAAGCGCCAAGTGCGTCGCTACATCCACCTCAAGGGTGTGCGCAGCGCGCAGCTGGTGATGGGCGTGACGGTGCTCGCGCCCGGAAGTGTGTGGAACACGATGCCCGCGCACATCCACGATCGACGCTCCGAGGTCTACCTCTACTTCGATCTCCCGTCTGACGCAGTCGTGATGCACCTCATGGGCGAACCGACGGAGACACGCTCCTTGGTGGTTCGCGATGGAAACGTGGCGCTCTCGCCCGGGTGGAGCGTGCACAGTGGCTGCGGAACGCGCGCGTATTCGTTCTGCTGGGCAATGGGCGGGGAAAATCAGGACTACGCAGACATGGATCCTGTCAGCATGGAGACGTTGCGATGAGACATCGAGTGAGAGCTCGGGTGATGCCTCGAGCGCCGCATCACCCGATCGGGCGGCTGCGCGTTAGCGCCGCACTCTTCGGATTCGCGTCGCTGCTGCCGCTTGCTGCCACCAATGCGCAGGGCTCGATCATGTTGCGCGCCAGCAACTCGCTCCCGATAGAACGCCGCGATGAAATCATCTCGGTGCCGTGGGCGACCGTCACCGCCAAGCTCGCGAGCGCCACGTCGACCAAAGTTCGCGTGACTGATGGTGACGGTCGCGAACTGCTCTCCCAGGTGGTCGACAACGATGGCAACGGCACCTTCGACGAGCTGATCTTTCAGGCATCGTTCGGACCGAAGGACACGCGCCGCTTTACCGTCGAAGCCACCGCGCCCTCGGCAACGCCGCCCCGCGTGCACATTCGACACGACGAACCGCGCGATGACATCGCGTGGGAGAACGACATCGGCGCGTGGCGCATCTATGGCGAAGGACTGAAGAAGACATCGTCCGCGATGTCCAGTGCCGGTATCGACGTCTGGAGCAAGAAGACGCGTGCGCTCATCGTCGAAAAATGGTACGACAAGGGACACGACTCCTATCACGTCGACACCGGCGAAGGCGCGGACTTCTTCGACGTCGGCCAAACACTCGGCGCGGGCGGCGTCGCCGTATGGAAGGGCGACACGCTCTATCGGCCGGACAACTTCAAGGCGTGGAAGATCATCAACAACGGTCCGCTCCGCGCCACGTTCGAGCTGCGCTACGATCCGTGGAGTGCGCCGGGGCTCTCGGTCAGCGAAGTGAAGCGCATCAGCGTCGACGCCGGCCAGATGCTCTATCGCGAAGAGAGCACGTTCAAAGTCGAAAACGGCACCGCCACCACGATTCCCTACGTCATCGGTCTCGTGAAACGTCCGGGGCTGGTTGGTAGCACCAGCAAAATCAACAGCTACGCGTGGCTCGCCGCATGGGGCCCGACTGCGCCTAAGAATGGTGGGCACGGCGAGATCGGTACTGCCGTCATCATTCCGCGCGACAGAGTCGCAGACTGGAAGGAAGAGCACGGCCACTATCTCGCCGTGTCGAGCGCCACGTCCGGCCAGCCGGTGGTGAACTACGTCGGCGCTGCCTGGACTGCGGCCGGTGATATCCCCTCGCCGCAAGCATGGTGGAAGTATCTCGACTCGTTTGCGCAGCGACTCGGCGCTCCAATCACCGTCACCGTCGCGCAGTAAGTCGCCGCGCGCGTGCGACGAATGCACAACGCCGTGTCAGTCCGGGATATGACGCAGGCGCAGCACCTGAATCTGCTGATTGATCTTGCCTTCGACGTACGGCGTGGTCGTCGTTCCAGTCACTTCAAGCCCGACGACTGGCAGCTGCGCGTGGAATGTCGCGAGTGCCACACGGCCCGGATCAGCGATGATGGCCTCACCATCCGGCTTCAGCGCACGCTTGATGCACGCCGCCACCAGCACGGCGTACTCCTGCTCGTAAATCACGTCTGCGGCAACGATCATGTCGAACGTGCCGATGTCGGCAGGCCACTCGCGCCAGTTCACCATCCGGACGTGCGGATCGCGGCCAAGATTGCGCCCGGCATTGGCCCGCGTCACCTGCAGCGCATCTTCGTAGTAGTCGGTGGCCGTCACGTCGAAGCCCGCGCGCATTGCCGCAACCGTCGGCAATCCAAGCCCGCAGCCGAGTTCAAGCAGAGTGCGCCCGGCGCCATTCTCGCGCAGCAGCGTGGCCGCGAGTTGACGGGACGACGGCCAGAGATCGGCCCAATACGGCAGCCGTTCATCCATGACATAGTCGGCCTCGCTGATCAGATGGTCTGCGTTAGCCGGCTTCCGTAACGTGAATGTCACATCCCCGACGACAACCGTCTCATCACCCAGCACGAAGCGCCGCGCCAGTGCCTCATCAAGCGCGGCGCCATGCAGCGTCGTGATGTTGTCGCGTACGATATCGCTCCACTGCTGACTCATGACTGCTCCGGCCAATGGCCGCCAACCGCTGTACCCAGAAAATCGCTACCCGGAATGAGCAGTGCATCGAGCATCATCCCGGCCTCGACATGATTGACCGCCTCCGGCACAATCAGCAGCGCGTTCGCCATTGCCATGGTGCGCAACAGATTTGAACCCTGCGGCCCTGCAAGTGTCGCGTCCAACATCCCATCTATTGCCGGCAATAGTCGCACGCGCACGAAGTGCGTGAGCGGCGCGGCGGTGTCAAAGCTCGCGTTCATCCGCACGCGAAGTGGCACATGGTGTACTGCGCTATGCCCGCCAAGTGTGCGGATGAGCGGCCAAGCAAAGAGGGCACCGGTCACCATGGTCGAGACCGGATTGCCGGGCAGTCCGAGCCATGGCACCCCGAGCACCTGTCCCGTTCCGATCGGGCCGCCGGGACGAATACGTGCGCGCCAGAAGCCGAGTTTGCCTTCGAGTGCAACAAGTGCATCGCGCGTGTAGTCATGCGCGCCAACGGAAACCCCGCCCGTGGTCACCAGCAGGTCGCACCCATCGTTCACTGCACCACGGATTGCATCGGTGACAGCGTCAAGGTCATCTGCAAGCAGTGGAAGCACTCGCACATCTGCTCCCGCTTCGCGCAGCAACGCCGGCAGTGCATACGAGGTGGACGAAACAATGCGACGTCCCGCCAATACTTCGTCAAACCGATCGAGCAACACCAGCTCGTCGCCGCTGGAGAGCACGGTGACGCGCGGCCGACGATGCACGCGAACTGTCGCCTCGCCTACACTCGCCAGCGTCCCCAGGTGCGACGCTCCGATTGTGACGCCCGCATCAAAGACCGTCGCGCCGACGGCGACGTCTTCGCCACGTGGCCGCACATTCCCACGTCCAGCAAGGTCGCGATCGCTGCTGATGCGCACGACGTCGAGTCCACGATCGGTGTCTTCAATGCGCACCACCGCTTCGCACCCGGGCGGCACCGGGGCGCCGGTCATGATGCGCGCAGCGCTCCCGGCCACGAGTGTGGGAAGCAAAGTCGAATCGGCCCCAGCGGGGATTGAGCCGATGACACGCAGTGACACCGGCCGATCACCCGCTGCCCCGCGCACATCGCTACGCCGCACGGCATAGCCGTCCATGCCGGCGTTATCCCACGGCGGCAATGCAACCGGACTCGTGACGTCCTGCGCCAGTGCTCGGCCCATCGATTCTTCGAGCGCGATGGTCTCCGAACTGAGCGGAGTTACATCGCGCAAAACCGCCGTCAGCGCGTCGTGATACGAGAGTGCAGTGACTTTCGGGTCAGCGGTCACGAGCGTCGCCACCGCTGCCGACGCGAGACGCCGCAATCGTTACGACGAGCAGATCCTGCACGCGCTCGATTTCGCGATTGGGAACCGTATAGTTGTTGCACAGCATCGAGAAGAGCACCAGATGGCCGTCTGCGGTGGTCACGTAGCCAGAGAGCGAACGCGCTTTGTCGACGGTGCCGGTCTTGGCGTGCGCGTTGCCCGCGGCTGGGGTCCCTTTCATACGATTGGCAATAGTACCGTCGACTCCGGCCAGTGGCAGTGCGTCGCGATACAGATCAAACCACGGTGAGAGTCGCATCGCATCGAGCACCTTCACCACAGCGCGCGGTGTCAGATAGTCATGACGTGAAAGTCCACTGCCGTCGCGATACGCGATTTCGTCTGCGCCAACACCAAAGCCCGCAAGAGTGCGAGCGCCGACCGCGCGGGCGCTGTCCGCCGAGCCGCTTCCGCTTGCCACGAGCCCACTCGTGCGGAAAAGCAACTCGGCGATCTGATTCTGCGACGGCTTCTGCATCTTGGGGAGCACTTCACGAAGCGGCGGCGACACGAGCACGACAACCGTATCCGACGGAGCCAGCGCACTGACGCTGTCCGCCTTGGCCTGCTGCCGTCGGGTCAACTTCCGTACTGGGGCGTCGACCACTCGCACACCGCCCGCGATCAGTCGCTCGCGCAATGCCGCGCGAAACGCATCGCTCGGGTGACGATACGCGACCGTGACTGAAGCACTGTCACCAACTGCCACAGCACCAGTCAGCTGCAATGTGACGCCCACGCTGTCATATTCGGCCTGCAACCGATCAGCGCGGGATGCCGGAGCGCGCGTCTCGACCTTGACGGACAGCGGTGGATACGACGAGGTCGGCATCCGCACGACGCGCACCGGCGCGCCAAACTTTGCTCCGCCAAAGACGCGCACATTCAGTTCGCCTTCGTTGAACATCAATTCATCGACCGCGGCGCTGTAGGACAGGTCGAAATCGTCGGCCTGCCAACCGAATCCGGTGGTTGCCCCGGTGAACGCATCGCCGAATGCCGCAACGTTGCCAACCACACGCTTGATGCCGCGCGCCTTGAGCGCTGTCACGACGGTGTCGAACGCACTCGCCGCCACACCGCCGCGCATCGTATCGCTGAAGCTCGGATCGCCGCTTCCGGACACGAGTAGATCACCATACCAGGTATCCCCGCGTTGACGTCCACGCAGCATCACCGGTGTGCGCCAGCGATAGTCGGGGCCAAGCTGCTGCATCGCGACCGCTGCAGTCAGCAGCTTTTCATTTGACGCGGGCATGAACATGCGATCGGCATCGTGCGAGATCAGCGTGTCCCCTGAAGTGACATCGACGACCAGCAGCCCCCAACGCGCGGTACGCCACATAGGCGACGCGGTCGCAGAATCCGCGATGTGCCGCACTGTCGCACCCAACGTCGGCGGTGTGCGCACCACGGCCGGCGGCACCGCAACGGGCTCGGCCACACTCATTGGTGGCGTCACTGGCTCGGGCCGGTGTGGTCCAACAGCCGCCGTCTTACCTCGCGCGCACGCCACGGCGGTCAGGCCCGCACTAATTACGAGCGCGCGGGACAGCGCCGACTGTAAACGATCGGCAATGAAACGGGCCAGATTTTCGCCGGTGCGAATCAACTTGCCATCCGCAAATTCAGGGACATCGAGAGTGATGTTGCGATGTACGAGTCGCCATGAAAGTTCGGATGCGCCCAAGCACCAAATACATCAGCGTTCTCGGCGTCGCTCCAATCCGGGCGACGATAGCGGTGCGTCGCCGCAAAGCCTACGCGACGCGTGAGTGTCGTGCGCGACATGCGATCGCTACCGGAAGATCGGTAGCGAGACACCCGCCGACAGCGCCCAATTGCCACGCCACGCCGACTTCGCACGCGTATCACTCAGCACCGACGTCGTATCAGACGCCCTCACGAAATACTTGTCGGGGTACTGATACTGCCAAATCGAATTCGTTGCGTCACCCCGAATTGCCCACCCGTTCTTGAGCAGATACTTGATTCCGGCACCGTAGCTGAACGAAAACTTCGTACCGAACTTGTACGCGCCCGTATCAGCGGTTCCGAAGTCACTCACGAGACCAACGCCCCCCGTCAGCGACGGGATGAGGTGACGCCACGTCTTTTGCCCGGTGAGCGATAGATCGAGCCCCAAATCCACCATGTGGGTCGTCACGTTCGGCGTGCCCACCAAGCGCGTGGCTTTCGGTTTGGACGGGTCGAGCACATTCCGGTCAGACGGTGCAAACGAGTAGCGCGCATAGAGCGCAGCGGGACCACCAACGGGCAGGTCATAGCGTAGAGACGCAAACGGCGACGCGGCCGGCGCGACATTGGCCGGGTCCCGCTTCACGAAGAGCTGACCGACGCTCACGGAAAGCGTCTGCCCCGTCTTCACGTCCTCGTACGGACTCTTGTCCGGGAGATGTCCAACCTGTGCGACGGCAATCTGCGCAGAAGCAACGAGCAGACACGCGACGGCCAGCGGCGCAAGGGAGCGTGCGCGAGGCGGAGCAGTCGGAAAAGAAAAGTTCATGAGACCGTGGGAGGGTGCGAAAGGTCGCGCAGATCGCGACCGGTCATCTCGGCGGGTTGCGCAACGCCAAGAAGTGCAAGGACAGTCGGACCGACATCACAGAGTACGCCACCATCACGCAGTGTGCGATCACCATCCGGATCAATCACAACGAGAGGTACAGGATTGGTGGTGTGTGCCGTGTGCGGCTGGTGCGTGACGGGATCGACCATCACGTCTGCGTTACCATGGTCGGCCGTGATGATCAGCCGCGCGCCGCCTTTCTCCGCCGCCTCGAGAATACGGCCAAGGCAGTGGTCCACCGTCTCGACGGCTTTGATCGCGGCCGGGATCGAGCCGGTGTGCCCGACCATGTCGCAGTTGGCAAAGTTGCAGAGCACGAAATCGTGCGTGCGATTGGCCAACGCGTTGCAGAGAATGTCGCACACACCTTCGGCGCTCATTTCGGGTTGCAGATCGTACGTCGCAACCTTTGGGCTCGCGACCATGCTGCGATCCTCGCCGGGGAACGGCGCGTCGCGCCCACC
>Ga0105044_10012059_pt1 | contig 11758 bp, 6 predicted proteins | sample MAT01_FD_78092 | JGI IMG/M metagenome (GOLD analysis project Ga0105044, IMG submission 78092) | Freshwater microbial communities from Lake Fryxell liftoff mats and glacier meltwater in Antarctica - MAT-01 | ecosystem: Environmental > Aquatic > Freshwater > Ice > Liftoff microbial mat | place...
AGCGGCTTCATCAACGACATCGGCTTCGAGACCTACCACAAGATCCTCGAAGAAGCCGTGCGCGAACTGAAGTCGGAGCACTTTGCGGAGCTCTTCGAGGACCGCCAACTCTCACGCGGCGCCACGCGCGACCAGAGCGACGATTGCATCATCGAAACCGACCTCACGATGCTGATCCCGAACAGCTACGTGAGCGAGACCGCTGAACGACTAGCGCTCTACCGCAAACTCGACGACATCAAGGACGAAGTGGAACTCGAAAAGTTCACCGCCGACGTCGCTGATCGCTTCGGCCCCATCCCCGACCAAGTGAAGGAACTCATGGAAGCCATTCGCCTACGTTGGCTGGGCCAGCGCATCGGTTTGGAAAAGATGGTCTTGAAGAAAGGTACGCTCATCGGGACTTTCATAGCAGATCAGAAGCATCCGTTCTTCGCGGGGGATACCTTCCACGCTGTGTTGCGCGCCGTGCAAGCTCAGCCACGAAGGTTCAAGGTGTATGAGAAGGCTGGGACATTACGGATCAGTGTGCAGGACGTGAAGAGCGTGCATGACGCCAAACAAACTCTCGAAGGATCACTGGGAGTCCCCGCTTGATCAGATTCTCGGCACCTATCGCCGACCAGAAGCACGGCTTCCTCGAGAGTGATGGGTTCAATCCAGTACTACGAGCCGTGCAAGCGCAACCCCGGCGCTTCAAAGTGTACGAGAAGGCGGGAACCTTAAGAGTGAGCGTGCAAAGAACGCAGTCCATCCACGAGGCCAAGGAAGTGCTGGGGGCAGCCTTAAGTAGACCTGCTTGAAATGAAATGTGGGTAATGGATCATTTACGGGTAGGGTTCATATCTGCCGGAGTCCCACCGTTGCAGTTAGCGAACCAAGTGCCGAACACGTTGATAAAATGTTCACATCTCATTCATTGGGAATAGGATTTTTCGCTAAGGGGGGGGGTAGCTTTGGCAATCCAAAACCCTACCCTCCGTGAAAAGCTTACTAACCCCATGCTTTGCGTTGTTTTCCTTGATCGGGACCGCACAGGAGATCATCGATACTGTTGCCTGGGTCACAGTGCATGACAGCCGATTCATGCCTGATGAGCATGGTGAACGCCTCAGCATGAGTCTGGAGCTTAACGCGCTCTTTGCTAGCCATGGAGTGACGGCATACCTCCAGCCCATGGCATTCGCAAGAACGAAAAGGTTGCGCGAGCGATGCGAGATCCGGGGTACCGGCGACTTGGCGCCTCTGTTTCAGGCAATGACTCAACAATTTCCGGGCGTCTTCAACGAGTTCTTGAAGCATCAAACCGCTGGGGAGGAGATCGCACTTTATGATCCGCCGGATAACATGTGGCAGGTCACTGTAGGTGATCCGAATAATTGGCTATGGCACCTGAAGAAAACACAGTGCGACCTTGCATGGGACATTACCCGCAGCGATCCAAGTATTCGCGTTGGCATCATGGACGGTAAGATCGACGGCACCCACCCGGACATACAGAGCAAACTGGTACTGCCCTATGGATGCATACACCCCGTCCTTTCAGTTCACTTGCACAGGAGCTGATTTGCATGGCACGGGCGTCGCAGGCATCGCAGCTGGGGAAACCGCAGAAATCGGCCAGGCCCCAATGGGGCAGTACGCCTCTGCGGGGTTTAACAGCATGATCGTAGGTTACCGGTCCGCCAACCAGCAAACTTCCCTTGCCAAGATGCTTCACGCCTCCACGGTAATGAATGCACGCACCGTGACTAGTTGCACAACATCCGGTATCACCTGTCCAACAACACCGGATCCCATATTTGAGGCCGACGTGCAGGACGCCATGCGCGAGATGTTCAGCAACGGCACATGTATCGTGTGGCCAGCTGGTAATGGACTCGGTGGGTGGAGTTGCAAGAGCTCAGGATTCGCGAACAGTCAACCAGGGCCATATCAACCATTCGGACCTTTCCTTCCGTCATACGATGAGCGAGTGATCATCGTATCCAGCACAGATAAGAACGACATGCATTACTACAACAATGGCTCTGACAGAACGCATGCCTACTTCCCAGAAGTGGATATCTGCGCACCTGGTTATGAACTGCTGACCTGTACAAATACTGATTGCGGTGCGAACACTTGGCCATATTACGGTTTTTCGGGGGGCACTTCCTACGCCAGTCCATTCGTTGCCGGTATCTGCGCTTTGGTCATAAGCATCAATCCTTGTTTTGGAGCTGAAGATGTCCAGGCCATCATCAAAGCCACGGCGGATCCTATTGTTGATGAGGCGAACTATGCGGGCATGCTTGGTGCCGGTCGGATCAACGCCTATCAAGCCTGCTCATTGGCAACGAGCTTTGGTCAATACCCACCTGTATCCGGCAGCCAAACGTGGTCGGACAATCGCTTCATCGCCTCCGACCTTATCGTAGAGCCAGGAGCCGTTTTGACAATTACTGGCACCCTCAGATTCGCAGATGGGGCCAAGCTCATTGTTCAACAAGGAGCGAAGGTTGTTGTCGATGGGGGAAGGCTCACCAAAGCCCAAGGTTGCCATGATGGGTTCTGGCCCGGTATCGAGGTTTGGGGCACCACCAACCAGCATCAATACCCTGCCGACCACCCTACGCACCAAGGGCTGCTCGTGCTGAAGAACGGCGCCGTGATCGAGCACGCCCGCGAAGGATTCACGAACTGGAAGCCGGGCAATTGGAACTCCATCGGCGGGGTGATCCAGGTGCAGGGCACGCCCACTCAACTGGGGGGTACTTACCTCAATAGCCGCCGCTCGGCCGGCTTCATGGCTTACCAAAACTTCCATCCGAACAACCCCGGCATCCTGCGGCCCAACACCAGCTACTTCAAGTACGCCCATTTCAAGGTGGACGATGACTACCGGGGCGGAGATGACTTCCATGACCATGTGAGCATGTGGAAGGTGGATGGCATCCAGTTCCGCGCTTGCACCTTCGAGAACGCGCAGACCACGGTGCCGGTGAGCACCCAGCTCGGTCGGGGCATCTTCAGCATCGATGCCAACTACACTGTGGGCGGCAACTGCACGGTGACATCACCGGTCTGCTGCCCGCCATGTCCGCCTGCGAACCTGGACAAGGGCGCGTTCATCGGCCTGGATCATGGCATCGATGCCCGCGACGGCGGTTCGGGCCGTGGCTTCACGGTGCAGGACTGCCGCTTCGAGAACAACGTGGTGGGCGTCTATACCGAGGGCCTCCACACCTTCACAGTAGCCAAGAATGAATTCATCCTCGGCGACCGTGATGCGGTTCTGGATGGCGTGGTGGATGGCAACTTTCAAGATCCGCGACACCATCGCGGTGTAAGCACTCAGGGGAGCTTCGGCTTCCGTATCGAGGAGAACACGTTCAATCGCTCCAGCAATACCACGGCCGAAGGCGTTTCTGGTATCGTAATAGAGAACAGCCGCGAGAACAACACGCAGGTGTACAAGAACCAGGCGTTCGACATGGACGAGGGCTACATCGGAGAGGGCAACTGCATCGACGGTTTCCAGGCCTCCTCCATCGGCCACCAGTTCCTGTGCAACACCAACACGAGCAACGGGAAGAACTTCTTGGTGCGCAAGGATGACGATACCAGTCCGACATGGAACCACTCCATTCGCACCCAGCAGGGCAGCGATCCGAGCCCAGCGGGCAACCTCTTTGACCAAGAAACCGGTGTGCTGGATGAGAGCGACTACAAGAACGAAACGGCTTGGGTGATCAACTATTGGTATGCCAGCGGGCAATCGGAGCCGATGGATCACACCCCCGGCTGGTTCGGCAAGACGCTGGCCACCGGCACCAATGGCTGCCCCAGCAAGCTCAGCGGCAAGGAGGTGAAAATGACGCCCGACCTCCAGGAGCAGGTTGCGGGCGAGCTGCAAGCGGCCAAGGCGGCGTACATCAGCACGGCTTACGTCTTCAATAGCCTGCTCGATGGCGGCAACACCGACGCCGTGGTGGTGGAGGTTCAGCAAAGCTGGCCGAGCGAGGCCTGGGAGCTTCGCCAATACCTACTGAGCAAGAGCCCGTACCTGAGCACAGAGGTCCTTAAGGAGATGATGCTGAAGAACACCCTTCCGCAGGCCATGGTGCTGGAGATGTGCTTGGCCAACCCGGAGGCCACCAAAAAGGATGGCTTCATCAAATGGGCCGAGTACGAAGTCCCAAATCCGCTGCCGAGCTACATGATCGATCTGATCGCCGGCTCGTGGGCGCCCAAGACATTCCGCATGCAATTGGAGGCCCAGATGGGGCAGCACCATGCCGACATGAGCGCTACCGCCGACATCCTGCAGGACGCCCTTCGCAGCGATGAGGAGGAGGTGCATCCCGCTGAAGCACTCGCCGTGTGGCAGCAGCTGCCCAATTTCGGAGCGCGATACGGGGAGGTAGCCGCGCGCCTGCGCCTCAAAGACTTCACCGGCGCCCGGGCCGTGCTGGACAACCTGCAGAACGCCTACCCGATGAAGGAGGACCGGATCGTGGAACGCGACCGCGCCCTGTGGTACGTGGGTCAGCTCGAGGCCTTGCACGGCACCGGCCGCGAGGTGCCACAGCTCACCGAGGCGGAGGTAACGCAATGGCAGGCCTTCGCGCTGGCGGCAGGCGATATCCCCGGCACCTGGGCAGGCAACGTGCTCTGCTTCTTCCATGAGGTCTGCATCGGGCGCGGCGGCGGACCCACCGTCGGCAACAAGAGCCTGCGCCCCACGGTGCAGCATGCTGCAGGCATAGAGCAGGCACCCGCCTTGGCATTGCTGCCCAACCCCGCCAGCACCTGGGTGACCCTGGCGCATGAACTGACCGGGCCGGTGCAGAACGCCTACGCCCGCATCCTGGATGCACGTGGCCGCCAATTGGCCAGCCTCACCATCGCAGCCGCCAAGGGCCAGCAGGTGTGGGATACCCGCCAAGTGCCCGCAGGTGTCTATACCGTCGAACTCTTCAACAACGGCCAGCGCGTGGAGACCAAGCGCCTGATTGTTCAACCCCACAACTGATGCGCACCCTCGCCTTGTTGGTGGCCGCCGCCTTGGCGGTCACCAACAGCGGGGCGCAGGTCCCGCTCACCATCGACACCACGTTCCACTTCTATTACTCTGCGGAACTGACAGAGTACTGGTCAGAGAACTACGCTGCAGGATGGACTCCATCGATCGGCGAGGTGCTGCTACGCAACAATGGAAACGTGCTGGCCACCGGCAATCACCAGATCAAACCGCTGGACCAAGTGCCCTGGGGCGATCAGGTCTCCGTGGAGTTCGCGGCATACGGCGATGGCAGCGTACTGCATTACCGCCCGAGCTGCGCCGGGCCAGTGATGGAGATCCCCGGCACCGATATGTACATGTCCAATAATAAACGGAGATTCAATGACTGCGCGATAGACTTCAGCATGACTTGGCCCAGCCTGTACATAGCCATGCCCACCCAAGATGGAAACATTGCTTTTGAGGACAGTTCAGTGCTGTGCACAGGTTATTTCCGGTTCAGCCCAAATGACCCATTACGCTACGCTTTGATAAAGCGCGATAAGTGGGGCGAGTTGGACAGCACCTTCACACACCGGCATGCGAGCGGCGATGTCTATGGCAAGCAGCTGAGACGGCTCAGCAACGGGCAGTTCATCTTCAATGGCCGATGGACGCATTACGAGGGGCGGCCATCGGGAACCATCATCCGTATCAATGCGGATGGCAGTCAGGACACCACTTTCAACACCATTGCCTGGAGCTCGGAGTTGGAGGCGGTGCACGAGCAGCCGGATGGCAAGGTGGTGCTGGGCGGGCAGTTCCGCCTCGTGGGCATCCCCGACACACTCAATCTGATCCGCTTGAACACAGACGGCAGCCTCGACTACAGCTTTAACAACTTTAACCATGTGCGCACGGGCAATGTGCCGCCGTACAGCGCGATGGTCGCGGGAATCAACGTAGTAACGGCCTTGGATGCAGGACGTCTCCTCATTGGCGGCGCCTTCACGCGCGTGGCCAACGAGCAGCGCGGATGCTTGGCCTGCGTGGACACCGCAGGCAACCTGCTCGATTGCTGGGCCAACGGCGGCCTGCATCCGATAAGCTATACTAACAGTGGCTACCCCAACTTCGGTCTTGCCGGAATAAGAACCCTGGCCAATGGCGAGACGTACGTCTATGGAATGTACAAGGGCATCACCGATGCCAACGGCTACCACCCCGACCAGGTGTGCGTGAGCCGATTTTACATGCCCGATGTGGGGGTGGCGGAGAAGCCGATGCCGGTACAAGCGCTCGCGGTGTGGCCCAACCCAGGTGGCGAGATGCTGCATGTGACCTGGAATGGCAAGGGTATTCAAACCCTGGAACTGCGCGATGCCTTGGGCCGTGTGGCGCTGCAGGAGGTCAATTATCACAACAATCCAACACTCGATGCTTCCCGCCTGTCGCCCGGCACCTACACGGTGTTGGCGCGCTCGGCGCAAGGGGAGCGGGCGGTGTCTAAATGGGTGAAGCCGTGAGTAGTCACACTTGCGAAGTAGCAACCTTCACACAAGCCAATGGGTAAGAGACGCCACGCACGAACATTTGCACGCTATTGAAAAGAGCCTTGTCAACGTTAACTTGCTCCAAACCCGCAATGCACCTAACGCCATGAGACCCATAACTCTGTCATTGCTGTGTCTATGCATGCAAGCCCATGCCCAGTTGGTGAATTTCTCGGATACGACCTGCCAATGGTACGTGGCGGACACTTACCCGAACGGAAGCATGCAAGACCCCGGTTTCACCGAAACCACAACAACCACCTATTATTATGAGGGAGATACGTTGATCGGCACCAATACTTGGTCCGTGATGATGGCTCGACCTTTAGCAGGTTCTGGTGATGTTCCGGCTTTTATAGGTTGCTCACGGTCGGCGGATGACCTCGTGTTCTTCCGCGATATAACAGAAGCTACTGACACGCTATACGATTTTTCGCTTCTGCCTGGCGACTCGGTGTATTATCCGGAACCGATCGATGCTTTCCTAAATGTGGTCTTGGTCACCTCGGTACTTATCGCCAATGAACCGCACCGCGTCATCGACTTCGCTCCATTCCTGGGGCAGATACCGTCCTCTTTCGAGGAACGTTGGATAGAGGGGGTCGGTAGTATTCACGGCCCCCTTTTCCCGCGATACCCGCGGAATTTCATGAGCGAGGTTCCAGGTGATTCCCTGATGCTGACATGTTTCGAGCGTGCCGACACGTTGCTCTGGAGCCACCAAGACTACCCTGACTGCATCGTGAACATCATCCTCGGAATCGAGCACCCGCAGCTCACGGATAGTCGGGCCAATGTGTGGCCGAACCCAGGTTCCCAAGAAGTCCATGTCGCTGTGGACCTTACTGGACCCTTGACAGTTGTCTTTCGGGACCTTCAGGGAAGAACGATCCAACAGCACGGTGTGCAAGGGAGTCCTGCACGCTTTGACACATCCTTCCTGGCGAATGGCATTTACACTGTGCAGGTCATCGGAAGAAGTGGGACTCTGGCAACGAAATTGTGGATCAAGCAATAGCGCATGGCAACTGCGCTGAATTGACCCCATCAGATAGTTCCTTATCGGCACGCACCGGCTGGTGAGCAAGGACGTGGTGTACAAGGATCTCGGCCTGCTGATCATCGATGAGGAACAGAAGTTCGGCGTGAACGTAAAGGACAAGTTGAAGACGTTGCGCCACCGTCGACACGCTCACGCCTACCGCCACACCGATCCCACGCACGCTACAATTCAGCCTCATGGGCGCACGCGACCTCAGCAGCACAGAGGGCAACTCCGAACCACTTTTGGAAGCGAGCGAGCGGGATTTCGAGGCCAGCCAAGGCGCGAGTGACGCGCATAGCGGAGCGCTACGCAAGGAACGAGCAACGCCGGATGGCCTTGAAAGACCCTCGCGCAGCCCGAAGGGTGGTTCGGAATTGCCCTCAGGCACGCCGCCGCCGAACCGATATCCGGTCAGTACGTTGCTGCAACCCTATGACGAAGTGGTGATCCGCGGTGCGATCGAATACGAACTCTCACGTGGCGGCCAAGTGTATTTCATCAACGACAAAGTGAAGAACATCGAGTTCGTCGCGGACATGATCCGAAAGATGATCCCCGGCGCGCGCGTCGCTGTCGGACATGGCCAACTCGAAGGCCACAAGCTCGAAGAGGTGATGATGGATTTCATCGAAGGCAACAGCGACGTCCTCGTATGCACCACCATCGTTGAGAACGGTCTCGACATCCCGAATGCCAACACGATCATCGTGAACGAAGCGCAGAATTTCGGACTCAGCGATCTGCACCAACTGCGCGGTCGCGTAGGTCGAAGCAACAAGAAAGCCTATTGCTATTTGCTAGCACCAAGTCCGCATTTGTTGCCGGATCTTTCGCGTAAACGTTTGCAAGCGATCGAACAATTCAGCGACCTCGGCAGCGGTATCCACATCGCCATGAAGGACTTGGACATTCGTGGTGCGGGCGATCTGCTCGGCGCGGAACAGAGCGGCTTCATCAACGACATCGGCTTCGAGACCTACCACAAGATCCTGGAAGAAGCCGTGAAGGAATTGAAGGACGAACACTTCAAGGAACTCTTCGCCGACGCGCAAGAAGGAAGCAACGCCCTCGCCCGCGGATCACGCCGCGACCAGAGCGACGACTGCATCATAGAGACCGACCTCACCATGCTGATCCCCGCTAGTTACGTGAGCGAAACCGCCGAACGCCTCGCACTCTATCGCCGCCTGGACGACGTCAAGAACGAGGACGAACTGCAACGCTTCGAGCAAGAGATCACTGACCGCTTCGGCCCCATCCCGCAGCACGTCACCGAACTCATGGAAGCCATCCGCCTCCGCTGGCTCGGCCAACGCATGGGTCTGGAAAAGATGATCCTAAAGAAAGGCACGCTCATCGGCACGTTCATCGCAGATCAGAAACACCCGTTCTTCGAGGGCGAGACTTTCCATTCTGTGTTGCGCGCAGTACAAGCCCAACCGCGCCGGTTCAAGGTGTACGAGAAGGCAGGGACACTGCGGATCAGTGTGCAGGATCCCGCTGAGGCGGGACAGGTTGTGAAGAATGTGGAGGGGGCGAAGGGAGCTTTGGAGGGGGTGGTTGGCACCTCCTCCAAGGCTACGGCGACCTGAGAGGGTGAAGGAGGTGGTTTAAGGGGCGTGCCCCGGCTCAAAAGCGGCCGGGTCGCGCTTTCCGCTGTACTCCTCGCTCGTTCCTCGCTGCGGGGTGCCGCTTGAATCGCTCACGCTGTCTCCGCCAAGACCTTCAGCTCTTTCATGCCAATGTAGAAACTGCCGCACAATGTTCAGGTCCGTTTGAGTTGGTTCACGATCCGTCCAACGGACAGCATCTGAGTTCAACTCAATCTCGGAGAATTCCCCACGGAGTTTGGAGGTCAATAAGTCCGCATCACAACAGCGAACGCACTTCTGGTAGTCCTCCTCGCCAAAGTCAACCAGAAAAGGTTCGGGTTGCGATGAACTACGGATGTCCGGCGTCAAACCTCGCAGCAGGGCCATTCCTGCATCAGGGCTCTGGCGCAACGCACCGTTGAGATACTCAATGACAGCAGTTGCGTCCTCTTTCTCCCATGCGTACAAAAGGTGCCTCGTGTACTTCGGGAACACCCGAAATATCGGCTCCCCGCTAGCTTCCTTAATCGCCCGTGCTCGCAACTTGGCTTGCGCACGATTGAGCAAAGGTTCGGGTAACCTCTTCCCTTGCACTTCATCGCCTACCTCCCAAACCACAGCTAGCGCAAACTCAAAACTGGAAGCCGATTCGACAGACTGAAGCAGTGTGGTGATTTGCTCCGCTTCTGGCATCTTCTTGAGCAACTGAGCAATGCCATCGGACGCCAAGCTCTGAGGAGAGTCGAATCCAAGATTCATAAAACTGCGCTCCTTCGGGAAAAGGGAACTGTTTCGTGCTATGGCCACAGCCATCAATCCTGCGGCAGTTGGACTAACATTGTCCAACTGACCCATCAATTTGCGGAGGAACTCTCTGTGTGAAGAGTTCTCGACTAGATGTGGCACCGCCTTGTCCGCGGCTCCTGGCACCCCCCTCCCGATCGCTTCCAAATGAACAGCGAGCTGGGTATCATGCAACTGCCCCTTGATCACGCTGTAGGTTAAGTACCGTTGGAAGTACTCCGGCGAAGCGATGCGCTGATCTCTCAACCACCGCTTCCAAGAAGTCATGGAGAACTGACTGTTTCCTGTCGCCTCTTCTGTTCTGGGAAACAAGTACTCGATCAATCCTTCTACTCCCTTCTTTTGATCAGGGGTCAGGGGCCCAGCCAGTTCTTTCAACTTCGACGTAAAGCGGTCGATCTTCACGGTGTTCCGCTCCTTCGCGAACGGCTTGTCGAAGGAGCCGATGAACATGTCCCGTTCCTCCGACACGAATTTGTGGTACTCAGGATAGAAGATGCGCAATGCCTCAAACAGCATGAGATCCACCACGTTGACCTCACCCGACAACATGGGAATGGTGAAGGACAGCGCATTTGAGTATCGCAGCGCCTCTCTCGGAGTTAGCAGCTTGGGAAGGATTGCTTCATCAAAGCGCTGATGAAGGTCATGCGCTTGACCTTCAGAGAGCTCCACCCCACATGAGTTCAACACGTTTTGAATCTGTCCGAGAGCGTACATCTGCAACCCAGACTCGCCACGAACTGGAATCCGGGGCAGTCGCAACGGGACTTGAATCACCTTTTCCAAGAAGTCTCTCCCGGCATGCACGTCGCCTTGACCAAATCGCTCTCCAATCGCGGCTGCTACCATTTCATCATCGAAGCACAAGACGTAGGTGACGTTGGGGAGATCGCCGGTCAGCTTGACCAACCTAAAGACAGCATGAACCTCATCCTTGCTCAACCGATCAATGTCGTCGAGAAAGATCACGATCGGCCGTTCGTATTTCTCCAGACATTCACCCAATCGCTTCTTCAACTCCTCGTTGCCTACATCTCCAATCATGTCTCCCAGTCCTTCGACTGTTGCCTCAACACCCTTCACCCCAGGCAGTCCAATTGAGAGCAACCCACTATAACGCTTAAGGTGTTTGGCGAACTCATCCCAACCTGTGAGGAGCTTCTTGTCCAATGCCCTGGACAAACCAAAGAAGAACTCTCGGAGGAGAGCACCCTCCTCCTTGAATGTCCATGGGTTGAACCGATAAGTGGTCGCAATCTCGGAGCTCACGAGCATGCTATCAATCATGCGAATCACCGATGTCTTGCCTTCGCCCCAAGTTCCATAAACACCGATGACAAGGCAATCGGCCTTGCCTCGATGCTCGATGAGACGAACAATCCGTTTCGCGAAGTCCGCGCGTTGAAATTCGTCTTGCTCTTCCAAGTCAATAGGGCGATCGGCTGAAAAGTGCTGGGATAGTTGCTGCTTCGACACGGGTCTGGGTTGTCTGTGAGCGTAAAGTTCCGTCATTCATAAGATGTCGGCCGCAGTACTTCCGAACACGTCAAGAGCTACCTGCGCAGGATCTTCGTCTTCGAGACCCTGCGAACTTACCGTTCAAGTAACCTTCCTCTAGCACAGGGTACTCACTTCCTGACAAGAGGAATAAAACCGTTGAATTAAGGTCTTCTCCTATACTTCGACCTCAATGCCTCGCCACCAAGCTCACCGCCGATAGCTCCTTCGCCACCTTCCGGATACCGGTGATGATCTTCCTGGTCTGCTCTTCGGA
>Ga0105044_10012063_pt1 | contig 11757 bp, 10 predicted proteins | sample MAT01_FD_78092 | JGI IMG/M metagenome (GOLD analysis project Ga0105044, IMG submission 78092) | Freshwater microbial communities from Lake Fryxell liftoff mats and glacier meltwater in Antarctica - MAT-01 | ecosystem: Environmental > Aquatic > Freshwater > Ice > Liftoff microbial mat | place...
GCTCGGAGCGAGCCAGCGGTCACTCAAATCGCTCCCTCCCTTCGGGGAAAGCACTCTGACGGCTATCCCTACCAGAAAGGACAAGGCGCACTCCCTCCCCATGCCTAAAGGCAGGGGTCTCTCGCGCCGATTCGATGATTGTGAGCCATAAAATTCGTTGGGGCATTCTGGGCACAGGCAGCATCGCCCATCAGTTCGCAGTGGGGTTGACCTCCCTGGCCGATGCAGAATTGGCCGCTGTCGGGTCGCGCACGCAGCAGGCCGCCGATCAATTTGGCGATGAGTTCAATGTCTCGAAGCGCTATGCCAGCTATGACGCGCTGGCGACAGATTCAGACGTGGATGCCATTTACATCTCGACGCCGCATCCTTTCCACAAAGACAATACCCTGCTGTGTCTCCAGGCCGGGAAAGCCGTGTTGTGCGAGAAACCTTTTGCCATGAACGTGCGCGAGGGCGAGGCCATGATTGCGATGGCCCAAACACACGGGGTCTTCCTGATGGAGGCCATGTGGACGCGCTTTTTGCCCGCCCTGGTCACGCTGCGCGACCTGCTGGCCCAGAACGTGATCGGCGAGGTGCGGATGCTCAATGCTGATTTTGGGTTTCGTGCCAATATCGCCCCTGAGCATCGCCTGCTGAATCCTGATCTGGGCGGCGGGGCGCTGCTGGATGTGGGTGTGTATCCGGTGTCGCTGGCGTCGATGATCTTTGGGCAACCGCAGAGAATTGTGAGTCTGGCGGATCTGGGTTCGACAGGCGTCGATGAGCAGTCCGCTATGCTCTTCGGCTATGGCAGCGGTCAGTTGGCGCTGCTGTCATCCGCCATTCGCACGACGACCCCGCACGAAGCCTTGTTGAGTGGCACGGAGGGACATATCAAGCTGCATTCCCCCTGGTGGCGCTGCTCACGGCTGACGCTGTCCGTCAACGGCAAAGCGGATGAACAGCTTGATCTCGCTTATGAGGGCAACGGCTATAATTACGAGGCGGAGGAGGTCGGGCGCTGCTTGCGGGCAGGCCTGACGGAGAGCGCTATCATGCCCCATGCCGAGACGCTCTCGATCCTTCACACGATGGATGAGATCCGTGCCCAATGGAATCTCAAATATCCGAGTGAACTCTAGTCCTGGGAGACATATCATGTACGCCGCACCGACTTCACAGAGGCCTCGCCGGATATGCTGATGAACGACGACACCGCCGATGTCATCATTCTGGGAGCGGGCGCTGCTGGATTGATGGCGGGCATTTTTGCAGGCCGCACCTCGCCCGATGCGCGGATTGTGCTGCTGGATGGCGCAAAAATGCTGGGCGCAAAAATCCTCGTGGCGGGTGGCGGGCGCTGCAATGTCACGCATGATGTTGTCGATGAGCAGGCATATGCAGGCTCTTCGCGCAATGCCATCAAAAAGGTGCTGCGCCGCTTCGATGTGCCAGAAACGATCACTTTCTTTGAAGACCTCGGTGTCATGCTCAAGCGCGAGGCCACAGGCAAGCTCTTCCCGACGACGGACAGCGCCAAAACTGTGCTCGATGCCCTGTTAAACGGTGTTCAGCAGGCCGGAGCCGTGATTCGTCATCCTCGGCGCGTGGTCTGGGCGCGAAAAGAGGATGAGATGTTTGTTGTGGGCGGCGATTGGGGCCAGATGCGGGCCAAACGCTTGATCGTCGCCACAGGCGGGCGCAGTCTGCCCAAAAGCGGCTCCGACGGACACGGTTACAGCATCGCCCAGAGCTTTGGGCATACGCTGACGCCGCAAACATTCCCGGCCCTCGTGCCGCTCATGCTGCCCGAAGCGCATTTCATCCGCAGCTTGAGCGGGATTGCCGCCGATATCACGCTCGATGTGCGCTCCGGCACAGGCAAATCGCTGGCGACCTTCACCGATGCCATGCTGTGTACGCATTTTGGCATCTCCGGCCCGGTAGCGCTGGATATCAGCCGCTACTGGCTGACGACGCATGGTGAAGACCCGTCGACCCGCCTGCTGCTCAACTGGCTGCCAGGGCGCACGATGGCACAGGTCGATACGGATTTGCAGACATGGCGCGAGAGCACCTGGAAATATCTCTCCCCCCTCCCGGAACGACTGGCACGGACGCTGTGCGAGGCAGCAGGCATCTCGCCCACCGCCCGCGCCGATCAACTGCCGCGTGAGTCGCGCCGCCAGGTCGCCCGCACATTTACGGAGATGGATCTGCCGATTGCAGGCAGTCGCGGCTATACCTATGCGGAGGTGACAGCGGGCGGCATCCCCTTGAGTGATATCAATCTCAAGACGATGGAATCGCGGCTGTGTCCGGGGCTGTTCTTTTGCGGCGAGATTTGCGATGTGGACGGGCGCATTGGGGGTTATAACTTTCAGTGGGCATGGGCCAGCGGCTACGTGGCGGGCATCAGCGCCTTGCAGGAGGGATAAAACAGGGCGAGTCATGACTCGCCCCTACAAATCACCCTATAGAGGTGCAGCGGGCGGCACCCTTCATGGTGAGGGCAAAAAACAGTTTTTGCGTGTCGCGCAAGAATAAGCAGTGCAGCGGCGTCAATGAATGAGATGGATGGGCTTGATTGGGTTAATCGAATGAGGAGATACCATGACGATCAATGTACTCGAAGTTCGCAATTACCGTCTCAAACCCGATATGCTGGAGCACTTCATCGATTATTTTGAAGAGGCTCTGATCCCACCACAAGAACTCACGCAGATGCAGGTCATCGGTCAGTTTCGCGTGGTGGATGAGCTAAACCGCTTCGTCTGGCTACGCGGCTTCAGCGATATGAACATGCGGCTGACGGCGCTGAAGACCTTCTACGGGGGGCCTGTCTGGGCCAAGTACGGCCCGCGTGCCAATGAGATGATGCTGGAGTGGCACAATGTTCATCTCCTGCGACCATTAGATGCAGCGGCGGATTTGATGCATGGCGTGAATACCGAGCACATTGCGCGGGAGATGGCGGAGGGGACGATTTCGCCCAATGTGGGCATGATTGCGATTGATTTCTATCAGGCTCAGGTGGGCAAGCGTGAGGCGTTGATCAATGCCTTTCAATCGCTGGTCATGCCAGCCTATAAACGCGAGGCGATCCAGATACGCGGCCTGTTCGTCGCGGAGATGAGCGAGAATGCCTACACGACGCCTGTCATCCAGAATGAGGAGGAATTCGTCGTCATCACGGCTTATGAGAATGAAGATACCTACTGGGAGAACCGCGATGATCTGACTCAGCATATCAGCGATACCACGCGCACCTTCCTCAGTGCCGCGCCCAACTCGCTTCTGCTCAGTCCAACGCTGCGCTCACCCCTGCGCTACCTGCATCCATAATCGTGCAAACACCTGGAATACCAAAGAGGCGCTCTGGAATGTGGTTCCAGAGCGCCTCTTTTTAAGTGACAAAGGTCAAAAGCAAGACCGCGAGACTAGTTTTTAACGACTGTCACGGCGCTGGCCTGGAGGCCCTTCTTGCCTTGGGTGATTTCAAATTCGACTTTCGCGCCTTCTTCGAGGGAGCGATAGCCACCAGTGGTCTGAATTTCGGTGTAGTGAACGAAGAGGTCATCACCATCGGGGCGGGAAATAAATCCGTAACCTTTTTCGGCGTTGAACCACTTAACGGTACCCTGTGAACGTTGTGCCATTGCTACTAACTCCTGAAACATGGAGGTCTTGCCATCAACCCGCTCGACACGCACAAATCCACAAGGGATATTATACGGTTATGGGAGAGTACATGGAGGTCTGCATAAAAAGCTACGCGAAGCGAAGGTTGTTTTATGCTGCGAACTTCGTTGTATCCTCTAGAGGGTTTATAGGGTGTGCGACCACGACACCAGCGTAGCTGAGACACTCATCGTCTACCTTGAACCACACTGCCCCTATAGAATACCATAACTTTCTGAACATGCTAGTCCGAGTTTGCAAATTGCTCTTGATCTAATGCTTCTCCTATAAAGACACCCTATGACCCATAAATACATAGCTTGTCTCTCTCGATCTTGATGCTTTTTATATGAATATACGAAGATGATTGCGAAGAGAGCAGGTTTTGAGCCTCATCTTAACCCTCGGCGCTGAGGTCTTTTGCCAGTTTTTCCAGAAAGGCCTTCTGTGTATCAGAGAGCATAAAAAATTGACTTGTTGGGCGCGTCGTCTTGATCTTGTCTTTGACCGTCTCAAGATCGTGGCCCATGAGCAGATACAGCGCGTGCAGCACCGTCCCGGTGCGCCCAATGCCCGCAGCGCAGTGAATGTAGACAGGTTTGTGCTGCGCCTGCATCTGCTTCACAAAATCGGCCACCTGCTGCGCCTGCTGTTTGGTTGGCGGATGCTGATCGTTCACCGAGACATGCAGCGTCTCAAAGCCCATCTCGGTTAGAACCTCTTCTGTGAGTGCCTTTAGCGCCGTGAGCGGATGTTCGGTCAGGGTGATGATCGCCCGCACCCCTTGATCGCGCAGCGCCTGCATATTCTCCACGCTGACCGGGATGCCGCCAGCAGAGATAATGTTTGGGTCAATCCAACTGATAAGCATCGTATGGCTCTTCCTCATCGTGACTGTATTCTCGTTCATTATACCCCCACAAATGACGTGTCTCTTCTTGCGCTTTTATGCGTTCTGGTGGCAGAAATAGAAAATCTGGGCTATAATCAGAACAAATCGTGAGTGTGAGGTGACACATGAATATTGTCGATGTCATGGCCCAGTTGGAGCAGATGGGGACTGAGAGCAACCGCCGTATCTATCGCAATCATGGAGCGCACGACCCCATCGCGGGCGTCAGCAGCGCCAATCTCAAGCTGCTGGTGAAAGCGAACAAAAAAGATCACGCTCTGGCGCAGGCATTGTGGGAGACAGGGCACTATGATGCCCAGATTCTCGCCAGCATGATCGCTGATCCCGCCCAGACAACCGAAGCGTTGATCGACAATTGGGCGCAGACGCTCAACAGCTATATCCTCGCCGATTATCTGGCGGATGTCATCGTGAAGACGCCGTTTGCCGCGGGAAAAGCCCAGCAGGGGATGACCAGTGAGCATGAATGGGTCGGGCGCATCGGCTGGCATGTGGTGGCAAAGCTGGCCGCCGACAAAACACGGCCTGATCACGAATTTGAGCCGCTGCTGCCTGTGATCGAGCGCGACATTCACACTCAACCGAATCGCACCCGTCAAGCCATGCTCAATGCTCTCATTGCCATCGGCGGACGCGGCGGTGCGGTCATGGAGCAGGCCATCAGCGCCGCCGAACGCATTGGCCTCGTCGATATCGATCATGGGCAGACCGATTGCAAAACGCCGGATGCCATTCCGTATATGCGGCGGATTGTGGCCCATGCCGAAAAGAAAGCCGCCAAGACGCCTGCGGCCTCATAACGCTATTTTCCTGTCAATCGCTGTTCGCTGACGGCGGCGTCTTTGCGTATTCGCACTGGAATATCCTGGTCAAGCCCCTGCGCCTGCCCCAGAGCACGCAGCATCCGATTTTGCTTCTCCAGGACTTCGAGCACCTGATCGTTCGAGGAGATTTTCGCCTGTGTCTCGTCCTGGAGGCGTTTGATTTCAGCCGCGATCATATACACATTACGATTGGTCGTGAGCGTCATATCGATGAGCTGCGCGAAGATGAAGCAGGCAAACGCCAGCAGACCGCCGAAGACCAGCGATAGGCCAATCGACCCGATGATCTCGCTGAGTGCAGCGCGATGTTGCAGTGCATCAGCAGTGGTATAGCCTGCCATGCCCAGGACGACCAGCACAATCAAAATCGCCAGCGCATTACAAATCACCTGGCAGATTCGCAGTCCATAATACGGTGGCATCGTGTTTATCCCTATCACACCAAACCCAACAAACAGCTTTTAGAATAACATAGGCCCACAAGAATACCCCATAAGAGTTAAGATTCGAGGTCTTTATACGTTTATGATTGTCTCATCTGCTCGTTTTAGAGTATGCTGAAGAAAAGTCTTGCAGCCGAGGAGCGCATTTTATGGGTGTTCAAGTGGTTATGAGCGCAATGACAACCTGCCCGTTTGGGGCGGCCCCTTCCAGCCTCGTGATTACGCCAGAAAACGCGGTGCTGGCCGACAATCTGCCCGCCGCGACGATCATGGACAACATCCCCATGAAAAATATCATGCCCTACGGCACATGCATGTCACTGGCAAACCCGACTGTGGCCTCGGCGACGGCTGCCGCCAGCGGCGTCCTGACGCCAATGCCCTGCGTGCCTGTCGTGGCTGCGCCCTGGGCACCCGGCGTGCCGACCATTCTCATTGCCAACAAGCCGACGCTCAACGACTCGTCTAAGGCCACCTGCAACTGGGGCGGCGTGATTAGCATTACAGTCCCGGGCCAGTTCACAGTGCAGGTGGGCTAGGATTTCGTTCCCTCATATCCAGATAAAACGCAAATGGGGTCTCTCAGCATGTGAGAACCCCGTTTTGTATTCGGGTAGGCTTAGAGAAAAACTCTTATCACGCGGATGAAGGGGCGACATCGGAATATGGCCGAGGCCCGACGCCGTAGAGCTTTAACACCCTCGCAGCGCCCGGATAACCAATGCCTATCGACCCGCATGAGACAGCGATCTTGATAACGATGTTAATGGACTTATGCCGTGCATGTCACATGGATAAGTGAATAGCAAGATGGTCTGAGAGTCTCCTCTCATCCTGCTCTGCCAGTTGAGCTATATACAGCCGAAGATGTGCAGCGCGACTCGAACGCGCAACCCGAAAACCCATCTCGTTCGACCCATGTGATACAAACAGAGCGCGATCTATTGGGCTGTGGATAAATTTGAAGGGAGAGGGACTATATAAACCCCGATGTTGGTGGAGTAGCGATAACCCTAGACTCAGGCGACCCACAGCCATGACCAGTACATCACGCGGATAAAGGAATTGAGGTGAGAGATGGAGGTTGCCCTCCGCTGCTCTGCCAATTGAGCTATGCATACCCGAAGATATACAGCGCGACTCGAACGCGCAACCCACTCGTTATAAGCGAAAACTCACTCTCGTTCGACCCGCGTGACAATGATGACGATGGTAAGGTTCTTGTGCTGCTTTTGCGGTGATATACATCACGCGGATAAGGGATTTGAGATGGGAAATGAGACTTGCGTCTCAAGCTGCTCTAGACCGCTGAGCTACACCTCTCCGAAGAGAGATGGTAGGATTTGAACCTACGACCTGCTCGTTATCAGCGATAACCCACACTCGTTCGACCCGCGTGACACAATCAACCGCTATAAATCCAGACTGCGGATAAGTTGGTGAGGAGGGAGCGCCCGAAGGCAACGTTTGGAAGAACGGTAACCCTGACCTCAATCGACCCGCAGCATTGATAACCCTGTTTGAAGTGTGGATGAATATGTCGAAAAGGCCCGCACGTCCGTGCATCAATGGTCTCTACGGCTTGACCCTTGACGGAGAGACTTTGGAGCGGACGACGATCAGCCGTGTCTATCGACCCACACAGAGACATTTTTTTGAATTAGGTCTTTGCCGAGGCAGTACGAACAACGAGCGCCAAACCCGTCACCAGGAATAACGTTAATCTCAAATGTCGGTAACCTTTGCCACAGCGACCCACTATCGACAGCGGGTAAAATTCGGGCAGGAAATGGTTCGGCCTATCGGCCTTGTCAATCCTGTTATGTCATCGCGTCATTCCTCGCATGTCAAACTATGGCAATACGGATAAGATGCGATGTCGGAGTGTGATTCCTGTTGCCAGTCATCACGCGGGGATCGAACCCCACTTCAGCCGAGACCAAAGCTCACCACGAGAACCGAGCATCATTCGACCCGTATTGATAAAAAGAGCCTATCACAGATTGTTCTGACTGTCTATTACCCATTGTGACCCTGGTAACATCTCGTAGGGGCGCAGCGTGCTACGCTCTACAAAACCAATGCCAAATTGTCGATGTCATGAGGGCATAGCAGGGCGCACACCCCCTCTTGCGCCATGCCCCCGTCAGGTGAACTCAATTTACAACTTGCCGAGCACAAATTCGCTCATGACCGACGGAGCGCTGGTATCGAAGCCAACCACATCCAGCATCCCCTTGTCATTCGGGTCAGCAATCGTGATATTGGTGGCGGTCATCCCGACCACGACCAGCTTGGCATCGATGCTCATCTTCTGACGATATTCCTTCAGCGCCTGAGACGGATGTCCCCGCGTCCCGACCCATGTTTCGCTGTCGGTGTAGACGTAAAACGCCTCCACCTTGATCTTGCGATCCAGCGCGTAGTACATCGGAGCCGCACAGTCCGTCGAACCGAAGGACAGGTTGCCAATCGCCTGAATGACGGTATCCAGGCGCATCTTGCCCGTGATATTCAGGGGCGTCAGTTCACTCTGGAAGGCCGCAAACCAGTAATTGGACTCGGTGCGGGCCGTGACCAGGGCCATCGCCGCACTCGCCTCACGCGGGGTCAGACCCGCAATCCCGGCAATCACGCCCCCGCCCATCGATCCCGACACATCCAGCGCCAGCATCGTCGCCTTGTTGGTCGGTGTAATCGCCTGGAACGCCAGATCAAAGGCACTGTCGAGCGCATCAATCACCTGCGGCACAGGAATCCACTCCTGTTCACCAACATGCCAGGGGTTGCCCCCTTTCATGCCGAAGCCCTTGGCATACACGCGCATCGCCGACAAAATCGCAATCGGATGCACGCGGGCCTTACGCAAACGCTCAACGTTGGTCAGCTCTGCCGCGACCTTTTTGGCGGCATCGCTCCCTGGCATGAGCAGCTTAACCTTGCTCATCACGCCCAGGTTGCGGATCATAGCCGTCATCGGCATATCCTGGAGCAGCGCCTCCCACACGGCTGTGCTGCGAAGCGCCTCGGTAGGCAGCGCCTCACGCGGCAGACGATACTCACGAATCAGCTTGAGAATTTCCGCTTCATCGCTTGCCTTCTGCACCCGCTCAAACGCATGGATGAAGGCCAGTGCCGTATCTTCCGGGATCGCCTCATCGGTCGCCCAGGCCGCCTGATCGCGCTTGGTGATCCACTTGAACAGGGCATCATGCGTCTTTGTAGTCGGTGTCGGATGCGCCTTCCGCAGCGTATCCATGTGCGACCACCCTCCACGCTGACGATACTTGACGATCTGATACGCCAGATCACGCGGGGTATAGCTGTTGTACCAATCGCCCACGGCACGGCGCACGCTGCGTCCCCATCCGCGCATAGACTGAATCGTCTCGACAAAGGCAAAGAGGTGTGTCCCGATGCGGCAAACCTTCGGCACAGCATCAAAGGCTGCTTTCTTGGTCGCCTCATCGCCCACAGACGCCGCCAATGCCAGCGCAAAGATCGCCGGATCATTCTTGGGCGCACGTCCCCCTTCGGAAATCGTGACGATTTCGTTGACAGCGCGGACGCCATCCTCTTGAATGCAGGTGAGGACGTTCTGCGCGTTTTCGACGGTCAATGTGCGCTCGTCCACATAATAGGTGCCGCCCTCCGAGCCGAGGATGAGGAAGCGGCGCAGTTGTTCCCAGGGACTGACCGTCCATGCATAGCCGCCCGCATGATTTGGCATCTGCTTGGTGCCAGGAATGGGCTGGTTCTGTGGGGTATTGCGTGCGTTCAAAACATCCTTCAAATACGGCTTCATCGGCGCACCTTCCTTGTGTCTGTTTTGGCGTCGGGTAAATCACTGTGATGGTTATATTTTTGAGGATAACCCATTCACTTCGACCCGACATACAGCATCATAGCACGGGTCTTATGTGTGTCAATAGGGGTCACATAGGTTCATGAGAGTTATAAGGGTTTCTGGACAAATTAGGGATAACGTGAGGTTCGTAGGGGCGCAATGCATTGCGTCTCATAATGATATCGTGTGGACACGGCCTGCCGTGTCCACACATTCGGACGAGGCGGGCCTCGTCCCTACAAAAAGGCCCAGGCTCGCACAATTTCTTGATGACTGTCCGTTTATAATGAGGGCAGTGGTACACTTGAGAGGCCAGCAGAATTTATTGCCTTTGGAAAATCTCATTTTGGCTCTCAGATAATTTTTACGTGAATGAGGTTTAGATGCAGCGCATACGAGACAATTGGTCGAGCTTCCGCAGCGCCCTGTTTGAGCGCACCAATACCGACGAAGAAGCCTGGGTCGATCATGAAGCCATCATGACCCCGCGTGAGGCCCGCCTGGATCGGGCGGCACTGTGGCTGCGCGGTACGGCGATCCTGCTGCTGGTGCTGGCTGCTGCCCTGCTCGTGCTGCTGGCCGTCACAGGCCAGATGAGCACGATACGGGCGCTGGCACTCGCAGGGACAACTCTCCCCGACGATCTGGCCCTGATTGCGGCGCTGGTGGGGCTGACGATCAACGCTGGCATCATCCTGATTCTGGCAGTAGGGACGCTGGCACAGGAATTCTGGACGCTGCCCCTGCTCGTGCTCACTATCATCGCCAACCTCATCGGCCTGATTGCGGCGCAATTTTTCGCGGGTGTGCTGGTGATCGTCCTTCTAGGCGTCGTCGGGCGCTGGCTCCTCGCTGATTGGCGGGCCTTCCATCTCAATCCGGTGGCGGTGAAAGAACTGCGCGGACGGATGCGCGGTGTACGAGCCTTCGCCATCATCACCGTCTTCCTGATCATGATGAGTAGCTTCACCCTGATTCTGTATATTTTGCAGCTTCCGAGTATCCTGGGCGCACGCACCATCATCACGGGCGAATTGGGGCGCGTGCTGTTCACGGGCGTCGTCGGGGCCGAACTGATTATGATCGTGTTCATCGTGCCTGCGCTCACGGCGGGCGCTGTGGCGGGTGAACGCGAACGCAAGACGTATGATCTGCTGCAAACCACCCTCCTCCCTGCGCCCTCATTTCTCGTCGGCAAGATGGAATCAGCCCTCGGCTATATCGTGCTATTGCTCTTGAGCGCGATTCCGCTGCAAAGCATCGCCTTCCTCTTTGGCGGCATCAGCGAGTCCGAGGTGCTGCTGGCGTTCATCGTCCTCGCCATGACTGCGCTCATCCTGGGCGCGATGGGCCTGTATTTCTCGGCCCGCACAGATCGCACGATTACCGCGACCATCCGCGTTTACACGATTGCATTGGCTGTGATCTTTGCGCTGCCGATTGTGTCGGTCATCCTGTTTCGTACAGCCTTCGGGCGGGCGGTGGCAGGCGTGGCGGTTGGCGGGGCCTCTCCCGCTCTGGAAGCCCTCAGTATCTACGTCGATATGATCCTGAACAGCCTCAACCCGGTGACTGCCGCCTATTACACGCAGCAAATGCTCGTCAATCAGCAGCAGATGGCCGTGATGTCAGTGCAGTTGCAAACGACAGGCGGCACGATTCCGATCATTGCGCCCTGGATTTTGCTGGTTGTGATCTACCTGATTCTGACCGCCGTTTTGCTGCTGCTGGCCGTTCGTCAGATGCGCGGCACAGGGCGCGTCATGCAAGACGACTCAGATCGTCAGACGCCCGCTCTTGCCGCATCACAAACACAGCCACTGTAGGGGTTTGGCGTGCCAAACCCCCCGTTATCAGAGAAACGCCGTAAGACCCCTGGCTTTAGACATGGGGATATAAGGCGTAAGGGTTGCGCTTTTCTGGTAATTTGTTAAACTCTTATTAGCACCTTAACAAAGGACTGAGAGCGGTTGTGTGGGAACGTCTTCCCGCACGTAAAATCAGGCAAGCATACAAGGTGTGTCTGGGCGGAAGATGGCATAAAGGCCCGCCGCCGATAAGACA
>Ga0105044_10012066_pt1 | contig 11755 bp, 10 predicted proteins | sample MAT01_FD_78092 | JGI IMG/M metagenome (GOLD analysis project Ga0105044, IMG submission 78092) | Freshwater microbial communities from Lake Fryxell liftoff mats and glacier meltwater in Antarctica - MAT-01 | ecosystem: Environmental > Aquatic > Freshwater > Ice > Liftoff microbial mat | place...
AAGAGCATGCAGGACCTGGAGCTGCGCACCCGCGAGCTGTTTACCGAGTGCCTGGTGAGTTTGGGGGCGGTGAAGCCGGATGGCGATGTGTTCATCGTCAGCCGTGAGGACATCGAGAAATACATCGGGGAATAGGATTTAGGACAGAATGACAGAATGACAGAATCGACAAATCCATATTTTGGATATGCGTGTTGTCTGTTTTGTCATTCTGTCTAAAAAGAACATGCCACGCTTACAAGATAAAGTTGTCATCATCACCGGTGGCGCGCACGGCATTGGCGCCGCCATCGTGCAGCGGTTCTGTGAAGAGGGTGCGAAGGTGGTTTTAGTGGATGTGAATCGCGAGGGTGGCGAGGCAACGGCACAAAAATACGGCGCAACCTTCGCGGCCACCGATGTGTCCAACCACGCCGCCGTCGGCGAGCTCATCGCCAACACTGTGCGCGATTTTGGCCGGCTCGATTGCATCGTCAGCAACGCGTGTCTGCACCAATACGGCACCATCGAAGAGACCTCGCCGGAGCTATGGGAGCGCGTCTTGTCGGTGAACCTGTCGGCCACCTATCATCTGGTCCACCACGGTGCGCCGCACTTGCGCCAACAGCCGGGCGCGTCCATCGTCATCATCAGCTCGGTGCAGGCGATACAGGGCTTTAAGGGTGCCGCGGCCTACGCCACCAGCAAGGGCGGCCAGCTCAGCCTCATGCGGCAACTGGCCAGCGATCTGGCGCCGCAGATCCGGGTCAATGCTATTTTGCCTGGTACCATTCGCTCCTACCCAGAAAGCATTTCACCCGAGTTCGACAAGCAGATCGGCGCGCTGCATCTGGTGGGCCGGATCGGCGAATGCGTCGAAATTGCCAATGGTGCCGTTTTTCTGGCCTCGGACGAGGCGTCGTTTGTCACTGGCCATGGGCTGGTGATGGACGGCGGTGTATCTATTCGAGGCGCGCATTAATGTTCAGACTACAGAGGTCAGAGCTCAGATATCAGACATCAGACATCAGACATCTGACTTCTGACTTCTGATGTCTGCCTTCCGATATCTCCCAAATCAAACATGTTTACACTCAAGAACGCAACGCTCGAAGTCGAACTCCTTGACCCGATAGCCGATAGCGCACGCTTCGGCCCACGCTATTGCACCGGCGGTTACATTTTTCAGGTGACGGATGCGGCGCAGGGTCCATTGATGAGTGGGCCTACCTTCCCGGATGCCTTCGACTGGTTCAACGGCCAGGGCATTCCCGACGCATTTAATCTCGCCCCGCTCAAAGCTGCTGAAGGCGATACGGCCATGATCCTGGGCATTGGCCTGTGCGATCTTAAGAAAAACGTGATTGTGGAGCCGTGCCAGTGGCAGGTGGAGCAAGGCGAGAATCAGATCAAGTTCACCACCCAGCACACGTTTGAGGACTGGTCGGTTGAACTCGTGCGTGTCGTCAAGCTGATCAACCGCACGATTCGGTCCGAGACCGAAGTCCGTAACACCGGCAAGCGATTCCTGCCGATCAGCTGGTTTCCACACCCGTTCTACCCGCATCCCACCACAGATGAGTTGTTGAAGCTGAATATTCCGGTGTCATTCGGCAAGAGCACGGGTTACGTGCAGGCCGAGAGCGGCTTCATTGCTCGTAAGGATTGGCCATGGAGTGGGGGGCATTACCAGGCGCTGGACCACGGCGCAACCAATTCCCTGGTGGTGATTCAGCGGCACCCGACATTGGGTCAGGTCACGGCCACATGCAGCTATGTGCCGACTTTCTTCCCCATTTGGGGCAACACGATTACATTTTCGTGGGAGCCATTCTTCGAGCGCACGGTTGCGCCGGGGCAGGGTGCAAGCTGGACCATTGACTACGATTTTTAAGGTCGATTTAAGATAGGCGGGTAATTGCTCAATAACTGTAACCGCTTCATTCCGAACAGAGTGAGGAACGAAGCGGTTACGTTGGAGTGCTTACTCAGGAGTACATTGCGCGATGAATAATTTGCAAGCCCAGGATGGATTGACTCACAGGCTCAACGACGACCAGATTGCGTTGTATCAAAGCAACGGCTATATCACCGTGGAGAATGTGTTCTCGGCCGACGAGGTGGCCGAGATGCGCCGCGTGACAGAGGAGTTTGTGGAGCTCGCGCGCGAGGTGGAGAGCAACACGCCGGTTTACGATTTGGAACCCAACCATAGCCGCGAGCAGCCACGCGTGCGCCGCATCAAAAACCCGGCGTCACATCATGTGGCCTACGCCGGTATCCTCAAGCATAGCCGCTTGCTCGACCTGATTGAGCAGCTCATTGGGCCGAACCTGTGGAGCAACGGCAACAAGCTCAACATGAAATCGGCCGCGTTTGGCAGCCCTATCGAGTGGCATCAGGACTGGGCGTTCTACCCGCAAACCAACGATGATCTACTGGCCGTGGGCGTGGCCATCGACGACATGACGATGGAGAATGGCTGCATGCTGATGGTGCCGGGCTCGCATCGAGGGCCGCTGTTCGATCACCATCAGAACGGTGCATTTGTTGGTGCCATTACGGATTCGGAATTTAATCCTGAGCGAGAGGAAGTAGTGCCGGTGGAGGTGAAGGCCGGCGGCATCTCGATTCACCACGCTCGCACGTTGCATGCCTCCGCGCCCAACACATCATCAAAGTCGCGCCGGCTGTTGCTGATTCAATATTGCGCCGGCGATGCGTGGCCGATTGTGAGCGCGCCGCCCTCATGGGAGGCGCACGAGGCCAGCTTTGTGCGCGGCAAGCCCACCACGGTGCCGCGCATGACCAACGTGCCAGTGCGCCTGCCGATGCCGAATCTCAAGCCGGGCGGCACGATCTATGAGTTGCAAACGCAGCTGAAAGCGTCGGTGTTTGCGGCCGGCAAGATGTAAATTTGGGATGAGTTGTCAGATCGGATTTTGGACAGAATGACAGAATTAACAAAACGGGTGACCATGTTTAGGACTCCATCCATGTCTATTCTGTCATTCTGTCTAAAATCTTCATTCTGTTAAATTCTGTTGATTCTGTCCAGAATCCGATCCCCAAAATCGATTACACGCCGTAAACCAGCCGGATGTAATCTCGCGAAAGCTTGAGGTCTTCCAGCGCTTCCACGGCATCGCACGGCGGCTTGATCTCGCCCTTGATCGCGCGCACGAAGTTTATGGCTTGCTGCCGATGGGCGTGAATCCACGGCAGTTGCGGCACGATGGTTTGCGGCGTCGTGTCCTTGTTGGGGTCTTTGAAGATTTCCACGCGGCCGGGGCGATTTAACGTCACCGGAGCTGGCAACTCCAACTTGACATAGCCGTGTTCGAAACACACCAGCGCCGTTTCCTGCCAGTCGAGGGTGGTCTGGTAGGGTGCCATCTCCAACGTGCAGGTGACGCCGCTGTCGCTCTGGCCCACCAGCAACACCTCGCTGGGATCGGCATACACCGCATGGTACGGCTCACCCAACAGATGCCGCATCAGGTTGACCTGGTGGACATAGTAGTTGACGAAGCGAACATACGCTTCATTGCCCTTGGCGTCCAGATCGCTGGCCGGTGGATCGAAATCCAGCTTGGGAGCCGGGTCGCCTTCGTTGATGAGTTCGTTGAAGCCACTGGCAATCCAGTCGCCGGGCGGCATGGTGATGCGCACGTAGCGCAGTTTGCCCAGCTCGCCGCTTTGCTTCAGTTTGTCGATCTCGGCCTTGGCAAACATGGTGGCCGGGTCGCTGCGCTTGTGATACGCGACCATATACCAGGTGCCGCTGGCGCGCATGGCCTCGACTAATTTTTCGCCCACTTGCACCGAGGCGGCCAACGGCTTCTCGGTCAGGATGGGCACGCCAGCCTTGAATAGCTCGGGGATCAGAATGCCGTGGCGGGTGAAGGGCTGGGTGCAAATGATGCCGTCGAGCTTTTCCTTGGCCAGCATCTCGGTGTGATCATGATAGACGTGCGGCACGTTGTAGCGCTGGGCCACGCGCTGGGCGGTCTTCTCGCGCAGCTCGGCAATGGCCACGACTTCGACACCGGGGATGGTGCCGTAGTTGCGCAGGTGCGCCATCTGACCCATGTTGCCGACGCCGACGAAACCGATTTTGACGTTGTGATTCGTGCTCATGCTGATTATTTGCAATACGGCAACAGGCTCTGGTAGCACTGTCGCGCGGCCTCACTGGCCGGCAGTTGCCACAGGTCCTCGTTAAACATCTCGATGGAGAAGAAGCCGGTGTAGCCGTGTTCTTCGAGCTTGCCGAGCATGGCCGCCAGATCGATAACGCCCTGACCCGGCAACACGCGGTCGGAGTTGCAGTTGCTCAACTCACCCGGCTTGTCCCGCATATCGTCCACATGCACATGCTTGATCAGCTTCACGCTCTCAGCGTTGATGTCATCGAACTTGGTGACGGTGCAATAGTAGTGGGCGGGGTCGAACAAGATGCCGACCTTGGGGTGATTGGCGGCTTTGGCCACCCGCACTGCGCTGGCCAGGCTCTTGACCAGCGGCGACCAGTTGAATTCCACCGCCAGCGCCACATCATATTGCTCGATGCGTTGTGCCAGCTTGCCCAGCGTTTCACCGACGATATCTAGCGCTTCAATGGAAAGTTTGGCCGGCCCATCGGTGCCGACCACGAGTGTGCCGCCGCCCAACTCGTGGATAAGCTGCGCGTTGGCGATGTGAATGGCGTGATTGGCCGCTTGTGATTCCGACGCGGTGAAGCACTCTACTGAAGTTTGGAAGCCGCCGATGGAACGCAGGCCGTGCCTGGCTAGCAGGGCTTTGACATCGGCCACTGTATGGCCCTGAGCCAGCCAGTCCTTCACCAGCGGCAAAACGAATTCGACATTGCGAAAGCCGGCGGCGGCATAGGCCGACAAGGCTTCTTCCAAATCTTTGTGACGAGTCGAGACTGAGTTAATGGCGAGTTGTGATTGCTGCATGATTGAGATGTGGATCTTAAAATGACCTTAAAATATGAAGAGACCCCCGACCCCTAAAGGGGAGTCGCTGACATAGCGAGCGACTCCCCTTTAGGGGTCGGGGGTCTCTGAAACGAAGCTCAACACTGGTTTGATCTTACGGAGTAAGGTGTCTTTTGTCTTTAGTCCACCACTAGCCTTTCACCGCCCCCGACGTAAGCCCCTGAATAAACTGCCGCTGCATGAGGATATAAACCACGATCATCGGCAACGAGCCAATGGTCAGCGCGGCGAACACCTGTTCCCACTCCGACCGGCCCCAGTCATAGAAAAACACCTGAATGGCCAGGGGTAGGGTGCGCAATTCGGGCGAGCGCACCAGGATCAACGGCAGGAAATATTCGTTCCACGAGCCGAGGAATTGCAAGATTGAGATGGTGGCGAACACTGGGGCCGAGATGGGAATGATGATGCGCAGAAAGGCTTGTAGCTGCGTGCACCCATCTACGATGGCGGCTTCATGCAACTCGCGTGGCACCGTTCGAAAATAGGCCTGGAAGATGAAGATCGAGAGCGGCAGACCACCGGCCACCATCGGCAAAATTAGGGCCTGGTAGGAGTTGGTGAGACCCAGCCGCACCAGCATGACATAGAGCGGAATGATCGGCACCGGCGCTTGCATCGTCAGCACAAATATGAGCAGAATCACCGTGGCGAATCGAAATTTGAAACGGGCCAGAGCATAGCCGGCCAGTGCCGCGAACAGGGTGACCAACACCACCGTTGCCAGTGAAATGATGACACTGTTGAGCAGCGCAAAGCCCAACTGCGCCCGTTCCCAGGCCTTGGTGTAGTTCTCGAACGCCATGGCTTGCGGCGGCCCCCAGATGTTGCCGAGAATTTCGGCGCGATCTTTGAGCGATGCGAACACCATCCACACCACCGGGTAGACCACCACGATCGTAAACGCGATCAACACCACATGACTGAGGGCGCGCAGCAGAGCGGCCTGCGACTTCATCGAGTTGAGCGACTTGGCCGGAGTTGGAGTCGGAAGTGAAATCTGGCTCATGCGCGTTTAACCCTCCGCTCCCTCAGAGCCGCGTGCCATGAAGCGAATCTGGAGCAGGGCGATGACAGACACGAACACGAACAAGGCATACGACAATGCCGCGCCATAGCCGAGCCGGTAGAACTTGAAGGACTGAATATAAATGTGCAACGCCAGAACATTGGTGGAATTGGCCGGCCCGCCCTCCGTCATGATGTAGGGGATATCAAACACATTCAGCGCGCCCATCAAAGATAGCGTCACGTTGACGATGATGACCGGCCGCAACAACGGCAGGGTCACATTCAAGAACTGCTTCCAGCGGCCGGCACCATCGACCAGCGCGGCATCATAGAGCTCGGCTGGAATCGTTTGCAAGCCTGCTAAAAAGATCACCATGTGGAAGCCATACCACTTCCAGATATCGACGATGATCAGCGACCACATGGCGATGCGGGGGTTGCCCAGCCAATCCGGCGTCGTAGTAAAGCCAACGGCCCGCAACAAGTTGTTGATGAGGCCAAACTGATTGTTGTAGAGCCAGGCCCACAAAATGCCGACCACCACGAATGACATGACCACGGGCATGAACAGGGCTGTGCGATAGATGCCGCGGCCGCGCAAGCTCTGATTAATCAGCAGTGCCAGCAGCAGCGCCAGCGCCATCTTGCCGGCCACGGTGCCCAACGCATATTGCACGTTGTGCAGCAGCGCCGGCAGCAGGGCCTCATCATCGAACATGCGCTCAAAGTTTTGCAGACCGACGAATACGGGCTCGGCAATGCCATCCCAGCGCAATAACGACAGGCCCACGCCGCCAATCAGCGGAACCAGTTTGAAGACGAGGTAGAGCAATAGTGCCGGCAACACCCACAAATAAGGCGATAGCCGTGCGCCAAGGGTGCGCCGGCTCATACGTTTTTTGACGTCTTGCGTGGGGGTTCGAGCAGCAAGGCTATTGGCCATTAAATGGGTGCGATCAAAATCTTTGGCTTGCAACATATAGACGTTCAGATAAGTAAATCAAAAGTCATCGCTCAAATGGCTTGCTTTTAGGCACCTGGGCGACGTTACGTTACAAATTCAAATCTGAAAATCTATAGCAGGCGAAAAGCAGAACCTAAGGTTCTTGGCACGTCGTCGCACACTGAACCTTAGGTTCTACCCCGCTCACTATCGCTTAATTCTCGAACTTATAGCCGTCTTTGTACAAGCCGTCCATCGTCTTCTGAATCGACTCAGCGGCTTCAGTCGGGTTCTTGGTGCCGGCCACCAACCCTTGCTGATTCTCCTGGAAGGCGCGCGTAATCTCCGGCGGCCAATACCAGTCCAGATACGTGGTCTGGTTGGGCGAGCACTCCTTCGAATACTTCAGCGCCAGTTCGTCGGTGCTGGCCTCGACATTGGCGTTGCACGACACCGGGTCTTTGCTCAGCTCATTGGCCCATTTCACCCACTTGTCGCTGGTCAGCAAATCAATGACGTCCATGGCCAGCTTCTCACGCTCCGGCCCAATTTTGGCGTAGATGCCCAAGGCTGAGCCAGTGCCGCCTGGCATGTTTCGCTGCACCGTGTCATCACCCACGATGCGCACCGGCGGGATCAGCGAGATTTCCAGCTCGGGTGAGGCCGACTCGCGGTAGCCGGCAATGGCACTGGTGTGATGGTAGTGAATCGCGGCCTTGCCCTGCGAAAATGGCACCGAGGCTGCATCGCCTTCCAGACTGTTCACGCCTTCGATGAACATGCCGTCCTGGGCAAAGTTGTACAACGCCTCCAGCGCAGCCAGGTTCTCGGCATCAGTAAACTTCATCTCGCCGGCCAGCGTCTTGAACGTGTTCTCGACTGACTTGTTGCCCGAGGTCTGGCCGTGCGCCCAGAACTGCCACACCGGCCACAGGTAGATGTTCTTGCCGGCATGGGTCACTGGTGCGATGCCGGCTTTTTTGAGCTCGGGCGCAATGGCTTTCAGATCGTCGTAGGTGACGAGCTCTTTCGTCATGCCCACTTTCTCAAATGCCTTCTTGTTGGTCAGGAAGGTAAAACCACTGATGCCGCCGCGCGGCAACGCCCAATTTTTGCCGCCGATTTCATAGGTCTTCAGCGCCACTTCGCGGAAGCGATCCTTGAAGGCGATGTTGGACAGGTCGCGCATCTTGCCGCCCACGGCATAGCGCCGCAAATCCTGGCCATTCAAATCCATCACGTCGATCTGGTCGCCGGCCATTTCCGCGGCGGTGAACAGTTCGACAAAGCGCTCGCTGGGCAGGAAGCGCCACTCGACCGTAACTCCTGGATGCGCATCCTGAATGGCTTTGATGAGCGGCGCATTCTGGTCGGCATTGCCGGCGCTGGCGACCACAAATTTGCCCTGATATTCACCTGAGCTTGCGGCCGGCTCCGAAGTTGGGGCGACCTGTCCGGCTGGTGCTGCTGGCGCTGCGGCTGGGGGTGCTGCGCAGCCGGCGACTGCCAGACCGGCGGTGCCGATGGCCAGTGTTTGCAACATCTGGCGACGACTGATCTTTCTAGACATGCGGGGTTCCTCCTGGAAATGCTGTCTGGTCAATCGGCATGAATGGCCGTGACCGTTCGGACTGAACACGGCTTGCGTAAAAATCGCAAGTCGGCTAAACCGTATCAAGACTCAGACGTAACAAAAATCCCGTTGCCGATCTATACACACAGGGCTTGCACGTTTCGTTTTTGGGGCAAGCAGTATATATTTTGCAACAGGGTTTATGCACAAAATAGTAGGCTGGTTCTCCACGACAACCAATGCACACTGAATTAGGGTTATTGCACAAAACGCCACTCCTGCAAGTAACACCGCAGGTAGTTCCCCATGCGGGGTTGCATTTAAGTCAGTCCCTGGTGATGTCTCAATTGCGGGTGGTGCATGCCGGCGCCTACTTCGCGCCGCAGGGCAAGGATTTCCCATTGCACACGCATACGGTGTGGGAATTACACTATTACCGCGCTGGCCGGATCGATACCGTGATAGAGGGTGAGCGGTTTGAGGTGCAGCCCGGCATGGTCACATTGGTGCCGCCTAACGTGATTCATGGCGAGAAAGCATGGACCGATTATGCCAACTTTTACATCCAGATTGCCGCGCCGGCCAACATGCGCTGGCCTAAAATTTTTGTAGATGATGGGGATCAATCGCTATCGGCAGTATGCGCAGCGTGTGTGCGCGAGATTACTCACCCTAAAGCCAGCCATCGCGACGAAATGCTGGATGCACTCTCGGCCCAGCTCGATGTGCTATTGCGGCGGGCATGCGGGCAAACCGGTGCCGCCAACGCGGCCGAGCAACTGGTGCGCCAGGTCGAACTCATTCTGGAAGAGCGCTACGCCATGTCGCTGTGCATCAAGGAAGTAGCCTGGGAAATAGGGGTTTCGCCGTCGCACCTGCGTGCTCAGTTCAAAAAACTGCGCGGCATCTCGCCCATCGACCGCCTGCAAGAGATTCGTGTCCAGCGTGCACTCGGCTGGCTGCGCCACTCCAATCTCACCCTCGAAGCCATCGCCCATACGTGTGGCTATGATTCGGCCAGCCACCTCAGCCGCCACATCAAACGCGCCACAGGCTGCTCGCCGGGTGCGCTGCGCCTACAAGTCTGACATCTCCGAGATGTCAGACTTGTTGTGCTCGCAACGCCAGATACCGCCCATATGCCTCATCCCACCGGCCACTTCGATTGGGCTCGATGCGTTGGACATTGAACGCGCGGCCAACCATCTCGCGGCCTTCATTCAGTGAGCTGATCTCGCCCAGCGCCAGCAGTTGCGCTAGCACGTTGCCGATGGCCGTGGCTTCCACCGGCCCCGCAATCACCGTGCGTCCAGTCGCATCGGCCGTGAGCTGATTCAGCAACGCATTTTGCGAGCCGCCGCCGATGATGTGAATGACCGGCAACGCCAGCCCCGACAGCTCGGCCAGCCGCTCGGCCACCCAGCGATATTCCAATGCCAGACTGTTTAGCACACAACGCGCCACCTCGGCATCGCTGCTGGGCAAGGGCTGATTCGTCTCGCGGCAGAACGCAACAATCCGCGCAGGCATATCGCCGACGCTGGGGCTGTTCGGCGCGAGGAAACGCGGGTCACTCGGCAGCACAATCGTGTCGAGTTTGGCCCCGCGATCCGTTTCGGTCGCCCGCGCCATGACTTCCAATTGGGCATAGCTGTATTCGCGGCCCTGATCAGCCCAGGCCCGCCGGCATTCCTGCAACAGCCACAGCCCCATGATGTTCTTGAGCAGGCGATAGGTGCCGCCAATGCCGCCCTCGTTGGTGAAGTTCAACGCCAGGGTGCGCTCGTCGATGATGGCTTCGCTGGTCTCGATGCCCATAAGCGACCAGGTGCCGCTGCTGATGTAGATGGCGTCGCGGCTGGTGGTTGGCACGGCAGCCACGGCCGAGCCGGTGTCGTGGGTGGCCGGCACCAGCACCGGGATTCTCGCCAACCCCAACTCCTCGGCCAACCCATCGCCCAGCACGCCAAGCTGGGTGGCCGGCTGCACTACCTCGGCAAACATGCCGGTGGGAATGCCCAGCGTCGCCAGCATACCGCGCGCCCAATCCTTGCTGCGCGCATCCAACGCCTGCGTCGTGGTCGCGTTGGTGTATTCGTTGGCCTTGCGCCCGCACAACCAGAAGTTGATCAGATCTGGCACCGTGAGAAAAGTGCGCGCAATGTCCAGCGCCGGCGCACCGCGCTGGGCCAGTGCCACCAGTTGATACAGCGTATTGATCTGCATGAACTGGATGCCGGTGCGCTTGAAAATCTCCTCACGCGGCACGCGTGCAAACGCCGCTTCCATCATGCCATTCGTGCGCGCATCGCGGTAGTGCACCGGGTTGCCGATCAGTTGATCCTCGGCATCGAGCAGGCCAAAGTCGATAGCCCAGGTGTCCACGCCCACGCCGGCCAGCGCGCCATCCACCTGTTGCCCCGCGGCGCGAATACCCTGCTTGATGTCGCCGAACAAGCGCAGGATGTCCCAGTGCAATGTGTCGCCGACGCGAACGGGTGTGTTGGGAAATCGATTCGCCTCGTGCAAGCTGAGCGAGTGGCCATCAAATTGAGCCAGCATTACGCGGCCGCTTTCAGCACCGAGGTCTACGGCGGCCAGGTTAAGACGCTTGTCTGCCATGATTTTGATTCGCTTTAACTGCTTTCCAACTTGATGGGCATGTGGTGACTACCAAACCGAAGCTGTCATTCCGAGCCTGTTGCCCATGAGGAGGCGAATACGAGAATGCGAGGAATCCCTTTTGCTTTGCCCGATCGATGCTGAACTCGGCCAGCCGATTTTGACCTCACCAGAGTTAAGTCAGAGGGATTCCTCGCATGGTCGTAAGCAACTCACCTGAGCTCACAGGCTCGGAATGACAGCGACATAGGCCGCAATGGCGTCACGCTACCTCACATACGCCGCGGTCACACCGCCATCCACGTTGATGATGCCACCGGTGGTTTTGGCCGAGCGATCCGACGCGAAGAAGAAAATCGCCTCGGCAATGTCCTCGGGATAGATGCTGACCTTGAGCGTGTTGCGCTGGCGATAGGCCTCTTCAAGCTGGTCTGGGTTAATGCCCATGCTCTTGGCCCGTGCCTCGCGCCAGTTCGAGTCCCAGATGGCGCTGCCCTGCAACACGGCATCCGGGTTCACGGTGTTCACGCGAATCCCAAGTGCGCCGCCTTCCTCGGCCAGACAGCGCGCCAGGTTGATCTCGGCCGCCTTCGCCGCGCCATACGCCGCCGCGTTCTTGCT
>Ga0105044_10012067_pt1 | contig 11754 bp, 11 predicted proteins | sample MAT01_FD_78092 | JGI IMG/M metagenome (GOLD analysis project Ga0105044, IMG submission 78092) | Freshwater microbial communities from Lake Fryxell liftoff mats and glacier meltwater in Antarctica - MAT-01 | ecosystem: Environmental > Aquatic > Freshwater > Ice > Liftoff microbial mat | place...
CCGCCGAAGAAGGGAAGTGATCTCGGCTAAGCGCAGAACGGACTCCTATTGACCGCCCGATCCTAAGGCGAGCGGCAGACAAGACCTTACGTACAACGGACTTCCAAGTCCGTCGAAAGGCACGACGGACTTGGAAGTCCGTCGTACAGTAACTTGTCAGACCTTCGGAAGTTCAGCATATCGCGATTGCAGCGACTGCACTTCAAGAGTTTCGTCGCGTAGAGCGGCCATCGCCCCTGCAGCGGCTTCGGCTGCTGCGAGGGTCGTAATGCAAGGAACTCCCGCTTGCACGGCGGCAGCGCGGATTTTTCCTTCGTCGGTGCGTGCGCCTTTTCCACTTGGTGTGTTGAGAATCAACTGCACTTCGCCATTCTTTAGGTAATCAAGCAGGTTCGGATTCCCTTCGACAATTTTCTTCACGCGAGTCACCGGTATTCCGGCTTCTTCGATACGCGATGCGGTTCCAGACGTCGCCAGGATGTTGAAGCCGAGTTCACGAATTTGCCGGGCAAGAACGATCACGCCGTCCTTGTGCGCCGGCGACATGCTAATGAACACGTTGCCTGATTCTGGCAGCACGGTTCCTGCCGCGATTTGGCTCTTGGCAAAGGCTAACGAGAACCGGTCGCTGATCCCCATCACTTCGCCGGTGCTTCTCATCTCGGGGCCAAGCACAATATCGACACCAGCGAATTTTCGGAATGGAAAAACGCTTTCCTTGACCGACACATGTTTCGGAATCGGTTCCGTGAAAATGCCAAGTTCGTCAAGCGTCTTGCCCGCCATGACCATCGTCGCCAACTTCGCCACCGGCACGCCGGTCGCTTTGGCAACAAACGGAACGGTGCGACTGGCGCGGGGATTGACTTCCAGAATGTAAAGTGTCGGAACTCCGTTCTCATCTTTCACCGCGAACTGAATGTTCATCAGTCCGATGACAGCAAGCCGCTTGGCCAACTTTGCCGTTGTTTCGCGAATCTCAGCCAGGATCGCGGGACTTAGGTTGAATGACGGAATTGAACAAGCCGAATCACCGGAGTGAACGCCCGCTTCTTCGATGTGTTCCATGATGCCCATCACGACACAGCGAGTGCCGTCACTGATCGCATCGACATCGACTTCGGTCGCGTCCTCCAGGAAACGATCAATGAGGACGGGCTGTCCATCGGCTGCGATGAACGCTTCGGCGACGTAGCGATCAAACTGGGTATGGTCGTAGCAAATTTCCATCGCGCGTCCACCAAGTACAAAACTCGGACGCACAAGCGACGGGAAGCCAATTCGCTTTACTTCGCGGCGAGCTTCGCTCATGTTTCGCGCAATGCCGCTGGGCGGCTGCCGCAGACCAAGCTCGTCGATCAGCTTTTGAAACAGCTCGCGATCTTCAGCGGCTTCGATCGTTTCGACACTGGTTCCAATGATCGGAACACCCGCTTCTTTTAATCCTCTAGCAAGATTCAGTGGCGTCTGGCCACCGAACTGCACAATCACACCGTCTGGTTTGATCGCATCACAAACGTTGAGCACATCTTCGATCGTCAGCGGCTCAAAGAACAGCATGTCACTTGTATCATAGTCCGTGCTGACGGTTTCGGGATTGCTGTTGATCATCACGCTTTCGATACCCATCTCGCGTAGCGCAAAGCTGGCATGACAGCAGCAGTAGTCAAACTCGATACCTTGGCCGATGCGGTTTGGCCCACCACCAAGGATAATGATCCGTTTCTTGTCGCTCTTTGGCGGAAGCTCGTCTTCGGTTTCGTAGGTGCTGTAAAAGTATGGCGTATACGCTTCAAATTCCGCCGCGCACGTGTCAACGCTTTTGAACACGGGCCGAACACCCAGCTCAATCCGTTTAGCGCGCACTTGAGTTTCGCTACTGCTGATCAAACGAGCGATCTGGCGGTCAGAAAATCCGTGGCGTTTTATGTCCCAGAACTTGTCGCGTGACCAGTTTTCCAGGGCTCCATAGCCAGCGATCACGTTCTCCTGTTCAACGATTTGTAACATGTGGTCAAGAAACCAACGATCGATATGCGTCAGCTCATAAATCTCATTGATCGACATGCCCGCCTTCATCGCGTACCGCATGTAGAAAATTCGATCAGCGCGAGGAGTGCTCAGTCGTGCCCGAATTTCGTCATCGTTTGGCTGAGCTTCAGTACCCCACAGATCGCGGTTGTCGCTGCCTAAGCCAAAAGCACCGACTTCAAGTCCACGCAGCGCCTTCTGCAACGATTCCTTGAACGTCCTGCCGATCGCCATCGTTTCGCCAACGCTTTTCATCTGCGTCGTCAATGTCGAATCCGCTTCTGGGAATTTTTCGAACGCGAAACGCGGAATCTTGGTGACGACGTAGTCGATTGTCGGCTCAAAGCAGGCTTTGGTTTTCCGTGTGATGTCGTTGGGCAATTCCCACAGCCGATAACCAACCGCCAGTTTCGCCGCGATCTTCGCGATCGGAAAGCCCGTGGCTTTACTGGCTAGCGCGCTGCTGCGCGAGACGCGCGGGTTCATCTCGATCACGACCATCAATCCAGTTGTCGGGTTAATCGCAAACTGGATGTTGGAGCCACCGGTCTCAACGCCGATCTCGCGAATCACAGCGATCGACGCGTCGCGCATTCGCTGATACTCTTTATCCGTCAGCGTTTGTGCCGGAGCGACCGTGATCGAATCGCCGGTATGGACGCCCATGGCGTCGAAGTTTTCGATGCTGCAAATGATGACCACATTGTCATCCATGTCCCGCATCACCTCCATCTCGTATTCTTTCCAACCGATGATCGACTGTTCGATCAAGATCTCGCTGACCGGACTTTGGTCGAGTCCATTTTGGACCAAGGCATCAAAGTCGCTGCGGTTGTAAGCGATCGCGGAACCGCTGCCGCCCATTGTAAAGCTTGGACGCAACACAGCCGGCAATCCGACCATCTTGAGAACCTCTCGCGCCTCTTGCAGCGTGTGTACCGTCGCACCGAGGCAGGTATTGAGCCCGATCTTCGCCATCGCTTGTTTGAACTGTTCTCGTTCCTCCGCTTTAGCGATCACTTTGGCGTTAGCACCGATCAGCTCGACACCGTGTTTTTTCAAAATGCCCTTGGCATCCAGCTCCATCGCGAGGTTCAAACCGGTTTGGCCACCCAGAGTCGGCAGCAATGCATCCGGTCGCTCAGCGATGATGACTTTTTCAACCATCTGCCAAGTCAATGGCTCGATGTAGGTTGCGTCAGCGGTGTTTGGGTCGGTCATGATGGTCGCTGGGTTGCTGTTGATCAGCACCACCTCGTAACCCTCTTCACGCAGTGCCTTGCAGGCCTGAGTGCCCGAATAATCGAACTCACAAGCTTGGCCAATGACGATCGGACCGCTTCCGATCAAAAGAATCTTTTTGATGTCCTGACGACGGGGCACAACAGAATTCCGGAAATTTTTTGTTTGGGGGGTGCTAACACGACAGGCCGCCCAAGCGGCTCGCCAGCAAATTCTGGCAGAAGATACCAGAATCAGACCAATCCCCGAAGACGCCCTCAATCACTCGATCTGCCCGCCGAAATGGCTTCGTGCCGAAAACTCCCACGAAAATCGACACTTCTCGCTGATCCGCCAGATTGCAAAGCTTCAAAATCGTACTCGGACTCAGTGAAACGGTACTCGGACTCGAATGGCAGTGCTGATCGAGTACGAGTACCGCCAAGGGCTGAGTACGAGTACGAAAAACCAGGCTGATGTGCTCGTAATCGTATCGAACCTACTGGCGCTCAGCGAGAACTGTCCGAAAATGACGGTTTTTCACCTGGGGGTCCCGTCCGAAAACCCGTGAACGACAAAAAATGGCGGATCAAAATGCGGTTGATGACAAAACAAGTTCGCTGGATTCGCATGTCAGAAATGTGGAGTATAAATAGCGCGAGTCGATTGGCCGCATCAACGTAGGTACCACTTCGCAATGGCAAACGCCAAAAACGCAACGCATGCGATACGAATCCATGCCGCGTGGCAGCGCACCGAACTGACCGATGCGATGACGACGATTCATTCTCGTGCGATATCGCTTCCCGATGCTCAGGACTTCGACCCAGCCACTTGCTTTCTCGCCTATGTCCGTAAGTTCAATGCACCCACCGGACTAGCGGCAAAGGATATGGTTGAACTCAATTGTTCGCTGCTGGTCGAAGCAATTTCCATCATGTTCAACGGGCACCCACTGACATCGCCAGCGTCGGCATCGATCGACATCACCAGTCTTTTGCAGAAACATAACGAGCTGACGATTCATTTGGCGATTAGCAAAATCGAAACCGCTCGTGGTGCCACGGCGCGGCTGTTGATCTTTGCCTCAACTTCATGACGCAGCGCGCTGGCCGATTTTTGGCATTGGCTTTCCCTTGAGCTGGTAAACGTATCGCAGAACTTCCGCGACCGCGTGATACTGCTCAATTCCAATGGCACCACCCACATCAACGTTCTTATACAGAAACTGCGCCAGCGGTTTTCGCTCCACGATCGGAATGCCGTTTTCCAGCGCGACCTTGCGAATCCGCTGTGCGACTAGCCCCGCGCCCTTGGCGACAACTACGGGGGCAATCATCACCGTGGGATCGTAGGAAATGGCGATCGCAAGTTCAGTCGGATTGGTTAGCACGACGTCAGCTTTCGGGACTTCGCTACCAATTCGCTGCATCATCATCTGGCGCTGAATCTGCTTGCGGCGCGCGACCATCTGAGGATTGCCGTTGCTCTCTTTCATTTCATCACGAAGTTCTTGGTCTGACATTTTGAGGTCTTCTTCGTGACGCCACCATTGAAAGAGATATTCGACAACTCCGACAAACAGCAGCGCGGAGGCGATCCACATGCAGACACCGAAGATGCATTCAAAAAGAGATTTCGCGATCACAGGGACTGGCGATGACCACATCAAGACGATTGACTCTTGGCGATTCTTCAGCGCGACGTATGCGACCCAAGCGATGATGAATACCTTCAGCATGCCGAAGCCCAATCGCATCGCCCCACGAACCGAAGTGATCCGTTTTATTCCGGCGAATGGACTGATGTGACTCAGCTTGGGTTCCAACAGTCCAGCATTAAAGATGAAGCCAGTCTGGGAAATGTTGACAAACACACCGGCGGCAAACATCACCAGCAAAACCGGCACGATTGCCATGGCGAACTTTGCTCCGATGCTTACTATATGTTGGGTCGCATCCTGTGGCGTCCATGTCAACGCGTTGGTGGCTGACAGTCCTTCGATCATCGCTTTGGCGACGTTCTCGCACAACGGCCCACCGAGCCAGTTGAGGCCCAGCAGTGCAATCACCAACATCGCTGCCGATGATAAGTCGGCGCTTTTGGTGATCTGCCCTTCCTCTCGCGCCATCTCGCGGCGCCGATCGGTAGCAGAGTGTTTTTTATCTCCCTGGCCCTCCGACATCAAATCACCCTATTTGCTGCACGATCGTTATTCGCGAAGTTGCGACCACATTTCAGTCAATCGCGAAAGCGTTTCCGAAAATTCATCCTGAAAAACATACCCAGCCGAGCCGATCGACAAGGCGGCAACGGCAAGCAAGGCAACCGCGTTGATCGACAGTCCAATGGCCAGGACATTGATCTGCGGTAACGTTCGGCTGATCAAACCCGTGATGATATTGCAAAGTAACATGGCTGCCACAACCGGCGCAGCGACTCGAATACCCGCGCCTAGTGACGCACCCATTTGTGTCATCACCAGTGACATCATTGAATCATGCATCACGACGCGCCCCGGTGGCAGCGCTTCAAAGCTATCGATCAACGAACCCATCAACATCCGATGACCGCCACCGGCAATCATTACCGCGACCACTAACAGGCCAATCAATTGCGCAAGTGTCGGCATGGTGGCCTCGGTCGTGGGATCGATGGCATCACCGAGCTGCATGCCGCCGGTTCCCGTCATCAGTTCACCTGCGGTTTGCACCCCCGTGACCAAGATTTGAACGACGCTGCCGATCAGCAGACCAATCATCCCTTCCTGCGCGAGCATGATCGCTAGGTCGATATTGCTCACAGCGTGCGGTGCATAGGTCGGATCAATCGCGATCACCGTCGGTGCGATCAGGAACGTCAGGATCGCCGCCAGCAACGCTCGAATTCGTTTCGGAACTCCGGTCCCAATCGCTGGCAGCGTCATCAATAACGTGCTAAGTCGTGTCATCACCAGCATGACCAGCAATAGATGCTTGGTCACGTAGTCAGTCACCTCATCGATCACTCGCCTGCTCCCATCAAGGCGTTCCCGCGTTCTCAAAAATCTGACGCGTGTACTCCATCATCGTGGTCAGCAGCCATGGCATGCAGGCGATCATCACCGCCGCCATGGCGAGCAGCTTTGGCACAAACGAAACCGTCTGGTCTTGAATTTGAGTTAACGCTTGAACAAGCCCAATCAACAAGCCTGCGGCCATCCCGACCAGTAACATCGGTGCGCCGACAATCAGCGCAGCAACCAACGCATTCCGGCACAAATCGATCGCGGTTGACGAATCCATAGTTTTTCCGAAAGAGTTAACCGCTGAGGGTTCCAAACGAATCCATCAACATGCGGACGACCAAATTCCAACCATCGACAAGCACAAACAAGAGTAGCTTGAAGGGCAATGAAATCACTGCTGGCGGCAGCATCAGCATGCCCATTGAAATCGTGACGCTGGCCACGACCAAATCCACTACCAAAAACGGCAGGTAGATCTGAAAGCCCATCAAGAAAGCCGTTTTCAACTCGCTCAAAATAAATGCCGGCAACAGCACACGGACCGGTACATCGTCAAACGTACTCGGCAGCGGCCCATCGGGCTTCAAGTAGCTATAAAACAGATGCACATCTTCATGATTGCCAGCAACATCGATTTGATTCGCCATGAAGCGTCGAATTGGCTCCGCGCCCGCTTCGTATGCCTGTTCCAGCGACATCGGTTCGGTCTGTTCCGTGTAGGGGACGATCGCTTTGTCATAGACCTGAGTCCAAACGGGCGTCATCACGAACATCGTCATGAACATCGCAACACTGGTCATCACTTGACTCGGTGGCAGCGACTGCAGGCCGATCGCTTGCCGTAGCAATCCCAAGACAATGATGATGCGAACGTAACAAGTGGTCATCAATAAAACGGCGGGCGCAAGGCTCAGCACCGTCAGCAGCAGCATGATTTGCAAGCTGCTAGCGAGGCCTTGTGGACTTGTCCATTTCTCAGGGCCTCCCGCAAGAAACTGTAGCGATTCCGGCGCGGCTTGGATCGTTTGTGTTTGTGGCGAAAGGATTTGAACAGCGTCCGCCGCCTTGTCTTGGCCTTCGGCGTGTCCGGACCCGAACAGGATAGCGATCACTATTCCTGTCAGTAAGGCTAACGGTCGTGTCAAGCTAGCAAACAACGTGAAACGCCTTCCTTGGGCAGCGGACCACCACCGCGCAACCAAGCGGGTGTCAACTTGGACTTTAGGAAAAATCGCCAGATTTGCGAAAGATGAATAAGACCATTGTAAAACAATTGTCCCAATTGTTTTGGAGCTGCACGGCTCCCAATATTTGGCATTGCTATCTACACAAGTTTTTGGCTCCCCCTCGTCACGTATTCTGAACTTGACGGTTCAGCCGAATTTCTTCGATAATCCGCCTGGACCCAACACTCGAATTATGGATTTACGAAATGAAACGTATCTTTCTGCTGCTCCTATCAATTGCGTTGCTGAACACCCACTCCGTCGCGCGGTCTGAGAATCAATCGGACAGCGCACCGGACAGCGTTGCTGGAGTTCAGCTTGGTGGAAAAGACACACAATCGCTTCAATTGGTGACAGGAGAATTCCAAGCTCGTTTTGCAGAGTATCGCACTGGTCGGAGTCCGGTAAATGTACTGCTTCGTTGTAATCAACGACTTTTACGAGCCTCGTTAGCGTCAAGCATTCCGGACGCAGCGATCGCGTACGACGGGCGAGCGAGAGAGATAGAATTACTTGCGAATATAAATCTGGAGCGGGGCACCGGCACGCTTCAAGACGTGGCCCAAGCAGAAGGTGCACGCCTGGATGCCATTCTAAAACGTGCTGAAACGAATTATTTCCCTAATTAATGCTTTGTCACGGTCAAAGTTTAGGGTTGAGGGCTTCGCGTAAGACGGACTTCCAGTCCGTCGGTACCGACTTTTGTCGACGGACTGGAAGTCCGTCATACCCTAAAATCTAATTATCGGCGGCACACAAGATGATTACTCGAGTTTTGACGATTGCTTTTCTAGCGGCCGCGATTGCGGCGGCCGAGCCGTTGACCACTGTACAAGTCAGTGGTGATGGCAAGCACTTTGTTCGCGGCAACCCGACATCGCGTTTTGTCGTGTGGGGTGTCAACTACGATCACGATGCGGCAGGCCGACTTCTAGACGAATACTGGATCGATGAATGGTCGACGGTCGTCGAAGACTTTCATGAGATCAAGGCATTGGGTGCCAACTGTGTGCGAATTCATCTGCAGCTAGGCAAGTTTATGGAAGGCCAAGACAGTGCGAACCCTGCGGCGCTCGAGCAACTTGGCAAGCTAGTTCAGCTCGCGGAGGAAGTCGGGTTGTATCTCGATTTGACGGGGCTTGCTTGTTATCACAAGAAAAATATTCCGACTTGGTACGATGGGCTGAATGAAGCCGAACGTTGGAGCGTGCAGGCGAAGTTCTGGGCGAGTGTTGCTGAAGTCTGCAAAAACAGCCCGGCAATTTTCTGTTACGATTTGATGAACGAGCCGATCTTGCCCAGTGACGAGCCTGCATCGGATTGGCTCGCTGGCGAGTTGGAAGGCAAGCATTTTGTGCAGCGTCTATCGCTTGACTTGAAAGGCCGCACTCGTGAAGCGGTTGCCGACGCATGGGTGAATGCAATGGTCGACGCCATTCGTCTGCATGACAAAGACCATCTGGTAACCGTTGGCGAGATTCCATGGATTTTTGTTTTTGGTGGCGGGAAGCCGCTGTTCCACACCGGTGCCGCTGGCCAGCGACTGGATTTCGTCGCCGTCCATTTCTATCCCAAGAAAGACGAAGTCGACAAAGCTCTCAAAGCACTAAACGCGTATGACCTCGGAAAGCCGCTGCTCGTTGAAGAGATGTTTCCGTTGTCGTGCAGCGAAGACGAGTTGGTCAATTTCATCGATCAATCCAAAGAGATCGCCGACGGTTGGATTAGTTTTTACTGGGGCAAGACTGCCGATGATCTGCGAGTCAAGGACAAGCCAACCATTGGCGAAGCGATCACTGCATCATGGCTGCAACGGTTTCAAAGCATGTCTATGCTTATGGGGCGAAGATGAACAGCAAACACGCTACCAGCCGAGCGGCACCCCTTCTGACGTCGAAGACACAACGTATCCGGCTATTGCGTGCTAAAGTATGATTTGGTTTGACTTCCTTTGAGCTTCGGTTCGCCGTTTTTCGTCTTCGATAATTTTCTCAAGACGTTCAAGCAGCCGTTGTGACTCTCTGTGCACATGCGGAAGCCTTAAAGGTATTATTTGATCGTTACGCTTCGGCCTCGGTGTCCCTTTAAAGAGAGGGGAAATCCACGCGTTACTCGGCTCGCTTGATTTATGCCCTGGAACTTTGGAGTCGAAACGAGGTGATATACGAGGACTCGCCCAGGATGGGCTGCCAATCATCAAAAACACGCACAAGGCTGAATTCAGCATTGAATTTGGGTTCGGGTTGCTGGATGAGTAGGACGTGAAAGATACTCCACTATACTACGCTCATGCGTGTTCTGGTTTCGAGCAATCGTAAAAAACAACTTACGTCTGAAAGTGGAAAAGTGACGGTGTCCAGCTAAAGTTAACTCAATACAAAACTTCCTTGCGGTACTGAATCATCGCGGATTTCGTCGCGACCTTGTCGTACAAACCTTGGGCAGCCACGTTGTCGGAGTGCGTGTGCCAATAGATTCGCTGGATTTTCGCTTCCGTTGCGACGGCGACAACGGCATCGATCAGTTGTCGCCCCGCACCTTGGCTTCTTGCCGACGGATCAACGAACAAATCTTCGAGGTAGCAATATCCGTTTAATGTCCAGGTGCTCGGGTGGATCAAATAGGTGGCAAAGCCGATCGGGCTGTCGCTTTCGGTGTCGATGGCCAGCAGGCAGCGGTGGCCGCCTTCGACGAAAAAGCGATGCCATGTCTGCGCGGTAACCTCAGGCGATATCACTTGCTGATAAAACGCAAGGTATTGATTCCATAACGTAAGCCAAGCGGCGCTATCGCTTACATCTGCGGCGCGGATGATTATCATCGCTTTACTCCTAGGCTGTTTCATTTCAACCATCTCGGTAAAAATAAAATGGCAGCGGACCAAGCCAGAATGGTTGGGGCCGGTGAACCGACGGTTGGCCAGATGAACGCGATGCTATGCAGCCATTGCCAACAGCCAAGCTGCATCGTTAGCGCGATCACAAGTCCAAGACCAAGACGTGCGAGCGAATCGCGACAGTTGGGCATCACGTTCGGAATCGCGTAGGCGATCAAAACAGCGACGATGGTTACGGCCAGTGACGCTTGCCAACCGACGACGATTGCTGGCACCAGCAACATCGCAATGACGTCCATCAAGCGCGCGGTGTCGCGTCCAAGCGGATTGATCTTGGGGTCAGCTTCGGGCGAAAGGTAGCGAGCTAACGAACGCCCGATCAACACGGCAGCCACCACGCCGGTAATCACTCGCATCACTGCGTCGAGATACCTGCCGTCGGAACGCCAATTCGCGCTGATCACAACCTGCCAAGGAACGACGGCGACCCCGGGGCTGATCAGGATCGGCAGAATCAACATGCCGAGCGATACACAGACCAACATTCGCGGCAAACGATGGCCATCAAAGCGCACCAATGCCATCGCCCATGCCACGGCCACGGCAATGATGTGGTAAACCATCGTGACCATATTTTCTTGAGTAATATGCGGAGTCCAAAGTGCTCCGACACGACCAAGTCGCGTGTCATGAAAAGGTAGTGTCGTACCGCTACCGTAAAATTCTCGCCAACCGACAAAAAGAATTGTCAGGCCAACTGCCAGCTCCACAATCGGATATCGCGGCGAAATCGGCATTCGGCACGTTCGGCAGCGGCCACCGAGTGCCAGCCAACCGAAGACCGGCCAGTTGTCTTTCCACGACAATGTTTGGTCGCACCAGGGACAGTGCGATCGCCCGTTAACGCTTACCCCTCGGGGCATTCGCCAAGCGACGACATTTAGAAAGCTGCCGATCGATGAGCCGATGAAAAAGAGCCAACAGGCAATTAAAACGTCAACGCAGCGTGGGATGACGAGATCCGAGAACCGGGTCCAGCGTTCCGAGTAAGACTGCCAAGCCGCCATTGAAGTGACAGACAATGCGATCATCAACAGGCCGACAAACCAAATGGATAGCAGCCGCGTACGACGGCGATAAAACAATCGAAGCATCAACGGCTTGGATTCGGACAGCTCGGTCATGAATGACAGGATTTACCGGTAGTCAGGAATCGACGATGGTCCACACGGCCTCACGCAGTCTATCATCAGTCGCGTCGTTCGATTCGACCACAACACCACCCATCAAATTAACGATAACCCCCATTTTACTCGATGCCGATTCCTGCAAATAGACTGACAGACGTTAACGATGCAACGGAAAACGGAAATGGCGACTATGTTTTGTACTGGATGATCGCGAATCGGCGTTTGCGTTGGAACTTTGCTCTC
>Ga0105044_10012068_pt1 | contig 11754 bp, 8 predicted proteins | sample MAT01_FD_78092 | JGI IMG/M metagenome (GOLD analysis project Ga0105044, IMG submission 78092) | Freshwater microbial communities from Lake Fryxell liftoff mats and glacier meltwater in Antarctica - MAT-01 | ecosystem: Environmental > Aquatic > Freshwater > Ice > Liftoff microbial mat | place...
TCTTATGTCCGTTATCTCAATATTATTTTTTTCAAGCAGCTCCCGTAAAGATTCTGTTTCATCATCACCTTTATTCACGGCTACATTCAGTCGGTCACCAAAAAGCTGTATCTCAAGCGATGTCTGCTTTCTTAAGATGTTATATGCTTCTCTTATCGGATTGCAGACTATCTCAAGGATGAGTTGTTTGAACATAGCCTTAATATTGTTTGGAGTATTTACAGTGAGCAGCTTTCCGTTGTCAACTAATGCTATCTCGTTAAAGCGTTCGGCTTCATCCATGTATGGCGTCGAAATTATTACTGTAATGTCTTCTTTAAGTAAATTTGAAAGTATGATCCAGAACTCACGTCTTGAAACAGGATCGACCCCGGTTGTCGGCTCATCAAGGAAAATTATTTTCGGTGTATAGATCAGAGTGCATGCCAGAGCAAGTTTCTGCTTCATGCCCCCCGATAATTTACCGGCAAGAAAATTCCTGAATTTCGTGAGTCTTGTGAATTTCAAAAGTTCTTCTCTTCTTTCCTTATAGTCCTTCAGTCCGTGGATGCTGGCAATAAATTCTATATTCTCATCCACAGATAGATCAGTATACAAACTGAATCTTTGCGAAAGATATCCAATGCTGTTCCTTATTTCATTGATGTTTTCCGATATCTTCTGACCGAATATTTCAACGTTGCCCGAATCACTTTTAAGCAGACCGCACATTATCCTGATTAGTGTTGTCTTTCCAGCTCCGTCAGGTCCGACTAATCCGAATATTATATTTTTCTTTATATTAAAGCTGACATCATTAAGAGCTTTAACGTCACCGAAAGTTTTACTGAGATTATTGATTGATATAATGTCGTTCAAGTCCGGTTCAGTTTAAAATTAATTTTGCGTCGGCAGGCATTCCTGATTTCAATTGAAACTCAGGATTTGGGATCTGGATCTTTACCGCGTAAACAAGCTTTGTCCTCTCATCCTGCGTTTGAATATTCTTGGGAGTGAACTCGGCTTCAGTGGAAATAAATATAACCTCTCCTTTATATGTCTTGTCTTTATAGCTGTCTATACTAACTTCTGCTGTCTGTCCGAGCTTTACTTTTCCAAGCTCAACTTCAGTAACATATATTACAAGCTTGACTGTCTGAAGGTCGGATAAGTTCAACAGTGAAGCGCCCGGAGTTACAAACTCTCCGGCTTCAACGAATTTTTTTGTGACGATCCCTTCCGAAGGAGATTTAATTGTACAGTCTTCAATACTGTATCTGATAAGATCGACACTCACCCGGCTTCTCTTCAGATTGGCGCTGGCGGAAGCTATCTCTTCCGGTCTTACGATATTCTTTATTTTCTTCAGATTCTCTTTTGCTATGTTGAACTGGTTTGTCGCCTGATCAAAACGCGTTGTAATCTCTTCATGCTGCTGTTTCGTTATCACATTCTGATAAAACAGATCATCTCCTCTTTGCTTTTCAGATCCGGCTTGCCTCAGATTTATTTCAGTAAGATTGACCTGCTCCTGAGCAAGTCTGATATCTTCTTTTCGTGCACCTGCCTGAAGAAGCCGAAGCTGTGCTTCCGCCTGCTCAACTCCTGCTTCTGCCTGCCTTAGCTGAATATCAAGAGATTCATGATCAAGCAGCAGCAGAATATCATCCTTCTTAACCTTATCACCTTCACTGACTAAGATAGAGCTTATCTGTCCGACAGACTTTGAGCTGATAGTAATGTCAGTAGCTTCTACGGTTCCGGAAGCGGATATCTCATTTTCAATTTTCTTTTCATTGCAAGAGATAACGACGGCGAATAAAAGAATGAATAATAGGTATTGAATTTTTTTCATATTAAATTATTATTTCACAGATTTTTTTATTGAATTAATAATGAAGCGGGGGATCTCTTTTTTTCTGAGCTTAATGAATTCAATGAACGCCTTTTCTGACATTCCAAAAATTTTCATGATTATCGGTTTCCATATAACCGGAAAGATGCACATCGCGATCATGTTTATTATCAATTGCACCGGATCGATTGGATCGATAAGTTTTTTTTTAACAGCATCGTTAATCTGTCTTTTGAAAATTTCAGTGTGGAGGTCTTTCTTATTTTTGAGTAACGATGTCAGCTTTTCGGGATTCTGATTTATTTCGTAAATGATGAATGAAGGGAGATAAATGTTCTCGAGCAGAATTGAAATATAGTTCTCTACAAAATGTTCTATTTTTTCAAATAAAGGAAGCTCAGCATTGAGAAGTTCATTCACTTTAGGAAGAAAATCCTTTAGCGCATCTTCGAAGACTGCATCGAACAGCTTATCCTTGCTGCGGAAATAATAATGAAGCATCGCCTTGTTGATCCCTGCGTTATCTGCGATCTCTTGCATCCTCGAACCTCCAAGTCCTTTTTTATGAAAGATCTTTTTTGAGGACTGAAGTATTCTCTGCTCAGTGCCTTTATCTATTTTCTTCTGAAGCAAATGCTGATTATTTAACTGAATAGATTAACCAAATGGTTAGTTATACAAACTTAGCTTACCGGAGCATTACTTTCAATTCTTATAAGGGGGATGCGATCAGAATTATTACACACAAAAAAAACCGGCTTCATTTCCGAAGCCGGCTGCTGTGACATTATTGCTTTTATTATTTCAATTTTGAAAATGTGCTTATCACCTGGTATCAAACATAAATGTTATCCTTGGCACGACCTCGCTGACCTTTCCTTTTGAATATGCATTAAGCCATAAATTGGGTGTGATGTGAACACGCTTATCCGGTGTATAATCCAATCCTGTTGAAACGAAATGCTGTTTTGCTTTTCCTTCATCAGAATCATAAAGATCGTATCTCAGAAAAAAGCTGAGTTTATCCTTTTTCAGAATGCCCCTTGTAAAGACACTGACTCCCCACGGGACAGTATTGGCAATGTTAGCTCCGTTCTTCTGGATCTGCTCGAACGCTTCAACTCCAATACCGAATCCTGAGAACCTCACCCCGAGAAAAGATTGTATAGTTGTTTTATTCTGAGAAGGACCTGACGGTTCATAATCACCGTAAATATTGAACGTGATCTTCTTATCAGGTGAATTGAACATAAGGTTACCATAAAATCTTTTGAACTTATTTGATTCAAGCCTCGCTCCCTTGCCGTTACCGATCATGAGATAATAATTGAATTTCTTTTCCCTATCGAATGCTCCTCTGAGCATTACACCAAGATCTCTTGAACTGAGAAAGCCCCTCTGATCTAAAATTGTTCTTTCAATGAATCTGTAACTCCAAAATTTTTCAGAATTTACTGTAAAGCCCGGAGTCGGTATGAGACCGGCGGATAACTCGGAGTTCGCAAAAATATTCTTCCAATTGACAGCGGCATCCCTGAGATATACTGTTCTCTTTCCATCCGTCGTAAACTCCTGACCATCATAAGAAAGAGAAATTACTCCGTCAAAATTTTCATTAAAGCTGTAATCAAATCCGATATTGACCCTTCTGAATTCGAAACTGTTAAAGTCTTTTTTATATCCTGAATATTCAAGACTGCTTCCCGAAGAATCACCGGCAGTTTTATAGAAATAATCGGCAAAGACCACACCCCAGACTTTCCAGGTACCGTATTCAGATGAAGCATTATTTTGTGCAAATAGATTGTGAAACGAAATCAAGACGAGGAAAAATATAGTAAGGATTTTCATATATAATTTTTTCCAAAATTAGCAAAAGAACATTTCATAAACTATTCATAGATAATTCAAAATCTTCCGACATTTAAAAATTATTCAATTGTAATAAAGCATTATTTTTGAGAATTTCAAGAAAAATATTTTGAAATGAAAAACATTCTCTTTCCTACAGATTTTTCTCCGAATGCGAATAATGCTTTGAACTTTGCCGTTGAAATCGCGCGCAAGGTCAACGGTAACCTTATACTCTTTCATGCATACAGTGTGCAGCTTATTGACCCTAACATGCCTGCGGAAATTTATCTTTCAGCATATCAGGAAGAAGAAAAGACTGCTAAGGAAAATCTTGAAAAATTAAGTGGGAGGATCATTGAAGCAAACAAAGATGCTTCAGGCAAAAGCTTATTTGCTACAGACGCGATCGTAACACAGGGTCTTGTAGTAGATGAAGTCCTGTCTATGATAGATGAATATAAGATAGACATAGTTGTAATGGGAACTCACGGTGCGAGCGGCATTACCGAGCTTATACTTGGAAGCAATACTGCAAGCATCATCGAAAAGTCTCCTGCCCCTGTTCTTGCCATTCCGCATAATGCTGATTACAAAGATTTAAAAAATATTGTATATGCTTACGACGACATTAAGTCAGGACTTCCCTCTTTCCGGAAGCTGCTGGAATTCGCTGAGATATATGATTCGGATATTACACTTCTTCACATTATTGAGTCATCATCTAATACAGCAGAACTTAACAAGCAGGAATTTGAAAAAATAAAGCAGTCAGTTTCATACAGTAAGATCCGTCTCGAACTGGTAAAGGAAGTGAATATACTTGAAGGAATCAATGATTATGTGAATTCAAATAATGTGGATATGCTTGTGATGGCTGTAAAGAAAAAATCATTACTTGACAAAATTTTCAGCCGCAGCTTAACAAAGAAGATGGCTTATCATACAAAAATACCTTTACTCGCGCTGCATGGTTCGTAAAGTTGTAAAGTTCAGATATCATTAAAGTCTGACATTTCAAGTTGACAGAATTATTTGACAATTCACCACTAACACTTATAACTAAAACTCTTGCCTGAAAAATTATTTTTGATCGATGGTATGGCTATGATATATCGTGCCTACTTTGCATTGATATCAAGTCCTCTCATAAATTCAAAAGGCAAGAACACATCTGCAGTTTACGGGTTTATAAATTCGATGATAAAGATACTGGAGGATGAAAAGCCGGATCACATTGCAGTATGCTTTGACACTTCAGCCCCAACTTTCCGTCATAAAGAATTTCCGGAATATAAAGCTCAGCGGCAAGAGATCCCGTCTGACATGCCCTGGCAGATAGCAAAGGTCAAAGAAGTAGTTACTGCCTTTTCCATTCCCATGATCGAATGTGACGGATATGAAGCTGACGATATTATAGGAACACTTGTAAGACAGGCGGAAAAGGAAAAAGTCTTAAGCTATATGGTCACTCCGGATAAGGACTTCATGCAGCTTGTATCCGATGTGATCTTTCTTTACAAGCCATCAAGAAATTTATACGGCAACAAGGTTTCTGAAATCGAGATCATTGACAAAGAAGGTGTCAACCGGAAATTCGGAGTAACACCTGATAAGGTTATAGAAGTGCTCGGATTAATGGGAGATGCTTCCGATAATATTCCGGGTATCAAGGGCGTGGGAGAGAAGACCGCTATAAGCCTGATACAGCAGTTCGGAACGATTGATAATATGTACGCCAATATTGACAAGATCACCAAACCTAAGCTGAAAGAAAATATTATCACTCACAGAGATGAAGCCGTTTTATCAAGAAGACTCGTAACCATTAAAACAGATGTTCCTCTCAAGATAAACTTTCACAATCTCAACAAAAAAGATGCAGATACAAAAACCCTGATCGGACTGTTTGAAGAGATGGAGTTCAAAACACTGATAAAGAAATTTTCGAAGGGTGAAAAGAGTACCATAAACGAAGAAGATGAAATTACAATCAAGGGAAGCAAAGTAAATAAGAAAGAAGTTTTAAAAGAGATCAAAGTTAATATTCCTGAACCTGTTAAAAAAATTGCAACGCTCAGAGATGTCGAACACAAGTATTACATTATCAAGAATAATGACGAGCTTACACGACTTGTCAAAAAGCTTTCGGAGCAAAAACTGATCAGCTTTTATACGGTAATTGATTCTTCAGTTTATATGAATTGTAATATCGCGGGCATATCTTTTTCATATTCCGAAAAGGAAGCTTTCTATATTCCTATCTATGGAAAGTTAGGCGACACGAAAAAAGGAGAGCAGTCATTGTTCGATTCACCCATTAAGATAAGTGATAAGGAAGTTGAAGGTATTGAGATCAACTTTGCTATCGAAAAGCTAAAGCCTCTGCTGGAGAACAAAGACATCAAATTCACCGGACTTAATATCAAGCATGATTATGTCATAATGAAAAATTACGGCATCACGATCAGGAATTTATTTTTTGATTCGCTGATCGGTGCATACATCTTCCAGCCTGACGGCGCGCATGATCTGAGCTCTCTGGCTGAAAAATATATTAGCTACCAAACAATTTCTCTTGTTGACATCACCGGTAAAGGTAAAGATCTTATTACGGCAGACAAAGCAGACATAAACAAGATCGCTGAATATGCCAATGAAAGAGCTGACATAACTTTACAACTGTATTACAGGATTAAATATGAACTTGGAAAAATCGATCTGCTGAAACTTTGCAGTGATGTGGAATTTCCGCTGATAAAAGTTCTGGCGGAAATGGAGTTTGAAGGATTCAAGGTCGATGAGAAAATTCTCGCGATAATAAATAAAGAAACAGAAAGACTAATTATAGAATTTGAAGCAAATATATATAAAGCAGCGGGTGAGAACTTCAACATTAATTCAACTCAGCAGCTTGCAGACATATTGTTCAGGAAATTAAACCTTACTCCTTTAAGAAAGACAAAGACAGGATTTTCAACCGATGTAAAAGTTCTGGAGGAATTAAGATATCAGCATGAGATAGCAGGTCTGCTTGTTGAATACAGGATTCTCACAAAGCTGAAGTCAACATATCTGGAAGGATTGAAGAAAGCAGTTAATCCGAAAACCAAGCGTGTGCATACGGTGTTCAATCAGGTCGCCTCAGCGACAGGTCGTCTGTCAAGCAATGAGCCGAATTTACAAAACATACCTATCAGAACAGAAGTCGGAAGAAGCCTGAGAAAAGCATTCATTCCGAAGGACAGCAGCTTCATTATAATGTCCGCGGATTATTCACAGATCGAACTTAGAATAATGGCGCATTACGCTGACGATGAGAACATGATCAACGCGTTCAAAAGAAATCACGACATTCATACTCAAACATCGATGAGAATTTTCAATCTGCATTCGAAGAATGATGTTACACCGGGAATGAGGAGAAAGGCGAAGGAAGTAAATTTTGGAATAATATATGGTATTGGTGCATTCGGGCTTTCGAGCCGGCTTGAGATTAAGAATTCTGAAGCGAAGGATATTATCGAAAGATATTTTAAGGAATATCCAAAGGTGCGGGAGTATATGGATGATACGAAAAAATTCGCGCATGAGAACGGCTATGTTGAAACGCTGCTCGGCAGAAGAAGATATCTCAGCCAGATCAATAATCAGAATGCATCAGCAAGAGCCGAAGATGAAAGGGCGGCGATCAATATGCCCATTCAGGGTACAGCAGCCGATATGATAAAGATCGCAATGATTAATATCTATAATGAATTTGAGAAGTGTAACCTTGAATCTAAAATGTTGCTGCAGGTGCATGATGAGCTCATATTTGAAGTAAAAAAAACCGAGCATGAGAAGGTAAAAAAAATAGTGATCGATAAGATGAAAAACGCAATGAAGCTTAAGGTGCCGATAGAAGTTGAAGTCGGCTCGGGAAGCAGTTGGTATGAAGCGCACTGATTCAATTATCAATTATCAATTATCAATTATCAATTGTACTTTTTAACTTTTAACTTTTAACTTTTAACTTTTAACTTTTAACTTTTAACTTTCAACTTTTAATTTTTAACTTTTAACTTAATGATAATTGTAACCGGAGGTTCGGGATTTATCGGAAGCGCGTTGATATGGAGGCTGAATCAGCTCGGCAAGGAAGAGATAATTATTGTAGATGATTTTAAAGGTAAAGAAGATCTGAGCGGAAAGGAAAAGGAAAAGATTATACAAAACGAGAAATGGAAGAATCTCAACGGTCTTAAGTATGCGGACATTTTTGATAAGGACGATTTCGGGCATATGGTTTCATCAGACTTTCTTAAGAATTTTGAAATAGATACGATCTTTCATCTTGGCGCGTGCAGTGCGACTACGGAGAACGATTTCGATTACCTGATGAGAAACAATTACGAGTATTCTAAATTTCTATGTGAGAAGGCAATTGAGAACAACATAAGATTTATTTATGCTTCATCAGCCGCGACATACGGTGACGGTTCAAAAGGATACGATGATGATGAAGGCAAGCTTCAGACATTGAAACCGCTTAACGCTTACGGATATTCAAAACATGTATTTGACCTGTGGATTCAGCGCAGCAAAGTGCTTGATAAGGTCGTGGGACTTAAATATTTTAATGTTTACGGACCGAATGAATATCATAAGGCGGATATGCAAAGCGTTGTGAGTAAAGCATATATGCAGGTGAAGTGGACCGGTAAGGCACGGCTTTTTAAGTCTGCAGATCCTGAATACAAAGACGGCGAACAAAGCAGGGACTTTTTATATGTTAAAGATGCCGTGGATATGACTCTTTTTTTCTGGGATAACAGGATCGTGAGTGGAATATATAATATCGGAACAGGCGAAGCGCACAGCTTCAATGAGCTTGTTAAACCTATCTTCACGTCAATGGGAAAAAAGGAGAATATCGAATACTTTGATATGCCTGAAATTTTAAAAGAGAAATATCAATATTATACTAAAGCAGATATTTCGAAATTAAGAAACGCGGGTTATGTAAATGAAGTGGCTAAGATTGATGATAATGTCACTGATTATGTATCGAATTATCTTGATACAAAGGATCCGTACTTAAGTTGAGTTGAAAGTTAAAAGTTAAAAGTTGAAAGTTTAAAGTTGAAAGTTTAAAGGTTATAAAGTTTGCAAAGTTTGGAACAGTAACCTTTAAATGATATTTTAAAAAAAGTTAATTAGAAAAATAAACTAAGTAAAAAAATGAAAAAGCTCTCCTATATAATTATTTGTCTTTTCATTTCGGGGAATTTGTTCTCACAGGATCTTCCGAATTTCATGACAGGAAAGGAAAAAGAAATTTACAAAACATATCAGCCGCCTTTTAATAATACCGATGACCCTAATCCTCCGCCTTCGGCAGTGAGGACAATGGCTGAATGGGAAGAAGTTCAGGGTATTATCGTCGCATGGACAAACTTCACATCTATCATCAGACAGATAGTTGATTATGCACAGGACGAAGGATCTGTATTCATAGTCTGTACCGATTCAAATGCAGTGAAGACTTATCTTACAAGCGGCGGCGTTCCACTTGTAAATCTTAAATTTGTTGTTGCAAGCTTTAACTCTGTCTGGTGCAGGGATTACGGTCCCTGGGCAGCTTACTCAGGAGTTTCCGACAGTTTGAAGATCATTGACTGGATATACAACAGACCGCGACCTGCTGATGATCAGGTGCCCGTCGCTTTTGCAAACTATATAAGCACTCCTATATATCAGGCGATCAATGCTCCGAATAATCTTACGCATACGGGCGGCAACTTTATGGTTGACGGTCACGGTACAGGCTTCTCTTCAAAGCTGATACTCGATGAAAATCCCGGCAAGACCGAATCCGAGATCAATAATATTTTACAGAGTTATTTGGGAGTCAACCGTTACATAAAAATGAACACTCTTCCTTTTGATGAGATACATCACATTGACATGCACATAAAGCTGCTTGATGAAGAAACACTTCTTGTCGGTCAGTATCCGACCGGTGTAGCTGACGGACCGCAGATCGAAGCGAATCTTCAGTATGTACTGAATAATTTTCAGACGTGCTTCGGAAGACCTTATAAAGTTGTGAGAATACCTATGCCGCCTAACGGCTCCGGACAATATCCACCCTCAGCAAATTATTATACTTATACAAATTCAGTATTTGTTAACAAAACTGTAATTGTTCCTATATATGGTCTTTCGCAGGACACCACAGCCCTTCGAATCTACAGGGAAAATCTACCGGGATACCGAATAGTAGGGATCAATTGCGCAGGGATGATCTCAGCTCTGGGAGCTATTCATTGTATTACAAAAGAGATAGGAGTATTCGAACCGGTTTTCATTTCACATGCAAAGCTTTTAAATACTCTTAATACAACTTCACCATACGAAGTCAAATCCTACATTAAGACAAAGTCAGGCGTTGCTTCGGCGAAAGTTTACTGGAGAGCAGATACTACTCAATCATATAATCAGATCAATATGACGCAGGCGCAGGATACATTCAGAGCGTCAATTCCTGCACAGTCATTGGGAACAAAAATTTACTATTACATTTCGGCAACATCTAATTCCGGTAGAACATCCACCAAGCCGCCAACCGCTCCTAACGGTTACATCAAATTTACAATAGATAACATGGTAACGGTAAATGGAATTAATGAAACTCCTCAAGGATTTTCGCTTGAACAAAATTATCCGAATCCCTTCAATCCTGAAACAGTTATAAATTACAATGTGAATGCTCAGACGTCAAATGTCAGACTGGTGGTTTATAATGCTCTTGGAATGGAAGTAAATATTCTTGTAAATGAAAAACAAAACGCGGGAAGTTATTCTGTTAAGTTTGACGGAAGCAATCTTTCAAGCGGCATTTATTTTTATAAAATTGAAGCGGGTAATTATTCCGATACAAAGAGAATGATACTTTTAAAATAAAGCTCTTCAAAACTTTGTAATTAGTAATTAGTAATTAGTAATTAGTAATTAGTAATTAGTAATTAGTAATTAGTAATTAGTAATTAGTAATTAGTAATTAGTAATTAGTAATTAGTAATTAGTAATTAGTAATTATCTACATGCAAACTCTTTAGGTTCAGCCATTCCCTTTAATTCCACACGTAATCCAGTCGGCGCGTTTACATTATTAACAACGAAGTCAATTGTATTTATACCTTCAACAAAACCTTCATTGATAGCGAATCCAAACATACCATAATAAGCTTCAACGGGAGTTCGGTATCCTGTATTCTTTCCGTTAATCAGAATATCAACTCCATCATTATCCGAAGACCATAGTCCGTAGATCTCTGCGGTGTTATGCTTAAATCTGGAGAGATCAAATTTGATCCTGTAAATATATAATCCTACTTCATTAAAGCTTCCCGCATCAGTCCTCGGGGCGATCCATTTAGAATTAGCATTGTTCGGAACCCACCTGTCCATAGGGAATCCGCTCGAGAGCGAAACCATTGCCTGTGGACCGGGATAATTTTCATCCGCGCTGGTAATAATTTTATAATGCGGATCGACTGAGCCATCCGGAAGCACACTTCCCTGCTGATCAAGACCTGTATTGAATAGATCATTCAAAGGAACCTTCTCTGCAAAGCACTGTAGTGCTGTTGCAAATAAGATCAGAACACTTATTAATATTTTCATTAGAAAAATTATTTATTAAAACTATCAGAATAAAAAATGATAGTAAAGATAATTTAATGTAAAATTCTGTTTTTTTAATGAAAAAAAAATTACAGAAAAAATGAAAGTCATCACAAAAAACTTTTTTCACAAATCGGTTTTTTTACAATTTGACAAGTCGATGGGAAAATTATAATTTGATTCAACTTGGATGAGAATAAATTTAGATCGGGTGCAAATGAAGTTGAGTCAGCAGAACATTTTGAGAGACAACAGGGTCGAATGGAACAATTTAATTCAGCGAGATCATTCACTGCATTCACTAACATAATTCAAAATCAAACAAAAACCAAAATGAGAAAACTATTTTTCACAGTATCTTTAATGTTAATTATAACCTCTTACATAATCGCGCAAGA
>Ga0105044_10012069_pt1 | contig 11753 bp, 6 predicted proteins | sample MAT01_FD_78092 | JGI IMG/M metagenome (GOLD analysis project Ga0105044, IMG submission 78092) | Freshwater microbial communities from Lake Fryxell liftoff mats and glacier meltwater in Antarctica - MAT-01 | ecosystem: Environmental > Aquatic > Freshwater > Ice > Liftoff microbial mat | place...
ATCGTTGGGAGAAATAATATTGGGGATGTACACCTCGCCTTGACCCAATTTGATAGATAAGCTGAGATTGTCCGAAGCCTCGCAGCCATCCGCATCGGTCAGAACAAGGATATAGGTTATCTCTTCACTGGCCGTTGCTACTGGGTTGGGACAGTTGGCGCAATCAAGCCAGTTGGAAGGCGTCCAGACGAAGTTGAACGTACCAGTCTGACTCACCTGAACTGGAATTGGGTACAAATCGCCATATTCTAAGATTTGCGAAGGCCCCAACTCCACCGTCAATTCAGGCGGGTCACTGAGGCCGAATGAAAATGTGCTCGTACATCCTTCAGCATCTGTGGCCAATATTTCCCAATTGCCTGCAGGAAGCGCGTCGAACTCAGGGGCAGCCGTCGGCGCAGTGCCGTTCAACTGAAAACTGAGTGGTTCAACACCACCAATAATGCTGGTCAATTCGGCAAACCCTGTGCCTTCGCCATGGCACAATGGGTCGCCAGCAAGCCACTCGATGAGCAATGGGGGTAGTTCAAACACTGTGACTGCTGTACTGGTGGTACAGCCATCCACGCTCGTTACTGTTACAGCATAAACTCCAGGAGTTGATGTGTTCAAGTTGGCCGTGCTTTCACCACTCGACCATTGGTATTTTGCAGAATTTTCGACGGAAAGTGTAGTTTCAGCGCCATTGCAGAAGACGGTATCTCCAGTGATCATGGGTGAAATCGCGGAATAAAGGAAGAGCGTAAGTGTTGCCGTACTATCACACCCACCGGACACGGCAGCATATTTAGCCGTGTAGATACCGGGTGTTTTCAGCGAGTCGCCATTAAAAACAAACGATTCACCCGGGCAAAGGGAGATTGTTTGTGAGGACTGCTCAGATGGGCGTACCGTCAGGTCAAGTTTCAAAATCGTGTCGCAGTTGCCGGGGTTTGGAAGGGTGACTAAGTATTGACCGCTCGTGGAAAAAGTTTGCCCGCCAACATTAAAAACTTCACCATGGCAAATCGTGAGAATCTCTGCAACCGAGTCGAGCGGTGTGATTTCCAACATCAACTTGGTGGAAGTGAAACAGCCATTGAGTGATATTGTATCCACGTATATGCCTGATAATGAATAAGCTTGACCCAGCCATTGAAGCGTTTGATTGCCACAAATGCTGGTGTCTAGTGCAAGCGTAGGATAAAAATGCTTAAGATCGAGACAGTGGGTAGAATCGCAGCCATTCAGCGCTATAAAATTGTCACATATTAAAGTGTCATTGATAAGGGTTTTGCCATTCCAGGTGTAGGGCTGACCGTAGCAGGGTAGTGCCGATTCCATCGTACTATATACTGGTCTGACCGAGACGAGTATGCTGTCGCGGAATTGGCAACCAGCAGCATTGGTCTGCTCGGCCCAATAAGTTCCGGGTTGAGTGGCGTTGAAAGTAGTCACGTTGCTGCCGTCTTGCCACAGCACCATCGCTGGCGCGTCAATCAAAACGGGAAAGTTGTTGGAACAAACTGCGGTGTCTTGTTCCAAACTAAAAACAGGAAGTGCCTGCACAATTACGGTCGCAAAAGCGGTATCCGCAGGGCAAAGACCATTTTCAACGGTGTATAAAAAAGTGCCTGCCTGGTCGGTCTGTGGAGAAAAAACGCCCGAGGGAAGCGGCGACCACGCACCACCAGCCGAACTTCCGGGCGTGAGCAAAGGGAAAGGCAAAACATCCGCGCAAACCTCGAAAGTCGTATCTAATCCCGCTGAAACCAGGATTGGCACTGGCAAAAATGCATAAGAAGTATCGCTATACCCTTCAGAGTCAAAAGCAATGACCTGCACGGTGCGCAGACCTGGTGTTGATGGTACGGCATCATCATGCCATCGAACGGAACGGAGCACGGATTCAAAATCGGCGTTGACCGTCGAAAGGGCGACACTGGCGGAGGTTAAGAGCGTGAGCCAGCCGGTGCCTTGTCCGCTTGCGCTGACCACGCCAGATGGCATGGCTGTTAGGTATTCAAGTGGTGCGTCTGGTGTAGGAGCTAGCAAACGCAAGCGAATGGAATCTGTGTAAAAGCCTGAGTAATAGGTGGCATCGGTATCGGCTACGGGTAGCGAGCCGGCTGTGCAGCGTTGCGGAGCTTGCCAGTCCGTAGGCGGGGCACCAGAGGAGCCGTCGGCATCAAGATCAAGATGAATAGAACAATTATAGAAATTAAATTCTTCTGGAGAGGTAAATCCGGAAATCTGATTCGAGGCAGTGCAAAGAAAACTGGCGGACTGAGTGTTCAAATCGTACTCGAAAACCAAACTAGTGCCTGCTAGATTGATACCATTTGCTGACGCGAAGAAGACACTTGTGCTATCGCAGGACGCTGGAATAGCCACCATACCCCAAACTGTATTGCCCGATGGGAGCACAAATTGAGCATAAACGGTGCTTTGATTGGGGGTATTGACGTTTATTTTCATCAATCTGTTCAAAGGTGAAAAAGTGGCGCATATTATTTCACCGTCAATAATCATCAAATCGCCGGAAGGGATAAAATTTAGAGGCCCATGGTTTTGCCCAATGGAAGTGGCAATATTGTAGGAATAAAAGCCGTCGCCAGCTGCGTACAAAACATTGTTTTGGTCGCATACCAGCGAATTGCACAAATACGGAAGCGTTGCCTCAATACTTGCTGCATTGGTTGCCAAATCCAGCTTGAATAAGATGGATGGGCCGACAATCGTATTCTGAGAAGTGTCGTAGGTTGCAACCAAAAAGTAAAAATCTCCGGTGGGTGTTATGGCCAAATCTAATACAAAGGGGCTATCATAACTTGAAAAATCAATGGGCAGAACATCCGTACTCTCACAAGTTTGAACATCGTAAAGGCTTAAAAAGAATTCCTGGTTAATCAAATCTTGCCGTACATAATAAATGGTTTGCGAATTTACATTTTGATAGCATAATATCAAAAGAATAAAAAACAAGTAGTTTTTCATGCGTATTAAGATTGTTTCAGGCGTAAAAGTGGATAATATCCATGTGGTTTCAAAAAACAGGCCGCCAAAGTTATCCCAACTTTTTGCAAGCTCTTTATCAGTATTAGTACTTGACACATTCTGGCAAAATTTTGCTGCCTATCTTGTTTTCCCTCCAAATCCCACAAACGCCCTACTTTTCGGGCATACCGCCGCAGCTACACTCAAGGCCCTAATTGATAAATTGATTTCGGCGTGTAAAAAGTCCAACGTCCAATGTCCAAAATCATACTTTTACTAGCATTCCTGCCCACGATCCTTTTTGCGCAGAACGATTCCACGCTTCTACTTGCTCCCGAGCGGCTCACAAAGGACAATATTTTGCCGCGCGACCTTTCTAAAAAGAAAACCTTAGCCATCTCTGCCACCCGTTCTTTAGATGCCGTAGACGATCAACCTTTTAGTATGGTTGTGTTCACTGCGGAAGAAATTTTGCGGAATGGTTTTGTTACCCTTGCCGACGTGCTCAAAGCGGCGCCTGGCATCCGAGTGTCGCAGCCTGGCAATGCCGTGGAAGGAGAAACTTGGATGCTGCGCGGACTTTCGGGCAACCAATACATGAAGGTGTTGATAAACGATGTGCCGGTCAAACCTTCTGTAACCCTGGGAATGCCTGTCGGAGCACAATTGCCGATTCGACAAGCCGAACGAATCGAAATTTTATACGGACCGGCGGGGGCAATTTACGGCGACGAAACCTGCGCAGGTGTGGTGAACATCATACTGAAAGAAAGCGAACGCCCGGTGTACACCCAGGCAGATTTGGGGTTTGGCCGATATGGGTACAACAGCCTGGATTTGATGTTTGGCGGAAAAATCGGCAAGGACAAGAAGATTTTCCGTTTCAGTCTGTATGGCAGCAGTACCGTGCGGGATCGAGTAGATGTTTTTTACGACCAGAACTTGTACAATGCCAACCAGTACCTACCCTTCCGGCTGAAGCCTTCGGTGTATCAACGGATCCCCAATTTTCGGCCTGCAAGCGGAGCCCCCAACGATAGTTTCCCACGCATTTCGCAGCTTCCACACGAGAGCCGGATGTTTGGCATCAATCTCACTTGGCGGGGACTGCATTTTACCTACCACCGGATGTTGCGATTTGATCATGCTTCGCTGGGCCTTAGTCCACTGGCGGTTGGGTATGCCAACCCTTCCAATCGCATCGCAGAGCGAATAGAATCTTTTTCCTTAGGTTTTAAACGCGAACGAAAACGTCGCACCACACACAACAACATCTCTTTCCAACGCTATTCAATTGACAACAACAGCAACTCCACCTACGTTTTCGACCGACTGAGCGCGGCCAATTATCTGGTACGCGGCGGAATTGCACTCGATGACTCGGCACGAGCCATCCTGCTTAGGAACATTTACAATGCGTATGCCTCCGAAGAACGGTTTACTACGGCCAAGGGCATTGATATCCGCCTGGAATCGCGCACCGGTGTTTTGTTGGGAAAACGAAAACGCCTTCAGTTTGATGCCGGGGCACAGGCAAACGTTGGCTTGGGGGTCCCGCTTTTACCTTACAATACTATTCCTTTGGAAGTCGGAATCGACGGCGAAGTTATCCCCGATATTCCACAGCCCGTCAATGCCAATCAACAAGGCCAAACGCTGTTCCAGGCAATGGGTTTTGCGCAATTGGCCTGGCGTGGCAAAAACCTGCACATTCTGGGGGGCGGCTCATTAAGTGCGCGATTCGAAGAGGGTGTTGCGGTTGCCCCACGCTTGGGGGCGCTTTACCGTTTGGACAGCAACTGGGTCTTTAGAGCCAATATCGCCACAGGCATCCGCCATGCATCCTTGTTTGGAAGTTTTCATACCTATCTAATTACGCCACAAAGCGGTTTTTCTGTTACGCCGGGTAACCGTTACCCCGAAACGGAAAAAAACTACGCCGCCGAAGCGGCCATACGCTATACCACTAAAGGAGGATCGAGTCTTGAAGGGATTTTGTTTTGGCAAGAAGCGCACCAACTCTACCGCCCAGGCTTTTTTGTAGAAGAACCTGGCATCTTGTACAGCCAAACTTATGGTTTCCAAAATGCACCCGGGCTTGCACTTGCGATGTGGGGGTTTCAGGGCAATTTTCGCTCAAAATCAGGTGTTATTCCATTAAATATTAACGATAAGAAAGAGGTTACACTGACCGGCCGATTGGAGTTTTTTATGCAGTATGCACGGGGAAGGGAATGGTTTGGCTACGGGCTTCCGTCTACCAACGAAGTGCGCAACCAGCCCAAATGGCACACACAATTCCGCTTTTATTTTAAAGCCGGGAAAAAGTTCGAACTCGTGATATCCAGCAATCACCAAAGCTCAACGCTGGGAAAATCCGTCATTTTTCAAGACCAATACCAATTGCCCGAACGCGCTCGGCTGAAGAAATTTACGACCTGGGATTTTATGACGCGGCTCTATTTGAGCAATCACTTTCTGGTCTATTTCCAACTTATCAACGCTTTTAATCGCCATCACGCTGGCATTGATGCCACCGGAACACCTGACGACCTGCTTTACAACCCGCAACAAGGGAGGCAATGGAGGTTGGGGGTGAATTATAACATGAACTGACTGTCCAATGTCCAACAAGGAATTTCCAATGTCCAAGTTGGCATTGCGCTTAGCTACTCACCTTGAATCCTAGGCCTTATAGAACTAAAAATGACAAACTAAGGGCTTATTTTGACATTGGACATTCCTTGTTGGACATTGGACATTTACAAAAACAGATTGTACCCCTTCTCATGCCGCACCGTAGTAGCAGGGCCGTGGCCGGAAAAAACCAGGGTCTCGTCTGGCAGGGTAAAAATTTGGGTTTGGATGCTGTGAATCAGGGTGTCAAAATTGCCGCCTGGAAGGTCTGTTCGGCCAATACTTTCAAAAAAAAGTACGTCGCCTGAAAGCACAAACTTTTCTTCTTCGCAGTAAAATGAAATGCTCGCGGGCGAATGGCCAGGGGTGAAAAGTATCTTCAGTTTTGTCTCGCCAAACGCGAGCGTTTCACCGCCTTCCAGAAAATTGACTGGCATGGGCTGATGCCCCTCGAAGGGTACACCGTACATCTGGCATACCTGCTCAAAACGAGCGAGTACGGGCCATTCGCCTTCATGGATTTCAAGCCCTATCCCCCAGGTTTTGACTACGAATGGGTTTCCAAAAACATGGTCCAAGTGGCAGTGCGTGTTGATGAGCCGTACGGGGCGCAGTTTTTTCTCATCAATAAATTGGCGCAACGTATTGCATTCTTCCAGCGTGTAGCAGCCAGGATCAAAAATGGCGCACTCGCCCGAGTCGTCCCACACGACGTAGGTGTTCTCAGCAAAAGGGTTGAACTCGAAAGCTTGGACTTGGGTCATGTGATTGATGTGATTGTTTCGATTGTTCCGATTGTTTCTATTGCAATGATTGAGGCAGCGTGACAATCGAATCAATCGTAACAATCGAAACAATTATATGACTTGAAACCCGTGTGCGTACGGGTCGTCGTCGTCAACCATTATAGTATTGTAGCCTGTCACCATGGCCCAACCTTCGATGCTGGGTCGCATGGCTTTTAGACCTGCCACGGTGGTTTCTTCTTCGATGCGGCCTGTGAACTTTGACCCAATGATACTTTCGTGCACAAACGCATCGCCGGGCTTTAGCAGTCCTTTGGCATACCACTGGGCCATTCTTGCACTCGTCCCAGTGCCGCAGGGCGAGCGATCTATTGCCTTATCGCCATAAAAAACGGCATTTCGGGCCGTGGAACTGGGGTCTAAGGTTTTTCCTGTCCAAAGGATGTGGCTCAGTCCTTGAATGGTTGGATTTTCTGGGTGGACAAAGGTATGCTGCTCGTTGAGCAATCTGCGCATTTCCCGGGCCCAACCTATGAGTTGTTCGGCACGAAAATGTTCCAGGCCGGGAAAATTCATCTGTGGATCCACGATGGCGTAAAAATTTCCGCCATAAGCCACATCCACCCGGAGCAGGCCGAGTTCAGGGCATTCGACTTCGAGATTTTCTGCCGCCAAATAGGATGGAACATTGGTAAGCCGCACGGATTTTACCTTTTTACCCGCTTGCTCATAACGTACCAGCACGAGGCCGGCAGGCGTTTCGAGTCGTAGTTGGCCGGGAGTTTTTGGCATGACCAAACCTTGCTCGATGGCAATGGTAACGGTGCCAATCGTGCCGTGGCCACACATGGGCAGACAGCCACTGGTCTCGATAAAAAGCACTGCCACGTCATTGGCAGGGTCGTGCGGAGGGTACAAAATGCTACCGCTCATCATGTCATGCCCACGTGGCTCGAACATGAGCGCGTGGCGAATCCAGTCGTATTCGCGGAGGAAATGCTGGCGTTTTTCACTCATATCCGCACCCAGTAAATTGGGCCCGCCGCCTGCCACGAGTCGTACCGGATTGCCACAAGTATGGGCGTCTATGCAGAAGAAGGTCTTTGATGCCATTGATTGATTGGTTCGATTGGTTCGATTGCGACGATTGCGACGATTGCCGCGTGTACAATCGAAACAATCCAACAATCGAAACAATCTCCCCGGCGAAGATTGGGCAAGTTTTCAGAAAAAACAAAGACTTTTGCCCGCAATAGTATTGAACAGTGAATTGCCCATTTTGGGCCCTATTTTCAAAGATTTGACTAAACATGAAAGAATTAAAAACGTACCTCGACGCAAACAAACAACGTTTCCTCGACGAATTGCTTGAACTACTGCGTATCCCTTCCGTGAGCGCTGATCCTAAATACGCTGGCGACGTGCGCCGCATGGCCGAAGCCACGGCCCAACACCTCAAAGCCGTGGGTGTGGACAAGGTAGAAGTCTGCGATACTCCCGGACATCCCATCGTGTACGGCGAAAAAATGGTGGACCCCGAAGCACCCACCGTGCTCGTGTACGGTCACTACGATGTGCAGCCTGCCGACCCGCTCGATCTCTGGGATAGTCCGCCGTTTGAACCCGTGGTAAAGAAGACCAAGAACCACCCGCAAGGCGCCATTTTCGCTCGCGGCTCCTGCGACGACAAAGGTCAGGTGTTCATGCACGTCAAAGCCTTCGAGATGATGTCGAAAACCAACAATTTGCCTTGCAACGTTAAGTTTATGATTGAAGGCGAGGAGGAAGTAGGCTCGAAAAACCTCGAAAAATTCTGCCGCGACAACAAGAAAAAACTCGCCTGCGACGTGGTGCTGATTTCTGATACCAGCATCATAGACAACAACACGCCGAGCATCACCGTGGGCCTGCGCGGTCTGTGCTACATGGAAGTGGAAGTCGTCGGCCCGAACAAGGACTTGCATTCGGGGGTGTACGGCGGCGCAGTGGCCAACCCTGTGAATGTGCTATGTCAAATGATCGCCTCTTTACACGACGCCAAAAAACGCGTCACCGTAAAAGGTTTTTATGACGAGGTACAAAAAGTCAGCAGCAAAGAGCGCAAAGCAATGAATGCCGCGCCCTACGACGAAAAAAAATACATGAAAGACCTCGGCGTGTCCGAACTCATGGGCGAAAAAGGCTACACCACCGTGGAACGCACGGGCATTCGGCCCACGCTCGATGTGAACGGCATCTGGGGCGGCTATATCGGTGAAGGCGCAAAAACGGTGCTGCCGAGCAAGGCTTTTGCCAAAATCTCTATGCGCCTGGTGCCGGATCAAGACCCGAAGAAAATCGAAAAAATGTTCCAGAAACACTTCGAAGGACTCGCGCCTAAATCCGTAAAAGTGAAAGTAACTGCCCACCACGGCGGCTACCCGGTGGTGGTGCCAACCAATTCGGTAGAATACAAAGCCTCCGAAAAAGCCCTCGAAATGGCCTTTGGCAAAAAGCCCCTGCCCCAGCGTGGCGGCGGCAGTATCCCCATTGTGGCCATGTTCGACCAGGTACTGAACGCCAAATCAGTGCTCATGGGCTTTGGCCTGGATTCGGATGATATCCACTCGCCGAATGAGCATTACGGATTGTTCAACTATTTTAAAGGGATTGAGACGATTCCTTATTTTTATAAGTTTTATTCGGAGATGAAGAAAAAGTGAGGTTTTTGGTGCCGCGTTCCTAAGGGCCCAAGCAAAAATAAACTGCGGAGGCGCAAAGAATTGATTTTCAAATACTCAGCGTCTTTGCGCCTCTGCAGTAAAATTAAAGTAGGGTGCTTAGTTCACCGAAGGACTGTCCATGCACCAAAAATCCCGTTGCTTTGCGGCCAAATCCGCAGAATAGATGCCTTACCGCAACGCGCCCGTCCACCCCGTTCTTCGCCTGATTTATGCCTGGCTTCGACTCACCTCTTGGGTGGGAATCTCCGTTTTTTTCCGCCGCCGTTTGGTACTGGGTCGCGAACATTTGCGCTTTGACGGGCCTGCCATCGTCGTTTCAAACCACCCCAATACCCTGATTGATCCGCTCAATACGGGCATCAATATCCGTCAGGAAATGTTTTTTCTCGCCAATTACGGGCTGTTCAAAAATCCTGTAAGTGCCTGGATTCTCACCCGGCTTTTCTGCATTCCGGTCAAACGAAAAGAAGACGTAGCTGAGGGTGAAGCCCGCGACAATGACGCGGCTTTTGAGGCGTCTTTCCAACACTTAGAAAAAAACGGAGTGCTCTACGTCGCTGCCGAAGGTGTGAGCTGGATGAACCGCTATGTGCGTCCTTTTAAGACCGGCACGGCTCGTATCGCTTCTGGTGCAGAACGCCGTAACCATTGGCAACTCGGCGTGAAAATCATCCCAGTAGGGATCAGTTACGACGCGCCCCGACTTTTTCGCAGCCGGACGACCGTGGAATACGGTGCGCCCATTGACACAAGTCTCTGGGCAGCGGCTTATGAAAAAGACCCTGAAAAGGCAGTAGAAGACTTCACCGCCGAAATCCGTAGCCGCGTCAGTGCGCTTACCCTCAATTCCGGCAGCGAGGCAGGCGATGTGTTCGTTGACCAGGCTGAAATTATGGTTCGAAACGCCGGCTTGGGACTTTCAGATACTGAAGAATATCTTTTTCTGAAAGGTTTTTTAGCTAAAAACATGCTAAATGAACCCATAAAAGCCCAAATCGCGGACTATTTTTCAAAACTCCAAAGTGCAAACCTAACAGATGCAGGATTATCCAAAGTCCAACATCCAACATCCAAAGTTCAGCATTCATTATCCATTGTCCAGCATCCATTATTCAACGTCCTGCTGGTGCCATTTTTCCTACTCGGATACGGGTTTTGGTTTTTGCCTTGCTGGCTTCCCTGCCTGCTTTGCAAACGGCTGAAACTTTACCCTGGTTACGACAGCAATATAAAGATGTTGGCAGGGCTTTTTACTTTTCTATTCGCACTGTGGGGGGGCTGGAAACTGGCTTTTTGGCTTTGGGGAAGCAGCTTTTGGGCTTGGGCGGCTTTGGTTGTGCTTGTCTTGTGTGGCTATTTGGCAGAGGTTTTTATGGATAATGCAAAACGCTGGCAAGAAGGACGGGCCGCGCGAATTTTTCAAAGGCAGCACCCGAAGGATTTGGAAGTGCTCAGTGCAAATCGCGACCAAATTTTGATGCAAATGATCGGAATTCCTTCCAATAAATCAGCATGAGTTGTCTCTGCAAGGGGGTTGGGTAGAACCCACATGATACCGATGGGGGTAATTCGAGTCGTCCACTGTTTCCAACAATGAATTGGCTTTTCACCTTTTTACTTCCTAATTTTTTTCGATTTAGGAATGGGTGAATTTATATGCGTTTGCCCTACCCGGTGAGGGGTTTAAAACAGTTTCTAAGCAGCAGCAGGTTCGCGCACCAAAAGCTGGAACCCGTTGCCGTGGATATTTACAATTTCGATGGCAGAGTCAAGCGCCAGGTATTTGCGAAGTTTGGTCACAAAAACATCCATCGAGCGCGCGGTAAAGTAGGTGTCCTCGTGCCAGATTTTGGTAAGCGCCTCAGAGCGTGGCGTCACGTCATTGATGTATTTGCAGAACATTTTGAGTAGCTCAGCTTCTTTTGGACTGAGTTTCCATTGGTTTTCCTGACCAGGTTTTGGGTCTTGAAACGTCAGAATGCGCAACGGGAAATTAAAATGATATTTGCCGATGATGTACTCGCGCTGGTCATCGCGGGGATCCGGGTTTTTGTTCACCCGCTTCAACACCGCTTGGATGCGAAGCAGCAGTTCTTCCGAGTTGAACGGTTTGGGAATGTAGTCGTCGGCGCCGATTTTGAAACCTTGGAGCACATCATCCTTCATCGTTTTGGCCGTGAGAAAGATGATGGGCACGTCTTTGTTGCGTTCGCGTACGTCTTTGGCGAGGGTGAAGCCGTCTTTGCGCGGCATCATCACATCAAAGACACAAAGGTCGTAGTGGCTTTTGCGGAAAGCTTCGAGGCCGAGTACGCCGTCGGTAGCGAGCGTTACATCGTAATCGTGCATTTCAAGGTAAGAACGGAGCACGTCGCCGAAGTTTTGGTCGTCTTCGACCAGCAGGATTTTGTATTGAGGATTTGCCATAAGTCGGTCTGAGAATGTTCGTTAGATTAAATCTTTGTCAGAGTGAGAAACATTTTGCTCAAGGAGCAAGGCTTTAACGTTTGCCTTTTGGAATGAAGTATGTGGGAGGGTGCTTGTTCGGAAAAAATGTTAAAATTTGTTTTCCAGCCTTAGGAACGCGGCACCAATAACTTAGTCATTTGATGCCACCCTTTGTTCCATCATACGGCCGCTATTTTTCTTTAAATAGCCCCACTATTCGCAG
>Ga0105044_10012071_pt1 | contig 11753 bp, 9 predicted proteins | sample MAT01_FD_78092 | JGI IMG/M metagenome (GOLD analysis project Ga0105044, IMG submission 78092) | Freshwater microbial communities from Lake Fryxell liftoff mats and glacier meltwater in Antarctica - MAT-01 | ecosystem: Environmental > Aquatic > Freshwater > Ice > Liftoff microbial mat | place...
CAAAATTGTTCCTGGGGCATTGGTAATCGCCCCTACTGGAATGGCCACCTGTTTTTGAGGGTCGATTTGGGCAAGGGCATCCTGAAGATGAGCCACCGACCGGCGGAGGGGTCGTAGAACCTGATTGCCCAGCGAGAGAGTATCCTGGTTTACTGTATTGGTGGCGATAGTGGCGATGTTAGATGCAAAAATGTGGTTCAGAACGGCAAACTCCAGCAAATCCTGTTGGTGGCTCTGTTTGCTTTTAGGCTCCGACAACATCCGCTCAAAAGCTGCTGATAGGTTGGCCGACTGCACGTATAATTCCTTGCGAGCCAGTTTGTATTCGATTACCGATACGGGTTTACCACTTAAACTATCGGCCAGTTTTTGGAGATATTGGAGGTCGGCCCGTAGTACGTCGCGGAGGTGGTTGGCTACCTGATCGGATTCCCAGCGCGGAAACAAGCCGTAGCTGGCTCCCAACGCAATGAGTCCGCCTACAATCGTATCCAGCACCCGCTCTTCGACCACTTCGCGGAGGCCAACGCCCATAAAATGGAGCAGAATCAACACAAAAGGCGTTACGCATACCACCATCGTAATGTAATTCCAACGCTGGAAACTATAAGTGCCAAGCATAAATACAACCATGAACACAAATAGAACGGTTGTATTGGCAATGGTTAGCAGCAGCAAAACGCCAATCAGACCACCTGCCAGCGTACCCAGAAGCCGGTCGCGGTTGCGCTGCCGGGTTAGGGCATAGGCGGGTTTGAGAATGAAGGTAATAGTCAGCAAAATCCAGTAGGTATGGTGCCCACTGCTCCAGAGTGTGGCGATCAGATACCCCACTAAACAAGCAATGGCCATGCGGAGGGCGTACCGAAAGGTAGTTGAACGGAGGCTCAGGTTGTCGCGTAACTGACTCAGCCGGATGGGTTGATGCGACACAAAACGGGAGTAGTCATAGGAGGTAGCAGGAGCCTTTTCAGTGGGCTGAGGGGCGTCTACTGGCAGATATAGAAGCCCATTGATTCGTTCCGTTAGTTGGCGAATACTGACCAGAATTCGCTTCAACACCAGCGGGTTACCAGTTTGTTCGGATACGGTCAGATTGTCGATTTGCGCATATAACTGGGCCAGATCAGTCGATAAGTCGAGCGGTGTTTGGCGCGTACCTTTTTCCTGAATCGACAGCCCGATGGCATCCAACTCCTCTACTAATCGCCAGATTAGACGGGCCACCTCATTGAGTAAACCGGTAGATCCAAACCGCTCCCGAAGCGAGTGATAGTCGTAGTACATGGCCGAAATCTGCTCGTACAGATCAACCACCTCGGAAAATGTGAGCACCAATGCCCGCCCTTCCAAGGTAGTTTCTTCTACCATCCGGCGACTTTTAAACAACAGTTCCCGTACCACATCCTGCTTCTCACTCACCTTCACATGCTGCGCCACCAGTCGCCGGTAATCGTCGTCGAGGTTGGTATGCCCATCATAAAAATCGGCCTTGATACGCAGGAAATCAGCAATTTCGTGAATGCACTCAGCTAGTGCCTGCTGGGCCTGCCGGTAGGGTCGAAACTGCCGGAAAGCCAGGCTAATGGCGGTGTACCAGATTCCACCAAGTAGAATCAGCAGGGCGTGCCACCAGATAGACGAGGTGGGCAAAGGGCGATCCATCGTCAGAATCATGATCAGCATTCCCGCCGACCCAACGGCTGCCGCCCGGTTCCCATAGACGTTGAAAAGAGCAAAAAAGAAACTCAGTGCGCCAATTTCAAGGCCCAGTATCCAGGGGTTTAATCGGGCATAGCCGGTGAGAATGGCCGTGACAAAAATGAACCCGCAACACACAAGCAGGCCATTGCGCTTATGCACGAGCGGGCCGGGCGAATCGGTGATGCTGGCGCACAGGGCACCCAAACCCACCATAAGGCCCCAATCGGGCTGGTTTTGAACTTGGAAAAAGAACAGCGCGGGCAACAAAATGGCAAGCGTAGTCCGCAGCCCATCCGAGAAATAGTGGCTGAATAAAAAGTAGCGGACAGAGCGGAAATGGTGGGACATTTAAAAGTGAATTAAACTACAACCCTAGCGTTCTAAACCCTGCCTACGCGGTCCCCCCTACCCTTTTTTTACCAAATCCGTCAGCAAATCAATCCAGATTGGGCTGTCGTTGAGGCTTTCGACCAGTTGCCAGTGGTCCCCACCATGTTTCTCGAAGAGTTCTTTGTATTCCTCGCCTACTTCGATGGTCGTTTCCAGGCAGTCGGCTACAAAGGCTGGCGAGAAAGCCAGCACGCTTTTAACGCCCTTTTTGGCCAGTTCGGGAATAACGTCGTCGGTGTAGGGCTTCACCCACGGGTCGTTGCCCAGGCGCGACTGAAAGCAGGTTGTGTAGTTACCCTCGGGAATGCCCAGGTGCTTCACCAACTGGCGGGTTGTTTCGAAACACTGCGCCCGATAGCAGTGCTGGTTCATGGCCGTTAATGACCCACAACAATCGCCCAGCTTACAAACCTGCTTCGTTACATCGCCCTTACGGATTTGGCGTTCGGGTAGGCCGTGGTAACTAAACAGAACGTGGTCGTAGTGGCGTTCGGAGAGGTATTTCTTGCCCAAATTCACAAAGCCCTCAATAAAAAGGGGATGATCGTGAAAGCTATTGACGAACCGAAGTTGCGGCATTACCTGCCAGGCTTTCAGGATGTCCATCACTTTCTCGTACACCGAGCCGGTGCTGGCCGAGGCATATTGTGGGAAAAACGGAATAACAATAATCTCGGTAAGGCCAAGACGCTGGAAATGAGCTAATCCGTCTTGAATACTAGGGCTCTGGTAGCGCATGGCCAACTTCACCTCATAGTCGTCGGTGCCGAGTCGTTCCTGAAGCAGGCGTTCCGCAGCCACTCCATAATACTTAAGCGGAGAGCCCCTTTCTGTCCATAACTCTTTGTATACCTTGGCCGATTTGGGCCCACGGAACGGGGCAATAATACCATTGACAAGCAAAAACCGGGGAATGGCAGGAATATCGACCACGCGACCATCCATCAGGAATTCACGAAGGTACTTGCGCACATCGGGTACTGATGGGCTGTCGGGAGTGCCGAGGTTCACCAGCAAAACACCAGTTCGGCCACGCGGCTTCACTTTGTTGACGGGGGGAGATAAGACAGGGGATTCCATAGAAAGAAAGAAAAATTATTCTAATACCGGCTCAAATCGGGTCGGTTGAATGCGGTGAATACTTCGCCGGGCAGGCCCGTAAATACCCGAATATCAGTGAGTTCGCGGGGGCCACGCTTGCCCGAAAGCAGAATCTCGCCCTGCTTGATATAATCCGTCCAGGGGAGTGTGAAGCCGGGTTTTTCATCCGTAAATTTTGCGTAGTAAGCCCATTGCGACACTAAATGCGAGGTTTTGTCTACCCAAACCTTGTACTTGTTATCGGGCGTGTTGCCTACCCCTTTAAATGTAAGCTGGATCACTTCGGCGGCTTTATTATCCTGCGCAGGTTCTTCGCCAAGGTACTTAAGCGTTAAACCCGAATCTTTGAGTTTGAAGGGCATCACCAGCCAGTACGAGTCGTTGATCCAGGCTCCTTTGGCTGCTTTTACGTATTTGGTCACCGAGTCGGCATTGGTTTCCTCTTTACCATTGCGGAAAACCTTACCCTTGTCATTATTTACGTTCAGGATCACGGTCTGGTCATTTTTAAGATTATCAACCCGTACGTTGCCCGTCCATTTGTCCCAGATCAGGTGCCGGTTGCCAAAAAACGTCCAGGCAATGATATGAGTTTTGTCCCAGGCTTTGCGGCCTCCCATTGCCTGCATCACCTGATCAGCCAGCTTTATGGCCGCCGGGTCAGAGCCAACCAGGTCGAAGCCTTCAGCAGGCGGATTAGAGGAGGAACGTTGCGCCAGTAGGGGCGAAGTAGCCAGTAAAACGGCCACCAGAAATAGTTGAAGTTTATGCATAGCAGGGAGAGAGTCTAGTTTATCGAACTGGAAGTTAAGATTAATAAAATGACACAACTAAGCTGCCCTAGGTAAGGGTTTTAGACTCACTGTTAAGGGCTGTGTTGCCGTACTCAGTAATTCATTTAACTGAGTTAAGTATTGCTGTTTTTGCCGCTCGTACTGCATCTGTTGCAAACGATCGTTCTGAGTTTGAGCCAATATTCGATTTACATCGGTCAGTAAATCTAGAATGGCGTTTATTTTTTGTAGTTGTGATTTAACCCGTATCATAGTGTTAATTCTAAAAAGCCTTTCCTATTGAGATTGTCTTTTTGACTTCCAAAAAGTTTTTGCCAGTATTGTCGTCGACTTACAAAGTGAACGTATTCACTGTGAGTTGACAGATAAACAGGGCAAATGTAAGCATCTAAACCGTGGTCATAGAGCGAAAACGTAGTATAGTAATCGATTAATTCATCTACTAATGGCTCATATAGGTGGTAGGGTATAAACGTAACAAAATCAATATCGCCTGGATTGAGTTTGTTTGTGATAAAACTTCCATCTACCCACTGAATTAGTTTCTGACCGCCTGTGAATGCTTTAAGTTTGATATCGTACTCTTGCCAGTAGGTGAATAACGACTCACGGTTACTGGTCGGATACGGTTTAACAAACAAATCAAAAATCTCGGAGGGGGAGCACTTATAGCGACCTGGTGGTAATATGCCATCAACAGTCAAGGTGAGCATAAAACAAAGTTAACTGTTAATATAAACACTACTAATACCCCGGAAGCAACTCATCAAATAACTTGCCCAACGCCAAACAGGATCACGAAGAGCAAAGTAGATAAGGCAAGCTGCCCTAAACGGGGGTTGAGTTCGGAAGGTTGGTGATGCGTTGCCACTGCCCGACCATTCAGTACAAACAACGGAAAGGCCAGCAAATACAGGTACGTAATCATTGGCGCCGACGTTAGCACCGAGTAAAGCAGGGCGCAACACATACCCGCCAGCAACAGCGCCCAGTGATACTGAACGGCCCCCTGCCGGCCAAGTCGTACCGGAATAGAATTTTTGCCAGTCCGGGCATCGGTTTCAATGTCACGGATGTTATTGATATTCAAAACGCCCGTAGCGAAAAGGCCCACGCTGGTGGCAGGCAAAAACAACAGCGTATCGAACCGGAGTGTATGCAGATAATAGGTGCCCAACACACCGACCCAGCCAAAAAAGATCAATACGGCAATGTCGCCAAGACCTGCGTAACCGTAGGGACGTTTTCCGTTGGTGTAGCCAATGGCTGCGGCAATACAACCCAGCCCCAGAATCAGAAAGAACCAGAAAATGGTTTGTCCCCCTAGGCGGGTAGCCTCTGCCAACAACCAGATTCCCGACACCAGCGATAACACCGACCTTAGAATGATGCCCCGTAGCATGGCAGCCTTTGTAATGTCGCCGGTGGCCACGGCCCGGCGTGGCCCCACTCGTTCGGCGGTGTCTTTACCTGACACCGCGTCGCCATAGTCGTTGGCAAAATTCGACAGAATTTGCAGGAAAATAGTGGTCATACAAGCCAGAGCGGCAATCTGTGGGTTAAACATGCCTGCCGAATAGGCCAGAAAACTACCCAAAATAATACTGGCCAGGGCCAGTGGCAAGGTACGCGGCCGGGCAGCAGCAATCCAATTTCTCATAAGTAGCGAAAGAGTGAAGGAGTGAAGGAGCGAAAGAGTGATGATGCCTGTAGGTCACTTTTTCGCTCCTTCACTTTTTCGCTCTTTTATAGTCCTACTGCCTTTTTAAACTCTGCATCGTTGGGTTTCACGCCGGATGCAAAAAAGTTGGTAAGCTGGCCCTGCTCGTTGATCACGTATTTGCAGAAGTTCCACGACGGAGCTTTGTCGTTCCAGCCATTCTGATCTTTTTTAGAAAGCCACTGATAAAGCGGGGATTGATCGTTACCCACCACGTCGACTTTCTCAAACATCGGGAAAGTAACACCGTAATTTTTCTGGCAAAACGACGCTATTTCGTCATTGCTGCCTGGCTCCTGGCTCATAAAATTGTTGGCAGGAAAGCCCAACACGACCACTTTATCGCCATGTGCTTTGTGGAATTTCTCCCAGTCGCCGTATTGTGGAGTATAACCGCACTTTGAGGCTGTATTCAGAATCACAATCTTTTTGCCCTTGTACTTGCCCAGATCGACTGTTTTTCCGTCGATGGATTTGACCGTGAAATCAAACAGGGTTTTGGCAGATGACACAGCATTGGCTGGTGCAGAAGCAGCGTCTTTTTTGTCGCTGAAAATACCTTTTACAATTGTTGAAAGAGACATAGCATTGAAGGCCACCAGTGCGAGGGCGGCAATAGCGAAAACAGTGAGTGTACGTTTCATGAAATTAGTTTAAAAAGGAACGGGTTGTTAATGAGTACCAATAGCTGGTCACTCATTAACAACCCGTTGTTTGAAAGAATGGTTTAATGGTCAGGCTGCATCGCTGACATAGACTTTGATACCGCCAACAAGCGGGGCCACCAGGTTGTAAATAACCCCAAAAATGGCTCCAAACACCATTCCCAGAATACCGTAGCCAATAGGAAGGATAATGAGCATCGCAATGCCCCCGCCAAACATGGCTGAGCCTCCGTCTCCTTTGCCCATCATACCCATAAAGGCTGAGCCGAAAGCCATAAAGAGGAGGGCAAAAAAGAGTCCCAAAGCAGCTAACAAAGCACCATACACGAGGGCTACAGAACCTACATCTATTTTTTTATTTCCCGTTTCATACGATCTAAATTGGTTAAGTGGTTTAGATCGTAATGTACGTTTTTTTGTCATGCTACATCTTCTCCGGCACGTCGATTCCCAGTAGCCCCATTGCTTTTTTAATCGTCTGCCCTACCAGATCTGCCAATACCACCCGCACAAGCAGAATATCAGGATTTGGCTCGCTTAGAATGGAGACTTCGGCGTAGAACTGGTTGAATGTTTTAGCCAGTTCATACGCGTACTGGGCCATGTATGAGGGCGCATAATCGGCGCCGGCCTCGGCCAGACGTTGGGGGTATTGATTTAACAGAAACAATAGCTGCTGCTCCGTCGGGTGAAACGTAACAGCAGGTAGCTCGTCAGGAATAGACAAGCCCATTTCGGCCACTTTCCGCATTACGGAGCGCGTTCGGGCGTAGGTGTACTGAATAAAAGGCCCCGTATGTCCGTGAACATCTACGGACTCTTCGGGGTTGAAGAGCATCCGTTTTTGGGCGTCAACTTTCAGCAGGAAATATTTTAAAGCACCGAGGCCAATCATCTGGAACAGTGTTTCCTGCTCTTCGGGCGAAAACTCGTCCATTTTGCCTTTGGCGGCTTCGTCGGCAGCTGCACGGGCGGCTTCGGTAACGGTAGCCACCAGATCGTCGGCATCGACCACTGTCCCTTCGCGCGATTTCATTTTGCCCGTTGGCAGGTCGACCATGCCGTACGAAAGGTGGTAGCAACCGTCGGCGTAGGGCCGCCCCAACCGGCGCATAATCGAGAACAGAACCTGGAAGTGATAATCCTGCTCATTGCCTACCACCCAAATAGAACGGTCGTTGCGGAAATCGTTGAATTTAAGGTCGGTAGTGCCAAGGTCCTGGGTAATGTACACCGACGTACCATCGGAACGAAGCACGAGTTTCTGGTCGAGACCTTCGGCGATGAGGTCGATCCAGACAGAGTTGTCGTCTTTACGGTAAAAAACGCCCGACTGTAATCCTTCTTCAACTACTTCTTTACCCAGCAGATACGTTTGTGATTCGTAGTAGGTCTTATCGAAATGGGTGCCAATTTTTTGGTACGTTTCCGCAAAACCAGCGTATACCCACTCGTTCATCTGCTTCCAGAGGGTTACCGTTTCGGCATCGCCCTGCTCCCAAAGGCGCAACATAGCCTGGGCTTCCAGAATGAGTGGAGCCTGCTTTTCGGCTTTTTCTTTTTCGACTCCCTCGGCTATCAACTCGCCAATCTGAGCTTTGTACGCTTTGTCGAACAGCACATAATACTTGCCAATCAAATGGTCACCTTTCAGGCCCGACAATTCGGGCGTTTCCCATTGGCCATCTTCGTTTTGACCAAATTTCTGATACGCCAGCATCGACTTACAGATGTGGATACCCCGGTCGTTTACAATGCTGGTACGAACCACGTCGAAGCCGTTGGCATCGAGAATCCGGCTCACCGATTCGCCCAGGAAGTTATTCCGCAAGTGGCCAAGGTGCAGCGGTTTGTTGGTATTAGGCGACGAAAACTCAACCATCACCGACTCCTTCTTTTCGGGTTTTGGCACACCCGCCCGGAGTGTCGTCAGCAGGTTTGTCCAGACCGAATCGGCAACAATCAGGTTCAGAAAACCCTGTACTACATTGAAGCCGCTCACTACGGGTGTATTGTCAACAAGCCACTGCCCAATAGCCTGCCCCAGCTCCACGGGCGATTTTCGGAGCGCCTTGGTCAGGGAAAACGTGACGAATGTATAAAGACCCTCAAACGCAGGTTTGGTGGGTTGCAGGGTAATGTCAGTAACGGTTTCACCGTAAATAGTGGCGATGGCCTGCTGAATTGCGGCCTTCAATTGCGCTTGTAAATCCATTTGATGCAGTTGACCCAGATAGCCGACGGGGAGTTTTCCGGGTGCAAAAGTACGAAAGGACGCTGACACCTTTGAGAGAATCAAGGCAGGGCTTACCGGTTCAAGCGAATGAATAGTCCCGCAGAGCAGCTAAACGCATTTAAGCCGGTTTTGCTTGCAGTCTGATACTCCATTCCTATATCATCCTTTATAGTTACAGACACAACCAAGAGGTCATTTCTACTAAATAAGCGCCGAACACCCAATTCTAAACTAATTCTTTTATTTTATTTACTTCCCAGCGGCTATCTATCCACAGCGGCACCTTATTTGGTTAGTGCGGCCTATATTAGTTATTGCATCTGAGACGCTTTGTTACTAACTTCACCTATCAACGCAAAACCATGGCTGCACGATTACTTTTCTTGATGGGTTGGCTGCTGATAGCGGCCTGTGTGTCCGTGCAGGCTCAGATGGAACAGGCCCGCCGACTCGAACTCCCCACCAACATGGAGGACAACGAATCGTTTGATGTAACAACGCTGGCCGAGCGTGGGGTTCTGGTAACGATTCGAAAAGGTGGTTTTTATGCGAATGACCCCGCCGAGTTTCGGTTTCAGGCCTACAACACCGACCTGAGAGAACTGTGGACCGCTCAATTCAAAAGCGATGGGCGTTTTGAGCCACGGCTGTCGTACCACAACTATGACTATTTGTACTGGCTTTTTCAGGAGGTAAACACCGACAATATTCAGATTCTGAGGGTCAATCTTCAGGACGGCCTCACTGAAACCTTTACGGGTGACCTACTCGATGGATTCATTGTGAACCATTTCAAAGTAGTTGACAATCAGGCTTATATTGGCGGAACCCACAACACGCGCCCCGTTGTCATGGCGTTCTCATTCTTCGACCACACAACCAAAGTACTCCCCGGTCTGTATGCCAATCACATCGAAATAAGTAGTATCGAGGTCGACCCCGCCCGACGCGAGGTACATGTGCTGGTGCATACGCAGAAACGCGGCTGTCAATTTTCGGTGCGTTCGTATGGCTACGATGCTAAACCGATCCGAACCCTTGAGTTTGGGGGCGAAGATCACAATTTAATTTCCGGTAAGCTGCTGACTGTTAACGATGATGAGTTGATGCTGATTGGTAATTATTCTACCGATTGTACGCCCTACTCGCAGGGAATTTACGTGACGCGCATTAGCCACGGCGAAACCGGCCCTGCCGATGCCGATCGGATTCAGTACATCGAATTCTCGGCTCTGCAAAACTTTTTCAAGTATCTGAAGCCGAAACAGCAGCAAAAAATGCAGGCCAAACTTGACAAGCGCAAACTAGAAAATCGCGACACCAAATTTCGATACCGGCTCATTGTTCATGACCCCATTCTGACCGACGAAGGACTGCTGCTGGTGGCCGAAGTGTATTATCCCCAGTATCGGGGAACGGCCTTGCCCTACGTGGTGAATGCCCCCCGCGTTGGACCAGCCGCCGTTGATCGCTACTTCGACACGTTCCGGTACACCCATGCCATTGTTTGCGGGTTCGATAGGCAGGGCAATTTGTTGTGGGATAACTGTTTGGCTATTCAGGAACTGGAAAGCGCTGAACTGACCGAACTGGTGCAGGTGTCGCAGCAAAACGATAAACTGGTAATGGCTTACCCCCACAAAGGCGAAATCCATACCGAGGTAATTCAGGGAAATCGGACCGTTCGGGAGGTTGAGAAGTACTCACTCAAGGTAGGTGCCAACGACAAGCAGAAGATTACCGACAGTGAAAACGAAAATTTAGCGGCCTGGTACGGACAGTATTTTCTGGCCTGCGGTTTCCAGAAAATTGTTGACGATCCTCGCCAGGGATTTAACCCCCGCGAAGTGTTTTACCTCAATAAGTTAACGTATTCGCTGGCTGAGAAATCGGGGGATGATAAGGAGCATTCTGGCGCACCTAACCGATCGGGAAAATAACGCCTGAACCAAGCGGGCAGCCCGGTACGCCATAACACTAACTAACCCCAAAGGACTTCTACAAAGACCTGTAATTGCCGGTGTAAAAGTGCTTTGGGTAGTCTACTCGTGGCTGCGGCCAGCCTAGAGGGTGCGGGGGGGCTTAGTAGTCTTCTTTTGTTTAGGACTAAGCCCTAATGACAAGCCCCATACAAAATCAGCAAATTTACCCGTTACGGTATCTCCCAGAAAGCGTGCCTTAACATGGCACCCCATGCAACTCGACGTGCCCTGATGGTACGTTTCCATTACTGCGTTGGCCAGCAGAGCCGGTTCTATTGGCCCTTTTATATTAAACGGTATAGGGTCACTAAAAGGCCACTGAGTGCCCACCAGACGGTAATTGAGCCAAACCGATTTGGTATTTGCCTTAGCAATCAGTGTACGAAACTGATGATTCATTTGATCAATCTCGCTGGATGGTTTCTCTACCCTTACAATTTGAACTGGCTGCTGACCCGTTAGCTTTCCGGGCCGCTCGCGGGCAGGTGGTTTGTTGTAGGTACTAGGGTCGTTTTGTGATTCATCGAAATACAAGTAATCGACCCCCGGTTTCAGGAAGGCTTTTCCATGTTTATCGACCAAGGGGGTGTTCGACACGTGCTCAAACGTGCTCCACATCCACCGTGGTGCTTCGGCCAGCTTGTGAGCGAAATGTAAAGCGACCAAACCCAGTACCACCTGGTTTCCGTCCCGTTTTATGGTACGGGTATGATATTTCGACCTATCTTCATTCGCTGTCAGCACAGTCCAGGCCGACTTAACCATGATAGAACCTACATTTTGATAATAGCTTAAGGTTGCGCCCAGACCGGCATCAAACGTAGTGTCTTTGGCGCTGCCGATTGGCAGAAAAGCCCGCCCTAAGTCTTCCGGGTAAATCGTGTCTTTCTGGTTTTGGATGAGGGTGAGACCAATTGGCTGCCGGGGCCTTTTCTTGATAAATTCCTCCTGCCCTACCGGGTTGTAAAGTTTGCCGCCCACGATATAATTATACATAAAGCGGTTGTAAAATACTTCGTAAAGGGTGCTGTTACCGTATTGATCGGGAAGAACGTGGCGCTCGGGATTAAATTGGGATAACTCGTTGAGTTTGGTAATGTGCAGTTCGGGGGCTTCTTTTGAGTTTATAGGATGGCCCTTGGCGGTGAGCCCATACTGCCA
>Ga0105044_10012073_pt1 | contig 11752 bp, 3 predicted proteins | sample MAT01_FD_78092 | JGI IMG/M metagenome (GOLD analysis project Ga0105044, IMG submission 78092) | Freshwater microbial communities from Lake Fryxell liftoff mats and glacier meltwater in Antarctica - MAT-01 | ecosystem: Environmental > Aquatic > Freshwater > Ice > Liftoff microbial mat | place...
ACAACCATGACTGTCCGCTCGTCCATTCACATCGGTCGACTTCTTTTCGCTCTTTCGCTTTTGCTGATACCTGCAGCCATCGCGAGCCCGCTCGAGCTCCGGTTGGTCGCCGCCAAGATCACGACGGACTCCGAAGGCAAAGAACAACGTATTCCGGCGGAAGCCGCCAAACCCGGCGACCTCATCGAGTATCGGTTGTTTTGCTCCAATAACGGCCCGACGGCCTTGGGCAGCGTTAAGCCGGTTATTCCCGTGCCACCCGGGATGACCCTCGTCGAGAATTCCGCCGTTCCGGCCGCCGAGATGTTCAGCCGCGATGGCAAAGACTTTGTTCCCGTAGCCGCATGGATCAAAGCAAAGGAGAAGCCGGCAGCTATTCGCGCCCTCCGCTGGCATCTCCCTTCTCTCGCTCCGGGTCAGACTCAAACGCTCAGCATCCGCACCCGCGTCCAGGAGTAATCCCTGGGACTCTTTCCCGCCTCTTCCCTTTTGCTCAACTAACACCCGCCATGTCTCAACAAATCGCCCGTATCCGTCCCGGCCACCTCATAGGTCTTGCCTTCGTTGTCCTCGGCCTCGCCGTCCTCGGTCTCCGCGCCGCTCCCCCCACAGCCGGCACCTCCATCGGTAACGCCGCGTCGGCCACCTACACCGATTCCTCCGGCACTTCACGGCAGACGACTTCCAACGTCGTTACCACCATTGTCCAAACCGTGCGGGCCTTCACCCTCACCGAAAACCGCTCCGTCACCGTCGCTCCCGGCGGTCAGGTCGCCTACGCCCATACTCTCTCGAATACGGGTAACGCCTCCGACTCCTACAACTTGGCGACCCCCACCAACACCGGCGGATTTACCCTCACCGGCGTCACCATTTTTGCCGACGTCAACAAAGACGGCGTGCCCGACAACAACACACCCATAACGGTCACCCCCGGTCTCGCTGCGGGTGAATCCTTCGGCTTCGTCGTCGTGGGCAACGCCCCCGCCGCCGCCGCCGGCACCAACACTATCACCGTGACCGGCACCAGCGTCGGGAACGCCGCGGTCCAGACCAATACCGACACCGCCACAGTCACATCGAATGCGGTCATCAGCGTCACCAAAACCATTAGCTCTTCGAGCGGTCCCTCGCCCTCGGTCAGTCCCCACCTCACTTACACCCTGACCTACACCAACACGGGTAATGCCGCCGCGACCGACTTCACTATCTCCGACGGTATTCCCACCGGCATGACCTACCGAGCCGGCACCGCCCGCTGGTCGGTCACCGGAGCTACCGTTCTCACCGACCTCGACGCCACCGACAACCAATCCGGAGTGGTTTACGACTTCGCCGTGACGACCGCCCTTACCGCCCGATTCAGGATCGCGACCGTCAATCCCGGCGCATCCGGCATCGTATCCTTTGAGGTCTCGGTAAACAGCGGTGTCGTGCCCGGCGTGATCCCCAACACCGCCACCTTTGTTTACGATCCGGATGGCACCGGTCCCTCCCCCGTCACGACCTCGGTCAACACCAACACCGTCCCTTACACCGTGACCCAAAACGTAGGCGTTGAAATCGGCGACGTCACCGTCTCCACCGATCTTGAGGGCGAGACCGCCCCCACCGCCGGCGCCCTCATCGGCACCGTCGCTGCCGCCGCCCCCGGCGCCACCGTCACCTTCGTCAACGCCGTCAGGAATACCGGTAACGGCACCGATTCCTTCGATATCATTGTCGCCCAAGGCAATTTTCCCGCCGGCACCACCTTCATCCTCTACAAGGCCGACGGTAACACCCCCCTCGTCGATACCAACGGCAACTCCACCGGCGATACCGGTCCTCTCGCGCCTGCCTCCACGATCAACATCACCGTCAAGGCCACGTTGCCCACCTCCGGCCTCGGCACCGGCCCCTACACCTCGACCATCACCGCCACCTCCAAGACCTCCCCGGGCACCGCCCGCGGTGTAAATACCGCCGTCAACACCCTCACTGCCGCCTCCGGCCTCACCGTCGATCTCACCAACGATGCCGCCGCCAACGTCGGCGGCGCCCTCGGCATCGGTGCCGGTCCTGATGGTTCGGCCGGCGTCGGCTCGCCCGTCAAAACCAACACGACCAATCCGGGCACAGTCACGATTTTCGATCTCTTCGTCAGGAATCCGAATACGATCGCCGATACCTACACCATCCAGCTGACCGACGTCTCGGGCAATCCGATCACCCCGCCCGCCGGTTGGACCGTCGTCTTCAAAGACGCCACCGGAGCCGTCATCTCCAGCACCGGCGTCATCGCTGCCGGTGGCAACTCCGCCGTCGTCAAGGCCGAAATCCTCCCCCCCGCCGGAACGCCCCCTGGAAACACCGATTTCTTCTTCCGCGTCATCTCCCCCACGACCGGCACCAACGACATCATCCGCGATCGCGTCACCGTAAACACCGTCCGCGACATCGTCATCACACCGAACAATTCCGGCCAGACCTTCCCTGGAGGCTCCGTCGTTTACGAACACACCGTCACCAACAACGGTAACGTGCTCGAGGGCGTGCTCGCCACCCTCGGCGGCACCGGCGGTTCCCGTATCGCCCTCGGCCTCACCGATAGCCAGTCCGCCGCCGGCTGGACCTCCGTGCAATACGCCGATACCAACGGCAACGGCGTCCTCGACGCCGCTGATGCCGTCATCACCGATCTCAGCTACGTCAGCGCCGGCGGCGCGGGGCTCTCGATCGGCGAAACCGTCCGTGTCTTCACCAAGGTCTTCGCCCCCTCGGGCGCGCCCAACCTGACGATCAACACCACCACCCTCACCGCGACCACCGCCAACGGCACCGGCACCGGCGCCTACACCACCACCGCGCCTGCCGCCGTCTCCGCCCGCGATGTCACCACGGTCGTCCTGGGCGATCTCGCCATCACTAAGAGGCAAGCCCTCGACGCGGCCTGCGATGGCACCGCCGATACCGCCTACTCGGTCGCTCAGGTCACCACCGGCGCCGTCCCCGGCGCGTGCATCATGTATGAGATCACCGTCACCAACACCGGCTCGGTCGCCTCGACCAACGTGATCGTCTACGACGTGACTCCGGCCTTCACGACCTACAATTCCACCGGCGGCGCCGCCGCTTGCACCGGTGGCACGACGAACACCACCGCCGCGCCCGCCAACGGCGCCGCCGGTAATTTTGTCTTCACCGTCGGCACGCTCGCCCCCGGGGCCAGTGCCACCGCGACCTTCAAGGTTCGGATCAATCCGTAATCTTTCGAGCGAGCCGCTCCGCACCGCCCGTATTGGGGCGATGCGGGGCGGACCTTCCCCGGGGATTCTCTCCTCGGGTTTCGCTCCCCGACTATCCTCGCCCTGTCCGCACCTGTGCGTCACCCTTCTTCCCATAGAACGGCCTCGCCGGCTAAAGCCCTTCCCCGGAGCTTGCTCGGCTTGCACCTGCTCTTCGCGGCCGTCGTTTTCGCCGGCACCGCGGCCTCGGTTCGCGCCCAAAATCTGCGCCCTCCCTCCGGCACTGCTATCCCCAACACCGCGCGCGTAGAATACCTCGACCCCGCCGGCACCTCCTTCGTCCGCACCTCCAACCAGACGGTCGCCCTCGTCACCGAGACGCCGGTCACTCCCCCGCCGCCACCGCCGCCCGCCGCCTTCACCCTGACGCCCGACAACACCGTCTTCTCCTCCGCCCGCGCCACCGTCGTCCTCCCCCATCTCCTCACCAACACCGGCCAGATCGCCGATAGCTACGGCCTCGACCTCGCCAACCTCGCCGGCGACGACTACGATCTCGCGCTCCCGCGTCTCGTCATCGACGCCAATCGCAACGGCCTCGTGGACCCCGGCGAGACCGTTCTCCGCGCCGCCTCCGCCCCCCTTGCTCCCAATGCCGCCGGCCTGCCCGCGGTTACCGCCGCGCGGATCGGCACCGTCTCCCTTGCTATCGGTGAAAGCGTCGCCCTCCTCCTCGTCGGCGAGGTTCCCGCGACCGTCACCGACGGCCAGCGCGCCCGCCTCGAGTTGCTCGCCCGCTCCGCCCTCAGTTCGACTGCGATCTCGAATTTCGATACCATCACGGTCCGCTCTCCGCGCCTCACCCTGTCCAAGACCGCCGCCCCGTCGGTGCTCCGCCAAGGCGAGACCGTCACCTATACCCTCTCCGGCGGCAACACCGGCGCGCCCGCCGGACCCCTCGCCACCACTGTCGATGGCGTGCCTGCATCCCTCGTCGTCCTCCGCGACGTGATTCCGGCCAACACCGCTTTTGCCCGCTTCACCACCGTCCCCGCCGGGGCCCGCGCACTCATCCACCTTCGCGGCGCCGCCACCAACACCTACGTCACCGCATCCCCCGCCGATCTCACGACCGTCGACGCGATCGCCTTCGGCTTCCCCTCCCTTTCCGACGGCTCCTCGTTCACCGCCGGCTTCGCCGCCACCGTCAATCGCAACGCCTCCGGCCCCGTCACCAACACCGCCGAACTCTCCTCCCTCGATGGCTCCACGCCCTCCAACCCCGTCACCGTCACCGTCGCCGTTACCCCGCCGATCATCAGCTTCTTCGGCGACCCCGCCTTCTTCGGCACCACCAACACCGTTGTCCTCGGCTCCCCTCTCCACATCCAAGTTGACGGGGCGGCGTGCAACATCCTGCCCCTCGTCATCGAGACCATCACCGTCATTGTCGAATCGGCCCTCACCGGCGACCGCGAATCCTACACCGCCGTCGAGACCGGACCCAACACCGGCATTTTTCGCGTGATCGAGGCCCCCACCGCCAACGGTGCCCGCACCGCCACCGTCCGCAGCGATGGCACCCTCCAGTCCCTACCCCGAGACAACCTCACCGTTTCCGTCCCCGGCTGCGGCGCCACCCTCACCGTCGCCATCGTCCAGATCGATCCCGCCGGCTTCGTTTACGACAGCATCACCTGCGAGCCCGTCGCCAACGTCACCGTCACACTCATCGATGTCATCGGCGCGGGTAACGGCGGCCGCCCCGGCCAACTCGCCACCGTCCTCAAAGCCGACGGTATCAACTCCTCGCCCAATCCCGTGACCACCGGTGCTGACGGTTTCTACGAATTTCCGCTCGTCCGGCCCTCACTTTATCGCATCGAGGTCACCGGCGGCCCCGTCGGCAGCGTCTTCCCCAGCCGCTTACCCGCAAATTGCCCCACCCTCCGCCCGCCCACCGGCGGCTCCTCCGGCGGCACCTTCCCTGTCGATACGACGACCGGCGCCGTATTCATCGATATTGCCGTCGATGTCCCGCTCAACGGCGGCCTTACCCTCGAAAAAACCGCCTCCCGCCCCGCCGCCGAGCGCGGCGACGCCGTCCTTTACACCCTCAGGCTTTTCAACGGCACCGACCGCACCCTCCGCGCCGTCGACATCGACGACACCCTCCCCGCCGGCTTCACCTACGAGCGCGGCTCTGCCAAGCTCGCCAACATCCGCCAACCCGATCCCACCGGCGGCATCGGCCCGCGGCTCACCTTTCCCATCGGCGACCTCGAGCCGAAGTCCACCCGGTTTCTCACCTACCGCATCCGCATCGAACGCGACGCTCCTCTTGGCCTCGGCGTCAACACCGCCGTCGCCCGCGGCACCTTCGGCCCCACTCCTGTCGCCTCCAATGTCACCCGCGCCCGCGTCCTCGTCGAGGAGGGCGCCCTCGACGACCGCGGGGTCATCATCGGCAAGGTCTTTGTCGATGGGAACCGCGACCGCGTCCAAAGCCCCTCCGAACCCGGCGTCCCCGGCATCCGCCTCTACCTCCAGGACGGCACCTCCGCCGTCACCGATTCCGAGGGCAAATTCTCCTTCTACGGGCAACGCCCCATCACCCACTCGCTCAAGCTCGACCGCACCACCCTTCCGCCCGGCGCCGAACTCCTCGTCCTCGACACCCGCCACGCCGCCGACCCCGGTTCCCGCTTCGTCGATCTCAAACGCGGCGAACTTCACAAAGCCGACTTCGCCCTCTCCGGCGATTCCCCCGATGCCAACCTCGAAATCGCCCGCCGTCGCGCCGCCGGCGAGATCTCCGGCGCCGAGATCGAACGCACCCTCCGCGAACGCCTCGAGACCGACGCCCGTCCCCGCGTCATCTCCGATGCACGCGCTCTGCCTGCCTCGGGCAGCGTCGCCGGCGCCGGCCCCGGCCCCGATAGCGGCGTTCCCTCCGCGCAAGCCTTCGTCTTCTCCTCCGTCCTCCCCACCGGCACGCTCACCTCCGGCAACTCCTCCCTCGCACCCGCCCCTGTCGCCACCGTCCCGCACTCCCCCCTCGAACTTTACGTCGCGCAAACCGCCGGCAACGACCCCGCCTTCCTCGGCCTCAAGGACGGCGACACCCTCGCTTCCCGCCAGACCACCGTTCGCATCAAAGGCCCTCTCGGCTCCGCCTTCTCTCTCCTCCTCAACGACCGACCCGTCCCCGCCTCCCAAGTCGGCACCCGTGCGGTCGATGTCGGCCGCCAGCTTGAAGCCCTCGAGTTCTTCGGCCTCGAACTCCGCTCCGGCGAAAACACCCTCACCCTCCTTGTCCGCGATTCTTTCGGCAACGAACGCACCCGCCTCCCCCTCCGTCTCTTCGCCCCCGACCGCCTCGCAAAAATCGCTTTGCGCTTCTCCAACCCCGAACCCATCGCGGACGGCCGCACTCCCGTCGCCATCACCGTCGCGCTCACCGACGCCGCCGGCACTCCCGTCTCCGCCCGCACGCCGCTCACTCTCGAAACCACCGCGGGCCGCTGGCTCGATAAAAATCTCGACCTCGATCCCGTCGAGCCCGGCATCCAGGTCTTCATTATCGGAGGCCGCGCCACCTTCGATCTCCTCCCGCCCGACGCCCCCGCCGATGGCCGTCTCGTGATCAGCTCCGGCGCCATCAAAGCCGAGGCCACGATCCCTTTCCTCCCCGATCTTCGCCCGCTCGTCGCCAGCGGCATCCTCGAGGGCAAGCTCTTCCTCCGCTCCGGCTCCGCCCTGCGCGTCGGCGCCATCACCGCCGCCGATGCCTTTGAGGAAGAACTCCGGGAACTCTCCTCCTCCGGCGATCTCCGCGCCACCGGCCGCGCCGCGTTTTTTCTGAAGGGCAAGATCAAGGGCGATCTCCTCCTCACCGCCGCCTACGACACGGATAAAAAAACCAACGAACGCCTCTTCCGCGACATCGAGCCCGACCGCTACTACCCCGTCTACGGCGACAGCTCGATCCGCGGCTACGACGCCCAGTCTACCCGCCGCCTCTACGTCCGCATCGACAGGAAAAAGAGCTATCTGCTCCTCGGCGATTTCCAGACGCAGACCCAGTCCGAGCAACGCCAGCTCGGCAACTACCAGCGCTCCCTGAACGGAGTCCGCGCCCATTACGAGACTCCCCGCGTCGTCGCCAACGCCTGGGCCTCCAAGGACACCACCCGCCAAGTCATCGAGGAAATCCCCGCCGACGGCACCTCCGGCCCCTACCGCTTTCGCCAAGCCGCCGGTCTCCTCGGCTCCGAGAAAGTCGAGCTCATCACCCGCGACCGCAACCAACGCGCCCTCATCATCGACACCGTCGAGCAGATCCGCTTCACCGACTACGAATTCGAACCCTTCACCGGCCGTCTCCTCTTCCGCCGCCCCGTCCGTTCCCTCGACGAGAATCTAAATCCCCGCTTCATCCGCGTCACCTACGAGGTCGATCAGGGCGGCCTCCCCTTCTGGGTTTACGGCGGCGACGCCCAACTCCGCGTCACCGATCGCCTGGAAGTCGGCGGCTCCGCCGCCCGCGACGAAAACCCCCTCGATCAACAGACCCACGGCTCCGCCAACGCCACCGTCAAGCTCGGCGCCGGCACCTTCCTCCTCGGCGAAATCGCCCGGACCGAGACCGACATAAAAGGCACCGGCCTCGCCGGCCGCGTCGACCTGCGCCACCGCGACGACAAGACCGAGGCCCGTGTTTACTACGGCCAGACCGACGGCCGTTACGCCAACCCCGGCGCCTCCCTCACCCCCGGCCGCATCGAGTCCGGCCTGAAAGTCAGCCGCGAGCTCGATTCCCGCAACCGCCTCGTCATTCAAGGACTCATCACCGAGGACACTTCCCGCTCCGGCGGCCGCCGCGAGGGTCTCCGCGCCGATCTCGAACACACCTTCGCCAACCGCCTCCGCCTCGAAGGCGGCGGACGTTGGTCGCAAGAGACCGGCCTCTCCGCCGGCCCCACCACCCGGCAAAACGCCCTCACCCCGGGCACCACCCTCGGTAATTTCCCCGTCACCCCGTTCGAGGTCCGCGCCCTCCGCCTCAAAGCCACCGCGCCCCTGCCCTACGTGAAAGACGCCGCCGTTTTCGGCGAATACGAACAGGACATCGTCAAAGCCGACCAACGCCTTGTCGCCGTCGGCGGCGACTGGCAGTTCTCCTCCCGCGGCCGCCTCTACGCCCGCCACGAAATCATCTCCGCCCTCGGCGGACCTTTCGAACTCAACTCCACCCAGCAAAACAACGTCACCGTCTTCGGCATCGAAACCGACTACGTGCGCGACGGCCGCTTCTTCAACGAATATCGCGCCCGCGACGCGTTTAACGGCCGCGAAGCCGAAGCCGCCACCGGTCTCCGCAACGCCTTCACCTTCGCCTCCGGTCTCCGCCTGCAAGCCTCGCTCGAACGCGTCACCCCTTTCGACGGCACCACGCAGAACGAATCCACTTCCGTCGCCACCGGCGCCGACTACACCGACAACCCGCTCTGGAAAGGCTCCGCTCGCGTCGAACTCCGCTTCGCCGACAGCGCCGACTCCGTCCTCAACACCTTCGGCTACGCCCGCAAACTCAGCCGCGATTGGACCGGTCTCGCCAAGACCATCGTTTACCACGTCGACAACAAGGCTCCCGGCTCCCGCGACTCGCTCCAAGCCCGCATTCTCTCCGGCCTCGCCTGGCGCCAGACCGATACCGACGTCTGGAACGCCCTCGGCAAATACGAATACCGCTACGAAGACGGATCCCCTTTCGATGTGAAACTCGACGCCCTGCGCCAAGTCCATATCCTCTCGCTTTCCGCAAATTGGCAGCCCAACCCGCACTGGATTCTCAGCTCCCGCTACGCCGCGAAATACGTCGACGAGACGCTGGCGGGAGACCGGTCTCGCTACTTCGGCCACATCCTCTCCGGCCGCATCCTCCGCGAGATCACCAAACGCTGGGACGCCGGCCTTTCCCTGTCCGCCGGCGCCTCGCGTGGCCTGAAACGCTATGATTGGGCCGTCGGCCCCGAGATCGGCTATAACGCGAAAAACAACCTCCGCATCGGCCTCGGCTACAACGTCGTCGGCTTCTACGACCGCGACCTCGTCGGCGACCAGCCCACCTCCCGCGGCGTGTTCATCAACCTCCGCCTCAAGTTCGACGAGTCCTTCTTCGGCTGGGGCAACAATTCCACCGCTTCCCATCGCGACGGCGCCCGCGCCCTCCCCCCACCCGCCACCGCCGCCCGCCGGGAGGACCGACCATGACCCGCGCCCTCTTCTTCGTCGCCGCCCTCCTCGCCCTCGCCGGCTGCCGCACCGCTCCCGTCACCCGTGAGCTCGCGCCTCCGCCGCCCGAGCCGACCGCCTTCGTCCCTGTCGCCGCCCGCATCACCGACCAGACCATCGCCGCCGACTCCCGCTACCTCGACCTCCTCACCCAGCGGGCCTCCGCCTCGCCCGCGCCCGCCGCCGCTCGCGCCTGGCTCCTCGTCGCGCGCGCCGAATACACCGCCACCTCCCGCGATCCCTTCGTCGATTTCGCCGCCGCCCAAGCCACCGCGGTCGCCGCGACCGCCACCGCCGGCGAAGCCCAACACGCTTGGATCGCCCACCGCCGCACCACGCGCGGCTTCCGGGCCGCCCTGCCCCTCATCCGGCAATTTTCCCTCGCAACCGCCGCTCCGGCTCCCGCCGACGCCCGCCCGCCCCACCTCACCGCCGCGCTCTTCGCCCTTCAAAACCGCCTCGCAAAACTCCACGACGCCGGCGTCCCCGTGAATTCCTACGCTTGGGCCAAGGCCCAGGCGTGGCTCGATTTCGCCATCGACGAACACCACCTCCGCGACGCCTCCGGCATCGTCGCCGCCGCCTCCCGGCAAGCCGAACAGATCCTCGACCGCCTCGAAGCCTCCCTCGACCGCGAGCCGGGCCGCTCCGTCGCCTACCCCGCCGATCCCGATCATACGCTCGCCGCCTTCGCCCTTGCCCGACCTTTCCTCGGCCGTTCCTCCCGACTCCGCGCCGACCTCTGGGCCCTCGCCGAATCCGCCCGCCCCGACGAACTTTCCACCCGCCTCACCACCGTCGATCCGCGCCTTGCCACGCTCGCCCAGCTCGAGGTTGCCCTGATCCACGCCGCGCACGAACACGGGCAACGCGGTTGGCGCCCCGCCCGATCCTATTTCCTCGCTGCCGAGCGCCTCGCCCGCGAACTCTCCGTCGTCCCGTCGCCATGAAGTCCGCCCTCCGCCTCCTCGCTCTTTTCGCCGGACTTTCCCTCGGCGTCACAGGCCTGCGCGCCCAGGCCTCGCTGTCCGCCGGCACCCCCGTCTTCACCCCGGCCGACTCCGCGCGGACCTCCATGGACGTCGGCGCCGTCTGGAACGGCACCGCCCGTGTCGACATCGGCGGCAGTCCGACGGGCGACGAACTCGCCATCACCTACACCAATAGCGGCGCCGGCGTCGCCTTCGATTTCGCCCCGCGCATCGTGCTTCCCACCGGTTTCACACGTGTCGGCGTCGCGTCGGTCAGCGTCACCACCGGGACCACTCCCACCGTCACGCCCGGGGGCACCACCGGCACGGTCAACCTCGCTCTTGGCCGCGTCGGGAGCGATACCCTAGGCGCGTATGATCTTCCCGCCGGTGCTTCCATCACCCTGCGCGTCCGGATCCGCGCCGAGTCCACCGTCACCGCCGGCACCTACCCGTTCAGCCATGATTACGCCTTCGCGACCGCCAACGGCGCGGGTGTCGGCACCTACACCGCCACCAATCAGAACATTCTCGTCCGCGCCGGGGCTTACGTGACCACCGTCGCTCCCGCCACCCTCACCCTCGCCGTCAACGCCAGCGGCGTTTTCACCTACCGGGTCACCAACACCGGCCTCGGCGGCCTGTTCAACGTCGTCTTCGACGAGGCCGCCTCCAATCCCGGGGCCTCGTGGGATTTCACGTCGTTCGATTCCGTCGCCGTGACCAACACCAGCGGCAAAAGCAGCGCGGCCGTCGTCAACAATATCACCGCCCGGGTGACGATCGCCTACCTCGCCCCCGGCGACTCCGTTTCGCTCCCCGTTACCGGGGTGGTGCTCAACTGCGCGAACATCCAGAACGACTTCGCCACGTCCCACCTCGCTGAGACCACGCCCGTCGCCCAGTTCTCCCCCGTCATTCTCGACCTCGCCCAACCGCTGATCGACTACACCGCCCCGTCCATCGCCCTCGCCTACGGAACCGACGTCACCGTCAACATGCCGATCAACAACACCGGTCTCGGCGATGCGCTCGGCCTCGCCGCCAACGGCAACAATTTCGTTATCGGCACCAACCTCAACGCCTACGCCGTCACCGTCTCTTCCGTGTCGACCGGCTGGGGCTACAATCCTGCCAACGGCCGTTTCACCTATTCCGGCACCGGCGGGACGATCGCCAGCGGTGCGACCGTTCCGCTCTCTTTCAACATCAAGGCGAGCGACGACTGCGGCGCCGGGCCCTCCGGCGTGCTCGTCT
>Ga0105044_10012078_pt1 | contig 11745 bp, 11 predicted proteins | sample MAT01_FD_78092 | JGI IMG/M metagenome (GOLD analysis project Ga0105044, IMG submission 78092) | Freshwater microbial communities from Lake Fryxell liftoff mats and glacier meltwater in Antarctica - MAT-01 | ecosystem: Environmental > Aquatic > Freshwater > Ice > Liftoff microbial mat | place...
AAATCTCTTCGAGATTTGTTTTAAGCCCCATCTCTTCAAAAAGTCTTCTACTAGACGCATTCCCCAATTCTTCCTTATCTCTCGGGTGACTACAGCAAGCGTTTGACCATAAACCTCCACAATGATATTTACTAAGAGCTCTTTGTTGCAATAACATCTGACCTTTTTTATTAAAGATAAAAACAGAAAAAGCCCTGTGCAGAAGGCCTTTTTTGTGAGCATTCATTTTTTCAGATAGCCCGACTTTTTCATCATTTCTATTTACCAGTATTACATACTCCACAAAGTACATATTAGCAAATATGTCGCGACTTCCGAAATGACATGAACTGCAATAATACTTTCCTTTCAAGTTTTTTGAGAATTATTGATAAGGAAATGACATAACTCGTTTTAGAACCTTTTTTAAAAAAATTTCACTCAATGCGCCACTGCCAAGAGCCACACCTTTCTGGCTCCGGCTTTGAGAAGTGTTTTTTTGATTTCGTTTAGGGTGGCACCAGTAGTAGTGACATCGTCTATCACAATAATATTTCCCCCCACCACATTTTCGTTTGGAGCTATACCAAAAGAGCCTTTCATATTTTGAAGTCTTTCATTTCGCTTGAGGGTGGTCTGCCTTACAGTCTCTCTGGTCTTTATTAAAACGCTTTGATAGGGAATACTTAGTCTCTTGCCCAAATCTCTAGAGAGATCTTCACCTTGGTCAAAACCCCTTTCACTTTTTCGTTTCTTTGACTGGGGAATACTAGTGATGATGGGATCTCCGAAATTTTCCATTTGCATTTTTTCAGCAACCTCCTCTAAAAGATATTCGGACATAATACCAACAATCATTTCTCTGATTTTTCTATTTCTTTTATACTTTATTTCCCATATCGCATCCCGAACAACTTCCACATCATAAGGAAAGAAGAAAAGAACATTCTCATGCGTGTCAACTTTAGACAAGTTTCTCCAGTTTCTCGCATCGAGCGTCTCCACTTTTCTTTGTTTTTCACTTTTTGGGAAGATGAAATCTAAAATGTATAAAAGAAAATCCTCGATATTGTGTATAATTCTAAGAATGGACATAATATATATGTTATAATTGTATTTAAAGTTTGGCTACTATATGAATAACCCCTTTAAAAATTTTATAAAGCAACAGGATACCAATGTGATCGGTATCGATATCGGATCATCAGCGATCAAGATTGTTCAGCTTGCAAAGGTAAAAGGTAAAGCCATACTTAAAACATATGGCTCCTTAGCTCTTGGTCCATATGTTGGGTTAAGTCCCGGACAAGCTACCAACATATCCCAAGATAGATTAAGTGCTGTCATTTTGGACCTAATGAAAGAAGCCAATGTCAACACTTCAAATACGGGGGTATCTATACCGATAAGGTCAAGCCTCGTGACGTTGGTTGAAATGCCAGATCTGCCTGAAAAAGAACTTGCTACCATGATACCAATAGAGGCAAGAAAATATATTCCAGTGCCCATAAGTGAAGTGGCTCTAGATTGGTGGATCATTCCCAAAGAGGAAAGTAAAGCTTTTGATTTTGAACCAAAAAAAGAGGTTGCCGTCAGTCAGAAAACAGAGGTGCTGGTCGTCTCTATTCATAATGAAGTTTTAAATAACTACAGTGAAATAGTAAAAAGAGCCTCTCTTAAAACCACTTTTTTTGAAATCGAAATGTTTGCCTCTATTAGATCTCTCATTGATCGCGAGCTTGCCCCCGTAATGATTTTTGATATGGGTGCTGGGTCGACCAAACTATACATTGTAGAAAGGGGGATTATAAGAAGATCTCATATTATAAATCGTGGCTCACAAGATATAACCATCAGTATTTCCCAAGGGCTGCAGGTGCCACTAGAGAAAGCAGAAAAGATAAAAAGGAATCTTGGTGCAAACAGTGAGGCAGATGAAAAGACAGTATACGATATTATAGATCTAACCCTAGACTATATATTTTCTGAAGCCGGTGCGGTGATGCTCGGATATGAAAAAAGGTACGGTAAAACTTTGAGCAAAATATTTCTGACAGGTGGCGGAGTGGCGCTAAAGGGTTTTCTAAAATATGCAAAAAGTCGTTTTCAAACAGAGGTTGTTTTAGGCGATCCATTTTCCAAGGTCGAAACACCGGCTTTTTTGACAGACATTTTGAAACAGAGCGGGTTGGATTTTTCGGTTGCAGTGGGGATTGCTTTGAGAAAGCTTCAAGAATTCGATTAGAATCTCAAACCAGACAATGAAAATAGTCTCGAATTTAGTATCAAATACTTATTCACACCTTTTGATATAGTAAATATATTAACAAGGTTGTATAATGTTTAATAAAGTCGTTACATTTTAAAATAAATTAGGATATAATATCTATCGTGGATCCCAGAAGATATGCTCAAACCATGAAATTTCAATATCAATAAAAATATTATTTAACAAAACCAATGATAAATTATCAGCAATTATTTAATTTATTCTAACGGGATGGAAACAAAGTTTCAAACATCTTTCATACCAAAAGTACCAATAGGTCAAAGTACCTTTACACCTGTTAAGAGACCAATGAACTTTTTTGTATTTATCTCCACTATTATTTTTATTCTCAGTCTTGTTCTTGCTGGTGCTTCTTATGGATACATAAAAGTCCTAGAACGGTCACAAGAAAAAATAAAGACAGACCTCGACGCAAATATTAAAGCATTTGATCCTGTGATGATAGAAAAATACGTGCGATTAGACACTCGGATCGAGACTGCCAAAAATCTCTTACTCAAACACATTTCTGCCTCAAACTTGTTTAGTTTTCTATCTGAAAACACACTAAAAACGGTTCGATTCAACGATTTTAAATATTCTCTTGGTTCAAATGGTGTACCATCTCTAGCTATAAACGGTATAGCAAAAAACTACAACTCTGTAGCTTACCAAGCGCAGGTTTTTGGTGGCAAAAAAGAGTTGAAAAATTTCTTAATCTCTGGCTTAAATGCAGATGTTGAAAGGGATACTGTGTCTTTTAATGTATCAACAGATGTGGAGCCTAGTTTTACCTATTACAGCAACTCATTTAGAAAACAACAAAATACATTAGAAAGTAAAATGACGGAGGAGTTGCCGGTCGGCAACAATACTACCTCAACCTCTACAAATACAGAAGCCCTACCTAAGGCAGTAACAGGAGCACCTATACCAACACCTAACAACACAGCACCAAGAGTTGTTCCACCTAGAGGATCTACAGTAAGACCACCTACTAACCCTTTACAAAGATAGTTATGAAAACAATCACCCCAATCATTCTTATAGTAACCTCGATAGCATTATCTGTTTTTTATACCAATAAAAACTACATACAAATTAAAGAAAAAAAGGTAGAAAATGCGAGTTATGTGGTGGCACTTGAAAAATCTAGAGAGGTGCTGAAGAAGCGCGAAGAGTTAAAGTCTGAGTACGCCAGATTTAAGGAATCTGATCTAAAAAAACTCGATAAAATAGTTCCAGATAGTGTTGATAACATACAGTTGCTTTTGGACATTCAAAACATTGCCGATTTAAAGGATGTAAAGATTTCTGGAATAAAAATAGCAGAAGAAAAGTCATCAAAGGCTGCTTCGACAGCGACTGCTGCGTCAGCAAATAACGCCATTTCGTCACTCTCTCTATCGTTTCGTACCAAGGCAACGTATGAAGTATTTCTAGATTTTCTACGAACCTTAGAGCAGAGTCTTCGTATAGTAGACGTGACCGCTCTATCCTTTAAATCATCAGATACCGGTGTATATGAATACGATATCACCATAAAAACTTATTGGTTAAAATAATCCGTCCGCCAAAAATTTATGACAATATTAGTAATAAAAACGAATAGGGTATTGGAAAACAGATTTGTCGAAACTGTCAGTAGGTTTTTTAATAAAATTTAGACAGAAAAAATATGCTTCAGAAACTAAAAATGCCCATCATCATAATCGCAGTACTTTTTGTCGGGTTTTTTGTTGTTACTAAATTTGTAAAGAAAGACGAAACGAAGGAAACGATCACTACTACAAAAGTAACTCCCACTTCTCCAGATAAAAATATAGTTCCACTGCTTCTAAAAATAAAAGATATTACGTTCGATGGATCTATATTTTCTAACCCGATTTTTTCAAGTTTGAAAGATTTTAGTAAAGAAATCGTTAAGGAAGAAATTGGTCGACCAAACCCATTCGCACCCTCTTCTTCGACTTCTGCTGCAACAAGTACATTGACCGGCCTTAACTTCGACTTCCGTTCTCCGGCAACACCCGGAGCAATTTCAGCTCCAAGATTTTAATATATGCATGAGATAGATACACTTTTTAAAAAGGGGAGGATAACCTCAGGTGATGTAAGTAAAATAAAAGATGAAATCTCACTATCTGGCGACTCGCCAGAAGCGGTTTTAAAGAGATACGGCATTACTACCGAGGAAATACTGTCTGCAAAAGGCGAGTATTTAGGCATACCCACACTAAAGATTTCCAATACAAAGGTACCTTTTGAAATATTGCGGTATATCCCTGAAGAGTCGGCAATATACTACAAAGTAATTCCTCTCGAGGTTAAGGAGGGGGTGCTCGTTGTTGGTATTGTAAATCCAGACAATATTGAGGCACGAGATGCCCTAAACTTTATCTCGTCAAAAAACAATATGCCTTATAAATTCTTCCTTATTTCGGAAGAAGATTTCAAGAAAACAGTAGAGTCTTATCACGGCCTTTCTGGTGAGGTTACAAAAGCTCTGACTGAGCTTGAGGATGACTTTTCTGAAGAAGAAAAAGAATTGCAAAACCACGACGAAAATATTTCTCAAAAGATTAATCAGACAAATATTATTGAGGATGCACCTGTCACAAAGATTGTGGCAACGATCCTCCGATATGCCATAGAGGGGGAGGCATCAGACGTACATATTGAGCCAATGACAGACAAGGTTCGTGTCCGTTTTCGATTGGACGGATCTTTAAACACAAGTCTTATCTTACCTATAAAAGTATTAAATGCTGTAGTTGCTCGTATAAAGATACTTTCAAATATGAAATTGGATGAAAAAAGAAAACCGCAAGACGGACGTTTCTCCGCCCGTATCGAAGGTCGCAAAATAGATTTTCGTGTTTCTACATTTCCAACCTACTATGGAGAAAAAGTGGTAATGAGAATATTGGACCAAGCTAAGGGGGTAAAAAGACTCGATGAGTTAGGTTTAAGCGAAAGAAATCTAAATATGATACGAGAAAGTCTAAAAAGACCTTATGGACTTATACTTATTTCAGGACCAACTGGTTCTGGAAAAACCACTACTTTATATTCTATGTTAAGTGAAATAGATCGAGAAACAAACAACGTGCTTTCGCTAGAAGACCCTGTGGAATACAACGTCGAGGGTATGAGCCAGTCGCAGGTTCGTCCTGAGATAGGTTATACTTTTGCAACTGGACTTCGTACCACGCTTCGTCAGGATCCAGATATTATCATGGTGGGTGAGATACGAGATAAAGAGACAGCAGGCCTTGCCATTCAGGCGGCGCTTACAGGTCACCTTGTGCTTTCTACCATTCACACAAACGACGCTATTGGGGTAGTACCACGTCTTGTAGACATGGGAGTCGATCCTTATCTTATTGCGCCAACACTCATACTTTCTATGGCTCAGAGACTAGTTTCAAAGATCTGTCCTGGGGGAGGTAAGGCTGTGCAGATAGAGGGAAGTATAAAGCTTATGATGGATAAGCAGTTTGCTGATCTGCCGGATCAATATAAATCCGTAATACCAGATACCAAAGATGTCTTTTTTGTCTCACCCACAGCAGAATGCCCAAAGGGAACACGCGGCAGACAAGCTGTTTTTGAAGTATTTGAAATGGATAGGGATTTGGAAAAGGTTATCTTGACCAATCCTGTCGAACCCGAAATATGGAAGGTGGTAAGAAGTAGGGGAATGTTTACGATGAAAGAGGACGCTATCATCAAAGCACTAAACAAAGAGATTCCATTTGAAGAAATAAATAGCTTGGTATAGAAAAAATATTCTATGATATAATTATAAGTAATTGCCAAAGGACACATATGCCCGAAAAAAAATACAAAATAATATTGGTTGATGATGACAAATTTCTTTTGAGTATGTACTCAATGAAGTTTTCGAGAGAAGGTTTAGATGTCAATGCTTTCAACGACCCCACTGAAGCATTAGAAAAAATAAAAGGCGGACTAACTGCCGACATAGTCATTGTCGATGTTGTGATGCCTGTTATGGATGGTATCGAACTTCTGGGTAAAATCCGAGAAGGAAAATACCTAACCGATTCAGTATTTGTGGTTCTTTCAAACCAAGGCCAGCAAAGTGATATAGATAGAGCGAAGCAGTACGGTATCCATGGTTATATTGTAAAGGCGACTACTATTCCGTCTGAGGTTTTGCGAGAGATTATAAAAATCGCTAAAGATAATGGAAAGTGATATCAGAATTTAAAAATTAAGTTTAAAATATTAAAGTAATGACAAATTTAAAGATACAAACAAAAATGAAAAAAACAAAGATTATTATAAACCCTTTTTAATTGATTTTAAATTTATATTTTTAAATTTTAAATTTTTAAACCATGGACCATAAAACAGAACTTAATGATCTTATAGAGGTGGTGGTGAGAGAAGGGGCGTCAGACCTCCACCTTTCAGAAGGTCGCCAACCTACTATCCGAGTCTCCGGAAACCTTATTCCTCTTGCAAAAAAGGCTCGTCTCACAAGAGAAGACACAGATGCCTTTCTTACATTGCTTTTAACAAAAGAAAACAAAGATCTTTTTAATGAAAAGCGGGAGATGGATTTTTCCTTCAACCACAAAAATGAGGCTCGCTTTAGAGGCAATGCTTTTTTTCAGCAAGGTCATGTTTCTATAGCGCTACGATTTATTCCAAAAGTCATTAAGACACTAGAAGACTTGAAAATACCTAGAATTCTCGGAGACTTTGCCAGAAGAAAGCAAGGTTTCTTCCTTGTGGTAGGGCCTGTAGGTCAAGGAAAGACTACGACACTTGCAGCTATGATAGATATGATAAACGAAGAAAGGGCTGAGCATATTATTACCATTGAAGATCCAGTAGAATATGTGTACGAACAAAAAAAGTCTATTATAGATCAAAGAGAAATACATACAGACACACTAAGTTTCAGTAGTGCTCTTACACAAGTCCTAAGAGAGGATGTAAACGTGTTACTTGTTGGTGAAATGCGAGGGCCAGAGACTATGTCTGCGGCGGTTACCGCGGCTGAAACAGGACACTTGGTTTTTTCAACGCTTCATACAAACAACGCAGCTCAAACTATCGATCGTATTATCGACTCATTTCCACCAAACCAGCAAGACCAGATACGTATTCAGCTTTCCGCGTCACTTGTTGGGGTTTTTTCACAAAGACTTATCCCTCGTATTTCTGGAGGTCTCATTCCTGCCTTTGAGCTTCTTATAGTAAACAACGCAGTTTCAAACCTGATCAGAGAAAAAAGAGTGCATGAAATAAATACTGTGATAGAAACCAGTTCAAATGAAGGTATGATAGATATGAACCGATGTTTGGCGGAATTGGTGAGATCGGGCGAGATTACTATTGAGAGTGCTTACAAGCACGCCTTCAATCCAAAGTCGTTTGAGAGGATGATCTAGTTGCTTATAAGCGCAATTTAAAAATTCAAATTTAAAATTCAAAGTGAAAAATAAATTATTTTATCAGACAAAGCATTTTTTTTTAATTAATTTTTAATTTATATTTTTAAATTTTAAATTTGCATATATATGTTATTCATTTACAAAGCCATCGACAATACAGGATCAGAAACATCAGGTTCCATTGATGCACTAAACAACGACGTAGCTATTTCTGCACTGCAAAAAAGAGGGCTCATAATCAAATCTATTGTTTCAAGTCAAGACGATGCTGGCTTTATGAAGAAACAGTTTCATATTTTTAATCCTGTTAAAAATAAAGATATTGTTATTTTATCGAGACAGGTGTCCACACTCTTTGCTGCCCAGGTTTCAGCTCTCCGTGTTTTCAGACTCCTTTCTTCAGAGTCAGAAAATCGTGTTTTGGGAAAGATCCTTACAGAAATCTCCGACGACATACAGTCTGGCGCCTCTATCTCTAAAGCACTTTCAAAACACGATACGGTTTTTTCAGCTTTTTATGTAAATATGGTCAAAGCAGGCGAGGAGTCCGGAAAGCTCGAGGAGATTTTCAACTATCTTGCAGACTATCTAGATAGAAACTATGCAGTGACCAGTAAGGCAAAAAATGCCCTTATTTACCCAGCCTTTGTTATCTTTACATTTTTTGCCGTCATGGCTCTGATGCTCACCTTTGTTATTCCTAAAGTCACCGCCATCATTAAAGAGTCGGGCCAACCAATACCAGTATACACAAAGGTTGTTATGGCGCTTTCAGATTTCCTTGTAAACTATGGAATATTTTTCCTAATCGCTCTTGTTTTGCTCGGCTTTATTGTTGCTCACGCATCTCGAGGAGAAAAAGGAGCTCTTATGATGGCGGAGACCAAGCTTGCTATCCCTTATGTTGGTGCGCTCTTTAAAAAGCTCTATCTTTCTCGTATAGCAGACAACATGAACACTATGCTTATTTCCGGTATTCCTATGATAAAAGTGCTCGACCTTACTGCAAATGTGGTAGACAACGCTGTTTATAAAAGCATTCTTCTTCAGTCACTAGAAATGGTAAAAGGCGGTAAGCCTGTTTCAGAAGCTTTTGCTATGCATCCCGAGATCCCTAGTATTATGGTACAGATGGCAAAAATAGGTGAAGAGACAGGTGAGCTCGGGCATATCCTTGAAACATTAGCCAAGTTTTACCAAAGAGAAGTGGTAAACGCAGTAGATACTTTGGTAGACCTTATCGAGCCTGTGATGATAGTGACCCTAGGTCTCGGTGTAGCCTTTCTTCTAGCTTCTGTCCTTATCCCAATTTATAATATCTCTGCCTCTATTTAAAACTAGAACATAATCTAATTATAAATTATAAAAAAGCAAAACCTTTAGGAGACTTTAATATCTAGAGTTCAGTGTAAAATACAGACATGAAAAAAAATCTTCCAAAAAAAGAAATCTTTATAAACAATAAAAGAATCGACAAAATGTTCGAAACTCTTATGGACTAGTTGTAGAAAAGACAGATTCTTTAAAAAATAAAATAGGGGGGTTGGATAAAAGAATAGGAGGTCTTGAGTATAGAGTGAAAAAATGGAATCAAGGGTTTCAGATGTTGATTTTTCCCTGTCGAAGATTGAGGCTAAGGTGGAAATCATTCAAGAGACAGTGGAAAATATTGAAGAACGTATAAACAATGTAGAAAATAAGGTAATTGCTAAATAGTTCTATAGGTACCGATGGTGATTTATTAGCCTCTCCAAGAATACCTCGACAGTTTGCTTTGAGGATAAATTGGCAAATGATAACAGTATTAGCGGAGCAAATACTTCTCAAACACAATTTGCCCTGATACCTTATCTTATACCGCGCCGAGATCAACCTTGATTACAGACAACTTTAGGGACAGGACGAGGACAAATTTTATTTAAAAAAATAGGTTACTACATATGTATGAAAAGTTATACTTTTAGAGTCATCTTAAAGAGATGACAAAGCTTACTGGGCCAATTATCCACACCCCCTTTGACAATATTTTTTAAACCAAGGTATAATACATCTGTAACTTTGGCGTTCAAGGTTGAAATATTGGTCGAATAATCTTTCAGCTTTTGAAAATGCATAAAGAATTATTAGAAAGTATGGAGTTTTAAAAGATTCCAAGGTCTTCCAAGAAAAATTCCAAGGTCTTTCCTTGATTGTATTCAAGAAAGGTGAGACCTTAAAGAAGTCGGAATTTTTCGGAAAATCTTATATTAATAGGAATCTTCTAAAACTCCATACAAAATTATAAATTTTAATTTAAATTATTATATGAAAAAAAATCGAGGTTTTACCCTTATCGAGCTTCTAGTCGTTATCGCTATTATTGGTATCCTATCATCTGTAGTTCTTGCATCTTTGACTTCAGCTCGAGCAAAAGCAACAAAAGCAGCATTCAAGGCGGAGGTTACTAGTACTATACCTGCTTTGATAACATACTGTGATTCCAACCCTGCCGCCACTGGGAATATCGTCGCTGGTAGTAGAATGGAAGGCTTTAACTACACCTGTAATGCGGGTGAGTTGGTTGCTAAGACTGGTATCGTTGCGAATGGAATTGCAAGCTGTACTGGCAATGTCTCAGCTACTGGAGCGACTTTTGACACAAACTGTAATTAGTAAGGAACGATATTTTGCATTTAAAACCTCCAGTAAAATGGAGGTTTTTATGTTATTAGGTTTGAGCTTGTGAAGATCGACCGAAATGGTTATAATATCACCGATGTTAAAAACTATACTTAAAAAATTGACAGCAAGAGCAAGAGTCTTTAAAGTTTTCCTTTCCAATACATCCACCAATATTTCAACTTTTATCAAACAGAAACCATATCTGCAAACGCTCCTAGTGTTTACCTTTTTTACCACCGTTTTTTCTTGGATGTATTTTTCTGTAGTTACACTATCTACTGGTGACGACCATTTTTTTCATTTTCGATTCGCTGAACAGTTGAGAGAAAATGGTTTTTTTGAAACATTCAAAAACTTTAAGGGTGTATTTTTTTCAAAGATGGGTCAAGGAGGTGAGTACTTTGTCTACTACAACTTCTTGTTTTATATGGTACTGATACCATTTACCTACGTACAACCGCTTTTTTTGGGTATTAAGCTTTATGCCGTGCTCGCAACATCGTTTACATTTACGGTGTTGTACTGGTGTTTACGGACTCTGTGTATAAAGAAGCCCTTCATGTGGACTTTCTTTGCTTCAGGGTTCATTGGCTACAATCTGCTATGGCGTTTTTTTCTTTCTAGGCCTTATACGCTTGCTCCCGCTCTACTTTTACTTCTTCTTGTGTTTCTATATAAGCGAAATTATTTTGGCGTTTTTTTTATAAGTTTTATTTACTTGTTTTGGCACAGCGCCACTTTCTTCTTTCCTATGTGTATTACTGTTTCCTATTTCATTTTTGAATATTTTTATGGAGAAAAAGGGGATTATAGAAATATTTTATACAGTGCCTTTGGAGCTTTATCAGGTATAGGACTAATATACTTGATACCTTCAGATTTTTTACTTCAAACCTATGATACTGTTTTTACCACATATGTCGAAGCAATCTTAGGGAAAAATATATCTATAGCTGAAGGCAATGAGGTTTATCCATCTGACTTTTTCAATTTTATAGGTACTAACTATATACTGGCTATTGGGTTGATATTGTCTATAACCATATTTATATCAAACTATGTTACTTTTAGATTTAAGGGTGGAAATTTAATTGAACGAAGCAAACAGGATATAAAACTTCAGGTTTTTACAGGTAACGTTTTCTTTTTAACCATATTATTTTTATTTGGGACAGTTATATTAAGCGCAAGGTTCGCAGATTATTTAGCATTTATTGGTGCATTATTTATCATTCTTGTTTTATATAACAGCTTATCGTTTTTTGAGATTAAGGAGAAAGTAAATGTACAAACTATAAAGATAGGTGTATATATTTTTTTTATGTATATTTTCTTGACCAATGTGTTATTTTTGCAAGATAGGTTTGCGAGCGGTGCCCCAGTGGATACCTATAAACAGGTCGG